>Ga0209039_10000309_pt1 | contig 47318 bp, 50 predicted proteins | sample BogFormECP12_OM1_FD_188238 | JGI IMG/M metagenome (GOLD analysis project Ga0209039, IMG submission 188238) | Bog forest soil microbial communities from Calvert Island, British Columbia, Canada - ECP12_OM1 (SPAdes) (version 2) | ecosystem: Environmental > Aquatic > Freshwater > Wetlands > Bog ...
GGTGTTGCGGTCGTCGATCATCTTGGTCATCAACGGCTTGAGTTGCGGATACTCGCGGACGCCGCTGATGATCAGCTCCTGTATCGCGGCGGTGTCGCCCGATTGCCAAGCACGCGTCAGCAGATCGAAGAAGTCGGCCGATTTCTCCATATCGACCAGGCTGCTCAGCAGCAGACGGTCCTGCAACTCCTGGGACATCGAGCTCAACAGTTCGAGCTGCGACCCGGCGTCCTCCAGGGCGCCGATCGGCTTGTTCGATTGCTGCGCTTCCTTGAGGAAATGTTGGTCCAACCCGTTTGACGGGTCGAAACCCATGCGCTGCAATTCGAGTTGCATAACGAGCATGCTGACCAGCCACGGCCGCATGTGCGCGATGGCCGGCTCCGACAGACCACCCTTTTTCACAAACGCTGCGAGGTGCGAGCGGGTGACCTCGCTGAGATGATCGGTAATGGCGTCGCCGTTCGGATAGCTGCCGTTCTCGATGACCCGCTGCTGCAAGCGGGCGGTTTCGGTTGGCTCGCTGATGTCGATTTCCTCGATCAGCGTGTCAGCTTTTTTAAAGCTGTCCTCGATGATCGACGGCAGCGGATAGAAATCGGCCTTGCCGACATGGATCGTGCCGAGCAGATAGACGACGCCCTTCGGCCCGGTGACTTTCCACAGGAAATGCTTCGGCGCGCCGTCCCCGGCCGCCGGCGGCGACGCTCCCGCGGGCGCAAAACAGCATAGGGCCAGAGCCGCGATTGCGAGCGCCCGTTTCCAAAACATCATCGATTTGCGCCTTGTATTCCGCGTGTGTCGCGTGGTGTAGCACCGGCCAGTGGATAGATTTACCGGTTAAGATGCGGTGAACGAGCCGCCCGGTCGCAAGACGGGGTGTGCCAATTTGCGGCCCCGCGCGACGGGCTCTGATGGACGCTTCGGAGGTCAAAGCCTGGCGGCGCGCCGAACGCGAGCGATTGACCCTTAGTGACCGCAGCGACCTCGTGCCCGTTTTGGTCGACGCTCCTCCGACTAAGTCTCATCCAATTTATCGGTCCGCAGGCGTCGCGTCCGGGGTTGACAATCAGCTCATCCCAACCAGATACTTCACCAAATGGTGAAGTATCAAGAGCAGCTTGACCGGACCTTTGCGGCACTGGTCGACCCGACGCGCCGGGCGATCCTCGCCAGGCTCGAGCGCGAGGACGGCGCGTCGGTGAGCGAGCTGGCAAAACCGTGCGCGATCAAATTGCCGGCGGTGATGAAGCACCTCGACGTGCTCGCCGACGCCGGGCTCATCACGCGATCGAAGGTGGGGCGGGTCGTGACGGTGCGGCTCGCACCGGAACCCATGCGGGAAGCCATGGATTGGTTGCGCCGCTACGAGCGCTTCTGGTCGAGCAGCCTCGATCGGCTCGCGGCCTATGCCGAAGGCAAGGAAAGCGAAATGCAGGAGGAGGATCGATGACCAGCCTCACCCTTGTGCGCCGGATCAGGGCACGGCCGTCGAACGTCTTCGACGCGCTCACGACGCCGGAGGGCATTGCCTGCTGGTGGGGTCCCGACGACGGCCCGGTGCTATTGGCCGAGACCGATTTGCGCGTCGGCGGCCGCTACCGGGTCCGCTTCCGCATGCTCGACGGCAGCGAGCACGAGAGCAGCGGCGAATATCTCGAGGTCGTACGACCCGAGCGGCTGGCGATGAGCTGGCGTTGGGCCGGCGGGGAAGAGGATCCGGGCGAGTCGCTCGTCGAGATCGAGCTTCGCGCCATCGCCGAAGGTACCGAGCTGACCTTCACCCATTCGGGTCTGGATAATGAGGAAACCCGCCGCAGCCACGAGGAAGGCTGGAACGGGGCGCTGGACAAGCTGGAACGTCATTTTCTCGCAACATCGGAACGGAGCTCGCTATGACCAAGCACGAAGTCGTCTCGACGCAGCAAACGGCCATCGGAGAACGGCGATGATCAAGCTGACTGCATTCCGCTCGGTGCCGCCCTTTGTGCAAGGTCTGGTGCGCGACCTTCGCGTGCGCTGGGCGCTCGAAGAGGCGGGTATCCCCTATCAGGAGAGACTAATCGGACCCGAGGATCGGGCGACCGCTGCCTATCGCGCGCTTCAACCGTTTGGCCAGGTCCCTGCCATCGAGACTGACGAGCTCAAGCTGTTCGAGTCGGGCGCCATTGTGCTGCACATCGCTGAGACGTCCGAATCGCTAATGCCCTCTGACGCGAATGGGCGGGCGCGGACCAGGGCGTGGATGTTCGCCGCGTTGAACTCGGTCGAACCTCCGATCCAGAACCTCGCCGGGATCGATCTTTTCCACGCCGGCGAGGCGTGGGCGCTGGCGCGCCGGCCGATGGTGCTGGAGATGGTACAGATGCGGCTTATGGCACTCGAGGATTGGCTCGACGGTCGCGACTATCTCGAAGACCGGTTCACGGCGGGGGATCTGCTGATGACTACTGTGCTGCGCGTCCTTCGCCATACCGACATCGTGTCGGGGCGAGCGGCGCTGAAGGCGTATCAAGAGCGCTGCGAGGCGCGGCCCTCCTTCCAGAAGGCGCTGGCCGATCATCTCAAGCCGTTCGAGACAGCCGCGGCTTGAGGTGCGCTCTGACGACCGAAAGGTTGGGGCATCGAGCGCGGCCGAAGCAGCTCGCAAGGCGGATTTGATCGCGGGCCGTTCGAGAGTCCGGTGTGGAGTAAAGCGAAACTGTTCGAGGAGAACTCGACCCGGGTCCAATGGCTGACGGTGAACTCCTCGGCCGGTAGCCTACGGACGAACGCTGCAACCTTGTCGCTGGTCGCTTCGGGAAGAACGAGCGGAAACTCGTATCGAAATAAAGCACTCGCCTTGCGCCTTACATCCCTTTGTCTCGCGCCTCGCGCAGCAATTCGGCACTTGGTCGCCGCAGACGCGCCATCGTCGCGCGAAACGCGGCCAAGTCGTCCAGCATCAGCGGATGTTTTGGGCGCCAGACAGGATGGATATGGGCCACCGCACGGCCATGGCGGGTGATGATCACGTCTTCGCCTGCCTCCACCTTGTCCAACAATTCGCTCAGACGCGCCTTCGCTTGAACCAGATTGACCGTGACCATGATCCGCTCACGATATGACCGGAAAACTGGTCGTATCTAGCCGACTCTGGCAGCAATGGCGAGAGGTCGGAATCCTACGGCGTTACCGCCGCGACGGGGCGCGGAGTGTTGCGCAAGGCCGGCTCGCCCTGTAGCACGTCAGGGGAAACGAGGGTGGGACAGCGACGATGACTGTCACGCGTACCGATGGTATCGCCCGAGCGCGCCCGCGAACTTGGTGAACCGATGGGGATTCCCGCGCGGATCGGCGACCATAGGTTGATGGATCCGAAGCGCCGGCATGTGGCTCTCGGCAACGCCGGGGTTGCAGCGGGATGAAATGGGATCGCGAGGCCGATATCGTCGTAATCGGCGCGGGCGCGACCGGACTTCCCGCCGCGATTGTCGCGCAGGAGGCCGGCTCCTCGGTGATCCTGGTCGAAGCTGAAAAGGATATCGGCGGCCACGCGATCATCAGTGGCGGCAATATTCCGCTCGGCGGCGGGACCAGCGTGCAGAAGCAATATGGCATCGACGATAGCCCGGACCTTTTGTTCCGCGATCTGACGGACTGGTCAGTGGTCGGGCCGAACGGCTTTCCGGATTACCGGTACAACGATCGTGAAATCATTCGCGCGTTTGCGGACAATAGCGCCCCCACCTTTGAATGGCTGGTCGCCCATGGCGTTGTCTTTGTCGACAAAGCGCCGGATGCCCTCGGCGGAAACTCCGTCGGCAACTCGGTGCCCCGCGAAATGCACTCTGCCGTCATGGATTGGCCGATGGTGCACACCGGTGAGCCCGCCGATCCGGCGGTCCAAAGGACCCGTTCCTCCGGCAACGGCTTGATGCGATCGCTCGAAGTCGCGGCCAAAAAAGCGGGTGTCGAAATCCTGCTCGAACACCGAATGACTCGGATCTACCGCCAGGCTCCGAACACCGGCCCCGTGCTCGGCATCGCTGCCGACAACAAGGGCGCCAGATTGAACATCCGCGCGCGCAAGGCCGTCATTATCGGCACCGGCGGCTCGACCGGCAATGTCAACTTCCGGCGCATGTTCGACCCTCGCCTGACCGAAGAGTATTGCGGTCTCGCCGGCATGCCGTGGTCCGACCAAGATGCTAGCGGCGAGCTCGCGGCCATGGCGATCGGCGCATCGTTGTGGGGTTTCTACAACCAGACCGGCGAATTCGGCTCCAACGTGACCAAACCGGGCTCGGTCGGATGCCAATACAATTACCGGCATCTCCAGTGGATGCCGGGCAGTCCCGTATTCGACCGCGCTCGCGCGACCGGCCTGAGAGTGGCGAATTGGCAGGACGTCATCCTGGTCAACATGCTGGGCAAGCGGTTCTACGATGAGACCGGCGGGCAATACATCGCCAACAACTACAATTCCCTCGATCCCTATGTGCAGGGAAGCTATCTCAATGCCAAAAACCTTAAATGGAATCCCAATAATTTCTTGAACGCGGCGCTGGCGGGGATCGACGACGGCCACAATGGCGGCGGTCCGATTTGGGCCATTTTCGACAGCGACGCAGTCGCCCGCGAGGAATGGACGCCGGCGCCGCCACATATCGACATCGCTGCCGGCTTTTTTTTCAGCGCCAATCGACTGGCCGATCTCGCCGAGAGGATCGCCATGAAATATCAGCGAGTGCAGATGCCGCCGGCGAGTCTGGAGGAAACCGTGGCGCGTTATAATTCCTTTGTCGACACCTGCACCGACGAGGATTTCGGCAAGCCCAGGCCGATGTACAAGATTGCCAACCCGCGGTTCTACGCCGCCTGGGCGACACCGGTCGTGCATGACACCCGCGCCGGACTGCGCATCAACGCCAAATGCCAGGTGATCGACATGAACGGCGAGGTCATCCCGGGGCTCTATTGCGGCGGCGAATCGGCCGGTGGCTTCAGTCAGCACGGCCTCGCTCGTGCCGCTTGTCAGGGCTACATCGCGGGCCGCACGGCCTCAACGGCTTAGCTACGCAAGTTCTCGCGCGTCGTGGTGCCCGTATATTCGGTGCGAAGCAGACCGCGCCGTTGCAATTCCGGCGTCAGCATACGGGCGAATTCCTCCCACATGACCGGCGAGATCGTCGGCGTCAACACAAAGCCGTCACAGGCCTTGGACTCGAACAAATCCTGCATGGTGTCGGCAATCATCGCCGGCGTGCCGACTATCAGGTTGCGCGGCCGGCGTATCGCCTCGGCGAAGCTGATGCCCTCGGCCCGCATGGTCTGGCGGATGCGGTCTTCCAAGCCTCCGTGCCCCTGATGGCCCTTGTTGTGGGTCAGCTCAATCTCGTCCCTAGTCTTGCTGAGATCGGCGCCGAGCATCGCCGAGTTGGTCGCCAGCACCATTTCGAGCGGCACCAGCGAGGTTAGATATTCCGCCTTCTCGCGCGCGATCGCTTCGGTTTCGCCGAGCACGACCGTGGTGGACGTGCAGATCGCGCAGTCATCCGGCGCGCGGCCGAACCGGGCTATTCGCCCCTTGATGTCCGTGTAGAATTCGGTGGCGTCTTTCTTGGAGCCCGACGAGCAGAAGATCGCCTCGGCCCAGCGAGCGGCAAAATCGCGGCCGCGCGGCGACGAGCCGGCCTGCATCAGCACCGGGCGCCCTTGCGGACAGCGCGGGATCGTCAAGGGGCCTCGGGTGCGCACGTAGCGGCCCTCGTAATCGGCATAGCGCACCTTCGCGGGGTCGATGAACAACCCGCTCTCCTTGTCCATGACCAGCGCGTCTTCCTGCCAGCAATCCCACAGCGCGCAGCAAGCCTCGACCACCTCGTCGGCGCGGTCATAGCGCAGCTCTTTCGAGGGCAGTTCGTCGATGCCGAAGTTGCGGGCCTCGAAATCGGTCGTCGAGGTCACGATGTTCCAGCAGGCGCGGCCATGCGAGAGATGGTCGAGCGAGGCCAAGACTCGGGCCAGATGATAGGGATGGTGAAACGTCGTCGAGAGCGTGGCACCCAGCCCCAGATGCCGCGTCGCCCGCGCCATTACCGGCAGCACGATCATCGGGTCGAGATAGGAAAGCTGACCGCCGTAGCGCAGATAGGTGTCGAAGCTGCCCTTATAGATGTCGGGGAGACCCAATGTGTCGGCAAAGAAACAGCCGTCAAACCGGGCCGCCTCGAGCACCCGAGCCATGTGCTCGTAGCGCTCCGGCTCGAAGATATCCTCGAGATCGGCCTCGGGGTGGCGCCATGCGCCGGCGAGCTGTGCGGTCGGGCCGGTCTTGACATAGGCCAAGAGGTGCATCTTGCGGTCGCGCATTGCTCGTTCCTCCTCGAGGACGGCCGATCATCGCCAAACAGCAGGCGAGAGTTACGTCGTAAGCGGTACCAGATGTGGCCCGCCGGACGAAGCATCCCGGTCGGACCATTTGCGTCGGCAGCTATGTCCCGCGATTATCGGCGACGGATCCAAGCAACCGGGACTGACCAATGGCGTGGCGGATCGGCGTCGATTCCGGCGGCACCTTCACCGATATCTGCCTGTTCGACGAAAAGAGCGGCCAGATCGCGGTTTGGAAAATTCCCTCGACCCCCGCTGATCCCTCGCACGCGGTCGCAGTGGGGGTTGGCGAAGCGCTCGCCCAGGTCGCCGCGCAAGCAAGCGATGTTTCCTATTTCGGCCACGGCACGACAGTGGCGACCAATGCGCTGATCCAGCACCGTGGTGCCGCGACCGGTTTGATCACCAGCGACGGCTTTCGCGACCTGCTCGAAATCGGCCGGCAAAAACGCCCCGAACTTTACGATCTTCAAGCGGACAAACCGCCCGTGCTGGTCGAGCGCCGGTTGCGCCGCGAAGTGCCGGAGCGACTGCGCCACGACGGGCGCATCGAAACCGCACTCGACGAGGCCGCGGTGCGCAACGCGGTCCGCGTTTTGCGCGACACAGGTGCCGAAGCCGTCGCAATCTGTTTTCTCTACAGCTTCCTCGATTCCGCGCATGAGGAAGCGGCGCGGCGCATCGTCAGCGAGGAATTTCCGGAAGCCTTCGTTTGCGCCTCGCATGAGGTGGCGCCTGAATTCCGCGAATACGAGCGGTTGTCGACGACTGTAGTCAACGCCTATCTCGGGCCGATCATGGCGTTCTATATCCGCGGCGTCGCCGACCGGCTGAATGCACTCGGTGTCGCCGCGACGCCTTATCTGACGCAGTCGAACGGAGGCGTGATCGGGTTCGACACGGCGGCGCAGCTGCCGGTGCGGACGGTGTTGTCGGGCCCGAGCACCGGCGTGGTCGGCGCCCAAGTCACGGCGCGGCTTGCCGGTGCGCACGACATCATCACCTTCGACATGGGCGGTACCTCCACCGATGTCGCCCTGCTGCAAGGGGGTGAGGCGAGGCTCGCGCGCGAGGCGGTGGTGCACGGCTATCCGATCAAGGCCCCGATGCTCGACATCCATACGGTCGGCGCCGGCGGCGGCGCGATCGCGTTCATCGATAGCGGCGGATTGCTCAAGGTCGGGCCGAAGAGCGCCGGTGCCGATCCGGGCCCGGCCTGCTATGACCGCGGGAATGATCAGCCGACGGTCACCGATGCCAATTTGGTCTTGCAGACCCTGAACCCGACGCACTTGCTGGGCGGCCGCATGCACGTCCGGCAGGATCTCGCGCGGGCGGCGATCGACCGTCTCGCGGCCAGGCTGGGCATCGATGCGCTGGCCGCCGCTGAGGGCATCATTGCCGTGGTCACGGGCAACATGGCACGGGCGATCCGCGTCATCAGCGTGCAGCGCGGCCATGACCCGCGCGATTACACCCTGGTCGCGTTCGGTGGTGCAGGACCATTGCACGCCGCGCGGCTCGCGGCCGAACTGGATATCCGCCGCGTGCTGGTGCCGCGCAACCCCGGCATCCTTTGTGCGATGGGCTTGCTGCTGGCGGATTTGCGCGCCGATTTCGCGGCGACGCGGCTCTTGTCTCTGTCTTCGTCGGTCATTGGCGAGGTCGAAGGGATCGTTGCCGAGCTGCGCAAGCGCTGCACGGCGTGGTTCGCCGACGCCGGTATCAAGGCCGATGCCCGGCGCGTCGCCCTGTCGGTCGACATGCGCTATGCCGGGCAAAATTACGAGCTTTCCGTGCCTCTGCCCGAGGGCCCGGTAACACCTGCGACGATCGATCGGCTTGGTGCCGGCTTTGCCGCGGCACACCGGCGGCTCTATGGCTTCCTCGCAGAGGACGAGCCGATGCAGCTCGTCACCTTCCGGGCCGAAGCTACCGGCATCGTGCGCAAGGCGGATGTCAGGCCGTCCGCCGACGCCGGCTCCGACCCGCGCAAAGCAGAATTCGGTCGCCGCGAAGTATGGCTGCGCGAGACCGGCGCCTTTGTTTCCTGTCCGCTCTACGACCGCGAGCAGCTTTGTGCCGGCAACCATATCGAGGGGCCCGCGATCGTCGAGCAGATGGACGCGACGACCTTGATCGTGCCCGGCGCCATCGCCACGGTCGACCGGTACCTCAATCTGCTGCTGGAGCTGCCATGAGCGCCGACCGCCGAGGCAATTACGTCGACCCGATCACGGTCGAGGTGATCGGCAGCGCATTGGTCTCGATCGTCGAGGAGATGGGCGAAGCCCTGGTTCGCGCCAGCTTTTCGACGAACATCAAGGAACGCCGCGATTGTTCGACCGCGCTGTTCGACACCCGCGGCACGACTTTGTGCCAGGCCGAGCACATCCCGATGCATCTCGGCAGCTTTATCGGGATCATCCCCGAGATCGTGAAGCGCCACCCGGTCGAAACGATGCAGCCGGGCGACGTGTTCATCGGCAACGACGCCTATGCCGGCGCCGGTACCCACTTGCCCGACATCGTGCTCGGCGAGCCGATCTTCGTCGACGGTCGCATCGTCGCCTGGGCGGTCAATACTGCGCATCACGCCGATTTCGCCGATCGCGGCCATGCCCACATCTACCAGGAGGGGTTGCGCATCCCGCCGATCCGCCTCTATCGCGCCGGTGAATTGCAGAGCGACGTGCAGGAGCTGATCCTGCTCAATTGCCAGGTCCCGCGCGAGCGCCTGTCCGATCTGCGGGCGCAGATGGCGGCGAACCGATTGGGCGTGCAGCGCATGCAGGCGCTGTGCGGCAAATACGGCATCGCGGCGTTGCCGGACGGCACCTATCGCTTCGCCGACACCTATGACAATCCCGAGCTCGGCCGCGCGCTCGACGTATCGGTCGAGGTCACGATCGCCGGCAGCGAGATGCGGCTGCACTTCGACAGCCCTCCGCAAGTGCGGGCCGGGCTCAACATGATCTATACCGCGCTGCTGTCGAGCGTCTATTACGCGGTCAAGGCGGTGGTCGATCCGACGATCCTGCCGAATTCCGGGCTCGCCCGCCCGATCACCGTGACCGCACCGCTCGGGACCGTGATGAACGCGACCCACCCGGCCGCGGTCAACGGCCGCACCAGCACCTGTCAGCGCGCCGCCGATTTGGTGATCGGCGCATTGGCGCAGGCGGCACCCGAGCGGTGCAACGCCGCCGGCAACGGCTCTTGCGCTACGGCAAGCTTCGCCGGCATCGACCCACAGGACGGTCACCTCTGGGTCTATCTCGAAACCATCGGCGGCGGCTCCGGCGCGCGCGCCCAAAAGGACAGGCTCGACGGTGTCCACGTGCACATGACCAACACCTCGAACCTGCCGGTCGAAGCGCTCGAGGTCGAATATCCGCTGACGGTACTGCGCTACGAGCTGGTGGACGGTTCGGGTGGTGCGGGCCGGTCGCGCGGCGGCATGGGATTACGGAGGGTGTACCGCGCCGAGCAGGAATGCCACCTGCGGCTCGACGGCTCGCGACTGCTGACGCCGCCATGGGGTCTCGAGGGCGGCCACCCCGGCGCGTGCGGCGCCTTCCGCTTCGGCCACGGAGTGGAGCCTTTCGTCAGCGGAGCCGGCAGATTGCGCGCCGGAGAAACGGTCGAAATCGTCACTCCGGGTGCGGGCGGCTATGGCGCGCCGGCCGAGCGCGATTCCGCGATGGTCGAACGCGACCTCGCCGATGGGCGCATCGATCTCGCCGCAGCAGCGACATATCGTGAGCCTCGGAGGTGATCGAAGCGGGCGCGGGAAGCCGGTTAGCTCAAGACTGCGATCGCCACCGGCGGGCGCAGGTCGAGGCATATCGACAGCGCCTGGTGCAGATCGCTATTCAGAAAGCGCTGGAACAAAGCCTCGTCCTGCTCGCGCGAAGTTTCCATTACAGGCAGCACGCTCTGGGTCATCGCGTAATCAAAGCGGGGCGCCCATTTGCGCGCGCCCAGCCGCGCGGTGGTCGAGCAGTTGTCGACCATGTAGGCGACGTCCTTGAAATCCATGTAGGGATTGAGCGAATCGATCGCCTCGATGATCGATTCATTGACGATCTCGGAATAGGGATGTCCCTTGGCGCGCAGGATGTCGGCCTGCGCCATCATCGTCGCGACATAGATCCCCGCGGTCACCGGATCGATTTCCGATTGGCGGTTGCTGCGCAATGAGCGGCCGACCTGCCACATTTCGGTGCCGGCGATCTCGCTCATCGGAAAGCGATTGAGACGATGCGCCGCGCTGACCACGCTGCGGATCTCGTTGCCGCTCTCCACTTCCTCATAGATCTCGGTAAGGATGTCTGCAGCGGGACCGTAACAAGCGCAATAGGCTTTTTTGAACAGCTGCCGACCGCCCTCCTCGAGCACTTGGTAGGTCCCGAGAAGCCCCGCCGCCGAGATCTGCTTGCTGATGGCGCCGGTGATGCTCCTGGCCGAGTCGAGAAAGGCGTCGTCCGGCTGTCGGCCATGTCCGCGGTACCATCGGTAGAGGCTCTCACAAATCCCGTGAACCGCACCGAGCAGGATGCCGCGTTCACCGAAGATGTCCGACTTGTACTCGAATTCTAAGGTCGTCTCGAAGGTGCAGGGCGAACCGAGACCGATGGCCCACGCCAAGGCATAGTCGGTTGCCTTGCCGTCGATGTCCTGATGGACGGCAAAGCTGCAATTGATGCCGGCGCCGTTGATTTCACGGCCCTGCTCGTAGAGCCGCCGCACCGACGGCCCCATCCCTTTCGGACACACCCCGATGATGTTGATGTCGTTGCGGAAGGTCCTGCCGGAACTCTTGACATAGGCCACCAGAAAACCGTGCGACAGCCCGAGGGTCGCACCCGGACGTATCGCCGCCATGATCCGGTCGAAATTGTCGGCCTGTGCGGCGTCGGAGATCAGCAGGAGGACGAGGTCCGAGCCGGCAATGACGTCGTACATTTCGCCGCGTGTGCCGTTGGCCTCGGTAAACCCGGCCTTCTCGACATTCGCGATCGAGTGGGAATTGGCGCGCAGCCCGACTTTGACGCGGATGCCGCTACCGGCGAGCGATTCGCGGAGATTTTGCGCCTGGGCCGGCCCTTGCGACGACCAGCCGATCACCCCGATCTGGCGGATCCCGGCAAAGGCCTTGGGCAGCAGCGGGAAGAGGTGGCGACCGCCGCGGACGATCCACTCCTCGGTGCCGCCGAGGACGATCTTTTCTTTCTGGAATATTGTCGAGTTGAACGCCACCTCGTGCCCCTCCTCCTTGGCCGGTTCGATAGCTCGCATGCGCGAGCCAGCTCCGAACAGCCATCCTAGCCCATGAACCGGCGTTTTTCGAACCGATGTCGTCCGTCTGATGCGCCCTTATGCGATGCCTGGGGGCGCCGCACCCTCACCCCATCGTCGAATTGAACGCGCCGCCGTCGAGTAGCAGGTTTTGGCCGACGATAAATCCCGACGACGCGGCGCACAAAAAGGCACACGCATCCCCAAATTCCGCGGGATCGCCGACCCGGCCGGTCGGGTTGGACTGACCGCGCTTAGCGAGCATCTCTTCGAAGGAGACGTTTTGTCGCCGCGCCTCGTACTCGATGCCCGAGCGCAGCCGGTCGGTCAGAAACGGGCCGGGCAGCAGGCCGTTGATCGTCACATTGTGTTTGGCGACCTGCCGCGCGATGCCGGCGCAGAAGGCGGTGAGGCCGGTGCGAGCACCATTGCTCATGCCGAGATTGGCGATCGGCGACTTCACCGAGCCCGAGGTGATGTTGACGATGCGGCCGAATTTGCGCTCGCACATGCCGTCCACCGTCGCTTTGATCAACATGATCGGCGTCAGCATGTTGGCGTTGACCGCCTTTTGCCAGTCCTCGACCGACCACTCGCGGAAGTCGCCATGCGGCGGCCCGCCGCAATTGTTTACGAGGATGTCGGGGTTGGGACAGGCGGCGAGCGCAGCTGCGCGGCCGGCTTCGGTGGAGATGTCGCCGGGAACGGCCGTCACCTTGGCGCCGGTTTCCTTGCGGATCTCTTCGGCAGTCTGCTCGAGGGTCTCGGCGGTGCGTGCGGTGATCGTCAGCTCGACCCCGGCCCGCCCGAGCGACATCGCGCAGGCTCGTCCCAATCCCTTGCTCGCCGCACATACCAGGGCCTTGCGTCCGCGAATGCGCAAATCCAACATGTCGTCCTCCGCTCTCCAGGGTGTTCCTGCACCGGAGCCTCGATGTACTCCGGTTTGACGACAGAGCCCTAACTCAAATGAAGATAACCCTGATCCTCGATCCGGCGCCGATCGGTGTGCGCGCCAGCCTCATCGAAGAATGGGAAGAGCCCGGCGGCACCGCAAAGATGGATCCTCGGGTCCGCCTCTTCGATTCGGAGGAGCAAGCAATCGCCTGGGGGCGTTCGCTGGCCGGCCGCCGCGGGTTGAAGCAAATCTACCTGACGGACAACAGAAAACTGCCCCCGGGATCACCTCAGTAATCTTGGACACGCGGCTCCGGCCATTAGTAAGTCGGCGGACCGTAGGACGACGGGCCATAAGGCGCCGGACCCGGCGCGCCCGAATAGGGCGATGGACCTGGCCCGCCCGAATAGGGGGGCGGGCCATAGGGCGACCGACCTGACCGGCCCGAATAGGGCGGCAGACCCGGCGGCGGCGAGAACCCCGGCACCTGGTTGCCGTACGAGTACATGCATTGCCCATACATGACGTCGAATTGCTGCTGCAGCGACATTTGCGCAAAGCCGGCCTGGCTGGCACCCAGCGCCGTGCCGGCGACGGCGCCGCCGGCCGCGCCGATCCCGGCGCCGTGGCCGGCATTGCCGTGCCAGCCGCCGCTGCCGACGGCGGCGCCGAGGCCCGCTCCGAGGGCGGTGGTGAGAAGTGCGGTCCCCACGGCCTGATTGGTCGCAGCTTGGGCCTGAGGAGCGGTCTGCGCCGTCGCATATTGCTGGCAAAACGACTGTTCGGAGGCGAAAGCTTCGAACGTCTTATTCGGCCCGGGGGCCACCGGAATCGTCGGCGCTACGGGCGCTGTGACGCATGCGCCCAGAGAGACCATCAGCGCCAGAGCGCCGGCCACCCGTGGATCGATATGCTTCATGCTTCCTACCCCTGATCGAGCGCACAAAATGATTTTGCGGCGGCTTCCCCGATCGGCGCAAGCCGTGCGAGATCAACGGGGCTTCTCCCTGAGAGCAGGGAGAAAAATCGTTTCGACGTCGCAATTCGGCTGGCTCGTCGCCAATAACACATCGAAGATCAATATGTTACGGGACAGGGACGGCACCTCCGGGCAGCGGATTGCAGGGAGCCACATGGACGCTCTGAGGGAGGGAGCAGGGAGAGGCGGGTCATGCCGTTTATGGGGCAAAAAACAGGGTTTCGGGCCGGGGCTAAGCATTACCGTCAGCCCACGATACACCGCGATATTGGCGCCCAGATGGCGGCATCGGGCGCCGGCCCTACCGGGATACGGGCGGCGCGACCTGGTCAAATCCCCAGGGTGCGGCTGATCCGATCGGGATAGCGCGCCCCGGCCGCGGCACCCGGCCGGGAAATCTTGTCGAGGGCCTGCCGCGTCGCGGCAGAAATTGCGATATCGCAAGCGGCGGTGTTCTCCTCGAGCCAGCGCCGGTGGCTGGTTCCGGCGATCGGGACGACCCAAGGCCCGCGCGACAGGACCCACGCCAGCGCCAGCTGGGCCGGCGTGCACCGCTCGGCCGCGGCGAGCCGGCGCAGCCCGGCGACGAGTTCGAGGTTCTGGCGCAGATTGTCTTCCTGGAAGCGCGGCATGCGCAGCCTTGCATCGCCGTCTCGCATCGCCTCACGGCCGGTGACGGTGCCGGTCAAAAAGCCGCGCCCGAGCGGGCTATAGCCGACAAAGCCGATCCCGAGCTCGCGGCAAGTGTCGAGGACGCGGCCCTCGACGTCCCGCGTCCACAGCGAGTACTCGATCGGCACCGCCGTCATCGCATGAGTGGCATGGGCGCGCCGGATCGTCCGAGGGCTCGCTTCCGAAATCCCCAGAAACCGCACCTTGCCATCGCGCACCAAGACGCTCATCGCGCCGACCGTGTCCTCGATCGGCACCGCCGGATCGACCCGATGGATGTAGTAGAGGTCGATCGCCTCGGTGCGCAGCCGGCGCAGGCTCCGCTCGCAGGCGAGCCTCACATATTCCGGCCGGCCGTCGGCGGCCGGCGTTCCATCGGGCCGGCGGAGATTGCCGAACTTGCTGGCGATGACGTATTCGCTCCGTCGTCCCGCGATCGCCCGGCTGATCAACTCTTCATTGCGGCCGTTGCCATAGGTGTCCGAGGTGTCGAGCAGGTCGATCCCGAGCTCCGCCGCGCGGCGGATCGTCGCGACTGCTTCAATGGGATCGGGTTCGCCGTAAAACGGCGTCATCGTCGCGCAGCCCAAGCCGATCGCGGAAACATCCAATTGACCGAGCTTTCGCCGCTCCATCTTTCCGTTCCTGCTATGCACCTGCCGCGAGCGAGGGGACCCCGCCGGCATGTGCGGTGTTGTAGCGCCACAAACCCACCGCGATCCCGACGATGGTGAGCCCGGCGACGATGATCGCCCAGGGCTCGGCGCCGAGCCGCTCAAACCATTGCGTATAGAAGTTGATCGCCCCAAAAGTCGCCGCCATCGTGACGACCCATCGCCGGTTGGCGCGCGCCGCCCAGATGCCGACGCCGATCACGAGGACAGCCCAGGCGGTGGTGAAAACCCAGCCCGGCACATGGAGTGCCGCTTTTTCCCAGGCCTCGCGGGCCGTCCACGACTCCATGCCCCCAACCGCCCAGCTCTCGCCCGCATGGTCGCCCCACAGCGAGCCGACCCAGAACCCGAAATTGACGAGGACCAACGACATGCGGGCAAAGACGGTCGCGAGCCCCTCATAGGCCGACCAGCCGCGGTTGCCGACGAGATGAGCGGCAAGGGCCAGCAAGGCGAAAAACACGATCGTTATCGTCGGTTCGGTCACGATCAGCATGTAGGTGGCGTGAAAGTAGCCGGTGCTGCTGCCAAGTGCGCCCGCCAGCGCGAGCGGCACCAGGGCCATCAAGAGGCTGTTGCGAATGACGACCGCCAGCCCGAGCAGGAGGATCGCGGTGAACGCGAGCCCAGTGAAGCCCGCGTCGAGTGCGCCGATGACGCCGCCCGACAACAGCAGTGCGCCGATCACCGTACTGGCTGTACCGAGCAGGCTCCAGCGCTCGCCGGCGCCGAACGACACGGCGAGGCCGCTCGCGACCAGCGCAAAGCCGATCGCTGCACCGGTCGCGAAAGTCGGGCTGAGCGCGAGGATACCGGCTGCGACGGCGATCGAGCCGAACGACATCAGAATGTTGATCGCGAGAATGCCAATGTCGCGGGAAGCGAGTGCCTTCAGCTCTTCGGCCTGCTCCGGTGTGAGCTTGCCCTCCCGCACCAACCGCGTGACATCGAGAACGATCTTAATGGCCTGCCGCCTCGGCCAGGAGGAGTGTGATCCAGTGGGTTGATCGTAGCTTAAGTCCGGCATACGCAACCAGATTCAAATCGGCCACTCCGATAAGGCAGAATGCCAGGAAGAATTTTCGGACGGTATTATCCAGCGACTATTAGTGGCTTCGTCTGACGATGAATTTAAGTCTATTTTGCAGCAGGCAGGGCATTCTGAGTCTTGCAGGTGAACCTAAGGATCGGGCCCGGCCCTCACCCATCCTTTCCCAACTTGGCGAGCCGATTCCCGGTATAGGCAGCGGGCGGGGCGGCTAGTGGTACAAATCTGACATTTGGTGCCCTGTGGAGAGGGGGCAAACTCGCGAAAACCCTCGGGTCACGGCGGTATCTTCTGTTTGATTTTATCCACTAGTGGGCGGATCCTTTGGCGGGGGAGGCCCGATAATTAGGGTTTGGGGTTCTTAACGGTTATCGGCCCAGCGGCCAAATGCGCTCTTAATAAACCCGATTTCGCTGCCGGCGTACTCGGCGCTCCGCGAATTGACCCCGGCGCGGCGAAAACGGCTTACGCCCGTGATGCAGCTCATGGCAGAGTGCCGTGCTGGATATCCTTGCGGATCTCTCACAGCTCCTCGCCGCCGCGTGGCTCGTACTAAGCAGGAGACGGTTCTCAGCTTTCGCTGGCCGATTGATCTCGGCCTGACCATCGCGAGCCACGGATGGGTGTACCTCGCGCCGTGGCGATGGGACCCGGACGCGGGCCGCCTCGCCCGTGTCGAAAGGATCGGAAGCTGGACCGGAACGGTGGTGGTAACGCAGCATAAGCCCACCGCCGTGACGGTCCATAGCGATGGCTTTGGTGCCGCGGACCGGTCAGAAATCCTCGGCCGCGTGCGGCGCTGGCTCTCCGCCGACTGGGAGCCGACCGCGGCAATTGCGGCGCTGCCCGACGCGGCAGAGCTGATCGAACGCGGCGGTGGCCGAATGTTGCGCGGTTCGTCCTTTTACGAAGATTTCGTCAAGACCGTGCTGACGATCAACACGAGTTGGGCGGCCACTTGCCGGATGGTAGCGGCGCTTGTCACTGAGCCGGGCAGCGGCGCCTTTCCCGGGCCGGAAACGGTGCTTGATTATGGCGAGGAGAGGCTGCGCGAGAGGGCAAAGCTCGGCTTCCGCGCGCGGACCGTGGTTCTGGCAACCCGCCGCATGCTCGATGATGGGGCGATTACCTCCTCGGGCGACGGGACCATTGAGCGCCTGGGCCACGACTACCTACTCAGCCTCAAAGGGATCGGCCCCTATGCGGCGGCTCATTGCCGAATACTGCTGCATGATTTCAGCCGCATCCCTGTCGACTCGGTCGCTACCGCCTATCTGCGCGAGCGGTACGGCTGCGACCCGGCTGTGTTCGCCGCCGACCGGTCATCGTGGGCTGATTATCTCGCGCTCGGCTACAGGCTCGCGCGGCTTAGTGAAAAGCTCGGCCTGGCAGTCCCGCCTAATCAGAACGAAACTTCTGGCGGTAAGTCACCCGGCTCGAGTCCGAACTTGGTGAGATCCGCAACAATCAACTCCCGGATCCGGCCTATTCCGCGATTGTCCTCCGGCCAAGCATTGAGGACGCCCCGGAAGCGCCGATCGTCGTCGTAGGGCGTGCCTGGGCAAATTGGACACGAAGATACGGTGTCGGCACGATCAGGTCGCTCAGCCCCGGGTCTCTCTTCAGCACAGCCAACGCAAAAAGGGCGGATAAACATTAGATGGTCTTCGAGTTCGAATTCGAACCGCGCACGGGGTGCGTGGTGCTCCTCTCGCTCGTCGAGCACGTGACGGATGTGGGCTTGTGCCGCTTCGGCCAGGAGGAGCGTGATCCAGTTGGTCGATCGTAGCGCGAGCTAGATCTACAGAAAAGCCCTGCGATCGTCGGTTTTGCCGCAACGCGGGCGCCCAGTCAGCCACCGTCGCGATGATGACAGCATGCCGACGACGCACTAAGGTCGCGGCATGGACGGTGAGCCCCCGCGCCCTTCGCCTGCTGCCGGAATTCTCGATCTGCAGCAACCGGTTGCGCGCAGCCTGCCGCTCGTCCTCGCCTCGCCGCATAGCGGGACCGAATATCCGGCGGATTTCCTCGCCGCCTCACGGCTCGACCCGGTGGCTCTGCGGCGGTCCGAGGACAGCTTTGTCGACGAGCTCTTCGGGGCCGCACTGCGCCTCGGCGCCCCTCTGTTGTCGGCGCGCTTCCCGCGTGCATATGTCGACGTCAACCGCGAGGCTTACGAGCTCGACCCGAGCATGTTCGCCGACGCCCTGCCGAAATTCGTCAACGCAGGATCGCCACGGGTCCGCATGGGTCTCGGCACGATCGCTCGGATCGTCGCCAGCGGCGAAGAAATTTACGCGAAAAAGCTCCGCTTCGTGGAGGCGCAACGGCGGATTGAACGGCTGTACCGCCCCTATCATCAGGCGCTGCGCGGTCTCGTCGAAGAGACCGAAGCGCTGTTCGGCGGCTGTCTGCTCCTCGATTGCCATTCGATGCCTTCGGGAGCCGACTCCCCCTGCGAGAAGAGCGGGGCCGACATCGTCCTGGGCGACTGCCATGGCGTATCCTGCGCCCCACAGTTCGTCGAGGCCGCGCGCCGCTTCCTCGTCGAACGCGGCTTCGCCGTCGCGATCAACGCGCCCTACGCCGGCGGGTTCACGACCGGTCACTACGGGCGCCCGAGCGTGCAGCGTCATGCCTTGCAAATCGAAGTCAACCGGGCGCTCTACATGAATGAACGCGACTACGAGCGGAAAGCGTATTTCCCGCGGCTAGTTCAAGATTTGGCCGAGCTTGTCGACCGGCTGGGCCGGGTCGCACAGGAATGCCTGGTAGGGCAGCTAGAAGACCGGCACCGGTGCGGGGCGACCGATTGACGCATCGCTTCCGCGTTCACACTTGGAGAGGATGCAGTTGCGGAGAGGTCGATGACCGCGGTTCGGCCAGATCTTACCATCGAGCAGAACTGGCAAGCGTATAGCGACGAGGAGCACGCGATCTGGCGATTGCTCTTCGAACGACAGCAGCACGTGCTGATCGGGCGTGCCTGCCGGGAATATCTCGAAGGGCTGGGCGGGCTCGGCGTCGCAGCCGACGGCATTCCCGATTTCCGGCGCCTAAGCGATATTCTCGACCGAGCAACCGGGTGGCGTATCGTCGCGGTGAGGGGCCTCGTCCCGGACGACGTTTTCTTCGCCCATCTCGCCCGGCGCCGGTTCCCTTCGACCTGTTTTATCCGGCGCCGCGACCAGCTCGACTATCTCCAGGAGCCGGACGTCTTCCACGACATCTGCGGCCATGTGCCGCTGCTGATGAACCCGGTCTTCGCCGATTACCTGCAGGCCTATGGCGAAGGCGGGTTGAAGGCGCTGGGGCTCGGACATCTGCAGCGCCTGGCCCGGCTCTATTGGTACACCGTCGAGTTCGGACTGATCGCGACGGATCAGGGCTTGCGCATCTACGGGTCCGGCATCCTGTCCTCGGCCGGAGAATCGGTCTACTGTCTCGACGATCCGCGACCCCGCCGGCTCCGGTTCGATCTGCGGCGAATCATGCGAACCCGTTACCGGATCGACGATTACCAGCAGGTCTATTTTGTCATCGACGATTTCCGGGAACTGTTCGACGCGACCCGTCCCGATTTTGCGCCGATCTATCGAGAGATTGCCACCCTGCCCGATCTAGAGCCCACCGGCCGCCTCGATCAGGACCGCGAGTTCGTTCCATGGTGCGGAAAAAAAATTGGGCCACACATCAGCGCGGCCCAAGTTTAGGGAGGAAACGCCTAGAAGACGTACGGTAGGACCACAACCGGTGATCGTTACCGCACTGCACAATTTAGAGCATTTCGCCGGGATGTCAAGATGGTTTTTGCAAACGCATTGGCAATGCTTAATATTTGCGGTGAGATCAGCAGCTTAGGCTACACCCTGCAGCCGGACGATGTGCGACGCACAACGGACGCTCTCCTGACGCTGACCCGAATCGGCCGCGCCTTCTCCGCACGAAGCACACGGTCGTGAGCTCGGGCACCGATGATATCGAGACCTGGCTCGTTGGTGATGTCGGCGCCACCAACGCCCGATTCGGCCTGGTTTCGCCGAAAAGCGTGGTGCTGCACACGCGCACCCTCGCCGTTGCGGATCATCCCACGATCGCCGATGCAATCACCACCTATCTCGGCGAGCGCGCGGCATTGCCGATGCCGCACCAGGGGGCAATCGCGATCGCCTCGGCAATCACCGGCGACCGCGTCGCAATGACCAACCATCCCTGGAGTTTTTCGATCTCGGCGTTGAGGTCGCAGCTCGGCTTTCACCGCCTCGAAGTGATCAACGACTTCACCGCGTTGGCCCTGGCCCTGCCGCACCTTACACCGGAGCACCGGCTCCAGGTCGGAGACGGGACCCCAGCGGGAGGCGCGCCGCTCGGCGTGCTCGGCCCGGGATCGGGGCTCGGCGTCTCCGGGTTGATCCCGACCGGGAAAGGATGGTCCGCGCTTGCTGGCGAGGGCGGGCACGCGACAATGGCACCCGCCACCGACCGAGAGAGCGCCATACTCGATCGCATGCGCCGCCATTTCGATCACGTCTCCGCCGAACGTGTCCTGTCAGGCCCCGGGCTGGTCAATCTCTACAACACCTTGGCGGCGCTCGACGGCGTGCCGTCGCTGGGTTACACGGCGGCGCAGATCACCGATCCAGAAATCGGTGCTGCCGACCCGGTCTGTGCCGAAGCCACTTCGCTGTTCTGCGCGATGCTCGGCACGATGGCCGGCAATTTGGCGCTGACCCTCGGCGCCCGCGGCGGGATTTACATCGGCGGTGGGATTGTGCCGCGGCTCGCCGAGAGGTTCGTCCAATCACCGTTTCGTACACGCTTCGAAGCCAAGGGCCGATTCAGCGAATATCTCGCCAAGATCCCGACCTGGGTCGTCACCCATCCGCTGCCGGCTTTTCTCGGCTGCGCGGCGGTCCTTTCCTGCTGACTGCTTACGAAGCCCGGCCGGAGAGATGGAGCCCGGCGACACCCAGCACGATCAGCGCCAGGGACAAAAGCTTCCAACCTCCGGCCGGCTCACCGAACCAGACGATCCCGATCGCTGCCACGATGGCGGTGCCGACGCCGGACCAGAGAGCGTAGGCGATCGAGAGATCGATCGCGCGCAGAGCGAGCGACAACAATGCAAAGCTCGCCGCATAGCAGAAAACGACCGCGCCCGCCGGACCGATGCGGGTGAAGCCCTCGGAAAGCTTCAGCGATGTCGTACCGCAGATCTCCAAGATGATTGCCGCGGCGAGGTAAAGGATGCTCAAGATTGCATCTCCCGATGGGCAGATCACAACAGCAGGATTTGCTGGTTGTCTTTTGGTAAAATAACCAGGACCTGAATGTGCAGGAGATGTGATGAACGAATTCGTTGAACGCAGCGCCGCAGCCGGTGTGCGCGAGCGGCTGCGGATTCGCGCCGGCAACTTCTCCGGCACGACGGCGGGTTTGGCGCCGGGCAATGTGCAGGCCAATCTGGTCATTCTGCCGAAGGCGCTGGCACATGACTTTCTGCGCTTTGCCCAGGCCAACCCGAAGCCCTGTCCGGTGCTTGCGGTTTCCGAACCCGGCGACCCGTGCCTGCCGAGTTTGGGTGAAGACCTCGATATCCGCCGCGATCTGCCCCGCTATCGCGTGTGGCGCCGGGGCGAGCTGGTCGAGGAGCCTTCTGACCTCTTTCATGTCTGGCGCGACGATCTCGTCAGCTTTGCCCTCGGCTGCTCGTTCTCATTCGAGGAAGCGCTCGTCGAGGATGGAATCGAATTGCGTCACATCACCTGCAGATCGAATGTCCCGATGTACCGTACCAATATTCCCTGTGCGCCGGCCGGTCCCTTTGCCGGTCCACTCGTCGTCTCGATGCGGCCGCTCAAACCCCGCGACGCGATCCGCGCGATCCAGATCACCTCGCGGTTCCCCTCGGTGCACGGCGCGCCGATGCATATCGGCCTGCCGGAGGCGATCGGCATCAAGGATCTGGCCAAGCCCGATTACGGCGATGCGGTTCCGGTGGAGAGCGATGAACTGCCGGTCTTCTGGGCGTGCGGCGTCACCCCGCAAGCGGTGATCGCAGAGGTCCGGCCCGATTTCTGCATTACCCACGCTCCTGGGTGCATGCTGATTACCGACCTTCGCAATACCCGGCTGGCGAGCCTGTAGGCGATCGGCGTCCGATGACGATCCGGCATGACCCAGATTTGCTCGTCGACCGAATCGAGCGCCTGATCCACGTCGATGTCGGGCGCAACATCAGCGCGTTGTTCGATACCGCTCGCGGCGGGCTGCGAAGTGCGGCTTCGGCATTGGTGAACTCACGATCGGGCAGGGTCGGATTGATCACCGGGTTCTATGTTCCGCAGGGTACACCGCCGGCCGCCGAAACCGACGGACCGGTGGGAGCGGCCTTGCTGGCAAAAGCGCTCGCAGCAGTCGGTATCCCATGCCGGGTCGCGACGGATGAACCGTGCGGCGGCGCCTGCGTCGCTGCCCTCGCCGGAGCCGGAGCCCCGGACGTCGCGATCGATATCGTCGCCGTAGGCGCCCCGCTTGCCCCGCTGATCGAAACATGGCGCCGTGCTGGCATCACCCACGCGATTTCAATCGAGCGCTGCGGGCGCAGCGCCGATGGCGCGCCGCGCAACATGAGAGCTCAGGACATCAGCTCGTACACCGCGCCGCTCGATGATCTGTTTGTGGCCGGACCGTGGGAGACGATTGCGGTCGGAGATGGTGGCAACGAGATCGGGATGGGCGCGATATCGCGCTCGTTGATCGCGCGGCATGTCGCACACGGCGAGACGATCGCCTGCGTCACGTCGGCGCGTCACCTGATCGTCGCCGGCGTCTCGAATTGGGGGGCCTACGCCCTGATTGGCGCACTCGCGGTGCTTCGCGAGGACTGGCGTCGGACTTTGGTTGCCTGCCTCGATGAGACGCTCGACCGCGCAGTGCTCGAGGCGATGGTCGAGAACGGACCGGCGGTCGACGGCGTATCGCTTTTGCGAACGATGACCGTGGACAATCTCGATATCGCCGCACACCACCGGGTATTACGAATGATCCGCACTTTGGTCGAGCGAGGGCATGCAATATAAGGAATTCATATTCGAAAGTTATTTATACGATCCTGTAGTCTCTACTTTGTCGCTGCGATATCGGTTTGGCGGCGGTCCGCGATTTGAAGAAAAGCTGTGTTTTGATTTTCTGCCGCGCCACCTCCCGCCACAAGGGAGCGTAGCTCTTGATCGTATCTTTCGTTTGATATTTCTGATGTCCGGGGTGAGCTACTATAAGGCGTTTATTCCACGAACGCTGATCTGCGAGTCCTTTTCGGTGGATTGCATTACCGCCGAATTCTTGCAGAAGTTCTACGAAAAGGGCCTGGCGGAGTTCGCCTTCAGGAATCGGATCTCGTTGCGCGGCCATTTTGCCATCCAGTGGTCCGGTGGGCTGCCGGCTGCGCCGGTCGCGCTCGACCTGCCGCGGCGAACCTGTGTGCCGGTGGGCGGCGGCAAAGACTCGATCGTCACCCTCGAATGCCTCAAACGCGGCGGCGAACCGCTGGTCTTGTTCTCTTTGGGTGATGCCGAACCGATCCGCGCTTGCATCGGAGCAGCCGGCCTACCGTTCATCCGAGTCCACCGCCAGCTGGACAGCGGTCTGTTCAAACTCATCGAGGCCGGTGCCCTCAATGGTCACGTTCCGATTACCGGGATCTTGAGCGCCATCGCATTGGCCAGCGCGGTGATGGCCGGTTGCGACGCGATCGTCATGTCGAACGAGCATTCCGCCAGCGCTCCGAACCTCCAGATCGACGGAACCGACGTCAATCATCAGTACAGCAAATCCTTGGAATTTGAAGAGGATTTTTCTGAATATTTAAAAAACTATATATCGCCGAGTATAGCCTTCTTTTCGCTGCTGCGGCCGCTGTCGGAGATCGAGATCGCCAGACGCTTCGCGAAATATCGCAAATATTTTCCACTTTTCCTCAGCTGCAATGCGGCGTTCCGGCAATCACCGGCTGCGTGCGGGAGGGGATGGTGCGGCAACTGTCCGAAATGCCGGTTCGTGTTCCTCGCACTCGCCCCGTCGATCGAGAAAAACGAACTGATTGGCATCTTCGGCCGCAACCTTCTCGGCGATGAAACCCAGCGAGACGGATTTGCCGAGTTGTGCGGCTTGCAAGAGCATAAGCCGTTCGAATGCGTCGGCGAGGTGGCCGAGAGCGCGGCGGTGATGTCGTACCTCGGCGGTCATCCCGATTGGCGCGAGGATGTCGTGGTGCGGCAGCTGTACAGCGCATTTGCGACACTGCGACAGCGGGATCCGGCGGACTTTCGCGCGCTCTTCGAGGTCAAACACCCGCACCGGGTTCCGGATTCCTACATAGCCAAGCTCGATGCGTGTAGCTGAGCTCGGCTCACGACGCGTTGCGATCTGGGGGCTTGGCCGCGAGGGGCGAGCGGCGCTCGGGTTTTTGCGAAAGCATCATCCCGAGTTGCCGTTAGTGCTCCTGGATGACAGCACCAAAGCGCGCATCCCGGAGGAGTATGGCAATGTCACATCCGCGTTTGGCGCCGAGGAGATTGCCAATGCCCTCAATCAGGTCGACGTCGTCGTCAAATCGCCCGGCGTCAGTTTATATCGTGACGACATCCGATCCGCCCGCAATAACGGTGTGCAAATAACGTCGCTGTTGAATCTTTGGTTCGCCGAGGAGCCTGCTATCACGACGATCGCGGTCACCGGGACGAAGGGCAAGAGCACGACGGCGTCGTTGATCGCGCACATCCTGACGAGGCTCGGCCGGAGGGTCGCCCTCGCCGGCAATATCGGGGTTCCGGTCACCGAGATCGGCAACGCCGACCATGCGGTTATCGAGGTCTCGAGTTACCAGGCTGCCGATTTCGACGGCGTCTGCGACTTGGCGGTGCTGACATCGCTCTACCCGGAACACGCTGATTGGCACCTGACGATCGACCGCTATATTCGCGACAAGATAAATCTGTTGAGTCGCAGTAGACGCCGCATCGTCAACAGCGCTGCTGCTGACGCGGTCGACTCGATCATCCCCGGGTGCTCCGGCGAGAATTATCAGTTCAACGACGAGCGCGGAATTCACTCCGACGGCAGCGGGATATTCGATGGTCGGGATCAGATCGGGATTGTGCGCAATCCTTATCTCGTCAGAGCGCACAACAGATCCAATCTGTGCGCAGCACTCGCTGTTGCAAAAATGCTCGATCTCGACCTCGGGATGGCGCTCGAGGCGACCCGCGACTTTCAGGGTTTGCCGCACCGACAACAAGAGCTCGGTCAGAACGGCGATGTCCTTTTTGTCGACGACAGTATTTCCACGATACCCGAATCGACGTTGGCGGCGCTGGCGGTTTATGCCGGTCGCGACATCACTTTGATTGTGGGCGGCTACGATCGCGGGATCGACTACGGCAAGCTCCTCAAAACGCTTTCGACTGGCGTAACGAAGGCCATCATCTGCCTCGGCGATAGTGGCAGGAGAATTTATGACCAGGCGCAGGCAGCGTCGAAGCCGGGTGGCGATTTAGCCTGCATGATGCACTTGGCGCGAACGATGGAAGATGCGGTCTCCTATGCGACGCGAGTCACGCCTCCCGGCGGCGTAGTGCTGCTGTCGCCGGCCGCACCGAGTTACGGATCTTACCGCGACTATATCGAGCGGGGACGCGACTTCGCCGCCAGGGCAGGTCTCCCAGAGACTTGAGCTAATGGCAGCCATTCCAGATCGGCATGCCTGCCATTTCTGCACCGGCGAATCGGGAACGTCAGCACCGCGGATCGCGTAGATCAATCGGGCAAAAAGCTGGCGGCCCGCCGCCGCGTGAGGGGCGTAACCGCAGGCGCGGAGACATCGCGATGAGCGCGACCGGGCAGCTTCGTTATCGATCCGTAGCAAATCAGCAACGTGCAACGTTTTCAGCATAGGCAATGTCGATCGTGTTTGCGGCGATTGCTGTCATCAGCTTTGCCGTCGACCAGACCATGGTGTCGTCACTGGGTGGCGGAGACGACCTTGGTCGGTCGCTCGACGCGATCAGCCCTGCTCGACTGATCCAGTCGCTGATCGACACAACGTCCGGTCGATCTGATCGCGCCGAATAAACGGCCGCTCCCCCGCTCACCGAAGAGACTTAGGCGATCGACAGTTACTGCCGCACCCGGCAGACTAGCCGAAGGTCCAATTTCTTACGACAAAAGACGAATGGGCTTCCGATCGCTCTACCGAACGGGATGGGTCGAGGCGGCGATGGCGTGGCGATGGCTTTTCATCGTCTTGGTCGGCGGATTGGAGCTCGCTTGCGCGGGCGGGGCCTTCCTGCTCGACGGCGACGCGAACTATGCCCGGGTCGCCTACGGCGGCGACATGGAGAGCGCGACTGCCGTGGCCAAGCGGCACTGCGCTCCGTTCGAACGCGTGCCCCGGTTTCGCGAGTTCCAGGAGGATTCCGCGTATTTCGATTGCGTTCGACCATAAAACAGCTCCCTTCGTCGGTCGCATCTTGAAGCCGAGCACGATCGCGGTAATCCTGGTTTGCCTGAACGAGCCTGAGCCGGACATCAGAAAAGGCGGATCCCGATGACCATCGAATTGCATACCTGGAACACTCCGAATGGCCGCAAGATCAGCGTAGCTCTGGAAGAGATGGGCTTGCCTTACGCCGTAAAGACGGTGAACATCAGCAAGGGAGAGCAATTCGCCCCCGCCTTCGTAAAAATCAGCCCGAACAGCAAGATCCCGGCGATCGTCGATACCGAAGGCCCTGGAGGTGCGCCGATCAGCATCTTCGAATCCGGCGCGATCCTGATCTACCTCGGTGTAAAGACCGGCAAGTTTTGGCCCGCCGATTTGCGACGGCAGGTACCGGTGCTCGAGTGGCTGATGTGGCAGATGGGCGGCTTCGGTCCAATCCCCGGGCAAGTGCATCATTTCTTGCAGGTGGCCGACGAGCAGGACCGGCGTTATGGTCTCGAACGATACTCAAAGGAAACGCGCCGCCTTTACGGCGTGTTCGATCGCCGGCTCGCCGATGTCGGGTTCGCTGGTGGCGATATTTCGATCGCTGATTTCGCGATTCTCGGCTGGGCGTGGCGGCATGAACGCCACCAGGTCGATCTGGCGGACTTCCCAAACGTGAAGCGCTGGTACGAGACGATGATGGCTCGTCCGGGGGTGCAACGCGGTTTCGCCGTGGCCCTCAGCTGAGGCGCGACGCCCGACGTATTTCGAACAGCGACACCGGCTGAGATACGCGGTCACCAGATGCCCAGGGTCGGACGCCATGCGCCGGCAAGCAAAACGGGAGGACGGCTTTTCGCCCACCCGTCGCTGTCGCTCGCCTACATCATGAAGACGGTCGGGACCTGATCGGACGAACCCAGTTTGGTGGAGCCGAGGGGGATCGAACCCCTGACCTTCGCATTGCGAACGCGACGCTCTCCCAGCTGAGCTACGGCCCCATTTCGCGTCTCGAGCGCTTCGCCTCGACCGCCGCGGACTATGGTGATCGTGCCGCGCCCTGTCAAGCGCGGGTCCAGCGGCGCGAGCCTTCTCGCGAGCGCCATTCGCGTTGTGCGCGACTTGCGGACCCCTGCCGGTGACGCTACGGTCCTCGCGCCACTCGCCGCCGGGGTCCCGGACTGATGTACGCCTTCCTAAGCCTCGTCGACACGGTCATAACGATTTACATCTGGCTGCTGATCGCTCAGGCCGTGCTGAGCTGGCTCGTCGCCTTTGGCATCGTCAACCGGCACAATCGCGCGGTCGCGATGCTGGGCGACATGCTGTGGCGGGTGACCGAGCCGTTGCTGCGGCCTATCCGATCCTTTCTTCCCAATCTGGGTGGGATCGACATCTCGCCGGTGATCTTGATCCTGCTGCTGGTTTTCGTCCGCAACCTGATGTTCGAATACCTTGCTTGACGGCCCGATCATCCTGACCCGCGACGGCCTGCGCGTGGCAATCCGCCTGTCGCCACGGGCGAGGTCGGATCGTCTGCTTGGAATCGTCGCCACCGCCGAAGGCGGGCGCACGGTCAAGGCCTCGGTCACGGCACCGGCCCGGGACGGGCAGGCCAACGAGGCGCTGTTGCAGCTCCTCGCACGGGCTTGGCGCCTGCCGCGGCGGGATCTGTCGATCGTTGTCGGCGCCGCGAGCCGGAGCAAAATCGTGCGTATCGCCGGCGAGCCGCGCCAGCTGATCGCCAAGCTGTCAAGCGAAATCGCCAGCTTGCCCAGCGGGTGAGATCGCGGTTCCGTGGACAAGGGGCTTCTCTCGCTCGTCATCGCCGGGGTCGCCTTTTGCGGCAGCCACATTTTGCTGTCGAGCACGCGATTGCGCGGTTCGTTGCGCGACCAACTCGGCGAGCGCGGCTTTCTCGCAGTATATTCGGTGACCTCATTAGTGATCTTCGCCTGGTTTGTGGCCGCCTATTCGGCCGCGCCGACAATCGAGCTATGGCCGCGGCAACGATGGACCGCGCTCGTCCCGGTGTCGGTGATGCCGCTCGCAACGATCTTGCTGGTCGCCGGCTATACGACGCGCAACCCAACGGCGGTCGGCATGGAGCGATCGGCCCGGGCGGACGATCCGGCCCCAGGCATCCTGTGCGTGACGCGCCACCCGGTCATGTGGGCGATCGGGCTATGGGCGATCAGTCATCTGATCGCCAACGGCGATGTGAGTTCGGTGCTGTTTTCCGGCTCGCTCGCCGCTTTGGCGCTGGGCGGGACGGTGTTGATCGACCGCAAGAAGCAACTCGCACTCGGCAGCAACTGGCCGCGGCTGACTGAAGTGACCTCGAACCTGCCGTTTGCCGCACTCCTCGCCGGACGTACCAAGCTGCGCTGGCGCGAAATCGGCCTCTTGCGGATCGCCGCCGGCCTGTTGCTCTACGCCGTTCTCTACCTCGCTCACCCGATCATTACCGGGCTTCCGGTCATGGTTCCGTCGTAAGCTTGGTCACCAGCGTCTCGGATACGGAGGAAATTCCATGCTGCTGTCGCTAACCGGACGCCGTCTCTACTACGATCTCATCGGCCCCGAAGATGGACCCGTCGTCTGCGTTACTCATTCGCTGGCGTCCGACAGCGGGATGTGGGCCGAGCAGATGCCGTCGCTGCTGCAAGCCGGATTTCGGGTGCTGCGCGTCGACATGCGTGGGCATGGCGGCAGCGACCCGGTCGCCGGCGACTACACGATGAAGACGCTTGCCGGCGACGGCGCCGCGGTGCTCGAGGCGCTCTCCCTCCGCCGCGTGCACTATGTCGGCCTGTCGATCGGCGGCATGATCGGTCAGGCTTTCGCGATCGAGCACGGCGCCAAGCTGATTTCGGCGCTGTGGAGCGACACCCTGCCGGCGAGCCCGAAAGGAGCGGCCGATCAATGGGCCCAGCGCATGAACACGGTGCGCCAGGCGAGTTCGCTCGAGCCGCTCGCCGACCCGACTATGGAACGCTGGTTCACCGATGCCTTCAAACCGCGGAAGCCCGGGCGGTGGAAGCAGATCCGCGATACCGTCGCGGCGACCACGCCCGCCGGATATCTCGGTTGCTCGGCGGCGATCATGAACTTCGACTTCACCGCCCAACTCCCCGCACTCCGCGTCCCGACCCTGGTGGTGTGCGGCGCCGACGATCCGGGCACACCGGCAAGCGAGAACCGGCGTCTCGCCAGGCTGGTTCCCGGCGGCCGTTATGAAGAGATCGCTAACGCTCGCCATTTCCCCAATGTCGAGCACCCCGAGGCGTTCACCCGGATCTTGATGGGTTGGCTCGAAGCGCAGCGCCACGCGCGCTAACGAAGCCGCACCCCCACCCTACCTCTGCAACGCCCGCCCCCTGCCGCGCTTGTCCTTGGCGATTCGGGATCTGGTGCTGCTCGCATAGTCGAGGAGCCGGGTGCGTGAGGTCAGGTCCCATTCGCGCCAGGGCGCGATGACCCTGATGTCGGGATCGAGCGCATAATAGCTGAGCTCGAAACGGACCTGGTCGTTGCCCTTGCCGGTGGCGCCGTGGGCGACGGCATCGGCGCCGACCCGGCGGGCGATCTCGATCTGGCGTTTGGCGATCAGCGGCCGCGCGATCGAGGTGCCGAGCAGGTAGGCGCCTTCATAGAGCGCGTTGGCACGAAACATCGGGAAGACGAACTCGCGCACGAACTCCTCGCGCAGATCGTCGATAAAGATCTCGCGGGCGCCGAGCAGCTCGGCCTTCCGGCGCGCCGGCCCGAACTCCTCGCCTTGGCCGAGATCGGTAGTAAAGGTGACGGCCTCACAGCGATAGGTCTCCTGCGGCCAGCGCAGGATTACCGAGGTGTCGAGCCCATCCGAATAGGCGAGCACCACCTTCCTGATCGCATCGGCCATCGCCCCGTTCCTTTCCGGCATCGGACCCGCGAAGTATTATCACCGGCACGTTACGAGGGAGGGAAACATGTCTGGTCGAGCGAAAGTACTCTTGACGATTGCTGCTTTCTCGTGGGTGATGCCCGTCGCCGCACAGGCCCCCGCGCCGACGACTGCATTCGATGGCGTATATCAAGGCGTGTCTAGAGAGGTATCCAAATACGTCGCCGAGGGGAAGCGCTGCGGGCCAAGCGGCGGCGTTCCGCCGCCGCTGGAGATCACCAACGGCGTCGCCCGGACGCAGGGCGATGCGAGCTGGGAAGGAACCGTAAACCCGCAAGGCGCTTTGGTGATGCGGTTGCCGAATGCCGCGCGCGTTGACGCGCAAATCGATAATCAGGGCACCATCAGAGGGCAGTTTAGCACTACGCGGTGCACCTACACATATGTCTGCCAAAAGCAATTGCGGTGAGCAGGCGGGCCCATCAGCCCAACCGCCGCTCGATGAAGGCGGCGGTCGCGTCGAGGCCCCCGAAGCGGGCGAGATCCGCGTGCCCGGCCTCGGGCAAGAACCAGCCCTCCTTCGGCTCCGACGCCGCATTGAACAGCGTGCGGCCGTAGCGGATCGGGACGACGCGGTCGCTCCCCCGTGCAACAGCAGGATTGGCGCCTTGACCTCGCCGATGCGCGACAGCGAGTGGATGCGATCGATGACCATGTGGGAGACCGACGCATAGGGAAGTGGCATTGGGCGACCTCGGCGGCGCTACGGGGCTGGCAAAGCAGGGCTGCACGTTCAAAAGTCACAAGGGTGGAAGCGGTCACCTGACGGTTTTCCGCGGCGAGTGCGGCTCGCAACTGCCGATGCACGGCGGCAGCAAGGAATGAGGCACCGGTCTCATCAACAATTTCAAAAGGGATCTGGGACTCGATTGAGCGCTTTCCACGAAGGCTTCCGATGTACACGGTGATTCTCACACTCGATGACAATGGTACTTTTCTCATGACCTGCCCTGACCTCCCGGAGGTAGCGACCTTCGGAGAGAAGGCCGAGGATGCGATGCATAAGGCTGCCGACGCGATCGAGGAGGCGCTTGCCGTTAGAATTTCTCGGCGCGAGGAAATCCCAATGCCATCCGCAGCTTTACAGGAGCGGCATCGACGGTCGGTTCGCCTGCCGCCGCTTACAGTAGCCAAGGTCGAGCTCTATCGAGCGGCGCGTGCTCAAGGGGTATCGAAGGCGGAGCTGGCGCGGCGCTTGGGCTGGCACGGGCCCCAAGTGGGCCGGCTTTTCGATCTCAATCACCGCTCGACGATCGAGCACATCGATCAGGCGCTGCACGCGATCGGCAAGCGTCTCGACGTCAGCGTTCAAGACGCGGCGTGATAGCTTGAGCGGCGGTCAGCGATCACGCCGTGCGGCGAGACGCAGGCGCAATGCGTTGAGCCTGATGAAGCCTTCGGCGTCGCGCTGATCGAAGACCGCATCCTCCTCGAAGGTGACGTGGCCGAGGCTGTAGAGGCTCTTCGGCGACTGCCGACCGACGACGTGGGCCGAGCCCTTGTAGAGCTTGAGCCGCACCACGCCCTCGACATTCTCCTGGCTCTTGTCGATCAGCGCCTGCAGCATCTCGCGCTCGGGCGCGAACCAGAAGCCGTTGTAGATCAGCTCGGCGTAGCGCGGCATCAGCTCGTCCTTTAGATGCGCCGCGCCGCGGTCGAGAGTTAGGCTCTCGATCCCGCGATGCGCCGCCTGGAGGATGGTGCCGCCCGGCGTCTCGTAGACGCCGCGTGATTTCATGCCGACGAACCGGTTCTCGACGAGATCGAGCCGGCCCACACCGTGCCTCCCTCCGATCTCGTTCAACCGGGTCAGCAGCGCCGCCGGGGATAGAGCCTCGCCGTCGACCGCAACCGGATCGCCATGGTCGAAGGCGATCTCGACATATTGCGGCGCATCCGGCCCCATCTCGGGGGCGACGGTGCGGCTGAAGACGAATTCCTCGGGCTCGACCCACGGATCCTCGAGCACCTTGCCCTCGGCCGAGATGTGGAGGAGGTTGGCGTCGACCGAGAACGGGGCCTCGCCGCGCTTGTCCTTGGCGATCGGGATCTGGTGCTGTTCGGCATAGTCGAGAAGCCGGGTGCGGGAAGTGAGGTCCCACTCGCGCCAGGGTGCTATGACCTTGATGTCGGGATCGAGCGCGTAATAGCTGAGCTCGAAGCGGACTTGGTCGTTGCCCTTGCCGGTGGCGCCGTGGGCGACGGCATCGGCGCCGACTTGGCGGGCGATCTCGATCTGGCGTTTGGCGATCAGCGGCCGCGCGATCGAGGTACCGAGAAGGTAAGCGCCTTCATAGAGCGCGTTGGCGCGAAACATCGGGAAGACGAAGTCGCGCACGAACTCCTCGCGCAGATCGTCGACAAAGATCTCGCGGGCCCCGAGCAGCTCGGCCTTACGGCGCGCCGGCCCGAGCTCCTCGCCCTGGCCCAAATCGGCGGTGAAGGCGACGACCTCGCAGCGGTAGGTCTCCTGCAGCCAGCGCAGGATCACCGAGGTGTCGAGCCCGCCCGAGTAGGCGAGCACCACCTTCTTCACCGCCTCGGTCATCGCCGCGTTCCTTTCCGGCATCGGACCCGTAAAGTATTATCATCAGCACGTTACGAGGGAGAGAAACATGTTCGGTCGGGCGGCATTGCTCTTGACGATTGCGGCATCCGGTTTGGCGATGCCAGCGGCCGCGCAAGCTCCCGCGCCGACAGCGGCGTTTGATGGCAAATATGTCGGGGTTTCCAGAGAATCATCGAAAGCGGGAAGCAGCCCTGGCGCCAAATGTCAACCAAACGGCGTACCGGCTCCGCTGACGATCAGAAACGGCCTCATCGGGAACCCGGGGAGTAAGGGTTGGGAAGGCACCGTGAATCCGCAAGGCGGCTTGACAATGCGGAGTGCAAGCACTCCGCGAGTAGATGGCCAGATCGACTCCCAGGGCACCCTTACAGCGCAGTACAGCGGCCCCGCCTGCATCACCACGTTCGTCTGGCGTAAGCAGTCCGGGTGAGCCAGCCCTCCTATCCGCCGAGCCGGCGCTCGATAAAGGCGATGACTGCTTCGAGCGCACCGTAGCGCGCGAGATCCTCGTGCCCGGCCTCGGGCGCGAACCAACCCTCTTTCGGCTCAGGTGCGGCGCTTAACAGGGCGCGGCCGAAGCGTATCGGAACGACGCGGTCGCGGTCGCCGTGCAACACCAGGATCGGCGCCCCGACCTTGCCGATGCGCGACAGAGAGTCGAAGCGGTCAATGACCAGCCGAGCTGCCGGCACGTAGGGGAAGTGGCACTGGGCGACCTCGGCGACGCTGGTCGGCGGGGCTTCGAGGATCAACGCCGCGATCTCGTGCTGTGCGGCGAGTTCTACCGCGACACCCGAGCCGAGCGACTCGCCGTAGAGCACGAGCCGGTTCGGCGCGACCCGTTCGCGGTCGAGAAAATCGAGCGCTGCCCGAGCGTCGGCGTAAAATCCGGCTTCGGTCGGCGTTCCGGGGTTGCCGCCGTAGCCGCGGTACTCCACCATCAGCACGCCGTAGCCTTCCCGAGCGAAACGCAGCAAGCGCTCGACGCGATACCCGATATGGCCGCCATTGCCGTGAAAATAGGCGACGACCGGCCGCCCGGGGTGCCCCTGCAGGTACCAGGACAGGAGCGACAGCCCGTCCTCGGTCGACAGAGTGACCTCGCGCACGCCCAGCTCGGCTAACCCAGCGAGCTCGGGGCGGGTCTTGTCGGGGAGATAGAGCATCTGCCGTTGAAACAGATAGAGACCGCCGACCAGCGCCGCATAGGCAACCAGCGCAAATCCGATCAGCGGGGACATCGCGCGAACGAGACGGCGGCGTGTGTCAGGCAGTGGGGAGCGGCGCATGCTCGCTCCGGCGCGGCCTGACGCTCGCCGATTTGAGCTGGCCGCAGGCGGCGAGGATATCGCGGCCGCGCGGGGTTCGCACCGGGGCCGAGTAGCCGGCAGCGAAGACGATGTCGGAGAAGGCCTCGATCGCCGCCTCCGAGGCGCATTCGAAAGGCGCACCCGGCCAGGGATTGAACGGGATCAGATTGACCTTGGCCGGAATGCCGGCCAAGAGCCGCACCAGCTCGCGGGCGTCGGCCGGGCTGTCGTTGACGCCCTTCAGCATGACGTATTCGAACGTAATCCGCCGCGCGTTGCTCGCTCCGGGATAGCTCCGGCAGGCCTCGAGCAGCTCGGCAATCGGGTATTTCCGGTTGAGCGGGACCAGCCTATCGCGAACATCGTCGCGCACCGCATGCAGCGAGACCGCAAGGTTGACGGCGAGCTCGGCACCGCAGCGGCGGATCATCGGCACCACACCCGCAGTCGAAAGGGTGATCTTGCGTCGCGAGATCGACAGACCCTCCGGGTCCATGACGATCTTCAACGCTTCGGCGACATTGTCGTAATTGAACAGCGGCTCGCCCATCCCCATCAGGACGATGTTGGTGACTTGCCGATCGTCCTGAGGCGCCGGCCACTCGCCGAGCGCATCGCGCGCGATCATGACCTGGGCGACGATCTCCGCCGCCGACAGGTTGCGGACCAGCCGCTGGGTCCCGGTATGGCAGAACGAGCAGGTGAGGGTGCAGCCGACTTGCGAGGAGACGCACAATGTGCCGCGTTCCTCCTCGGGGATGTGGACGGTCTCGACCTCCTGCCCGTCGGGAAAGCGCAACAGCCATTTGCGGGTTCCGTCGATCGAGGTCAGCGCGCGGGAGACCGCCGGCCGCTGCAGCGCGTAATGCGCCGCGAGCTCTTCGCGGAACGTCTTGGACAGCGAGGTCATCGCGGCAAAATCGGTGGCACCCCGATGGTAGATCCAATGCCAGAGCTGGCGCGTGCGGAAGGGTTCGGCGCCGAACTCTGCCAGCTCGGCGGCGAGTGCTGCTCGGCCGAGCCCGACGAGGTTGGGGCCTGGTGCTTCGTGCGGAATCGGGGTCGCCATGGCTCGTTTATATAGGGCGGCCCGGCGTCTACCGCTTGATGCCGCAAGCCTTGTCGATCATCGCGAGCGCTTGGGCGAAGCCCGCGAGCGAGTAGGTGTCGGCAGTCGGCTTGCCTTTCTGCGGGGTGCCTTTGAGGATCGCCTGCTTCCCTTTGGCCATCGCCTCGACGATGGTCTTGTCGAGATCAGCAGTCGCCGCCCAGGCGCTGTCACCCTTGGTGAATAGATCGAACTTGGTGCCCCCGATGTCGAGCGAGGCGGTACTGCCCTCCTTCAGTGGATAGCCTTCGACAAAGCTCACGACGTTGGCGACCTTCTCGTCCGGACGGTGGGTGACCATAGCCGTCGGCGGTTTACGTTTGGTATTCGCCGGCTCGCTCTTCTGCGGCTCGCCGGCGAGATAGCAGACCTGACCCGACTTCTCCTTGTAGACATAGGCCGTCCACCCTTCGGCGCTCCCGAGAACCTGTGATGCGGTCGGCGGCGAAGCCGCTGGGGCGGTGACCGCAGGCGTAATCACAGACAGAACCGCCAGGATTAGACCGAGGCGCCGGTGACTCGTCATCGCCGCACCATAGCACTCCCCACAGCGGGCGAAACCGGGCAGAATGCGGGCCATGGGTCAGATCACGATCCGAGCGGCGCGACCGGGAGACGCGCGGGGCATCGCTAGGCTCGATGTCGAGACTTGGCGCACGACTTATGCCGGCATGCTGTCCACCTCCTATCTGGTGGGGCTGTCGGAGCGGCGGCGCGAGCTCGGTTGGCGGGGCGTGATCCTGCGCGAGCCCCGCGACGTGCGCGTCGCCGTCGATGCGAAGGGCGCCATTTTCGGCTTCGGCAGCTGCGGACCCAATCGCGGCGATCGCTTCTTCTCCGGCGAGGTGTTCACACTCTACGTCGCCCCGGATTGGCAGAACGAGGGTATCGGGCGGCGCCTGTTGATCGCACTGTTCCGGCGTCTGGTCGCGGCCGGCCGCCGGTCTGCGATCGTCTGGGTGCTGCGCGACAACCCGTCGCGCTTCTTTTATGAGCGGCTCGGCGCGCATCAAGTGAGCCGCAAGCCGCTCGCAGTCGGCGGCTCCGCGGTCGAAGCTATCGCTTATGGCTGGCGCGATTTGCCGGGCTTTCTCGCCGCCGTATCGAGCGAGGACCGCGAATCCGAACCATGAGCCGCGGCCAAGTCAACCCGACTGGCCGGCCGATGCCGTGATCCGGCCGATCAAGGGCAGGATCTTGCGTTCGACATCGTCGGCGGTCAGCGGTCCGACTTGGCGATAGCGGATGTGGCCACCGCCGTCCACGACATAGGTCTCGGGCACGCCGTATACCCCGAAATCGATCGCGGTCGTGCCGTCGCGGTCGACGCCGATACGGCGAAAGGGGTTGCCGAGGCCATCCAGAAAGCGGCGCGCATCCTCCGGCTTGTCCTTGTAGGCCACACCTTCGAGGATGACGCCAGGACGACGCGCCAAAGCCATCAGCTGCGCATGCTCCTCGCGGCAGGGGGCGCACCATGATGCGAAGAAGTTGACGAGCGTGACCCGGCCGCCGAGGTCCTCGCGCGCCAACCCTTCGGCGGTGTCATAGAGACCCGGCAAGGCAAAGTCCGGGGCCGGGCGGTCGATCAATGCCGATGGCAGCAAGTGCGGGTCATGGGTCAGACCGATCGAAAACACGACGAGCAGACCCGCGAACAGCGCGGCCGGCAGTAGGAAAGCAAGCCTGCGCGTCATCGTAATTCGTCATTCCCGCGAAAGCGGGAATCCAGGGGCGGCCGGCTTCGCAGGTAGGCCCTGGGCCCCCGCTTGCGCGGGGGTGACGACAACCGCCGCGTTCGCCGCCCCACCTTCCTGCCAATGTCCGCTCTTCTTCAGCGCCTCGACGACCTCACGCGGCATGTAGTTCTCGTCGTGCTTGGCGAGCACCGTCGTGGCGGCAAAAATGCCGTCGGCGCGCAGCTTTCCCTCGGCGACGACACCCTGCCCTTCGCGGAACAAATCGGGCAGCAAGCCTTCATAGAGGACGGCGAATTCCGCGGCACCATCGGTAACGCGGAACGAGATCATGCGCCCGTCGGGACTGCGCGAGAGGCTCTCTCTCTCGACGAGGCCGCCGATCCGCACCCGGCGGTCGGGTGCCACGGCCTTCGCCTTGAGGTCGCTGGGGCTGTAAAAAAACACGAGGTTGTCGTTGAACGCGACGAGCACCAATGCGGTTGCGCCGCCGAGTGCGGCCATGCCGAGCGCCAAGAGGCCCAGCCTCTGCTGCTTGCGGGTCATCGTCTGGTCCGGAACTCACGTTGCAGCTTATCGAGCGCGTCGGCGCTCGTTCGATAACGCCGCCAGGAATACCAGGCGAGACCGCCAAGAACCGCGAGCGCCACGCCATAGGCGGGCCATACGAACGCGGCATAGCCGCCCATCGCCAGATAGTGGCTGACATCATCGATCACCGGCCGCCTCAAGGTATCGGCGATTGGGCGGCCACCGGCCGCTCCACCGCGACGCGGCCCGGTGCGGGCGCGCTGTTGAGGCGCAATGCGAGCGCCTTGCGTTCGTTCAAGGCAGCCCGCATGCCGAGGAGCAACAATGTCAGGAAGAGCAGCAGGAAGCCTGCCGCCATCACCAGCAGCGGTACCAGCATCGAGGGGTCGATCCGCGGTCCGCCGAGCCGCATCACGCTCGCCGGCTGGTGCAGCGTGTTCCACCAATCGACAGAGAATTTGATGATCGGCAGGTTGACGACGCCTACCAGCGCCAGCACTGAGCCCGCCTTGGCACCGCGGCTCGGCTCGTCGAAGCCGTTCACGAGCGCTATGTAGCCGAGATACAGGAAGAACAGGACAAGCACCGAGGTCAAACGCGCGTCCCAGACCCACCAGGCGCCCCACATCGGGCGACCCCACAGCGAGCCGCTGGCGAGGCAGACAAAGGTGAAGGCCGCACCGATCGGCGCTGCCGCTGCGGCGGCGATTTCGGCGAGCGGATGCCGCCAAACGAGCGCCACGCCGCTCGCCACAGCGATGAACAGATAGACGCCGAGCGCCATCCAGGCCGCCGGAACATGGATGTACATGATCCGCACGCTCTCGCCCTGCTGGTAATCGGGCGGTGCGGTTACCAGCGCCAGATAGAGCCCGAGGGCGAGGACGGCGAGACTAGCCCAGGCGCACCACGGCAGGGCCACAGCGCTCGACCGCATAAAGCGCGCCGGATTGGCAAGCCGGTTGATCATAAATCTCGACCTGTCTCAGGGAATAGAATGTGCCGCAAGTTTCCCTGAGTTTCCCATAGCTCAGGGTAAAAATTTGAGTTCATCACAATAAATCATTTTCACTCAAATACTTAGAGGTTCAAAGCGGCTGCCGGCAGGGAACTGGCAGGGAAAGCCGCGACAGGTGACCGTCTGCTCGCTACACCCGCCAAGATACGCCTCGAATTTGATGCAAAGATGGCGCTTCCGATGGCTCACTCCAGGGCCTGACGCAACGCCGCGGCACTCGCCCACGGACACAGCGGCAGCGCTGCCAAGGTCAGGGCGGCGAGGATCAGCAGGTGGGCGCGTGCACCGGTTCCCGCCGCGCTCGCCTCGACCGCGCCGGCACCAAACACCAGCGGCGGCACATAGAGTGGCAGGACGAGCAGCGACAACAGCACACCCTGGCGCCGCGCGCCGAGGGTCAACGCGGCGGCGACGCTGCCGATCAGGCTCAACACCGGGGTGCCGACCACCAGACCGAGCGTGAGCGTCGGGATTGCGGCGGGATCGAGATCGACGAGGAACGCCAGGAAAGGGCTGGTCAGCGCCAGCGGCAGCCCGGTCGCCACCCAATGCGCGGCGCATTTCGCGAGCACCGCGAGCTCGAGCGGCAGGCTCGAGAGGGCGAGCAGCTCGAGCCCGCCATCCTGATAGTCGGATTGGAACAGCCGGTCGAGCGACAATAAGGCTGCAAGCAGTGCGGCGACCCACACGATGCCGGCGCCGACGCGCTGCAAGACCGCGGGCTCCGGACCGATCCCCAGCGGAAACAGCACGACCGCGAGGACAAAGAAGCCGAGGACCAGCCCGGTATCGCCGCCTTGCCGTAGAGCCAAGCGCAAGTCGCGCCGGAAAAGGCCGATGAAGGCCGCCATCCTCACTCTTCGCCGGCATCACCGTGCCGCGGCGCGAGGGCGTCGAGCCCGATTTCGTCGGCGGCGCCGATTTCCGCCGGGATGTGGGTCGCCAAGGCGACGCGCCCGCCTGCAGCGCGATGCGCCCTGATGGCCTGCTCGAGGCGCACCCGATTATCGTCGTCGAGCGCGCTGAAGGGTTCGTCGAGGAGCCAAAGAGGTGCAGGGATTACCAACAGTCGGGTCAGCGCAAGGCGGCGACGCTGGCCGGCCGACAACCAACGGCATGGCCAGTCGGCCACCGCTTCGAGCGCAAAAGCGGCAAGCGCCGCAGTCAGCATCGGCGCGTCCCGGCGCACCTCCCGACCGCGCAGCGCGGCCCAGAAAACCAATGTCTCGCACGGCGTCAGCCCCGGCTTGACGCCGTCCTGATGGCCGACATAGTGCAGCCGCGCGCGATGCTCGGCGACATCGTCGGCAATCGGCCTCGCCCCCCAGGCGAGCCGGCCGGCGGCCGGACCGATCAAGCCGGCAAGGAGCCGCAGCAGGCTCGTCTTACCGCTGCCATTGGCCCCGGTCAGAACCACCGCGCCACCCGGTGGGAGGCGGAAGGAGAGCCCGGCAAAGACCAGGCGCTCGCCGCGCCGGCATGCGAGATCCGCGGCGACCAGATCGGGAGCGGGCTCGGTCATCGCAGGAGCGGAATTGGGGTCAGGTCGCGGAATTGGCGGAATTGGGGTCGGCGGAATTGGGGTCGGCGGAATTGGGGTCAGAGTAGATTTCCTTCCTGCCCAGGAATTGGGAGGAATTGGAGAGGAATTGAGGTGAGGGGCAGAAAAAAGCGGCTCCGGAGGGGGAAAACCGGAGCCGCATGACCAACGGTCGAATTGCTCGACCGGGTACGAGGTTTGGGGGACAAACCTGTAAGGCTGAACCTTACGCATATAATATAGGGAGCGGATTGGGACTTCGGTTTGAAAAAAGTGTGACCATTTGGTGAATTTCAATTAAATTTGCGCCGATCCTCGATCAGTTTCCCGTCATCGGGCAGGCTGCCCGCCGGGACGCGGCTCACGGCCCCGCGCAATTTGGTGACTGCTTGAACGGTTTCGGCGATCCGCGGCGCCTCTTCGGCCGGCTCGCCGCTTTCAACGAGCAAGGTCATCTCGTCGGTGCCGGCCGGCTGCTCGACCACGAGACGAGCGCGAATGATCGATTTGTGCCGCCGCAGGATCTCCGCCACCTGCTCGGGGTGGACAAACATGCCGCGCACCTTGGTTATCTGGTCGGCGCGGCCGAGCCATCCCTTTATCCGGTGGTTGGTGCGGCCGCATGGGCTGGGACCGGGCAATATCGCCGAGAGATCGCCGGTGCCGAAGCGGATCAGCGGGTATTCCGCTGTCAGGGTCGTCACGACGACCTCGCCGACTTCGCCCGGGGCCACCGGGTCCCCGGTGCCGGGAGCGACGAGCTCGACGATGATCCCTTCATCGAGCATCATACCCGGGCACACCTCGCCGTCGGGACCTGTGCTCTCATAGGCGATAACCCCGATATCTGCGGTGCCGTAGGATTGCAGGACGCTCAACCCACGCCCGCGCAGCTCGGCGCGCAGTGACGCCGGCAGGGCTTCGGCCCCGACCAGCGCCTTCTTCAGCGAGGCGACATCGCTCCCTTCGCTCGCCGCACGATCGAGCAGGATCTTCAAGAACGACGGCGTCCCGACATAACCGACGGGCTTTAGATCGGCGATAATGCGCAGCTGCTGCTCGGTCTGGCCGACGCCGGCGGGAATAACCGGGCACCCGAGGGCCTCGGCCGCACTTTCCACCATCGCGCCCGCCGGAGTCATGTGATACGAGAAGGTGTTGTGCACGAGGTCGCCGGAGCGGAACCCGGCGGCGAACAGCGCCCGGGCGAATCGTCCGAAATCCGGCCGCCGGCCCTCCGGCTCGTAGATCGGGCCGGGCGAAACAAAGACCCGGCGAAGCGCCGAAACCGGCACCGCGGCAAACCCGCCGAACGGCGGCTCCCGCCGCTGCAGCTCGATCAGATCGGATTTGCGCGTCAGCGGCAATTGGGCCAAGGCTCGCCGATCGGTCACCTCCTCGGGCCGCAGCGCCGCGAAGAGACGGCGATAGGCGGGTGCCCGCTCTTTCGCCGCGGCGATGATCCGCGGCAGCGCTGCCATCAAGCTCTTTTCGCGCTCGGCGGGATCGCGTGTTTCCAGGGCATCGTAGAATGGTGTTTCCACGCGACAGCCTCCTTTGCGCCGGCGACAGCCCGGCCAGTCTGCTCCCGACCGCGGTGCGCCAGCAAGAACAGGAATTGGGAGGAATTGGGAATTGGGTGCGCCAGGGAATTGGGGTCAGAGTCGTTTTCTTTCGGTTCGCATCAAGGTTTTTGCAGCATTTCGGGCGCCATTTTGTCGTCGAAACGGATTTTACTCGCCCCCAACGAGGCTCGAGTGGCACGGCTCGGCCGTTACTTCCTGCCCGATCAGCCGCTGCACGTCATCCAGCGCGGCAACAACCGCCAGGCGATCTTCTTTTGCGAAGACGATTACGGCCGCTTGCATGCATGGCTTGCCGAAGCGGCGGCGGCCCGTGATTGCGCCGTCCATGCCTATGTCTTGATGACCAACCATCTGCATCTGCTGGTGACGCCCGGCAACGAGAACAGCTTGCCCCGTACGATGCAGGCACTCGGCCGGCGCTACGTCAGACATGTCAACACCGCCCGGCGGCGGACCGGCACCTTGTGGGAGGGCCGTTATCGCGCGGCACCGATCGACAGCGAGGCTTATTTTCTTGCCTGTTGCCGTTACATCGAGCTCAACCCGGTGCGCGCCGGCATGGTCGTGCATCCGGGTGACTATGTGTGGTCGAGCTTCCGCGCGCACGCGTTCGGGGCAGCCGATGCGCTGGTCTGCGACCATGCGCTCTATCGCGGGCTCGGCCGCTCGGCGGCAGAACGTCGAGGGGCATACCGGGCTCTGTTTGAGCCACCCGTTGATGCGGCTTTCCTCGATTGCCTGCGCGCCGCCACGAATGGCGGGTGGGCACTGGGCGACGAGCACTTCAAGCGGAATTTAGCGACGGCGCTCGGCCGGCGCGCCGCACCCTTGCCGAGGGGACGGCGTCCCAAACCGGCCGGCGATCCCGGGCCAAATCTACTCTGACCCCAATTCCCACCCCCCTCTGACCCCAATTCCTTCCCCCTCTGCAATTCCCCCTCTGACCCCAATTCCCCCAACTCCCAATTCCCCGACGGCGCCACCGATCACGCAATTAGACGCCTTGCAGTGCAACCAGAGGCTAAGTAAACTTTGCGGCCTCGGCAAATTTGCGGACGTCGACAAGCTGCGAGGCGGGGTGGGAGGGTGAACGCTCTGAGCAGAAATCGCGGCGCGACTTCGCCTCTGCGAAGATTGTCGAGGATTGTTTACGGCATTATCGTGATCGCAATTCTCTTCGCGCCGACAGGCGTCGAGGCGCAAGCGTCTGCCGGCCAGGAAACAGCGTCTCTGGAAGCTCAAAAAGATGCGCTGTTCCAGCAGATGTTGCGCAATCCCGCGAACCTCGACGTGACTTTCGCCTATGCCGACGTATCGGCGCGCCTGGGGGATTACGAAGCGGCCGTCTCGGCACTCGAGCGGATGCTGTTGTTCAACCCCGACTTGCCGCGGGTTCAGGTCGAGCTCGGGGCCTTGTATTTCCGGATGGGCTCCAATGACCTCGCGCGGACTTATTTCGAGAAGGCCGCCGCCGGCAACCCGCCGCCCGAAGTCCGCGCGCGGATCGATCAATACCTGGCGCAGATCGAAAAGAGCGAATCGCGCCATCATCTGTCCGGTTACTTCTTCTCCGGCGTGCAATATCAAACGGATGCCAACGTCGCCGGCTCGTCGCAGATCCTGGCGCCAGGCGTCTTCAGCATCCCCACGCTGTTTACGCTCAACACCCCGTTCACCAAGCAGGCGTCAGGAAGCATCTTCGGCGGCGGCTCGGCCGTGTACAGCTACGATTTAGAGACGCAAAACCGCGACACGCTGGATGTCACCGGGGCCACCTATCTCAACCATTATTTCAATTCTCTGGTGAACCGGCTCGACCTCGCTCTGCTCGAGGTGACTGCCGGCCCGCGCTTCAACTTCCCGAACGGCCTGATCGGCGACAAGCCCGCATCGTTCAGGCCCTACGGTATCTTCGACGAGGTCGGGCTGGGGTGGGATCAATATTTCGTCGCCGGCGGCTTTGGGCTCGAATACGACCAGATCGTGTGGAGCGACTTGGCGCTGAAGGGGGTGTTCGAGTTCCGGGAAAAGAGTTTCACCAACGCCCCGACCCGGCCGTTGTCGACCGGTCTCAACGGCAGCGACAAGCTCCTCTCATTGCAGGCGACGAAGCCCATCACCGCGAACTCGGCATTGAACCTGGAGTTCGATTATCTCGACCAGTCGACGCAGGCCAGCTTCTATACGAATATGAGCTACGCCGTGGCGGGCTCCTACCGCATCCGTTACGACGACCCTCTCGGGATTACCCAATACTCCTGGGAGACTTCGCCCTTTCTCGGCCGTCTGTGGAGCAATTACGCAACCCCCGACCCGTGCTGCGTCACCACCACCACCCCATCGACGGTCGCCTTCCCGAGCGGCTTCAGCAGTCAGCTGACCCAGCGTTGGCGATTTGGCGTGACCCAGACCTGGCAAGTGTTGCCGAATATCGCGATCGTGCTGCAGCTAGAGCGCGACATCATCTCCTCGAACCTGCCGCTCTACGCCTATAACAATACGTCGGTATTGATCGGCCCGCAGATTCGTTTTTGACGCCCGACCGCACCTGCCTTTGGGGGGCTCCGGGGGACACATGCGCCTCATCTGCTATCCAACATCGGGAGAGCCTCCGAAGATCGTCGCGGCGCCGGTCGAACGGGACTGGATGAAACGGACCCAACAAGGATTTGCCTATCGCTGCCTGCCGCTCAACATCGCCAATGCCCATGGGTGGTTGCTTTTGAACACCGTCCCCTTTGTCGCGCAATGGGACGGGGGTACCGAGCTCGGCGCGATCAGCCTCTACGCGAATGCTGCCGACGGACCACTCTTGGCGTTGAGCCATTTCGGTCACGGAGTGCTGACGTTCAATGTAAGCGCGCTGTTCCGGACGGAACCCGGATATGACCTGATGGTGACCGGCCCGCTGAACCAGCCCAAGGACGGGCTCCAGCCGCTGACCGGCATTGTCGAAGCCGACTGGGCGCCGTTTACGTTTACGATGAACTGGAAATTCACGCGCAAGCAGGCACGGATCGCCTTCGAGCGCGACGAGCCGTTCTGCATGATTTTCCCCCTCAAGCGCGGGCTCGTCGAGGAGGTCGAGCCGGAGATTCGGGCGCTCGAGACGGATAAAGAGGTCTCCCAAGCCTACCTCACCTGGGCCGATAGCCGGCGCGATTTCAACACGGAGCTTCGGCTGCCTGGATCACGAGCCCAGGCCGAGAAATGGCAGAAGGATTATTTCAGAGGCACAACCGCCGGAAAGCCGCCCGCCGAAGCGGGTGTTCCGCGGATTGGGAGCTCGCCCCCCGATCACCGCACCAAGCTCAAGCTACGCGAATTCAAGCCGGCGCCGCAAAGCGACCGTGGGGGCCGCGGCTAAGTCGCGCGTAACGGTACGCCGAACACCAGTGGCTTGGTAACCGCGGTTTCGCCCGCTGCCGGCGGGAATTTCAATCTCTTGATCCCGTTCACGAGATCGGCTCGCAGCAGCTCCCACTCTATGTGGCGTGGGTCCTCGTGCATCACGCGATCAACTAGGATATCGCAGGTCTCCACCGAGCCGTCTGCGCTGATCACGAAGCGCAGCGCCAACGGGCCCTGGTAGAGCGCGATCTGAGCCGAGTTTCGTGCGGCGAAGTCGCCGAATAGTCCGACCAGCGCCTCTTCCACGACCGCGCCGGGGAGAGCGCCGGCGATCATCGTGCCGGTCTCGCTCAAATGACCGTGCAGTACAAACCGCCCTTCGACCGGGTCCATCGAGCCCTCGATACGCTCGACGGCATGGGGAAGCCGATCGTCGAACACGACTAGGCGGTTGAATTTGGGCTCAATCAAATCATAGAAACCGCGTCCCGCCGACGGCTCAGCCAGGTTGCCGCGAAAAGGATCGCCCTCGCGAAAGATGAGCGTCTCACCACCAATCGTGCGCCGCTGATTTCGAGTCAACGAATACACAAAAGCAAAGCGACCGTTCATCGCGTCATTGTGCAGCCCTTGTCGGCATCCGCCTACGTAGAGGCTAAGATAAGGCCAGGTCACATTTCCCATGCCGAAAGTGACCGTGGACCAGACCTGAAGTGCCTTCATAAACTCATCTACGCGATCGCGCCGAATTATCTTTTCCGGGGTGGTCCGCAAATAGGTGTAAAGCTCGGGAACAAACCAATAATTCCAGACTTGGTGGGTGTCGGCACGGTGCGCCCCCGGATGCGCAAAATGCGTGTCGATATCCTCCCGCATCGCGAAGGCCAATTCGAGAGGCAGGAAATCGTCAGCAACCAAGATCGGCGCGCGCAACGCCAAGCCCGAACTAGTGATAACGCGCGTCGCCTCCGGCATGGTCAGTCCTCGATCGAGCCGCTCTCTCGCAGCGGAGTTTCTCACCAGTGCCGGCGGATGACAAACGCGGTCCGCTTCAGCGCGCGAGAGGGCTAACGGCAGAACGGAAGGGGTCTCGTCAGCCAGTCGATCCTTGCATATACTGCGCCTTGCATATACTTCGGACTGGGCGCTGATCGGTCCGGCGGTCGGCTTTTCGTGAGGCTTCGACGATGGCGATCGTCCGGTATCCGCTGTGCGCTACTGCGCTGGCTCCGCTGATGCTCGGTATGGGGTTGGCGAGCCCGGCGCTCGCGCAACAGCGCATCGGTGTCAACAGCGCGGTCAACCCCGATGCGACCGGCATCTGGCCGGGAACACCACCGCGACGGCTGGTGCTCGGACAGGACATCGTCTTCAACGAACGCGTCACCACCGGGCCGGACGGTCAGACGCAAGTCCTGTTCGTCGATCAATCGACGATGTCCCTCGGCCCAAACGCGGACATGGTGATCGACGAATTCGTCTACGACCCGGCGGCGGGGACCGGAAAGCTGGCGGCCAGCCTCACTCGCGGTGTGTTTCGCTTTGTCGGCGGCAAGCTCAGCAAGCAGGAAAACGCGGTCACGATGCAGACGCCTTCGGCGACGATCGGGATCCGCGGCGGCGTGGCGTTCATCAACCTTGCCGCGAGCGGCAAGCTGGTCGTGATCTTCGAGTATGGCAAAGGCGTCACGATAACGGGGGTAAACGGAGTCTCGCAAACGATCACCCGACCCGGATTCGAGGTTACCGTGTCCGGACCCGGCGCCTCACCCTCCGACCCGGCTCCGGCGCCACCAGGCGCGGTTGCGGCATTGCTCGCCCAACTCGACGGCCGACCCGGCGGCAACGGCGGCGCCACCACCATCCCGACCGAGGTCACCGTCGCCAGCAGCGGCATCGCCACCACGATCTCCAACAATTTCACTGTCAGCGTCGAGGCCGCCAGTCAGACCCAACCGTCGGGGTCCCAGCCGCCGAACGTAAATCGGATCGTTCGACAAACCCAATTGCAGGTCCAGCTCACCGCCAACCAGCCCGCCGTTCTCGTGACACCGACGCCATCACCGCTGGTCTCACCGCCACCCCCTCCGCTTCAGGCCGCGTCCCCACCACCACCCTCGCCGCCACCACCCTCGCCGCCACCGCCATCTCCGCCACCGCCACCTCCGCCTCCGCCTCCGCCTCCGCCTCCGCCTCCGCCTCCGCCACCTCCGCCGCCACCTC
>Ga0209039_10000310_pt1 | contig 47023 bp, 45 predicted proteins | sample BogFormECP12_OM1_FD_188238 | JGI IMG/M metagenome (GOLD analysis project Ga0209039, IMG submission 188238) | Bog forest soil microbial communities from Calvert Island, British Columbia, Canada - ECP12_OM1 (SPAdes) (version 2) | ecosystem: Environmental > Aquatic > Freshwater > Wetlands > Bog ...
AGCGGTTCGCGCGAGATATGAGGGTTGTGCCTCGAACTACTGATTCTTTAACAATGAAAGTCGAGGATTGTGTAAAAACAGGGGCATGAGATGAAAAGGAACAAGTGCTACCATGTCGAGATTGAAGGGTTTATAATGATGTTGGCGGTAGTAGCCTGAAGCTGGGGCTATAGACATGATCCTCCAGCTCCACAATCTCTGCTGTGCACGAGCGCCCTGCACAGCGTGATGTTACCCCTGATCTATGGTCGGACGCACAAGGTTCCACGCAAACCATGCAAAAAAGACCAAAGGAATGCCATTATTGTGCCGGGGAAGCCTTTCAAAGCTGGGGGCAGGTAGAAGAACCAGTGAGGAGATATCGGCTGTTGATTGTCCCGCTGTACCGGTTCGCGCCTGTTGTGTTCTTGTTTATAGGTAATTTGACCAGTCCCCTCGAAATCAAGGATAATGTTGACCCATAGCGGTGAGCAACATGGCCACAGTCGTATTAGTAAGCAATCGGACAGAACTTCAGAACGAAATCTCGGCGTTGTTGCCAGAAAATTGGACTCTGTCAAACTATACAAGCTTAGCAGACGCCCAGATCCATCTGGATTATTTCTCCCTAGCCTCACACGAAGATTACGTTGTCTTGATCGACATTACCGACCAACCTGACTGGGCCGGCCGGCTTGCTGGTTTAGATGGCTGGCGGGGAAGAGTTGTAGCCATTATCGATGGCTTTGACCAGCGCGACTCCGTTTTGCAATCCGGAGCGGACGATTATTTGCTCCGGCCATTGCTCGCCTCGGAAATAAAGATTCGTCTGGAGCGCGCCCGGCACGCTGGCGAGATGATTCGGCAACTCCTCCTACAACTCTCACAGAGAGATCGCCAGGCATCAGTTGGCCGGCTCACCTCCCACATCTGCCACGAGATCAACAATGCCATGCAGGCGACCCGTGGTGCGCTGGCGCTGGCGCTGGAAGAACCCGAAGTGCCTCCAGAATTGGTCTCTTACATTTCCCTCTGTCAGACCGAAACTCAACGCGTGGTGAGCCTGGTCGGCAGGATGCGCCAGCTCTACCATCCCGATCATCGGGCACCAGAACCAATATCGGTCGACAGCTTGTTTAGAGAAGTGGTAAAGGCAGCCTTGGAGGAACTGGATCGTAACAACGTGCGGCTGGTTGAGGATTTTGCGGTCGACCTGCCGCCAGTCAGTGGCAACCGTGACCAGCTATACCTGGCGTTTTTGAGCATGGTGCTTAATCTCTCCGATGCCGTCGGGGCAGCCTGGGAAAGGGAGATGCATGTGAGCCTCCGGTTAGTCGACGGCTCCCTGCAGGTCAGGATTTGGACTGGTCTCGCACTCCCGGGGGTTGATGATTCATCCGGCGGGGTTCTTCTAGAGGGGTCCATCACCCTCACAGAGGCTCTGCTCGGTCTGTCACCTGCAGCCGAGATCATCCGGTCTCACCGCGGCAGGGTTGAAATACAGCGCGACGAGCGTGAACTGAGCATCCGGGTCACCTTGCCGGTTCTGTAAGGCCCGCTTCTGGGAGACGCCATACTTGGACAAACCCCGTATCCTGATCGTCGACGACGAACCCAATGTTCGGTTTGTACTCGAAAGAACCCTGGTGAATGATGGGTATATTTTGGACACAGCCGCGGACGGTGCAGAGGCCATCCAGAAACTTGGGCAAGCGGCGTATGATTTGCTCCTGCTCGATTTGAATATGAGGCCCGTGGATGGCGTCCAAGTTATGAATGCGGTGCGCGAACGAGGCTCCGACATTGTCGTGATCATCCTAACAGCTCACAGCAGCATCGAGAGCGCGGTCGAGGCGTTGCGGTTAGGGGCCTTTGACTATCTCTTTAAACCCACCTCTCCCGATGCAATCCGCCGGCGCGTTAGCGAAGGGATCCGATACCGCCAGCAGGCACTCCGCCGCGCCCGCCTTCTGACCCAGATCGAGGGCCTGCACCAAAGCCTGGCCGATCTGGACAAGGAGATCTCCACCTTGGGGCCCGACACCTCCCCGCGCCGTTTTTTGCGCAGCGGCAAGCTGGTGATTGACAAATATCATCGTTCGGCAATGCTTGGGGAGGCCCTCCTTGATCTGACCACGACGGAGTTTGACCTCCTAGTGGCCCTAACCGAAGCGGCTCCGGCGGCTGTTGCTCCCCAGCAGTTGGTGAGGAGCGCTCTGCATTATGAGGCGCCCGAGACTGAAGCGAGCGAAATCATTAAATATCATATCCACCAGCTGCGGCAGAAAATCGAGGGTGATCCCGCCAAACCCAAATATATCAAGACAGTGCGCTACAAGGGCTACTTATGGAGCGGGGGGCTGTAAGAACAGCAATTTACCTCGTGCCGATCATTTGACGTTATTAGAAGTCCGGGCCGCATACGAATTGCGACCCGGATCTTTTTTGCGGGATGGGTTGTTACGACCCGTCAACCTTTGCTAACCTTTCCTAACGGCACTCCAAAGGCCAATTGGCTATATTGAAGCTTGGAAAAACATCTATGGCCGATAAATGGATTCTGATCGTCGACGATGATGACAGCATTCTTTCGATACTCAAGAACAGCCTGATCAAGCTGGGCCATGAGTATCGGGTGATGACTGCATCAGATGGTTATAAAGCGCTTGATCAGCTCAAGCAATTCCATTTTGATCTGGTCGTGACGGACTACAAAATGGCCGGCATGAACGGGCTGGAGCTCCTAGACAAAATTCACCAAGCCCAGAACGAAGTGCGCGTGATCTTGATGACGGCCTACGGCAATACAACCGTGAAAGCCGAAGCCTCGCGCTTAAAAGTGTATCGTTATTTGACCAAGCCGCTGGAGATCGAGACCTTCCGACAAATCGTAAAAGAGGCCATCGACGGCGTCGCGGCTCCGCTGCCTGGCGCCCTAGTCCTGTCTGAACAGGATTACCGCGAGGTCGACCACATCCTTACCGACCTACGGGCGGCTGTCGGCGCGCGCTCGATCTTCCTGACCGACAGCGACGGAAGGTACATCGCCGGCACGGGCCTCTTCGAAAACCAGCCCCTTACGAAAATCACCTCGCTCTTGGGTGGCAGCCTCGCCACGCTGATCGAGGTTGGGCGGACGATCGATCATGATGAAGATGCGATCAACCTGATCTACCGCGAGGGCGTGCGCGATAACCTATACATCCTTAACATGGGGCTTTTATTCCTGCTGATCATCTTCATCGAACGTGGAGATTTCAGCAGCCGGCTCGGCTCCGTATGGTATCTCGCACGAACAGCTGCCTCAGCCCTGCGGGAGAAGTTCGCTTGCGTGAAATATACTGCACCCGACGGCCCGCTCGGCGAGAACCTCGACGAGGCATTCTCTGGGGAACTGGGCAAGATCTTATCGACTTCCATGGAGGAGCGACCGGACTTGAATAACGGCAGAACCCCCGCACCGGCAGAGGGGACGTCTTCCGGATCGAAGAGTTCGGAAAAACATACACAAACGAGATGGCCCTCCCCGCCTGAGCTACTTAGCTTCGATCAAGCCCGCGCGAGGGGTATCCTGTCCCCTGGGTTCACTGGCCAGCCTCCTCGCAGCAACTCACAGAAAGAGAACCCTGATGACGAATCCTGAGATGCAATCTCCCATCAATCTGCCGAGCGGGATCACGCTCTATCCTTCGCAAGACAAGGCGATTGATCGCATCCTGAATGATCTGATGCAAAAGTCCCCGGCCGAGTTCATTTTGCTGGCGGAGGCAAGCGGTCAGATCCTGGCGGCGCTGGGGGAGCGGACCACGGCCGATCTGGTGGCGCTCAGCTCACTGGTTGTCGGCGACCTGGCAGCCAGCCAGGAGATCGCTCGCCTGACGGGTCAATATCAGAACTATCAATTGATCCTGCGTGAAGGGCCGCAGACGAACACCTTCATTGCCGAGGCTGGGGCGCACATGGTGCTGTTCGTAAGGGTCAGCAGGGAAGTGCCGCTCGGTTGGGCGCGCCTGCTCATTCACGAAACCAGCCGCCAGCTGGCGGATATCGTCTCTGCCGTCCCCGAGGATGTAGGAAAGCTGGATCTGGGGTTGAGCGAAGAAACGCTCTCCACGCTGGTCGACGACGGGTTTGATTCCATCTGGAAGGGATAAGGCATGCAAATCAACTGGCAATTACGCGAGCTGAATTTGAAAATTGTGTATTATGGGCCGGCGCTGAGCGGGAAAACAACCAACCTGGAACAAATACACGCCCGCGTCGATCCCGCCCACCGTAGCGACCTGGTTTCCTTGAAGACGCACGAGGATCGCACGCTGTATTTCGATTTCCTGCAGCTCGAGCTGGGCAAGATCAATAACCTGACCCCCAAGATTCACCTGTACACCGTACCAGGACAAAGCTATTACGAAGCCAGCCGCCGCCTAGTTCTGCGGGGGGCGGACGGCGTGGTCTTCGTCGCCGATTCGTCGCCGGAATGTGTCAACGCCAACATGATGGCGTGGCAGGACTTGGAATCGCACCTGGCTTCCTTCGACATGCCCATCGAACGCTTGCCGATTGTTTTGCAGTGCAATAAGCAGGACCTCATGGGTGCCCTGCCGCCGCCTCATATCAAGCAGATCCTCCACCTCGCGGCCGTGCCCGCGATCCCTGCGGTGGCGATGCAGGGTGATGGGGTGTTCGATACGCTCAAGACGATCACGCGCGGTGTGATTGCCTATGTCCAACATCAAGCCGCGTTCGCATAAGGTGAAAACATGAATCAAGCATCCGGTTCGGTTCAACTTAACAGTTTGCTGGCGCGCCTGAACGATGAAGGCGGGTTTCCGATCTCGGTATTGGCTGACTCGCAGGGTCTGACCATCGCCTGGTCGGCGACGCACGGCCTGGATCCGGAACGCCAGTCGGCGGCCGTGGCGTTCATGCAAAAGTCGGTGCTCCAGGTCAGCAAGCAACTGGGCATGGCGGAGGCCGACGAAATCTCCTTCTCCGATACCAACGGCCAGCACCTGGTCTGCCGCCTGTTCCACGTGAACAACTACCGGTTGATCCTGGCGGTCCTGGTGCCCGAAAGGGATCGAAGCTACCGCCGGGCGACCAATCAAGCGGTTAATGAAATCCACAAGATCTGGAATCAATTCTGGAAGTGATGATTATGGGCATGAAGGGCAATCTACGTGACATGGCCATCGCCGACCTGATCCAGCACAACTGCCAGGAACGCAAGACGGCGCAGCTGCGGATCCAGCATTCCGGCCAGCAGGCAATGCTTTATTTCGAAGATGGGAACGTCGTGCATGCCAGCCTCGGGGAGCAGGCTGGAGAGGAGGTGATCTACGAGATTCTGCGTTGGGAAGAGGGTGCGTTTGACTTGGAGCGCGGCGTCAAACCGCCAGCCAATACCATCAAACAGAGCTGGTCCAGTCTGCTGCTCGAAGGGGCTCGACGGCTGGACGAGAATAATCACGAAAACGAAATACATTTGTTCCAATCCGATTCTGATAACAATTTGGAGGCTAATAAAATGGCAAAACTAGACGATATTCTAAAGGAAATGAGTGGCGAGGTCACGGGCTATGTTGCCTGCGCTTTGGTGGGCATCGATGGCATCAATATTGCATCGCACACGAGCAGCAAGGCTGCGAACCCGGATGACATCAGCGCCCAGGGGACCATGCTGCTCAAGTTGGTGGACACCTCAGTGGAAAAACTGGGAGCAGGCATTATTGAAGACAACCTGGTCACCACAGAAAATGCCTATATGCTGATGCGTTTCCTGCCCGGGAAACAGTATTACCTGGGGATGGTCGCAAACCGCAAGACCGGCAACCTGGGAAATATGCGCCTGATCAGCAAAACGTATGCCGAGCGTCTTTCGAAAGCAATGCCACGCTAACGGCTTGATCTAGTCAAAAAGGAGAATTCGATGGCTAAACTTGAACAACTTATTCAGCAATTCCGTAGTGAATTGGGCGCCGACTTCATCTCCACAGATGTAGTAGGGATGGATGGCCTATCTATCGCCGGAGGTTCGATTGATCCAAACTTCAACTCAACCGATGCCTCGGCTCGCTTTTCGTTGGTTATGAAGTTGGCTGAAAAGTCGAGCAGTAAGCTTGGAATGGGCAAAGTGGATGATAACCTGGTCACCACTGACAAAGCCTATATCATCGCCCGCTTCATCGGCGAAGGCTCATATTACTGGGGCGTGGCAGTCACCCGAAATGCTACTCTGGGAACCGTCCGCATGCTGATGAACGAATACGCGGACCAGCTCTGGGATGCGATTCCTCGCTAAACAATTCTGAGAAAAGGAGAAAATATTATGGCAACCGAACAAGAAAAAACCACTCATCTGGCAAGGATGTTGGGGCTGGCTAATGTTGGCATGACGCTGGGAATCTGGGAATTGGTGGAGGAATCGGCCACAACCCTCACGCCTATAATTGGGACGCAACTCATCGGCGAGATTGAAAAACAACTGGGTCTGGAGATCGCTGGTGAAAAGCCCGAAGACCTGTTTGTGGAACTCGGGCGCATTTTCGTTGACGAGTACGGTTTTGGTTCCGAAGCCAAGGTGGTAAGCGCTGATAAAACCATCCGCGTAACCTTCAAGAACGCTGTAGGCAGCCCCGAATTTGCCATGTTGAAGGAACGTGGAGTAGAGAAGTTGTTTAGCCATCCGTTCCTGTGCACAGGCGTCGCAGCCTTGTCCAGGATGGGACTCAAAGCCCGCGGAAATGTCGAAATCGAAAAAGCTACCAACACCCAGACGATTTCATTCGAGCTACTCTAGGCTGCTTGTGAGCAGACGGAGGGCGAGGATCTTGCCGCCCGGCATATTCTCACCCTCCTCCAATTTTGATGAAAGAACCCATTGTTCTACGCCGAAAAGATACCCTCCAGCCGGTCGAGGCTGCCTACTGGAAGGATTTGCTCTATCGGGTGGTAAAGATTGGCACCGAACTGGAGGTGGCGCCGCCCAAGGGCTGTGATCGCCCCACTTTCGAAGCCTTCGTCCAGGAGGACCTGCAGCCTTCCCTCAGCCTGGATCTGCTGGGTGCCAACGGCGTGCTGGATGTGACCTCCGAACACTGCGGGATCGAGATCCGTATCATCGGCCGCCAACCCCACTTCCGCGCCCTGCAGCACCAATACGCTACGATCATGAATGTCCTCAAGGCGCGGGGAGCCCGCCCGAGGCATACGTGCGGCCTGCATTTTCATCTTCTGACCCCTGGTCTCGCCGAACCGGTGCCAGAGATCATCCTGGCCAACTTGTGGAACCTGACCCGCCGCTACGCCCCGGAGCTTAAATTCCTGACCAGCTGCGGCGACAGCCGCCAGAGCCTATGCCGTCGGCGTCAGTACAACAGCCACATGGAAATGATCTGGCACTCTCCAGGTCTGGAGACCATGGCGGAGATCCAGCAGAACCTCAAGAACAGTCGCAGGGTCCCTGAGCATCAAAACTTGCTTAACCTGGAACATCTCGGATTTACCGAAACCGGGGCCGTTCTGCCGTTTCACCTTGAATTTCGTTTTCCCGACGCGGATATCTCTCCCACCTCGGTGAGCGCCAAAACCTTCCTGTTCCTAGCCCTGGTGCTCAAATCGGTGGACTTAGCGCAGTACGGCGTCGTGCACGTCGGCCAGATCTACCCCTGGCGGCGAAAGGTGGAGTTGATCAACCTGCTCAGCAACAACGACGGCAACCTGGCGGCCAGCGATACCGCATCCATCAGTGACGAAATCCTCGAGGAGCTGCGCCAGGGCTGCTACGAGCTGCTCGACCTGCTAGCTCCCACTTTCGAGCGCTTCCAAGATAACTCGGCGCTGGACGTGCTGTTGAGCCTGGCCGAACAGCCCGTCTCCCTGCTGCGCTGCGCCGGCTACGGCTGGGACGAAATCGAGGCACTCCTGGCCGCCCGGACCCATCAAGATGAGCTGTGCTTCGATCAAATCGACCGCCGGTTGATGCAGCGGATTGAACTAGGCGAGTGGGCCGGCATGTCCTCGCAGGAGAGCTGGAAATGGCATGCTGCCCGCGAGCTCACTCTGACTCCCCAGGACCTCGAGCGACGGCTGGACAGATTACATGACCTGCGCGGCACGCGCTGGGACGGCCGCCAAGGCACGATCGTCTTCAGACATTGAGCGGAGTCCAACAACATGTGCGGTATCGCCGCGGTATTCCTTTATCCCCAAGAACGCAAGCCATCTGAGTGGGATGCCATTCGTGAGATGTTCACGCGCAACCTGGTCTTTAATGAGGACCGCGGCCGGGAGGCCACGGGGTGTGCCATCGTTGGACGGGACGGGCAGGTGCGTTTGCAAAAAATGCCGGTCCCCGCATCCCAGTTTGTCACCACTCCCGAATACCGGTCGTTGCTTGGATCCATCGATTCGACCTCCACCCTGATCCTGGGACATACCCGCCTGCCCACCCAGGGCGATCCGGCGCTCGCCTCCAATAACCACCCGCTGAAGGCCGGACCGGTTTATGGCATCCATAACGGACAGGTCAACAACGCCGATGACCTCTTTGCCAGGTTCGGATTGCCGCGCGATGGTGAGGTGGACAGCGAGATCATCTTCCGTTTCCTTGAAACGATTTGCCCGACAGGTACCGTCGGCGATTACCTGATGGCCGTCCGGCCGCTGATCCGGCTGCTGGATGGGCAGTTCACATTTTTGGCCTGCGATCAACGCCGTCCGGAACGGCTGCTGGTCCTCAAGCACAATACTCCACTTTGCGCGCGCTACCTGCGCGATTGGAAGATCTTGATTTTTTCCTCGCGTTATATTTGCCTGCGCAAGGTCTTCGAGAACAATGTTTTTACGCAAGTGCTGCCTCCCGACCGACTCCTGCTCTTCGAGGCCGCGTTCCTGCCCGAGGCGGCTCTTCGGCCCGCGGCGGCACTGAAGCTTTATGAGGAATAAAAAAACGATGTCAGGTGAGACCATTTTAGTGATCGATGACAGCTTGGAAATACGCAGCCTGCTGGAGCGTTCCGTCCTGGGTCCCTTAGGCTATCACGTCATTTTGGCCTCGGATGGAAAATCGGGGTTGGAGGTCGCGGTTAGTAATTCTCCCGACCTAATTCTTCTCGATATGAGCATGCCGGGCATGTCGGGCTTGGAGATGCTGGTTGCGCTGCGCCGGACGGAGTGCAGGTCCCTGGTGATCTTCATGACCTCCTATGGAACCGAAAATATCGCGGTGGAGGCCTTCCGTCTTGGGGTGCGGGATTATCTCAATAAGCCTTTCACCCTGGAAGAGGTCCAGCAGGCTGTCGACCGGGCCCTGCGCGAGTCGCGCCTGGTGCGCGAGCGCGAGGAGTTGGGCCGTCGCTTATTGACCGCCGAGGCGGTGCGAGTCACGGTCATCACCCTATCCCATTATCTCAACAATAATCTCATGACGGTGAGCGGGTCGCTAACTTTGCTGTCCGAGGCGCTGGAGCAGAACCTGCCCGTAATCGATGTATATGAAATCGTCCAAAAGGGCCAGGAGAGCGTGAGGGGCATCCAGGCGGTCATGAACGTGCTCTCGCGAACCACAGATATTAAGCTGGTGCCCTATTCCAACACCAGCCCCATGATTGACATTGCGGCAGCCCTGAAAGAAGAATTAAAAAAGATCACCGTTCCTCCGGCCAAGAAGATGCGCGACGGTCCGGCGAGGCGCGCATGAAAAAGATCAAAACATTGCGATCAAGCGACAAAGATCGTCTTGGAAGCGCCATGACAGACTTAAAAGAGCCGGTAACGCTTATTGATTATTCCTCGGAAGAACTCTTGCGCTCAAGTAATGCGCAATTTCGATCCTTATTCGAGAGTATGCCTATCGGCATTGGCATCGCGGATTTGCAGGGCAGCCTACTGGCTTTCAATGATGCCGCGCTGGAAATGAGTGGTTACATACGCGCCGACCTCGAACAGATCGGCAACGTCGTCGCATTGTATTACGATTCAAAGCAAAGGAAAGAAGTGTTGGCTCTCTTTGAAAAGCAGGGCTTTCTCAAAGGTTACGAAACGCAATTCAAACATAAGGATGGCACACTCTACTACGTCTTGCTTTCCCTGACTCATATCATTTTCAATGGAACGCCTTGCATCCAAGCCATATTCGAGGACATCACCGAGCGCAAGCAGGCGGAGAAAACACTGCACAAGGAAGAGGAGAAGTACCGTAATATCTTCGAGAATGCCATGGAGGCCATCATCCAAACGACGCCTGAGGGGAAAATCATCACAGCAAACCCGGCTGCCGCGCGTATGCTCGGATACAATTCTCCAAAGGAACTGATCACCAGCCTCGCTGATCTTAACCGACAATTCTATGTAGAGCTTGGCCGTCGCGAGGAATTCATAAGCCTGATGGAAAAGCTTGGAAACATAACAGGATTCGAATCTGAAGTCTATCGCAAAGACGGCAGTAAGATGTGGATTTCGGAAAATTCACACGCCGTTCGCGATGAGAACGGAACCTTGCTTGGTTACAAAGGTACCGCACAAGACATTACGGAGCGCAAGCGTGCAGAGGAGCAACTGGCCTCCTCCGAGGCTGAACTGCGCACCCTGTTCGCGAATATGATGGATGTGGTCATCGTCTATGACGCTGACGGACGCTATGTCGAAATCGCCCCCACCAACCCTTCGAAGCTTTACCTCCCGCCGGATGACATACTGGGCAAGACCGTGCATGAGATCCTGCCGAAGGAGTCAGCGGATATCATCGTCTCCAAGATCCACGAGGCCCTCCAAAGCAACCAGCCTGTGAATTGCGAATATGCCCTGCTGATTGGCGGCAAGGAGGCATGGTTCTTTGCCAGCGCCTCACCGCTTTCGGAAGACACCGTGATCTGGGTGGCGCACGACATTACCGAGCGCAAACAGGCGGAAGAGGCATTGCGCGCAAGTGAAGAAAAATTCGTCAAAGCATTTCAATCCAGTCCTGATGCCATCCTAATTACTCGATTAGGCGATGGACTCATCATTGATGTAAATGAAGGATTCTGCCGTCTTACAGGTTATGACAGAGACCAAGCACTGGGACACTCTACTCAACAGTTGGGTTTGTGGCTTGATCCACAAGACCGCGACCGCTTTGCCGCGCTCATGCAGAAGGAGGGCAGGGTCAAGGAGCGCGAATATCGCTTTCGGATGAAGGACGGTCAGGTGAGAGACGCGCTGTTGTCGGGGGAAATGATCCGTTTGGGCAACGAGCAATATTTCTTGTCTATTGTCCGCGACATCACCGAACGCAAGCGAGATGAAGATATCCTGCAAAGAGCAGAGGAAAAGTATCGCACGATCTTTAGCGAATCCAACGAAGGAATTTTCCAATCCACGCCTGCAGGACAATTCTTTACCGTGAATCCCGCGCTGGCTCATATGTTGGGATACGATTTGCCTGAGGAGCTGATCTCGAACATTAAGGACATTTCCAGCCAGCTCTATGTGGATGCCGAGCGTCGCGATGAATTTATGAAGCTGATGCGTGAAAATGACCAAGTAAATGCATTTGAGTCTAAGATGCGGCGCAGAGATGGAAAAACGATATGGGTTTCAGAAAGTGCGCGTGCTGTGCGCGATGAATTCGGTACATTACTGCATTACGAAGGCCAGATCGAAAACGTCACTGACCGCAAGCAGGCGGAAGCGGCCATACAGGAGCATCTGGCTGAACTGCAAATGCTTTATGAGAGCGGCCTGACATTAAGCCAGTTATTATCGCCCAAAGAGATTGCTCAAAAGCTCATCGAGCTGATGAGCTCGAAATTGGACTGGCACCACACAACGGTTCGTCTTTATCATCCGGAAGATGAAACCTTTGAACTGCTGGCTTTCAACCTGCCAGGCACGAGGAGTACAGCGGAACTCCAGGAAGCTGAACAACGATTCAAAACCGCGATCTCAAAAGCTGAGGCTGGTCTCAGCCGTTGGTCAGTTCAACACAAGCAGATTGTGCGCGTCGGCGATTTATCGCATGATCCGCGTTATATTGAAACCACTTCCAACATGCATTCCGGTATGTATGTCCCACTGAAAGTGGGAGAACGCGTGGCGGGTGTGATCAGCATCGAATCCGAAAAGCCCGAAGCCTTCAGTGAGGCTGATGAACGACTGACGATTACACTGGCCAATCAGGCCGCCATCGCACTGGAAAATGCGCGCCTGCATCAGGAAACCATGCATCACCTGAATCAACTCCAGGCTTTGCACACCATCGACCAGGCCATCGCAGCAAGTTTCGACCAGCGTACCATGCTCGAAGTTTTATTGACTCAGACCCTTAGCCAATTGGACGCAGAGGCCGCAGCCATCTTTCTGATTCAGCCCCATCAGAAGGGAGCTTTGCAATACGTCGCTGGCCAAGGGTTCAATACCGGTCTGATTCAGATTGCTAGCTTGAAGTTGGGAAATAGCATTGCCGGTGAGGCTGTGGTGAAACGGGAGATGATCCATATCCGTGAGCTTGAAGAGGGAGGCTCGAATCCAATTCTTTCCAAACTCTGGTCGGAGGAGGGGTTCAGGTGTATGGATGCCGTCCCCTTGATCTCGAAAGGGGAAGTCAAAGGGGTGCTGACCGTTTTTCATCGCAAAGACTTCACCCCCAAACGGGCCTGGAGCAGTTTCCTTGAAACCCTGGCGGGTCAAGCGGCCATCGCCATTGATGTCACGCAAATGTTCGACAACCTGCAGCGCGCCAATTTGGAATTAGCCGTGGCCTACGAAGCCACCATCGAGGGCTGGTCGCAGGCCATGGACTTACGCGACAAAGAAACCGAGGGTCATTCCCAGCGCGTGACCGAGATGACCATCCACATGGGAAAAGCCTTGCAACTCAGCGATGAGGATATTGTCAACATGCGCCGCGGTGCCCTGCTGCACGATATCGGCAAGTTGGGTGTGCCCGATCACATCCTGCTCAAGGTCGAAAAGCTGACCGACGAAGAATGGCTAATTATGAAGAAGCACCCGGAGTTTGCCTACGATATGCTGCATTCCATTGCTTATTTGCGTGGCTCTCTAGATATTCCATATTGCCATCATGAGAAGTGGGATGGCACCGGTTATCCGCAAGGCTTGAAAGGTGAACAGATCCCATTAGCGGCGAGAATATTTGCTGTTGTTGACGTGTGGGATGCGCTGATTAGCGAACGTTCCTACCGCCAGACCTGGAGCAGACCGGACGCCCTGCAATACATCCGTGAACAGAGCGGAAAGTATTTTGATCCCCAAGTGGTGGATGTCTTTCTGAAAGAGTTTGGTAATGAATAAGCTTGGGCGAGCCTCCCCTTACACCATTTACTTGCCGCGCACGCGGAACAACCTTATCAGGTCCGCCAAAGGAAAGATGGCAAGACTGGGACCAATGATCAGGCTAAGAAGTCAAGCCACGATACACACCGTTTCTTATATCCAAGCCCGATGCCGTATAGCTCCCGAAACGGTCGGTAATTACTGGGTACTATCATGTATTGCCTACCATCCTTCCCTTGTGTCATGAGCTCTGCCAAGGGGTTTCGCCATGATCGAGTCCGCCGGGACCGGCAACTGTTCAGCAGTTGACAGTTCCAGTCGTTGTGGGCATCGTTCGAGGTGCCGCCGAGGCGCTTGCGGCTCACCAGCTTGAAATCCTGAAGAAGCTTGGAAAAGCTTCGTCCCAGGAATCTGTACCCAGGGCGTATGAATATGGACCTGATGGGCTCGCGTGAGCGCTAGGCGGCCGGCTATTTTTCTACCGCTAGTTGTACAACCTGCAGCAGGTCGGCCAATTCAAACGGTTTGCGCAGGCATGTCACATGATTCTCCTCAATAAAATCACGTGTCATCTTGTTGGCCACATCACCAGTGATAAAGATGATTTTTTTGGCGATACTGTTATCCTTTGCCTGCACCTGGCGGTAGAAATCTACACCATTAATTCCAGGCATGCGAATATCGCACAAAATGACATCATAAGACGCCCTGGATAAGTATGCCAGGCCGTCCAGGCCATTGCTGGCGATATCCACTGCATAGCCTCTGCTCTGTAAAGACTGCGCCAGCACGCTTTGGATGTTGGGCTCGTCGTCCAAAACCAGGATTCTTGAATTCTTGGTCGGCGAGGCAAGGGTTTGCCTATCGACCGGTTTCGCGGCAACGCTCTCGTCCACTGAGCTCACCGGCAATTCAACCACGAACTTTGCCCCTTGTCTGGCGCCAGTTTCTGCCCAGATGTGCCCGCCGTGTTCGGCAATGATTCCGTGACAGATCGACAACCCCAATCCGGTTCCACTGCCTTCGGGCTTGGTGGTGAAGAACGGGTCGAAAATGCGGCTCAGGATCTCGTCAGGGATGCCAGGGCCATCATCCTCAAAGCAAATACGGACCACTTTGCTTTTATCGGAGGACGGAGCCGAATACTGTGATGAGTCGGTCTCGGTGCGGATTGTGAGGCATCCTCCACCATGAGCTGCGTCCATCGCCTGCCAAGCATTTTGTATCAAATTGACAAAGACCTGTTGCAATTGATGCGGATCTGCCACAATCAGAGGCAGGTTGGGGGAAAGTTCAGTCTTTGATTTAATATTATGGGAACTCAATTCATATGTCAGGAGTTCCATGCTGTTCTTGACAACGTCATTGACGGAGACAACATCATGTTGTACGGGGCGCTGGCGGGAAAAATCTAGCAAGCCGCGGACAATTCCCGCGGCGCGTAGGGCCTCAGCGGTGACCTTGCTTAGATTATTTTTGGTGGCTTCACCAAGTTCTTCCTGTTGCACGAGCTGTGAGTAGAGCACGACGGATGTCAAGGGGTTGTTGAGCTCATGGGCAACGCCGGATACCAACTCGCCGATGGCAGCCAGTTTCTCGCTTTGCAGCAGCTGGTTCTGGATCTGCTGCAGGGTTTGTAGTTGAATTCTTAGATCCTCGGTCAGCGTCTGCCGGTGGATGGCATTGGCAGCCAGTTCGGCGATGGCCGTCAACAGGTGCGTATCTCCGACGGATATTGGGGTTCTGCGGCCGATCCATAATCCGCCGATGGTCAGCTCGTTGGCGATCAATGGGACGCAGGCCACACAGGTTAGGTCGCCGAAGAGCTTGGGGTCGATGGCGAAAAGATCCTCACGTGCATGGTTGTTGCGATAGGGTTGGTCGGTGGAGATCACCTTGCCGCTGATGCCCTCGCCCGGCACAAGGCGCATCCCTGTCCAATGCTCCCATTCCCGGCATCCCAGCTCGAAGACCATCTCTCCTGTGTCAAAGTCATTCATGAATATCGCTGCACCTTCAGCGGTGAGCAGTTCGAACAGCTGCTGCAGGACAACCTGGATGATCTCCGAACGGCTTTGCGCGATGCGCATGGCGGCGGACATCTTGGTCAGCAGCTCCAGCTCCTGGGCGCGGCGGCGGCTTTCGTCCTCTGCGCGCTTGCGGTCAAAGACGGTAGCTATCCCCTGGCTCACGACTCCCAATCGCCGTACATCGTCCGGCGACCATTGCACCCGGCGCGAGTAGGAGCCCAGGCCGAGGCAGCCATTAATCAATCCTCCCTGTCCATAGAACGGCACCTCCAACGCGGATTGCATTCCTTGGCGCTCGTAAAGCTCGCGCTCAGCAGCCGCGTCGGAAGGCAGATCGTCCAGGGTGTCGATTTTGATGACCTTGCCATCGAGCAACATTTTCTTGGACCAGGGAAATATCTCCGTTGGAAGGCCTTCATAATTCCCAGCCCCCTCCTGCCAATCCCTTGCTATCCAATGATAGGGCATGCTCCAGGTGCCTAAATCCGGCGTGGCTAGGACAATGAACGCGCTATCGGCCCCAAAAAAGGCACCGATTTCTGGCAGGCTGGTTTGAATCTGGTCGTCGATCTCGGATGCGGAACGACTGGCGAGGCCTGTGGATATGCTGGTGAGCAGTTCGTCAAAGGCAAGCTGCTGAAGGAGGTTGTCCTCCGCCCGCTTGCGCTCTGTGATATCGCGGGCCACCCAAACGGTCGCGTCTTCCGTCAGGCGCGTTATGAACGCAGAGAACCACAGCGGCCGGCCCCCGATGGTCAATTTGTACTCGATTTGCGCCGTCTGGCGAGTGTCCAACACTTTTTGCACGACGCCCAGAAACGATTCGGCTTGTTCAGGCGGGAACACATCCTGTAGGGTCTTGCCCAGCAGTTCTTCCGCCGGCTTATACAGAAGTGCCGGATTGGTCGGCGCGATCTTGCGGTACACCCCGTTATGATCGATGACGAGGACGATATCCTGCATGGAAGCGAAGAGGGTCCGCAGTTCTGCCTCGGAGGCAGCTAGGCTGATTTCCGCGTGCTTGCGCTCGGTGATGTCTTGCCAAATGCCTTGAAGCACAGCAGGCGAGTCCGCCGAACTTTGCAGCACCCTGCCCTCATCGCGGATCCAAACAATACGCCCATCTTTTGCTACGAGGCGATATTCGGTCGCATATTTCCCCGTGAGGCCCAGGGCTTTGGCGTGTTCATCTAAAACCCGCTGGCAATCCTCTGGATGAAGCGATTTGACCCAGAGATTGGTATCGGCAAGGCATTCGGCGGGTGTATAGCCAGTGAACTTTTCAACTTGTGGGCTGACGTAAATTGACTTGTGATCGAGGCTGGCAATATAGGTGACAATGGGGACCTGTTCGACGAGAGAACGATATTTGTATTCTGCCTCCTCCAAAGCCTGCTTTGCTCGCTGCTGCTCGGTGATATCTCGCAGGATCACCGTCAAGAGTTTCTGTCCGCTGACCATGACCTGCGATATGGAGGCCTCGATGGGGAACTCCTCACCGTCGGCGCGCACGGCGTTCAAAGGCCTTAAGACTCGCATCGAACGGGTAGTCACGCCTGCCTCACCGAAGGAGCGGAGATGTCTTTGATGCACTACGTGGAAACGTTCAGGAACAAAGCGTTCCAGCGGCTTGCCGATTACCTCATGGGCCGAACATCGGAACATCCTCTCGGCTGCAGTATTGAACATCACAATACGCTGCTCAGAATCTGCCGAGATAATGGCGTCCATCGCTGATGAGATCACACCGGCCAGGCGAGCTTCGCTCTCGCGCAGTGCATCTTCTCCTCGGGTGCGCTCCGTAATGTCTTCCAGGCTTCCTTCGACGAAGAGTTCATGGCTCTCAGGGTCAAAAACTGTCCGCCCGCGAATCCGAGCCCAGATCACCTGGTCATCATGTCGGCGTATTTGGGCTTCAAAGTCGAGCACTCCGTCCGCGTTCGGCAGCAAGGAATCCAACTTGGACATGTCGGCGTTTTTCCAGAATTCATCAGCGGTGTGCCCGATGAGTTCCTCGGCGCGCTCGTATCCCAGAATCCTGCAAGCAGCAAGATTGATATCTAGGATCTCCCCTCGAGCTGTGGCGCGATACAGCCCGAGCGGAGAGTTCTCGAAGAGGCGGCGAAATCGCTCTTTGCTCCGGTGTAAAGCCGCATCTACGCGCTTGTTTTCAGTGACATCTTCCTGAAGACTCACATAGTTAGTGATTTTCCCCTGTCGGTTAAGGATGGGAAAAATGGAGGCTGTTTCCCAATACAAGTCGCCATTCTTTTTCTTGTTACAAAACAAGCCGCGCCATTCATAGCCCGAACTAATGCTGTTCCACAAGGACTTGTATTCTTCGTATGAGGTAAGGCCTGATTTTAACAGGCGCGGATTCTGTCCCAGCACTTCAGAGGCGCTATACCCCGTCAATTCGGTGAATGTGTGATTAACGTATTCGATAGCCCCAGTCGTATCCGTAATGATGATGCTAGCTAGACCCCGCTCGATCGCTGGAGATAATTTACGCAAAGTCTCCTCTGCCCTCTTATCTCCGGATTGATCTACATAAACGCCAAGCACGAAAGGTTCACCATCGAGTTCGATCAACTCGGCAGAGAGATTGAGTACCAGCAGCGTGCCATCCCTGGCGCGAAAGCGCATTTCCAAATCCCTAATTGTGCCTCGCGCTCTAAGCTCCCTCACCAGGCGATCTTCATCTTTTGGGTTGTCAAATAAGCCCAGTTCGATGGCGGTGTGTCCAATGACTTCAGCGCGTTGATAACCAGTTACATCTTCAAATGCGGTGTTCACATCACGCAGGCAGCCATCTTTCAAGCGGATGATACAGACAGCCGGCACTCTCGACCGGAATGACATCGGATATCTGTCCTCGGACTTTTTCAAGGCTTGCGTTGCATGAGTCCGCGCGGTGATATCGGTTTGAACGCACGTACAGTACTTGATTTTCCCATTCTCATCCCGTACAGCGCCGACATTAAGCAGCACGGTCCGTCTCTGCCCTCTTTTGGTCAGGATGATCATTTCCTCGCTGTGAATTTGTCCGGTCTTTTCTACCCAAGCCCAGAGCTTTTCTAATTTGGCTTGGGATTCGGGAGCATAGATGGCTGCAACGGGTTTTCCTGCTAGTTCCTGCTCCGTGCAGTCCATGGCGCCCAACATTGCGTTGTTCACGTCGATGATGACACCGTCGGCCGAAACAAGATAACAGTAGGCAGCTGAGTAGGCGAAAAACTGCTCGAAATTCCCCCTTCGTGTCAGGGTCTGCATATCGCCGGAACGTCCATCCCCTACCGCCGGGCCCCCGGACTGATCCTCCACGGGAGATCCTGAAACTGCATCCAGAGGGTGGATATCCTCCGGTTCCTTCTCCACAACCTTGCGGGCGAGGCTTCTTGATTTCATATTTCTTGAGCAACTCCTTTTTGCTAACTGATCCCTTGGTAGCAATCTACGACGATCCCTACTCAAACGCGGTTAGGCGAGGCAGTTTGCCCTGACATCTCGCTCAGTTTCACAAGTCAGCCGCAACCTTGAGAAGCACACCAACCAGGAATGGATCAAAATGTGAATCGCTACCAGAGCGAATCTGCTGAAGAGCGCCTTCTTTTGGCATGAGCTGGTGGTATGAACGATCAGTAGTGAGGGCATCAAACACATCCACAATGGCCAGCAAGCGCCCCTCGATGGGAATGGCCTCTACTGGCCAGCCCCGTAGGGATACCCTCTCCCCCATCCCATCGCTCATGATGGTAGAGCACGTAGGGGATGGCAGCCTCCAGGGGTCTGACATTCCGCAGCATGTCTGCGCCGACAAGCGGGTGACGGCGAATGAGATCCCAATCTTCTCCAACTAGCTGACCGGACTTATTTAGTACCTCGGCGGGAATGATGATCTTGCCGATATCATGCAGGATTGCCCCGTATTCCGGGACCGTCAGATCAGCGACATCCCAGTGAAGGGCGCGGCCGAGGGCAAGAGCGAAATCCTTCACCCTCTCCACGTGGACCCGCGTATATGCATCGCGCGCTTCGATGACGTTTGCCAGCATGCTGATTGTCTGTAAATGGGCTTCGTGCATATCCGCAAGCAGGACGGCCCTCCGCCGCGCCAGCCTTATATTGACTGCGTCCAGCAGCTCACTGGCGTCGAATGGTTTGAAGAGGTGATCGTCCATGCCAAGGCGGCGAGCGCGATTTACATTTGAACGCTCCGTGAGAGCAGTGGTAAATTGGAATGGGACAGTCGCACCCATAGGTTTTTCTCGTATGGCTGCCAATAATGCAAACCCGTCCATCCCCGGCATTGAGATATCGGAGACGATCAGGTCTGGGTGGAAGAGTTCAAAAAGCTCTAACGCTTCGCGACTATCTTTGGCCGGCAACACTTCGTATGCTTCGGACTGCAAAACCTTTTGCATGATGTCACGCAGCATATCATCGTCTTCGGCAAGGAAAATTCTGACCATCCTATCCTTTGGTATGTCAGCATGGGGAGGGGCAGCAATGTTGCAGCAGAGCCACGGCGTGCTGTGATTATATCGTCAACACCTTGCACCTGAATATTCATTTCATATTAAACATCGGGGCCACGATGGCCGGAGATAGCCGGCTTTCTGGGCGAAGTATATGAACCTAACGTTGACTCTGATTGTCAAGGAACATACTTGCAGTGTTCAAATCGTAAGAGGAACCCTTCATGAGAGGCGATGTCATTTTCGGACCGCCGACCGATCCGGATCATCTGTTTTTCAAGAACGACCGTCTCCGGTCTCCTTTAGGAACGCGGCTGCCAGGACGAACTGAACCAGAGCGAAAACCCACATGACGCAGCCTCCAGAAGCACGGCGGAGATCCAGGATCGAGCGCTGTTCCTCTATGTTGGGGATTTGAGCGCGGGGAAATAAGGTTTTTCGTCTTTCCACTCTGTGCAACCAGTGCGATTCATTGCAACTTTCCGGTGTGTAAGCTAACTTATACCGACCCAAAATCCTCTTGTCTCGGTACAGGAGTCACATGGCCGTAATCTACTCGCATAAACTTATTTGGAAGAATAGACCCCATTACTTCATCTGACAGTAGTTGCAAGGCTCTTTCTACAAATAATATATAACGTGAATACACCCGAATTGACGTTAAATAGAATGTCAGCAATAGACCTGCGACCAGTTGCGGCCACGTATGCGATAGGGACTGTTTTTGTGCCGATAAAGTGGCAACTGTTTCTTTGCTACGTCATAAGCAGTTTCAGCATCAAGTTGATAGTGGCTTCCTCGTTTTTTCATGTCCCTGTTTTACCACTTCGCACCATCTTTGCAACAGAGCAATTATTTACGTTAAATAAAGTTGATTTACCGCACCGCGCCTGCAAAGGGTGCAAACCCAAAGGCCCACAAAACACCAATCGCGATCAACCCGGACATGGTCGCCCCGACCGCCGTTTGCCAGAAGCTGTGCCCTTTGGCTGCCAGACGTGCCCAGGTGACCAACGGCAGCAAGAGCAACAGTGGTACTGCCCAGATGCCGAATATGTAGATCATCGAAGCGATTGGGCCCGAGACGCCCGCCGCATGTCCACTGGCTTTGTAATGCAGCAACAGGTTGAAAATGATCAGGCCGATGGTGACGAGGGTGTAAGTGGCTGCCGTGGCGGTGAAGATTCGTGGAGCATGGGTAAGGGCCAGCGTTAGCCAGCCGAGCGGATAGCTCACGATCATAAAGATAAAACTGGCCACACGCTGCCGGTGAAAGGTCTGTTTCTTTTCTTCGTCCTTTTTTGGGATGTAGAAAAATAGGCTGCACAGGGGAATCAGGCATAGGAAGAGCATTGTCCATAAATATCCGGGCAGGGCATTCGGCTCGCCGACTGGCAGGCGGAAATAGAAATAAGTGACCAGTGCACCGGATAGAATGGGCACGTTGAGCAATTGTGAAAAAATCTCACCAAGTGTACTTTTGATTTTCTTTTGCTTTTCAGTCATAGAGCACTCTCCAATGTTTGTTGAGACAAGTTTATGCAAATTAGTTGTACTGAAATTCCACGTGAACCAGACTTGTCACCAACCATTCGCTCCCGTAGTACAATCCTAACCGATGTATAGACTTACTTATCATTACCGTGGTCATTGTCACCGAGATTTCACGTCGAAATGATTTTGCCATCGTTTTCGCCCAAACAGAGTGGAAATGTTGGCGGAACTTCTCCAAAGTTTAGCATCGTTTTTCTATTCCGCATATATTTTCGCAAACAATTTCTCAAGACCAAATTTTCTGAAACATTTTCACCGTCCCGATTAAATAGAAAAACTGTCCGGGAAATTTTAGGAGAAAAGTTATGCCAGGCATTTTTCATACACATCTTCATATAGATATTTTGCCTGGAGCTTCATGACCACATATCTTGCCGATCTGATAATCTTCCCGGCAAGAAAAACAGACTTCAGGCGGAATGTCTTAATCTGCTGTCTGAATTCTGAAATGCCCAGAAAATCAAATTTGAACAGCAAAAATAGATTGTAGGAAAGCATCATCATTTGAAACACTGCCTCATTGGCCCAAAACGATTTCAGCAAAAGATGCCCAACGGCCATATCATACGTGGCTTCCTTGATGTAATTCTCAGCATTGCCGCGCTTTTCATAAGAAATGACCACTTTTTCTGAAGGGAGTTAAGCATTGGATACAAAGAAAAGGTACGCGTATTCGTCACCGTCCAGGAGATAATTGTGCCCTTTCTTTTTCCGGCTTTAATATCCGAGAGACGACAAATCTTCGGTCTTTGTCCTATGTATTTTGTTTCGTAAAAAGTTCAGTCGTTTCCCTGTCCTCATCACCTGTCACGAATAAAATAGGCGGTACTTGAGTTCTGTAAGTAATTTGGAACTTGATTAGGCTGACGCTTACAAATTCTTTAGGGGCTTCCTGGCGCCTGCCAAAAGCCCTAAGTTGATATTCTGGAGCCAAAGCGTCAAATTCCTTGTCTAATAGATCTACTTATGATAACACTTTATGAGATGCGGCTGCACCCCAGGGCGGCGTCAGGTACCATTTTACATCAGCCATTCGATTGCATCATCGCAGCTAGCGAATGCGCTGATTTGGAAGCCTCGGTTCTCGGCGCAAAGTGCAAAGAATGCGGCCCGATCAAATTTTTCAACCGGGCAAAGGACAGCTATCTTTCGAGAAAAGGCCTTACGAAAGTCTGTGAGCTCAGCCGCCAGATACCAAAGGTCGGTTGCGGACATTTCTATCTGGGCTTTTCGAGTATCCAGAATTATCTCAAAGTCGCCCAAGGAGCTTGAGGCTGACGCAATTTCTGCAATCCCTCTCTTAGACTTTTCAAAATCAAACTGTCCTTCTGGCGTCGCTTTGATGAAGTCGTGTGCGTGGATAATTTTGACATTAGTCGACATGGTGGCCTCCTGCAACCGGCTTTTACGTCGAAACTGTGTCGTTGCTCTCGATTCGTCATTATATCAGTTTCTCGTTTATGGCACCCAGCAGGTGGTCGAAAGGGTAGGCTGTATGGGTATGAGTTTGAATGGCCCGAAAACAAAGGTGTTCTGGCCCCCAAAATTTTGGTGAACTCTTATCCGGATTCATCTTTTGCTGTAATCCATTCGGGGAATTATCAAGAATTGATTTTCGATTAGCACCGCAGTCAAAAAATGTTTACACGAGGGATGAACTGTTCTTCTGTTTCGGCTGTGATTCGGTTCGATCACATGGCGTCGAGTAAATATTCATAGCATCCATCCATCTACCGGGCTTGCCTGTTGATGAGCAATCGACACGTCATCCGATGCGAGTTCAACATAAATCCGCACCATATCTAATGTTTCGTGTCCAAGTAATTTTTGTAAAGCAAATATGTTTCCTCCGTTCCGCAAAAACTGGATTGCAGCCGTTCGCCTGAAACGATGGGGGTGGACTTTTGAAACTCCAGCAACTTTGCTGACCTTATTCAAAATGTGTGCGAGATAACGGGTGGTGATCTGGCGACCATCTTCGCTTAGAAAGACATTATCTTTTCCTAATTTTGGTTCAGGGCGGGAGAGACTAATATAGCGCCATAAAGCTCGCTTGGTACTTTTTCCAAAATAAACGTACCGCTCTTTTGCGCCTTTCCCTAAAATCTTGGCACGTCCCAGCTCTAAATCAAGATTAGCCAATCGCAAGTCCAGCAATTCAGTCAAACGCATACCGGTATCAAGCAAAACCAAAATGATCGCAATTGCCCGCGCACTTGACGCCTCCGGCAGATTCTTGCAAGCTTTTAGCAGCGCCCGAATCTCATCTTCTTTAAATGGATCAGGAATGAATTTAGGGACCTTGGGTCGCGGCACATTTTTCATTGGCGAGTCGCGAATAATCTCTTCTCGAATTGCCCAGTTAAAAAACGAAGAGAGGCTGATGTAATAGCCAAGGATGGAACGCGGGGATAGCGGTCGTGCTTCTGCGGGGTGAAAAGGATGTTTCTTGTAGGCTATTTCATCGGTTCGCAATCCTGTGAAATATCTGCGAACATGGTCAACTGTTACTTCCTCGATCATTAGGGGATGACCGAGATCTTTCTGTACCCATTTATGGAATCGTAGAAGATTCTGGTGATACCACACGACCGTTTTGTTGGAAAGTCCTTTGGCTTCGTTACTCAAGCGAAATCCAAGAATAGTTCTCTCAAGATCAGTGTTCATATTCGGCTCCTTCTAATTGATTTATCGTAGAAATACATCCTCAATTTTTGAAAATTATTGACGAAACAGTTGCACGGGTTAAAAACGAAAACGCCCAAAACACATTAATTTGGACGTTCAAAGAAGGAAAACTGACTTGATTTTAGCCGAATCAGTTATGCTTTTTGGAAAAACTTTAGTAGCACTGACTCGGCGGTGAGATGGTCTGATTAAGAGTCAACTGCTCTGCCATTGAGCTAGTGGGCCAGCGGGCGAATAATACCCTAAAGAAAAATGTGTGTCAATGCAGGTATAATTGGTACGATGATCGAGATCAGCATCCCAGGGCACGGCACACTGCAATTGGAACATCTCGTCAGCGACGTCAATGGCACGCTGGCGCTGGACGGTGTGTTGATGGACGGACTTGTTAAACGCATCGCATCTATCCGCGACCGGATCACGGTTCATCTGCTTACGGCTGATACGCACGGAAAGCAAGCCGTGATTGATCAGCAACTTAACCTTTCCGCGACTCGACTCACAGGCGGCAACGAGCAGGAGCAAAAACGCGCATACGTTGAAAAATTGGGGTCGGAAAAAGTGATTGCCATTGGGCAAGGCGCCAACGATGCCGCCATGTTAAAAGAAGCCGCGCTGGGAATCTGTGTCATGTCGCAGGAAGGTGCGGCGGTTGAAACGCTTCTTTCTGCCGACATCGTTGTTCCAAGTATATTGACGGCATTCGATCTGCTGGATAAGCCGCTTCGAATCGTTGCCACGTTGCGCAAATGACTCTGAACGAACCTTCTCCTTCACTTCCTCCTGAACCAACCGTCCCACTGCGCACTCGTCGTCGAAGGCGAGGCCAGCTCGTCGTCCCGCGTGATGCGGACGGCCGAACTACGCTCCTTCATTCATTGGCGCACCGCGCGTATCCGTCGTATGAATTATTTGTCTTTGCCATCTTGTGCGGAGCGATTCTCGGCCTCGGTTATTTCTTTGATTCGCAAGCCGTGCTCATCTTCGGGATCTTGCTTGCACCTTTGCTCACGCCGTGGATTGGCCTTTTACTTTCGGCGCTGACCGGCTCGCTGCGTTTCTTCTTTGAAACGCTCGCAGCGTTGCTTATCAGTTCCGCATTGATTTTCTTGAGTGGGTTGCTTGCAGGATTCGCCGTGCGCGTATTTCTGCCTCGCACATTGAACGAGGCATTTCTTCACAGCCATTTGTGGTGGCCTGATTTGATCGTGCTTGCCATTGCCGCGATCATCCTGACAATTTCATTTGTGCGTTCGGAAGATAAACCGTATTTGCCAAGTGTCATGCTGGCTTACGAACTTTTCCTGCCGCTCAGCGCAAGCGGTTTCGGCTTGGGCAGTGGCGTCACGGGCATTTGGCCGAATGGCCTGCTGGTCTTTGTGGTTTACTTTGCATGGGCCAGTATCTTCGGCATTCTCACCCTGATCGCACTGCGATTTTTGCCGACAAACTTGAACGGCTTTGTTTTGAGCGCGGGCAGTTTGTTGGTCTCTGTTGTGATCGTTGTTTTGTTGATGACGGGCGGTAAATGGACCATCCCCTCGATGCCGCAATCCAATACTGCACCCACTTCGATTCCCACGATTCCCACGCTTCTCACATTGACTTTGAACGTGCCTGCCGTTTCGACAGCGACATCTTCACCCGAAGCATTACCGTCAGCTTCGCCCGCGTCGGTGATTGAAATCTCCACCATAGCGCCAGCCACCAATACACCAGCCGCCTATACGCCGACGATAATGGATAACTCGAGGATTACCGCTACTGTGGGCGCGGCATTGACCCGCGCCGCATCCGAACAACTGACCACGCTCCCCCCCACCATCACGCTCACCATTGAGTCGACTCCGGTCTATGCGCGCGTCGATGCCATACAGGCGAACGGCGCGAATCTTCGACAGGACCCAAATGGCAAATTCATGATCGAATTGGATAACGGTTCGATTGTGGAAGTGCAACCAGATACCCAAGATGTAAATGGTGTGGTGTGGGCGCACGTGATTGCGGTTCGAAACAATCAACGTTATGAAGGCTGGATCTTGCAATCCGTTCTGGACATCGCCACACCTGTTCCCATTTGGAATCCATCTTCCACACCAGCCTCAACAATGCTAACTCCTTCCGATATAGATACTCTAACAACAACCTCAACATCAACACCATAATCCCATCTTTTCCCCTCCGATCTAAGGTTGGGGCAATAGGAGAATACAATGCCCATTCATTTTGGCACCGACGGCTGGCGCGCCGTCATTTCAGATAGTTTCACTTTTGATAATCTTCGCATCGTGGCGCAAGCTGTTGCAGACGCTGTTGCTTCGGAGGGTTGGGATCAGCGAAGCGATCCTATGGATAAATCCGGCAACGGTGGTCCGAAACCGGACCCGAAAAAGATCGTGGTCGGATTCGATACGCGCTTTCTATCGGATCGTTTTGCGGGCGAGGTCGCGCGCGTGCTTGCGGCGAACGGATTCACCGTCCTGCTTAGTCAATCCGATGCGCCGACGCCTGCCATTTCTCATGCAGTGAAACATCAACATGCCATCGCGGGTGTGATGATTACTGCCTCGCACAATGCGCCGCGCTACAACGGCGTCAAACTTAAAGGCGCGTTTGGCGGCTCGGCTTTGCCGGAGCAATGCCGACGCGTGGAAGTTTATATCAACGATAACGAAGAACGGGCGCGCGGCCCGAACCTGATGGATTTTCAAAAGGCGCGCGATGCCGGCTTGATCCAAAAGTTCAATCCATTGCCTGCCTACTTCGAACATCTTCATACGCTCATCGACACGAATATCATTGCCGAGAACCCTCAACGTTTCGTGGTCGATGCCATGTACGGCGCGGGACGCGGTGTGATCAAATCCTTCTTACAGGGAACCGGTTGCGACATTGCCGAGATTCGTTCGGAAATGAATCCCGGCTTTGGCGGAATCCACCCCGAGCCGATTGCAAAGAATCTCGGTGCGCTATCGTCGGCGGTCAGTTCCGGGATGGGTAACTTTGGTCTCGTCACTGACGGCGACGCCGACCGCATCGGCGCAATGGACGAGCGCGGCACGTTCGTCGATCCGCATAAAATATTTGCTTTGTCGCTCAAATATCTGGTTGAGCAACGTGGGTTGAAAGGCGCGGTTGTGCGGACGGTATCCACCACGCGCATGATTGATCGTCTTGCAAAAAAATATGGATTGAAGCTTTACGAAACGCCGGTGGGATTCAATCACATCGCGGATTACATGATGCAGGAAGATGTGTTGATTGGCGGCGAAGAATCGGGCGGCATTTCGTTTAAGGGACACATCCCCGAAGGCGACGGCCCGATCATGGGATTGTTGTTGGTGGAAATGATCGCCTCCTGGAAGAAGCCGCTGGGTGAATTGGTTGATGAATTGGTTGCAGAAGTTGGCCCCGCATTTTATATGCGCGTGGACTTGCGCTTGAGTCGTCCCGTTGCAAAGCAGGAGATGACCGAATTCTTAACCATGCAAGCGCCGCAGGAAATCGGCGGCGAGAAAGTGGATGAAATCAGTCAGCGCGATGGCGTGAAATATATCATGGCCGATGATTCGTGGCTGCTCATTCGCCCATCGGGAACGGAGCCGGTGTTGCGCGTGTATGCCGAAGGCAGAACCACTGAGATGGTCAAAGCCTTGATGGAATATGGCAAGAAGGTCGCGGAGAGCGTGGTGTAGTTAGGCGCCCCGGGAAGTGAAAGGTAATTAGGTCCGATCTCAAAAAGGCTTTCCTTTTAGAGCAGGCTTTGCAAGGCTCAATCATTGCAAGTTTCCATCGAGCATCAGTTTACGGAAATGACGTTTCTGAAGAAGATAAGAATAAACTCCATAAGGCTCTACGTTCTCATCTTGCAGAATTCGCGCAGCAGCATATTGCGCCTGTCTCCGAGGATATTCATGTGAAGAATATTAATTCTTTAGCAGATATTATTTCCGCAGAGTGCAATGTACTCCTTCTCAATGGCGGTTTCCGCATTGGCATAGCACAAAAGGTACTCAATCTATACCTCAAATATCTCTGGTGTCTCGAGCAGATCCCACCTCCACCTCACTGTCCATTTGACAGTTTGATAATCGCGAAGCTGCCTCAGAGTTCACGAGTCTCTTGGACACAACTTGACGATATTCCTCGCTATCTTGCATTCGTGGTTGCAGCCAAGCGGCCGGCGGGAACGAAATTACTAGCAGAGTGGGAGCATGAACAATATCAGAGTGCCTAATATATGTATATCACGACCACCAGCGGGGTAATGTAGACCGTTGGATCGAAGTAAACTGGGACAGCAATTGCTGTCCCATTCAATTTTGCACGGTTGGCTTAGTACGCAATCTATCGCGAAACTTTATAGGTGGGATTCGGTATAATGGGGGCGATGAATAACTTTGTCGGGAGATGGATATGTATGCCGGTCTGGATGGACTAAGGGCAATCGCATTTTTGATGGTGTTCTTGCTTCATGCGGATAATTTCGGTATCGGCTGGGCGGGCGTACAGCTTTTTTTTGTCCTTTCCGGCTTTTTGATCACAGGCATCCTGCTCGATATGAAAAAGAACTTTTCAGGGAAGGATTATTTTGTTAAGTTCTATGGACGTCGCTTCCTTCGGATTTTTCCGCTCTATTATTTTTATCTTTTCGCAATGCTGGCTTTGACGTTTGGGCTGGAGAATTTGAACTTTGCAAGACCCCAAATGGAAATATATCATGCCCAATTTCCTTTTGCGGTTGGTTATGTCTATAACTTTTTTTGGATGACATCCACCAATCTTTCCATCTTTCTCAGTCATTTCTGGTCGCTCTGCATCGAGGAACAATTTTATATTGTCTGGCCGCTCCTGATCTTCCTCGTCCCGGAGAAGCGGATGAAGACGTTGTTTCTTGCCGCTATTGCCGGAGGGTTGTTGTTTCGTTTGGGGTTCACCATCGCTTATCAGATCCATCCTTTTTCTTTTGTGATGCGAGGTGCCTGGTACGGAATCTATGCCCTGCCTTTCTCTCATATCGATGCTTTTGGCCTTGGCGCTTATCTTTCACGGTATCAGATTCCCAAAGCTGATAAACAGCTTGCAGTTTTTATTATCCTTGTACCTCTGGTTGGCTATCTGAGCCAGTTCTTATCCACGGGGAGTATCGGCAGTGTGGATGCTTTTGGCTATCCATTCTTTATGAAGAATGGCTTTCAATTCATTTGGGGCTACAGCTTGTTGGATTATCTATTTGTATTGATTATATCGGCGGTCATCCGGGGCGGAGCTTTTTGGCGATTCTTGAGTTGGAAGCCGCTGGCTTTCCTGGGCAAAATTTCTTATGGCCTCTATGTGTATCACTTAGCTGTCGTTTGGTTTGTTCCTCGCTTGTTGTCCGGCATCCTGACCGGCCAATCTTTTTTGACTAAATTCCTCTTAACGGTCATTGAATTCTGTGTCACACTATTTATATCGGTTCTCAGCTATTTCCTTTTGGAGAAGCCTGTATTGAGTTTGAAGGATAGATTCTTTGCAGTGCGAAGTCATAATGATGCGCGGGTTTAAAGAGTAATGGGTGAAGCTTTGATAGCCGGTCTTTATCAAATGGAAAAGAGAGAAGATTGCAGTTTGGACCTCCGAGATTTTTAAAATCTCGGAGGTCTTCTTACTTATTATGCGGGAATGCTGACTTTCGGTAGCTCAGCCATTGCCGTTTGAACCGCCTCAGCAGGATATTCGTAGTCTTCCAGTTTCCCGTTCAGGAACGATTCGTATGCGCTCAAGTCGAAGTGGCCGTGACCTGATAGGTTGAACAGGATCACGCGTTTCTCGCCTTTCTTTTTGGCGTCCAAGGCCTCATCTATTGCGGCACGGATGGCGTGCGCCGACTCGGGCGCAGGGATGATGCCCTCGGTGCGTGCAAATTGAATGGCGGCTTCGAACGTCGGCTTCTGTTTGACTGCTACCGCATCGATCAGCCCAGCGTTAAAAAACGCGCTCAGGCTGGGTGCCATGCCGTGATAACGTAATCCACCGGCGTGAATGGAAGGCGGGACGAAGCCATGTCCCAGTGTATGCATCTTGACAATCGGCGCCATCTTGGCCGTATCGCCGTAATCGAAGGCGTATATACCCTTGGTCAGGGAAGGCGCGGCGGTCGGTTCGACGGCTACGAAGCGGGCGCGCTTGCCATTCTTCAAGTTCTCGCGCAGGAACGGATAAGCGATACCCGCGAAATTCGATCCGCCTCCCACGCATCCGATCACAACATCCGGATATTCGTTGGCCAGATCCATTTGTTTCAACGCTTCTTGGCCGATCACGGTTTGATGCATCAGCACGTGATTGAGCACCGAGCCGAGGCTGTACTTCTTTTTGCCTCCCGACGTCGCCGCGACTTCCACTGCCTCTGAGATGGCAATACCGAGCGAGCCCGGGCTGTTCGGATCTTGTTTCAAAACGGAGCGGCCATAATTGGTTCGATCCGTGGGACTGGCAAATACTTGCGATCCATACGTTTCCATCATGATGCGGCGATAGGGTTTCTGCTGATACGAGACCTTGACCATGTACACTTCCAGATCAAGATCGAAGAAGCTGCAAGCCAGCGCCAGCGCTGATCCCCATTGTCCCGCGCCGGTTTCGGTGGTGAGTGCCTTGGTCCCAGCCTTTTTGTTATAGTATGCCTGCGCAATGGCCGTGTTCGGTTTGTGGCTTCCAGCAGGGGAAGCGCCTTCATATTTGTAATAAATATGGGCGGGCGTATCCAATGCTTTTTCCAATCGCCGTGCACGGATCAAAGGCGTGGGGCGATATAACTTGTAGATCTCGCGCACCTCCTCGGGAATTTCGATGTATCGTTCAGTCGAGATTTCCTGCATGATCAATTCCATCGGGAACAGCACCGATAGAAAGTCCGGCGTGACCGGCTCAAGCGTATCCGGACGAAGAACCGGCGTCGGCGGAAGCGGGCTGTCGGCCATCACGTTGTACCAGGACTTCGGCAAGTCCGATTCATTCAATAGAAAACGAGTTTGAGTTTGGTTTGACATTTTTTCTCCTTTGGTTTGGTTGATTTGATAAATTGATTCTCAGTTGATGGTTATTTACTCAGTCAGGGCGGATGAAAAATAAATGGGAACATCGCAGCCTCACGGGACATAGAGCGGAACGCGTTCATTTGAATCGCGCGCCTCTTTCTGTTCGATCAGCACCTGCGCGGCAGGAAGCGATGTGTCTTGAAGTCCATCGCCGAACTGTTCCTGCAAATTAACGATTTCTGTTTGACCTTGTTCCTTCGAAATATCATCTTGCGGATTCATCGTTTCTCCTTTCAATATGTTAAAACAAACAGCGTTCATCCCAAGTGGTAGTCTCTTGCCTACCAAAATGGGACGAACGCTGTATGCTGCGCGGCCGTGGTGCCACCCAAGTTAGGCTGTATTAACAAGAAATCCCGTTGTGATGCAACGGGAGAAAAAGCCAGCCTCACTCTATTTAGTCAGCAGTCGGTTCGACTAATTGACCTAGCCTTGATAACGGTGGCGTTCCGTCAGAGATTACTTGGGCATGCCCGTTCGTCTTGAAGCTCGGAGGTCCATTCGGCACTGTCGTCTCGGGCAGGCTTTCACCACTTCACCTGCTCTCTAACACCGTCGTCTCGCCCTGAGTTTTTCAGGGTCAGCGCGTACTCGTCCTTGTCACAGCCTTTTGATTATTGGGCTGAATTATATGCGCGTTGCGTTGAATGTCAAGACCAATTTAACATTCTTAAAAAACGCGATCGCTCATGATATGATGTGGCTGATCGGCGAAAAATAGTCAAGAAAAGAGAAAATTATGCGTAAATATATCAATCTCGTGGCTTTGGTTGTATTGTGTGTTGCTGTAATTACAAGCGGATGTACATTCCAGTTGTCCCGCAACCCCGCATCTCTTCCAACATTGACCGCTCCGCGGACTTTGGCTATCAATGATACAGTCGCTGCATCCACCCTGATTCCCCCAACTTTAGCACCGAGTATCTCCGCAACGCAAATCTCGCCTGCTGATTTCTGCGCTGATCCTCAACCGCAAGTGCTGATCAACCACTTCAAGAGTGCTTTGCAAACATCAAATGGATCTTTGTTGGCTTCGCTGGTTAGTCCGATTCATGGCATGGATGTGCGCTTATATCGCAATGACCTTGTTGTCAACTACGATCAACAACATGCTCAGCTTCTCTTTGATTCGACTGACAGGATTGACTGGGGCGCGGCACCTAGTGGGTTGGAAACGAAAGGTTCATTCAATGATGTAATCGTTCCAGCATTGCTGAAAGTCTTCAACAAGGATTACATTTTGGATTGCGATCAAGTCCAGATCGGCGGCGCAACCTACAAAGCAACCTGGCCGTATCCGAGAATCAATTTCTATTCTGTTTACTTCGCAGGCACTCCAAACAGCAATAACTTGGATTGGCGCACATGGCTGATTGGCGTGGACTATGTCCAAGGCCAACCGTCTCTTTATGCCATCATGCAGTTCTTCTGGGAGCCGTAACGATAGCTATAGCCAGTTGGAAATTTATTCTTGATAATTATCGGCTGACCAGAGTAGCCAAGTCGGAAGTCTCTTGATCTGGCTGCGTGCCGAAGGGCCAGATCAGGATCAATTCACCCTGAGGGTTGAGTACCTGAACAAGGGCAGTATGATCCACTGAGTAAAACCCCGTGGTTGGATCGGGTGGATTAAGTTTGTAGTAGATTCCATATTCCTGTGTTACCTGATTGATTTGGGCTTCTGTACCGCCCAAGCCGATGAAATTCGAGTTGAATTTCTTGGCAAATGCATCACTTATCTGAGGAGTATCGCGTTTGTAATCTACCGAGATAAAAATTACTTGGAATTCCTCAGCCTTCTTCGTACCCAACTTTGTCAGGGCTTCTGTTAGAGTGGCTAGTGTAATAGGGCAAATATCAGGGCAAGAGGTATAGCCGAAGTAAACAAGTACGAACTTTCCGCGAAAACTATCCAAACTCACGGGGCCATTGGAAGACTGAAGCGTAAATCCCGTCATGGCTTTGGGTGGATCAATCACGGATCCGTAATAAGTCGGAGTCTTGATCCGTTCATAGACCAAGGCACCCGCCGCGATCACGACCAGGGCGGCTAGAATAAATAACGGGACTCTAAAACTTGGACGTCGGCTATTCACTGGTTACATCGGCCTGAACACTAATGGTTCCGGCTTTTTGAAAAACGAGAGTCAAGGTGATTTTGCTGCCAACCTGTGGTGTCGTCTTGAGATTCATGAACATGATGTGGAAGCTGCCGGGTTGAAGAGTCACGGTTTGACCGGCAGGGATGTCAATGGATTGCACCTGCTGCATGGTTGCTACGTTATTGCTGTCAACAACCGATTTGTGCAACATAACCATACCTGCAAAATCCGCACTAGCGCTAAGCAACTGATCGTTGGCAGAGCCCGTGTTTTTGATAACCAGATAACCTGCAAGCGATAAAGTACCCATATTCATTCCTGCCATGGGAGTGGAACTGCTACTCATGCTAGACATTGGTGTTGCAGTGCCTGGAACGACAACTCGTGCCTGTTCGATCTGGATCCCGTTCTGGGATGTCGATGAATTGGCGGTTGGAGCGCAGGCGGCCAATGCTAAAATCATTAAAGCGAAAATGAGTATGCGAGATTTCATTTTTCGATTATTCTTTTTCGTGGGTATGATTTTCAAGTGAGTGCTATCATAACGTCCGAAAATGTTAATGTAAGAAGTTGTAATAAAGAGTATACTATAAAAGTATTATTGCAAAAACTTACAATAAGGAATTTCTATGACTTGTGGCTCTGAGTACGCTCCCGGGTTGCGAGCACGCGGCTTTCGCATGACCCCACAACGGATGGCAATCCTGCATGTGCTTCATCATTCCGGCGCGCATCTTTCGCCGACCGAAATCTATAAGAAAGCCCACCGCGATGCGCCCAGCCTGACGGAACCGACTGTTTATCGCACGCTGGAATTTTTGGAAAAGAACGGACTGGCAATTTCTTCTCAGGTGGATAATCGAAAGCTTGTTTATGAGATCGCCGGAAGAAATCATCATCATTTGAGCTGCCAATCGTGCGGAGCAAGCTTTGAGGTCCAGCCCGAAGCGCTTGAAAATGTAATTCGTCGGTTGGAGAAATCGAGCGGATATCGTTTTATCAACAGTCATGTGACGTTCTTTGGCATATGTCCGGAGTGTCAAAAAAACAAGTCAAAGAAAGGAGATGGATAAGATGTTTACCCAATCTAAAAGAGTCAAGCTGCTTGTCATTTATTATGGTGCGCTGTTGTTGTGGTTGAGCACAACTGCCATGCATATCCCGGATGGTTATCTCAGTCCGATAACATGCCTCATCATGTTCCTGATCGCTCTACCATTTTGGATTATCGGCATTCGCAAAATTCGGGAGAAGTTGAATGCGCGCAGTGTGCCACTGATCGCTTTGCTCTCAGCGTTCTCGTTCGTGATCATGATGTTCAACTTCCCGATCCCCGGCGGGACATCCGCACATGCGATTGGCGCAACCATCGCCGCCATCATTCTTGGACCGGAGCCTGCTACAATCGTGGTATCCATCGCGTTGCTCATCCAGGCTCTTTTCTTTGGCGATGGAGGCATTACTGCCTATGGCGCCAACTGTTTCAACATGGCTATCGCCGTTCCTTATATTGCTTATGCTATTTACAGCGCTTTCTCGAAAAATCAAGGTCTGACTTCCAAGCGGCGCTTGGTCGGGGCCTTTGTCGGCGGCTGGACGGGCGTGACCGTCGCAGCTTTTTTCGCGGGTGTTGAATTTGGAATCCAGCCGCTTCTATTCAAAACTGTGAATGGGACGCCGTTATATGCGCCATATCCTCTGTCGATTTCGATTCCCGCCATGGTCATCCCTCATGCTCTAATCGCTTCGGTGGCGGAAGGGATATTAGCGGCGCTGGTGGTGGCTTATTTGCAACGATCCAACATTTCTGTATTGGAAGCGGCTGAAAAGCCTGCCATCCTCGCAGAAGCGAGCGGCATGCAAAAACTGCGCGCACTTTGGGTAGTCTTAGGAGTGCTGATCATTGCATCTCCGCTCGGTCTGCTCGCGCCGGGTACCGCTTGGGGCGAATGGGGAACGCAAGAGTTGAATAGCAGAGGTATAACATCCATTCCCATTGGGTTGCAGAAGCTGTCCGGGTTGTGGGGCGCTCCGTTTGCGAACTATAATCTGCCTGCGCTTGGTAATGTGAATTTGGGATACATATTCTCCGCGGTAACGGGCATCGTCATCATCGCGATCGTGGTCTGGTTGTTTAGTATGTTGTTGACGGCCGGTTCGGGAGTGAAGAAGAAAGACCTAGGTTGAAAACGCTCCGTTGAAACTACAAGAGGGTGTTCTCGGGCTCAAGTAGCTCGGGAACATCCTCGACAAAAAATGGAAACGACCACTTCTTCCTCACATTCACGCCGCAGAAATGTTTTGGAACATTCTCTGCATGGCATCACGGAGACTCTTGAGCATGCGTTGTTCGCTGAAGAGATCAGCGCACGCGCCGGGTTGTTTCAATCCTTGGATGCGCGCGTAAAGGTCATCTCGACTCTGGCACTGCTGATCAGCGTGAGCTTTTCGCGCAGCTTATGGGTGATTGCTTCCATCTATCTTTTGACTCTGTTCTTTGCTTGGACTTCAGCCATCCCGGCGGATTATTTGATTAAGCGCGTCTGGCTGGCACTTCCGTTTTTTACCGGTTTGATTGTCGTTCCGGCTTTGTTCATTACTCCGGGCCCCGCGCTTTTGCATCTGCCTCTTGGATTGGTCATCACAACGACCGGCGTAACCACAGTTCTCTTTTTGTTATTGCGAGTCAGTACTTCGGTTTCATTGACGCTTTTGCTGATCTTGACGACGCCATGGAATACGGTTCTAAGCGCGCTTAGCGTTTTGCGTCTGCCGGATGTCTTGATTTTGATTTTGGGAATGACCTATCGCTATATTTATTTATTGCTTCACACTGCAAACGATATGTTCCTCTCGCGTAAGAGTCGCATGGTGGGTCATCTAAGCACTTCCGAGAATCAACGCGTGTTGGCGGCAATTAGTGGCGCGTTGCTGAGCAAGTCATTGAATCTAAGCAGTCAAATTTATCTTGCGATGGAATCGCGTGGCTTTCGAGGTTCCATCATCACTTTAAAACCGTTCAAGATGAAAGCCAAAGATTGGCTTTGGCTCGCCATTTTTCTTGGAATTGCAGCCCTTTCTATTTTTCTAGGACGATAAGGAAGATTATTGTGAACGCAGTGAACGAAGAAATCGTTTTTGATGTTTGTGGTGTTTCCTATTTTTACGAGGAAAAGCAAGCCGCGCTGGAACATATTAATCTTAAAGTGCCTGCTGGGCAATCGCTCGTCATTCTCGGCGCAAATGGAAGCGGTAAAAGCACTTTGTTGAATCTACTCGACGGTCTTTACTTTCCCGCTAGCGGAACCATCTCAGTATTTGGCAAGCCTCTTACCGAAGAAGCCTTGCGCGATGATGAATTCAACTTTGCATTTCGCCGCCGCGTCGGATTGGTCTTTCAGGATTCGGATGTCCAGCTTTTCTCTGCATCTGTGCTGGATGAAGTTGCCTTTGCGCCTCTTCAGCTTGGACTGGCGCGGGATGAGGTCAACCGGCGAGTCGACTCAGCGCTGGAAGCGCTTCGAATCGAAAAGCTTCGGGATCGCGCACCGCATCGTCTCTCGGGCGGAGAGAAGCGTCGCGTCGCGCTGGCTTCTTTGTTAACACTTCAGCCGGATGTTTGGTTGATGGATGAACCCACCACAGGTCTTGATCCTCGCAGTCAATCGTGGCTGATTGATTTCATTTTGGAGCAGCGCAAACAAGGCAGGACAATGATCGTAGCCACACATGATTTATCTGTTGCGGAAGAAATTGCCAGCACCATCTGTGTCTTTTCTGAGGAGCATCAAATCGTCGCATCTGGAAAAACCTCTGACATTTTGAGCGATCATGAATTATTGCATCGTTGTAATCTTACTCATTATCATGCCCGCGTGATTGAGTGATTGGTAATAAGTAAAAAGCGCATCCGCACTACAGCACTCGGATGCGCTTTTGTTTATTTTAAAGTCCTGCAGCTTTTCTCAATGCATCAACCTTGTCAGTCTTTTCCCAGGGGAATTCTATATCATCGCGGCCGAAGTGACCGTAAGCGGCGGTCTTGCGATAGATGGGCCGGCGCAGATTCAAGTCGCGGATGATCGCGCCGGGACGCAGATCAAATTGCTCGCTGATCAGTTGCGCGATTTTTTCATCTGCAATTTTCGCGGTGCCAAACGTTTCAACATTGACGGAGAGCGGGTGTGCCACGCCGATGGCGTAAGCCACCTGAACTTCGACGCGATCTGCCAAGCCTGCAGCGACCACATTCTTCGCTGCATAACGAGCCGCGTACGCCGCGGAGCGATCCACTTTGGTCGGGTCTTTGCCGCTGAAGGCACCACCGCCATGTCTTCCCATGCCGCCGTAAGAGTCGACGATGATCTTGCGTCCGGTCACGCCAGCATCGCCCATCGGGCCGCCAATCACAAATCGTCCGGTCGGGTTAACAAAAATCTTGAGATCCTTGTCCACCATATCCTTCGGCATTGACGGATGGATCACGTTTTCAATTACTTGCTCGGTAATTTCTGCATGAGAAACATCCGGCGCGTGTTGCGTGGAAATCAAGACAGTATCAATGCGTTTAGGCTTGCCTTGTGCATATTGAACAGTAACTTGACTCTTGCCATCGGGACGAAGCCAGGACATGGTGCCGTTCTTGCGCATCTCTGCCAGACGGCGGGTGAGTTTGTGCGCAAGATAAATCGGCATCGGCATGAGAGTCGGGGTTTCATTGCAGGCGAAGCCAAACATCATGCCTTGATCGCCTGCGCCGATCTTGTCGATTTCAACATCGTCTCCGCCTTTGGCCTCTAGCGATTTGCTGACGCCCATATCAATATCCGGGCTTTGGCTGGCAATAGCTGATAGGACTGCACAGGTGTTTCCGTCGAAACCTTTCTCGCTGCTATCGTAACCAATTTCCTTGACGACCCGGCGAACAAGTTCATCAAAGTTGACATACGCGTGCGTGGTGATTTCACCCAGCAGCATCACGACCCCTGTTTTGGTGGCTGTCTCACAGGCGACACGAGACATCGGGTCCTGCTCGAGGCAGGCATCGAGGACGGCGTCGCTGACTTGGTCACACAGTTTATCGGGATGTCCCTCTGTTACTGATTCAGATGTAAACATCAGTTTAGACGAGACCATAAAAGTTGTGCTCATTGTTTTTTGTTGTTCCTTTCAAAAAAAGAAATTGCCCTTCCGGTCTCGAAAGGGCAATTTGCGCACGAAGCACGGCTGCCCTCTCATCTTCCAGAACATCCTTCTGTCGGAATTGGCACCGTGTTCGGCGTGAGCCGTTCGGTTGTCGAGGCATCGCAGGGCCGTTCCCTCCGCCTCTCTGGATAAGAGTGCCGATTGGGGCTATTTAATTATGGCGGATAATACCACACGCCAAGAGATGCGTCAATTAAAAAATCAACCGCCGAGTTAGCGGCGGTTGATTTATGAATTTCTCGTTAGTTATCTGATGCGCAACGGAAGCCGATCTTTGGAGAGAACTCTCCGAGGTAGGCGTCCGATCCAACCAGCGCGTCGGGATTGGGGCCGAGGACCGAAGCACGTAGTGAAACACGAATGTTCGTGGCATCGTCCTGCCACGAGCCGCCGCGTACGACCCGGTTAAAGAAATTGGTGCGTGCTCCGGGGCCGGGCGGGTTGATGTTTATTCCCTTGCTGTAGTAGGTAGGGTCGAAATAGTCATTGACCCATTGGGCCACATTGCCGGCCATATCCAGAACGCCAAATGGGCTGGCACCTGCCGCATAGCTGCCAACTTTACTCGTGTCGCCGACTTGGTAGTTGAAATTCGCGAGGGTGCTATCGGGCGGCTGGCTGCCCCATGGATAGGTGTTGATGGTGTTGCCGCGTGCAGCATATTCCCACTCTGCCTCGGTGGGCAGATGGCGGCCCGCCCACTTGCAATAGGCGTCTGCCTGGCTCCAGGTCACCTCAACTACGGGATAATCGTTGAAATTCGGATCATTAAAATAGCTGTTGCGGGTTTTGGATGTTGTTATTTGTGGGGGGGTACAACCGCCTTTAGTGAGGCACCCCAGATACATGGCATTCGTGACGTCAAATTTGTCCATCCAGAAGGAAGGCATCGTGACTTTATGCACCGGCTTTTCTACATCCGTGGCATTTGGATCAACTCCGCCCATCTGGAAGGCGCCCGCCGGTATGTAGACCTCGGTCATTCCGTCAACTGAGGTGCGTGTGGAGCCCGCGGTCTGATTCCCTGAAGGTGCCGCAGTTGCGTTCAATGCAATAGGCGTACTGGTTGGAATGGCAGTTGCAACGGTGATCGGTGTGGGTTGCGCTTGACCGCCTCCTAATTGGCAGGCAGTGCAAATCAACACAAGCGCGGCGAGTACAGGAAGTAATTTTTTCATCGTAAGCCTCCTTTGCTTCGATTGCTATTTATGAGTATACAGGAATAGTACTAAATTCCTATCCCCCAAAAGTCATATTCTGGTGAAAAAATGATACTTTGTATTACCGAACGGGTGTCTTTGGCGTATAATACCCGATAGAAAGGTAAGTTATGTTGTCTTCTTCTTTCGATGCGGCAAGCGCTCTACGCGTATTTGTGGTTTGTGATCAGGACGCGACTGCTCCAATTTGGGGGTATATTATTCGAGAAAAAGGTTTGGTTGCTATTTTGGAAACGTCCGTCCAGAGAGCGATGGAACGTTCTATGGAGGAAATTCCAGATTTGATCGTGATCGATGTTAATGCCCCACATCCGCAACGAATGGAATTGTGTCGGAAATTCCGTTCTCTGAGTGCCAGCCCGATTTTGCTTTTTTCACCAACAAACGATGAAGCGGAAATCCTTGAGGCCTATCACATTGGCGTGGATGAATGTGTTGTCAAACCCATCAGTCCGGCAATCTTCTTGGCGAAAATCATGGCTTGGGCGCGTCGAAGTTGGGCGGTTCCAATGAGTCCGGTGCAGGCTGGAAAATTGAAGCTGGACCCGGCTAGACGGTCCGCGATTGAACCGAAAGGGAATGAGATCAAGCTGACGAATCTGGAATTTCGTCTGATGCATTTGTTGATGAGTCGCCCCGGTTATGTTTTTAAAAACGAAGAGATTATGCAGGCTGTTTGGGGAACGGCGGGAGACCTGGCAGTGTTAAAAAATGTCGTTTATCGCTTGAGAAAAAAATTGGAGCCGGAGTCCAGTAAATCATCTTATCGAATCCAAACATGGCCCGGCGGATACAGTTTTCAGGAAACATAAAGTTGCTCACGGACTGCAAGGCGGGTTGGTTAAGTTGTAAGTCGGTTGAATATAAGTATTGATGGCTTTCTCTGCGTCACAATAATTGGGATGAACTTTAAGCGCCTTATTCCAGTCCGCTAGCGCTCCCGTAATGTCCCGGTTGCTCAAAAGTCCATAGCCATGCCAAAGCAAGGCTTCCTCAGAATATTCACCGCTGATCGACTTGTAAGTGTTTTCTGTTATCTGCAGTAAATAATCTATGCGGCCTGCATTGTAGTAAGCGTAGAAAGGCCAGAATTGATAACGTGTCATGCGTTGAGGCAGACCGATGGTGAAGGCTTTATCAAAGGCTTGGGCCGCTTCGTTGTACCGCTCAAAATAAACCAGACTACTACCGAGGTTGAACCAGGCGAACTTATCGTTTGGATTCGCTGTAATCGCGGATTGAGAAATGGCTAAAGCATTTTGCCTGTTTTGATCCGGATCCCAGTTTGCTCCGAGAATGAATTTGACTTCGGCTTCATCCTGCGGCAAGTAAATGACCATGTACAGATAGTTAAAAGGTTTCCAATCTGTTATTAACTTATCATACGGAATTTTTTGATCGGGTCCGCGCAACGGATCTTGGGCGGTGAAGGCTTTAGCGGTGTCATCATAACCCGTGATGAGCAAATAATGTGCGTCCCATAGATCATCGCCTGGGCCATTTGCATCTTGAGGAGGAAGAGTCGATGCTTCTTCGATAATGATCGGATAATTGGCGGCCAGAAGTTGTTTGAGTAGATTGACATTTCCTGCCACGCGGAATTCGGCGCGCAGCCAGCCTGCTTGAGTTAGCACAAAATAACGCAGTTCATCCGGGTTGACATTGCGATCCTGAGGCACCGGTTTGATGATTTTGGCAATATCGTTTTGATCTCCCTGCCAGCCATACATCCGAAGAGCCATGGTCAGAGTGGCGGGACCGCAATTATTTATCCCTTGCAATTCATATTTTGGATCAGGCAAGGAAACCTGTGATGGAAGAGGTTGAGATGTTGCACTAGGCGTAATTGCAGTAGGTGTGATTGCAATCGAAGTTGGAGTAAAAGGAATGGGAGTAAAAGTCGCAAAGGGAGTGGATGGCAAAGGCGTGGGCATTTTGCCAACAGGATCTATTGTGTTGTGAACGTATGTACTCCAAACGATCATCCGCCATTCCATGCGGTTCTTTACCGCCGGGATTTGATAAATTGCGACAGCAAGCCCAATCAATATCACAAAGCCCGCGAAAGCAAAAGATATTTTCTTTTTAAGCATGGGGAAAAGTGTACCAGATTTGATTAAGTGGTTTCTTAAATAAAAAATGCCGTTGCGAATCAACGGCACTTAATAAAGAGTCTCAACTAGTGATGAAACAATATCTGAAAGGCCACTGCCCCGCAAGCGAATACCGCACAGCACAAAACGAAACAACCGATGCCGATGGTCCACATCACGCCTTCAATCGCTTCGCCAATTTCCCAGCCGACCATGCGGGCGCCGCGGCGGACAATATCCTGCAGAGAATACATTGGGTTATTCAAGCGAGCCTCCGATGACAAAATTTTAGGGATTATATAATGTTCTTATCCATTATCCATGACCCTTGCGGCCCATTTGCTTTCCATCCTCGCACGAGTTCGAACAATTCACTTATCGGTTTTAAATCCGAGATTGGCACAGCTAAATTCTTTGTGCGCGTTTGATTGTATTGAAACACACGGCTTCCTTCACGGATCAAGCTGGCGCGGCAGCGAAATTGTTCGCACATGATCCAGCCCGTCAGGAAAATGTCAATGCCATAGACCCAAATGTTGCTCCACGCAATCGGCTCAACGAGATAGGTTTCCTGCCGGGTCGGGGAATAAATACCAAGCCGGGCCCTTGGTTTGGATTCGATGTGAATATAAGCGAGCGAATAAAAGTCTCCATCGACCTCGATGCGCGTGCGCGGCGGGGGTTCGGTTTTGCGCGTCACAAAACCTCGACCCGAATCCTGCCCGCCGATTTCAAGCCCCAGTGTTTCATCCGATTCGGATTTCAATGCCCGCGGGCCAAGCGAAATCCATGACCGGGGACGCGTCCACGAGTTAGGCATGGTATGAATGAGATACGTTGGTTGATTGGCATCAACGGCTTTTTGCAAATCATCTGGCGCAGCGGCAATGAGACCGGTCAGAAACGCAAAAAGTTATAGATCGCTATCCGAATGGCCGTCCGCGGAATACTGATCGAGCGGCACTAAAGCCGGGGCCTTGAGAATCAACTCAGGGTCCGCGCGAAGGGAAGTGATTTGAGTCCGATCTGAGATGAGAAAAGATTTGATGTCACAACGATGACCGCCGAGCGAGACATCATTACGGTCCGGATCTGTGAACGGCGTCGCACCTTTGATATCAAATGGAATATTCTGTTGAGTAAGATAACGACGAAACGCCAGTTCCACAGCCACGCCCGCGAGGATGCGCCGCAAACGGTCGAATGGCGAGCCGCCCATGCGGTCATAGGTGTGCAGCAAGGACCGGTTTGCATAAGCGATGCCGCTTTAGGTTAGATCGGAGGTGTAGGAAAGAAGCAAAAGATCATTAGCCGTGATCATACGAGGTCCGAAGATATTTCTATGTCAATGATTCTTTCGTTAAGATTCGTGATGAAATTGTTGGGATGCGTGTTTGAACTTGTTTCCAAACCAAAAAGCCAATGGTTAGCGTGTTCAAGACTGCGGCAATTTGAGTCGATAGAGGCGGCGCATTGAAGAGAAATACAATATACGCCAAAGATGAAATGATTTGATAAAGGATTGGCAAAAACCATAACTCCGGCACATAAAACGCCGCGAGCAACGAAAATATATCCGCAGGATAAAAATAGCGATCATGCATTTTCGGTAACAGGAAAGGAACAAGTGCTACGGAGACCAGACTCATCAATAGGATTGTGCTTTGGGTAAGTTCCGACTTCGCACGTACGTTGAACCAAATCCAGTAACCGATCATAGCCACCGTGATTGTTAATGCGGCGACCATTCCTAATTTGTCGGGAAATGAATTCATAAAGATGTAGAGATTAGGCGCGTTCCTGGAAAGTTCAGGATATGTGGATGCCTGTGACAGATAGATTGTAAAAATATCCATCCACTGACGTCCTAAAAGGATAGCCGGTAAAAACAATAAAATATAGATGAGCGGCACCAACAATACGTATTGCCATGCGATGCGCCTCTTGAAGAAAAGGATGGCAAGTAAAGGTACGATGAATACTGCTTGTGCCTTGAATGTGAAAGCCATGCCGAAAGCTATGACACCCGACAGTGGCTTATCGGTCAAAAGATAATATAGAGAGGCTAGTAAGAATAAAGTGTATATGGCATCGGCTTGTCCCCAAAGACTGCTGTTCAGCATGATCGTCGGCAGGGCACAAAAAAGAGCACTTGCCAACAATGGATTTGAGCCTGTTGGATATTTAAGTCGCACAATGCGATAGACCAAAATTGTATTAACTACATCCGCAAAGATGGAAATGAATTTGATAGACGTTACAGGGGATAGATGATGTGAAGTAAACGTTGCCAACCATAGAAGATAGAGATAGGGTGGAGTATAGTTCGAGAAGTTCATGCCCAATCCCTGTGCGCCATGGGTTTTGAGAAAGTCATACCATGGAATTAGGAACCATTGCATGTCCACGGATATTGCCGGGAGGGCTATACCGCGCAATACAACCCCGATGATGAAAAGAAGTATGATTCCGCCGAATTTCAAAGGAAATGGAAATCGTTTCATGTCGCCTACTTTTTATTCTTGCTTTCTAAATTGAAGACAATAGTGATGGAATGTATTACTCACCCATGCGCTCCCCAGCCCATACGGTGCAAGCGGCTGATTATCCTGACACCAAATCTTTTCATCCTTGAGCAAATAAACTTTGCTAAGTTCGTGCGCCAAGTCCCATGCCAATGGATAAATCTTTCCGCCCTTCTTCACGTTCTTGACGATGATGGTGATGTACGCTTTCTCTTGCAATAGCGGTTTCAGCCCAGCATAGATCGAAACCAGTTTTTCAAGAAATATTTCGTAATCGTGGATGTTGCCTACATCGTTTGGATCGTCGGAATAAAAGACGTCCAATCCGGAAGTGGAACGGCGCTTCTTCTGAGTCTCCGCGCCTTTGGCGTGAAGCATATCCCAGTAAGGTGGTGAGGTGAAAACATAATTGACGCTTGGCAAATTGAAGTTGACAGCATTCGCCGCATCGCCTTTGATGATTTCGGATTTTAGATTGTTGATTGATTTGCCCAAAGCAGTTCGCTCTTCTTCAATGATTTGTTGAGCGATCTTTGCATATTTTGGGTTCAATTCGATTCCACAGGAATTGCGTCCCGCGCGCAAAGCCGCCACCAGCGTTGACCCTGTGCCCGCCATCGGATCCAAAACAGTCTCGCCCTTCTTGGTAAAAAACTCAATGAACTCCTGCGCCATGGTTTCAGGGAATTTGGCGGGATGAACGAGTACACCTTTTTGGCGTGGTGGAGGATTATGGATAAACCACGATTTTTGGAATTTGAGCCATACCTTTGGTTCGAGGTCGTTAAGTTTGTTTGGCATAAGCGTTTATCGTGAATAATCCGTGAGTTAAGGACGCGGCGTTTTTGTGGGCGGTGAATAGTTTACATCATAAACCGTTAAATCGGAAAAGGTGACCGCGACCGGCGTATCCGCAACCGAATGGGCAAAGACGCCAATCGTTCCGCTGGGATAATTTCTATCGGTCACGCTGAACTGATAGCGACCGTTCAGAAAGAAGCGCAAATCCGAGCCGACGGCCCATACGCCCATGCGAACTTCTCCGGGTGCGCCCGTTGGAACATCGCCGCTGGGAATGGCAGGCTGAAGAAGTTGATGGGAATTAGTGCTGACGCGGTCGAGGCGAAGTGTGCCGTTGCATATCAAAACCAGACGATAATAGGCTATTGCTGAAGCGCGTACCAGTAAACCATATTCATCCTGGCCTTTGCATAAGCTGGGGCTTGCTGTCAATTCGGCGTAGAAATCACTTAGAATTAAATCTGCGCGGATCCTGAATATAGAAGAGCCGGGCGGGACAGCTAATGTGAGGTGATTATCACTAATGATTGCACTACCGTTATTGGAGGAGGCTGGGTTCCATAAATCAGGCGAAGAGAAATAGTCGGTGAGGCTGATAGCGCCGACGCCGGGTTTTTGCTCCGGCGTGGAAATTTGGGTGGCTAATGCTTGAGGCGGAGGCGTAGCCGATGATGGGAACCAGTCAATGGTCGGTGAGGGAAGCGGCGTTTCCGTCGTGGTGGAATCAATGAGGAGTGAATCATTGGCTTCGCTGGCACAGCCGGTCAATATTAGTGCAAACAAAAGAGTAAGCAGGATTCGATACATGTCAAAAACTCACAAGCTGTTGTACAATAAATCAGCGTTCCCATTCTAGCATACAAGGAGCTAACGATGACTCATAAAACTGCGCTCGTGACCGGCGCTTGTGGCGAGATTGGTCAGGCATTGGTGCAGGAATTATCGAAGCGTGAAGACTATCGCATTGTGACGGCGGACATCATGCCTCTTCCGGACACAATCAAGGATTTATCAGCTGACCACGTGCAGGGGGATTTGGTTTATAAGATCAAAACCTTTTATGATTATGACTTTGACATTATCTTTCACCTGGCGGCTTCGCTCTCGTCAAAGGCCGAAGTTGCAACAGAAGAAGCGCATCGCATCAATGTCGAAGGAACAATGCAGTTGTTGATGCTAGGCGCATATCGTTCTGAAAAATATAAAAAGCCCGTCAAGTTTTTATTTCCAAGTTCCATAGCGGCCTACGGAATGTCTAACCTCGGTATTAAGAAATCTGCCGGATGCGTGAAGGAGGATGAATACAACATGCCTCACACGATGTACGGATGCAATAAACTTTATTGCGAGAAGCTTGGGATGTACTACAGCCGTTATTATGGTCAGCGCCATTTGGATTCAGAACCGCCAGTCATGTTGGACTTTCGCGCGCTCCGCTTCCCCGGTCTGATCTCTGCCTTTACGCTTCCCAGCGGCGGTACGAGCGATTACGGCCCCGAGATGCTTCACGCCGCCGCGCAAGGGAAACCATATTCGTGCTTTGTGCGTGAAGATACGAAGATTTCATTCATGGCTATGCCAGATGCGATCAAGTCGTTGTTGATGTTGACCGACGCATCTCGCCAGAATTTAAGCCACATGATTTATAATGTTGCGGCGTTTGCTTTAACGGCAGGCGAGTTTCGTGACCGCGCGCTTAAGGCATTCCCCCCCGAAAAGATCACGTTCGATCCGAATCCGAGGCGGCAAGGCATCGTCGATTCGTGGCCGGAAGATGTAGACGATTCATTGGCTCGCAAGGATTGGGGTTGGAAACCCGATTACGATGAGGATGCATTCTTCGATAAATATTTTCTGCCGCAAATCCGCAAACGATATGGAAAGTAGATGGTGATCATTGGGTAGGGGAGCACTCAAAGTATGTTAATTGACCAAGGGTAAAGAAGAATAAATTGGCTTAAGCGAATCCCAAGATTTGCTGAGCCAAGCGG
>Ga0209039_10000311_pt1 | contig 47009 bp, 46 predicted proteins | sample BogFormECP12_OM1_FD_188238 | JGI IMG/M metagenome (GOLD analysis project Ga0209039, IMG submission 188238) | Bog forest soil microbial communities from Calvert Island, British Columbia, Canada - ECP12_OM1 (SPAdes) (version 2) | ecosystem: Environmental > Aquatic > Freshwater > Wetlands > Bog ...
AAATATAAAAAAAGTCTGTGCCTCTGTGATACCCGACAGGAGGAAATGGGAAACGGCAAATAACATCCCCGGCAGACCAAGACCAATAAGAGATCCGTATCTAAAAATCCATATATTCAAAATTTAACTCGGAATCCGGCTAAAGCATAACATTTTTAACTTTTCAACTACTTTTTAAGGTGCAATGCTTGACGTATATAGCCTGGTCGCCGGCATATTGATAGGCCTTTCGCTGGCCGTGCCTCCGGGCCCGATGAATGCCATCATAGCGGCCGAATCCGTCAAAAAGTCCTACGTGAACGGCATCAAGCTAGGCATGGGAGCGATGACCGCCGATGCCATTTACCTCTTTATCACGCTTATAGGTGTAATGGTGTTGTTCACGAGCAATACAGTCAAGCTGGTTGTTTCAATTGCCGGCGGCATCATACTCGCGTATATGGCCGTCACGACGCTAAAAAGCTTCAGGAAGCCGCTAAAGGAGAATGGGAAAGAAGACCTAAAAAGCCCCTACCTGACGGGCCTCACCATCGGCATCACGAACCCAGCCCAGATCTTATGGTGGGTCACCGCGGGCGCCGCCCTGATAGCAAACTTCAATCTCCTGGGCATCATCGGGTTTTTTATAGGCATCATCATGTGGGTCTCCACATTCTCTATAACACTCAATATCGCGGGCTCTAAAGTCAAATGGCTATATCCGGCTGTCGTTCTGATCAGCGGCATTGTCCTGCTATTTTTCAGCGCTCTATTGCTATACGACGGTTATTTGTTAATATAGTTGAAAAAAGTGATTTTTACTTCAGAGGCTCTTTAAGCGCTCCGGCGATGATCGGCGCTACGGTTACATGGCTGGTGGCCTTTTCCAGCGTATCGGTCGAGATGATGGACTTAACGCCCGCATCGTAAAGCCTGATATAGGCGTTTCGGGCGAGTACGGCGTGAACGCATGCCACGTATACGTCACAGACGCCGTTCATCTTTAGTAGCTTAATGGCCTCGGCGATGGTGCCGCCGGTGCTTACGATGTCGTCCATGAGCACCACGTCCCGGCCCGTAACATCCAGATTCTTCGGGGCGATCTTTACCTCATCGCCCGATATCCTCGTTTTTTCAAGATAATCATAATGCAGCTTCCTCGGCTCCGAAGCGGACCTGACCAGGTTCAGGGCGCCGTCGTCGGGCGCTAACAGGACGGGATCGCGGAGACCCAGGCCGTCTATGTAGCTTCCGAGCTCAGGGGCGGCGTTAATGTCATTGGCCGGGCACGGGAAGTACTTCAAGATCGACGGGTCATGGATATTTACGGTAAAGATACGGTCGGACTTGATGCATTTCGCCAGGGCGCGTGCGGTCACGGGCTCGCCGGACTTGAAGCGCTTATCCTGCCGTGCATAGCCGAAGTAGGGCGCGACGACCGTCACACTATCGGCCTCGTCGCAGGCGTCGATGAGCTCCAGCAAATAAATAAGATCGGTCGCATGGTAGGTGCTCTGGACAATGACGATGTCCGCGCCCTTTATTTTTCCCGTGACCCTGCAATAGACTTCGCCGTCAGGGAATTCCTTATAATCAGTAAGGTCCACATCGCATTTTAATAGCGATGCCAACCTGGTTGCCAGCAACTGCGAGGCCGGCCCTGCCACGACCCTCATGCCCATGATAGACCTCTGTCTTACTTTAACCGCTTTAACAGCGTAATGCATTATAAATTTATGGCATGCCATAAGCCTCCATAAACTTTAATGCACATCGGCATCATAGGGATACGTGAATATGAAGGTCATTTCCATCGTCGGCTATCATAAGGTCGGTAAGACCACGCTCCTGGAAAGGCTCGTTAAAGAGCTTTCAAAGCATGGCTCTGTAGGCACGATCAAGCATACCAGGGAAGAGATCATGCCGCTGACAGGCGATACGGAGCGCCACCTGGCGAGTGGCGCGGAGGTCACCATTGCGGTGACGCCGACCAGATGCATCGAGATCCTGAAGAATATCGACGTAAAAAAGGCGCTTGAGCAGCTATCCCTGCAAGGGCTGGATTTCGCGGTGGTGGAAGGCTTCAAGCAGAGCAGCCTGCCGAAGATCGCCATCGGCGACGTGGAAGCGCCCAATATCGTGGCCCGGGTGGACATCAACGCATCGCCGGACGAGCTGGTAAAGATCGCCCTGGAGCAGCCGGATTATATGACCCTGGACTCCCTGATCGCTAAGATAAAGAAAAGCCCCAGGGCCAGGGAGGCGGGCGCCATCGGCACTTTCACGGGCATGGTAAGGGAGCTGGCCGGCAACGAGAGGACAGAGGCGCTGGAATTCGAGAGCTTCGACGAGGTCGCGCGAGAACGTATCAACGTCATCGAGGACGACCTGAAAAAGCGACAGGGCATACTGGAAGTGCTCATTTACCACAGGACGGGCCGGATAGAGGCGGGCGAGGACATCGTCTTCATCGTCATCCTTTCCGGGCACCGTGAAGAACTTTTCCCCGCCTTGAAGGAAGCCATAGAACGCGTCAAGGCCGAAGTGCCCATCTGGAAGAAGGAGCACACGGTATCCGGCGAATTCTGGGTGCATGACGTTCATAAGGATCACAACGATTGAGGTTATCATATGGCATTATTCGGGACGAATGGCGTAAGAGGCATAGCGAACGTAGAGCTAACGACTGAGATGGCGATGAGCCTGGCCAAGAGCTTCGGCACGTTCAGGCCCGGCACCATCGCAGTAGGCCGGGATACGCGGGAATCCGGCGACATGCTCAAGGCGGCGGTGATCTCCGGGCTATTGTCGACGGGCTGTAAGGTCATAGACCTGGGCATCGCGCCTATTCCCGCAGTCCAATTTTACATAAAGGAGAATAAGATGAGCGGCGGCATCATGGTCACGGCTTCCCATAACCCGCCGGAGTACAACGGCATCAAGGGCATCGCCAGCGACGGCACGGAGTATTCGCATGAGGACGAGGCCTTCGTTGAAAAGCTCTACGATTCCCATGAATTCAATCGATCGCCCTGGAACGGGACCGGCGGCCTGAGCACGGCGGACCCAAAGCCATTGTACATAAACGGCATCATCTCCAGGGTCGATTCGGCGGCCATCCGGCAGAAAAAGTTCAAGGTCGTCGCGGACCCGGGTTGTGGTGCTGCGAGCCTGACAACGCCTTTCCTTTTGCGGGATCTCGGATGCAAGGTCGTCACGCTCAACGCACAGATAGACGGCACTTTCCCTGGCCGGAACCCGGAGCCGACGGGCAATGAGATCAACGACCTGAAAGCCGCGGTAATAGCGGCGGGGGCGAACCTCGGCATCGCTCACGACTGCGACGCCGACCGGGCCGTCTTTGTGGACGAGAAAGGCCAGTTCGTGAATGAGGACATACTACTGGCCATCATGACGAAGTACGTCCTGGAAAAGAACAGGGGCGGCACGATCGTGACGCCCGTCAGCTCCTCGTCGCTTATCGAGGATATCGCACGGAAGTATGGCTCCAGGGTCATCTGGACCCAGGTGGGAAGCATCTTCGTGGCCAGGACGATGATGGCCTCAGATGCGGTGTTCGGCGGCGAGGGCAACGGCGGCCTCATATTCCCGCAGTTCCAGTACTGCCGCGATGGCGGAATGTCCGCGGCGATGATGCTGGAGATGCTGGCGCACACGGGTAAAAAGCTGTCCGAGATCGTGAAGGAGATGCCTGGCTATCACAGCGTCAAGGAAAAAATAAAATGCAAGGACAAGGCAGCCGTTATCAGGCAGATCGAGAAAGACGTCAATGGCGAAAAAATCGACACCACCGACGGCATAAAAGTATTCAAGCCCGAGGGCTGGGTACTCATACGAATGTCGGGCACGGAGCCCATCGTCCGGGTCTTTGCCGAGTCCAGGACGGAACCAGGGGCAAAAAAGCTGGCGGAGTATGGGGTCGGCCTGATCAATAAATTCAATAAATAATTTTTTTGGTGCACTATACTTTCTTTCGGACAGGCTCCAGTGTCTTGTTCATGTACTTTGCCGCTGCCTTTTTCAAGTCCAGCGGATGGATCTTCTTAGCCGCAAAATCATCTTTAAGCGCGTCAAAGCTGGCGTAATCCATGTTACCGCCGTGCTTCTCCGGCCTCTCGATGGTTATCGTCGGGTATTTTATGAAAATGTGGTACCTGAACAGGTCCAGTACGGGATTGTTCTCGACGATGCCCGTCTGACAGAAAGCCTTCCCGATCTTCTTTGTCAGTTCTTCCTCGGAGTCGTCGATGCTAATGTTGTTACCCTTGCTGGAGGACATCTTCGTGCCGTCCAGGCCCAACAGTATGGGCGTATGTAAACAGATAGGGCTCCTGAAGCCCAATAATGGCAGCTCTTCACGGGCCATCATGTGGATCTTCCGCTGGTCCATGCCGCCCATGGCCACGTCGACGTCCAACGACGCAATGTCCATGGCCTGCATCAGGGGGTAGATCATCTGGGAGACGTGCGGGTCTTCGCCGGCCCGGGAGACCTCGTCCATGCTGCGCTTTGCCCTGTTCAAAGTAGTATCACAGGCCATGCGGAGCACGTTCATCTCGTAGTCCGGGGAAAGCTGGTATGATGAGCCGAGCACAAAACGGGTATTCTCCTCGCTCAGGCCCAGGGCTATAAAGCACCGCTTATTATAATCGGCGATCTTTTCGATCTGCTCCATCGTGCCCTTCCGGTTGAGATAAGCGTGAATGTCGGCTAACAAAACAGTCACCTTGAAGCCGGCGTTCTGGCAATCGATGAGCTTGTTGGCGGTGATCATGTGGCCCAGGTGGATGTTACCGCTGGGCTCGTAACCGACGTAGATCCTGGGGTGCGGATTCTCTTCCAGGAGTTTTTTGAGTTCTTCCATGGTCACGACCTCTTCCACATTCCTCGTGACCAGTTCCAGTCTATCCATTTCGATACACCAATGCCTCTATAGATGTCGGACAGTGTATAAAATATTTATCATTTGCATGCATGCCGTGTGGAATGTTTAAAGTATCATTAATGCAATGGTATTAAAACACTATCGGGGAGATATGATGGGCGTTTCTGATAAGGGTAATGGCTTAGTGCAAAAGTTGTGGAATGGTAAATTTTATATTCTCCTGGCGCTGGCCCTTATGGTCGCCGTCGCTATCGGGGCGCATTATTACCTGTTATCGAACGATAGGGCATCGCAGTTGATCAGGCAGGGATCGGAGGATCGGAGTAATTATGAGAACCTGTCTGCGAACTATTCGTCGCTTTCGGCCAGCAATGACGACCTGATCGTGCGTTATAATAATCTCAGCGATATGTATAACAACACCACCGCCGATATCCAGGTCCTTAAGCCCGCCTATGAAAGCCTCAACAGCTCCCTCAGCACATTCCAGGAGACGGGCGGGCCGGTCATGGCCGTAGCATATAGCTATTACAAAGTGGGCTCGGGCAATGATTCTTATTTCCTGCTGAATGCAACGGCCTATAACGTGGGCAATAGGATGGCGAATAAGTTCACATTAAGGGTCAGGGTCATGTACGCCGGCACCCCCAGTGTCGACGAGCAGGTATTCACCGACGTGGCGCCGCTCGACAAGGTAAGCTACCAGTGGAAGTTCGCACCGAACACTGACTTAGACGCCGTATGGGTCGACATGAATTAATTTACTTTTTTTAGGTAAGATACACGATAAAATAGCTACTGCAAGGTTCACCGATCGTGAGATAAGCTATATTAATGCTGTCGATAGATATCTGTAATTACGATCTTGGTGGTATAGAGATGGGTATCGATAGTGCGGATGATGATAGCCTGTTAGATATGCTCTGGAGAAGCAAGCTAACGATCCTTTTGGTACTGGCCCTGCTCATAGTCATGGCCGCCGGGGCCTATTTTTATAAGGCGTCGAATGATAAGTCCACGCAGCTAATGCAGAAAGACTCTGACTATAAAGCGCTGAGCGATAAGTACGACCATCTGGCGAACGATCACACGTCGCTGATCAAGGATAATAATGACTTGAACGCCCGGTACGACAACCTCAGCAATAGGTATAACAAGCTATCGGTGGACGATTCTTACCTGAAAGAAGCTTACCAGGGGCTCAACGGTACCGTCAGTAGTTTCCAGGAGACCGGCGGCGCGGTGATCGCCCTGTACTACAAGATCTACCAGTCCGGCACGCAGAGCAGCCCGAAAAAGACGGTGGAGGCGACGGCTTACAACGTCGGTAATAAAACAGCCGGCTCGGTCACCATCAAATGCCGGACGATCTTTAATGGCTCGGCGAGCATCAGCCAGCAGACCTTTAGCAATGTCCCGGCCCTCGATAAAAAACATTCTCAGTGGGATTTCTCCAACGATACGCAGATAGACCAGGTCTGGGTAGAAAGCTAGGAGAATAAGCGATAAAGCACTAACCTTTTATATTTAATGTCGGTAATAATGATATAAATAAGGGGATGGTAGTTTGAGTAATGGTAAGACAAGGCCGCTTGGCAGTGGTGGCTTTACACCCGCAGGGTCAATTGTAAACATAGTGTTAGTTGCTTTAGTCGTGGTCGTGCTCGTCCTTTGTGTCGGAGTTTTCGTACTTTATAATCATGATAAAAGCTCGAGCGATGATGCCAGATCGGTGCAGCAGGCGTTTACCCAGTTGAACGAGACGTATAACGACATCTCGGGCAAATACACAGCGCTGATCGCCAACGATGCCGATCTCAAGGAACGCTATAACACGCTGAATACTAATTATAAGAACGTCTCTGATAATTATGCGTCGCTGAAAAACCAGAGCGATATCACTACGGTAAAGCTGGGCGAGTTCATGGAGAACGACCCCACCGTCGCTTATACGTATCGTATCCAGGCGAATGACAGCTTGAATTTTGATAACTCGTCTAACGTTACGACGTCAGACCTCGTGGTCACGCTATATAACGTCGGCAAGACGGACCTTAACAACGTGATCGTGCGGTGTAAGATCCAGTCGCTGGTGACTAACCAGACAAGCGAGCTTCCGGCGCCTCAGCCGATATCGATACCGTCGCTGAGTAAGAAGCAGGTCTTCTTCTATAACCTGGATAATGCGACACAGGTTGAAGCCGTCTACGTTACCCTGACTTGAGGGCTTTGGTTTAGCGGGTCCATGAATGCCGATCCGCTAGACTTTATCCTATTTTTAATAATGCTTATTTTCGTAAAGTGTTTTAACTCCGGCCCCATATTTTTAATCATATGTACGATTTCAGGATCGTCGGCCATCGCGGCGCGCCCATGGAGGCGCCGGAAAACACGCTATTGTCCTTTAAGAGGGCGATGGACATAGGCGTGGACTGGATCGAGTTCGATCTGCGCAAAAGCAATGACGGCGTCCTGGTCGTTATTCACGATGAGACCGTTGACAGGACAACGGATGGCCATGGTAAGGTCGGCGAGATGACGTTCGGCGAGCTTCAAAAGCTGGACGCCGGCAACGGCCAGAAAATACCCTCGCTTCAGCAGGTCATCGGCCTTGCCAGAGGTAAGGTCGGGATGGATATGGAAATAAAAGAGAGCGGCATAGAAGACGCCGTCGTCGATATGATCAAAGAGAGCGGCATTGTTGGCGGTTGCATGGTCTCGTCTTTTCTCTATGATACCATTCGGAAGGTAAGAGAGTTAGATCCGGGAATCATGACCGCCGCCATCATGGATAAAATGCCCGTGAACGTCGAAAAATGCCTGGACATGCTATTCGATGACATAAACACCAGGATCCTCATGATGGGCAAGAAGATCGCGACCGGGCCACTGGTAGGGGAAGCCCGCCGCCTCGGCTTCGAGGTTGGCATATGGAACGCCGATATGCCGGATGAGATCGAAAAGTATGCGGCGATGGACCCTGAGTATCTATGCAGCAACTACCCGGACCGGCTTAAAGAGCTAAAATTATTGACCCTTGGATAGTATTTTATAACCTTTTCACATATAGGTGTTCGTTATTATCATCGTTTTACGGACTGATGCAAGATGGCGATACACCCGATAGAGTTCCGGTATGGGACGCCCGAGATGAAGGCTGTCTGGACGGAGGAGGCTAAGCTGAAGAAGTTGCTCCAGGTGGAGGCTGCACTGGCGATGGCCGAAGCCGAAGTGGGCCTCGTCTCGAAAGAGGACGCAAAGACCATAGCAGCGTGCATAAACGACGTAAGGCCCGAAAGAGTCAAAGAGATCGAGGACGAGATCAGCCACGACATGATGGCGGTCGTGCTCGCCTATGCCGAGGCGTGCGGAGAGCCGGGACAGTGGGTCCACTACGGCGCCACGTCCAACGACATACTGGATACAGGGCTGGCGCTGCAGCTAAAGGATGCGATGGAGATCATCGACGATAAGCTGGAAAAGCTCAAGCAGGCACTCCTTCAGAAGGCGGACGAGACAAAAACACTGGTCACCGCCGGCCGCACCCATGGCCAGCTCGCGGTGCCCACGACCTATGGCCTGAGGTTCGCCATCTGGGTGATGGAGGTCGCCAGGCACCAGGAAAGGCTCCGGCAGTTGAAGCCCCGCGTCGCCGTCGGGCAGATGAGCGGGGCGGTGGGCACACAGGCGGCTTTCGGCAAGGACGGCATCCGGATCAAGGAGTTCACCATGAGCTTTTTGGGTATTCCGGCCGTCACCGTGTCGAACCAGGTCATCCAGCGGGACAGGCATGCGGAGTACATGGCGTACCTCGCGCTCGTGGCCTCGACGCTGGACAAGATATGCCTGGAAATAAGGATCATGCAGCGCAGCGAGATCGGCGAGCTCGCGGAAGGCTTCGGTAAAAAGCAGGTAGGCTCATCCACGATGCCGCATAAGCGCAATCCGATCAACTCCGAGCAGGTATGCGGCATCGCGCGGGTAGTCCGCTCCTACGTTGAGCCGGCGCTGGAAAATAACGTGCTATGGGACGAGCGCGATCTGACGAACTCGTCCTGCGAGAGGATCATCATCCCGGAAGCAACGATCTTGCTGGACCATATCCTGAAAAAAGCGACGAATGTCATCTCAGGCTTAACGTTCTATCCCGAGAACATCAGGAGGAACATGAACGTCCTCAAGGGCGTGCAGATGAGCGAAGCGGTCATGATCGCATTAGCGAACAGGGGATTCGGCAGGCAGAAAGCCCATGAGATGATCAGGGCCGCGTCCATGCGGGCATTCGAGCAGAACATGCCCTTTAAGCAGGCCCTCATGGAGGACAAGGAAATTTCAGCGAAGCTGACGCCCTCCGAGATCGACGAGATCACCGACCCCGAAAAATATATAGGCACGGCCGTCGAGCAGGTCGAGGAAGTCCTGCGTAAAGAAGGATATATCCCCCAATAGCTATGAATGATTTTTTATTGATGCTGCCCACCCTCAACGAGGAAGAAGCGCTGAATGCGCTGGGCCCCGAGATCCCGCGATGGATGGATGTCCTGGTGATAGACGGAGGCTCCATCGACGGCACTAAGGCCATCGCCGATAGATTCGGGTATCCCTTTTTAGCCCAAAAGTTCGGAAAAGGTAAGGGCTGCGGCGTCCGGTCGGCCATGGAGTACTTCCTGAGCAAGGATTACAAGTACCTCGGCATGATGGATACCGACTATACGAACGTTCCGTCGGAAATGGAGCGCCTGTTGGGCGTCCTGAACGGCAATGGTTTCGACCTGGTGCTGGGCTGCCGGGATAGGAAAACCCAGATCGAGCTGCTTGGGCGCATGTCGTTGCTGGTGAACACGTCGACGTCGAAGCTCACTTCGTTCGCCTATCGGATGCAGCTGCCGGATATCCAGACCAGCTACTGGCTGTTCAGCCGTAAGGCCGTGGAGACCCTGTACCCCCATCTAGAGGCCAGAGGCTTTGAGATCGAATATGACATGGTCTTTAATGCGTGGAAGGAGAACCTGCACATCGGCTCGGCCCCCGTGACGCTTCGGCGGCGGCTGGGCAGCACGAAGTTCACCTATTATTTACGTTTTAAACAGATATACCATGGGCTGCGGTATGTCAATAAGAGCCTATGGATCATGCTCGTCCGAAAAATAAAGGGTAATAAAGTGAATTAACGACACTAAAATGATTTTGAACTTATGGGTTTGTAATATGCGATTGAAATATGTAATTTGTATATTATGCGTTATTTTATATGTTACTGTATCTGGATGTTTAAATCAAGATATTTATGGTAATAAAGGACCTAGAACCATTGAATTCACTAATAATGCCTTAAATGCAACAATAGCTGTTTGGAATTCATCAGGACATAATTCAACTATAGATAATTCGAGTATAATATTAGTGTATACCAGGATCTGTTAAAATTCGTGTTCAATCCATATTTTTAAGATTTATTTGTGCCGCTTAGAGCAGTCTTTGTGGAGCCAGCCGAAGGCTGGCCTTCGTGCTTATAAACCGATGGGTCGTATGTGTCACAGGCAACCCGACATAAGTTCAAAATTTTTCTATCCTGGTTTATCTCTTCATCCAGCAGATATTTAGACCAGAAAGGCGACGATGAGCGCTATTGTTAAAATGATGTACGCATCGCTGGTCGCCTTCATATACGGTATCAGGCTTTGGGGACGGTCGTAATTTCTCAACAGGCCGCGGCAGGCGAGAGCCGAAAGTGGGATCAAGATGAACGCGATGCCGGCCAGGATCGGGATCAGGCCCAGCAGGATGAATATAAGCAGGGACAGGAATGTCAGGACATTTAAAAGAATGAATACGTATGCGGCATTCTTTCGTCCCAGCCTGACCACCAGGTTTCTTTTTCCGGAGGCGGAGTCGGCCTCGTAGTCCGGGAACTCGAAGATATAAAGGGCGCTGGTGTTGATGAGCGCCACCGGTATCGACGATGCCAGGGCTACGCAGATCGGCCATAGGTCCAGGGAAAACGTCTCTGGAGGTACCTGTACCAGGAAGGCGCCCAGCACGATGAGGGGCGTCATGGCGAGCCTTGCCAGCTCCCCTGTGCCGCGGTATGCCAGCTTAAAGGGCGGCGCGGTATAGAAGAAGCCGATCACGACGCCGACCGCGCCGATGGCCAGGAGATAAAAGCTTCGCGTAAAAACGATATACAGGCCGATGACGATACAGAGCCCGAAGCAGAGAAGGCCGGCGGCCGCGACCTGCCGGGGGCTCAATATCTTTTCGGGCAGCAGGCCGCTGCCCCCGCTATATTGCGTACGCTCCCGGTTAATAACGTCCGTTCCGCTCTTGAAATCGAAATAGTCGTTCAAAATGACGGTGCCGGAATGCAGCGACAGCATGGCTATGATGGAGAGGGCAAAGTAATAAAGGCTGAACGCCTGCGGCGCGAAGGCATAGGCGATGGCCGAGCCAAGCACGACGGGCAGCGCCACGAATAGGAGAAATAATACCCGGAACTCTTTCAGCCACGCCTTAATAGCCCGCATCGACATCCCGCTAGATCGTCATCGTATAGATATCCCAGATGCCGTTACGGTTGTCCATGTACGCGATACGGTTACCATAGATGACCGGGTTCCTCTGGTCGTGGGACTCGTTGGTGATCCTGCGCTCGGCCTTAGTGCTCATGTCGTATGCATAGATGTCCCAGTTACCGTTGCGGTTGTCATCGTAAACGACCGTGTTCCCGTATATATCGGCGCTAGATTGCAAGCTGTCAGGAGCGGGCTCGAAGGTCTGGCCCGTGGTAATATCGTAAACATAGATATGATCCCCGCCGTCAACGTCCGAGTAGTACACGATATAGCGGCCGGAGATCCTCGCATGGTTGTTGTTGCCCTGCCTGGTGGATATCTTCTTCGGCACGATCGATCTCTGGGACAAGTCCAGCAGGTAGACATCGCTGCCCTGCCCGTTCACGACGGTGTAGACCAGCTTGTCGCCATCTATGCTTATGTCGAGTGGCCGGGGTAGATTCGACATGACGTTGCTGTTAGTGCCGTCGACGGTGCTGAAGACGAATATACTATAGTCGGGGTTCCAGACGTGGTTAGCGTCATAATTGCCATTATCCTGGTAGTATGCCAGCTTCGAACCGGACATGGCAAAGCTGCCCCGGTTCTTGTTCTCGTTGGTCGATGTAACAGCGAACTGCCTGGTGGCGATATCGTATAACGTTATCGTATTTCCCGATGGCTTGTAGAGCATGACTTTGCCGTCGCTGATGGTGCCATCGGAGAATACCCAGCCGGTGTCTATCTGTGTCCTGGTCTTGCTATTGGCATCGTAGAGGATCGTATAGTTCTTTTGACCGTCATACATGTCGTAGACGATGTAATTGTTCCAGATCCCCGGGTAGGTGAACTGGAAATCGCCCGTCGTGACCTTTGCGTCGTTCTGGATATACCCGCTATCGGGTATAGACGTCGATGTGGCATTAGGCCTGGTCGTCGGCGTCGGAGTATAGGTCGGCATCGGGGTCGGGGTTATCGTCGGCAGCGGCGAAGGCGTGGACGTCGAAGAAGGTGCCGAGTCCTGGGGCTGCAAATAATTATATATCACGAAAACGCAGGCTCCCATGATGAGGAGTAAGATGAGCGCTACCCCGATAATGATGATCTTCGAAACAATGTGGTCTTTCCCGGGCTCCGGCGTCATAGGTTTTTATCCTCTGGCTGCTAGGCAGTTAAAGCGTTAATGACAGACATATTTAAGTTCTTTTCGGTATTTGCAGTGCCCCATGAATAGCAAAAGCTTTTTAAAATAATTATAATGGGGCTAATTGTCGGACATCTTTAGCCTGACGTCCATCAGCTTTTCCGGCGGGCAATCGACCATGCCCAGCGATGCTACCGCGCCGATAATGCCGCGCTTGCCGGTGATCTCATAGGTGCGGACCCGGGACTTTTTTGCCGCCGCGAGCGCCTCTTCGATCGTCACGATGCCCGTCCTGGCTTTTCGGGCGAAGCCCAGCAGTTCGGGGCAATTCTTGAGACCCAGCTTGACCGCCATGCCCGTATCCTGCGACCTGGTTTCCGCCTTAAGATATTCGGCTGCGCTCTGGATCAGGGACTCTACCAGCTCCTTTTTCACCGCGAGCTCGATATAGCTGACCGCGTTGCCGGCCGTCTTGCCGGGCACGTCCGGATATAAAAATCCCACGTTGTGGGATATGCGGTGCACTCCTTCGATCGAGGATAAAAGATCCAGCAGCGAGAGCGTTATGGCGAATGTGGCCCCTGACATGGCGTCGTCCGTATCGTCCACCGCAATGGCCATGTGAGTCAGCGCTTCGGTGACGACGATGCCCTCGACGTAGTTGCCCTTTTTAACGTACTTGATGTCGAGCACGCCGTCGGCGCTTTCCATCATCTCTGTCAGGGAGTATGCCGGACCCCCGAACGTGCGGATATGCTGGTAGACCAGGCCATTACTTACGGTCACTTTCTCGAGGTCGAGCGAAACGTTGGATGCCCGGGCCACCGGGCCGGCTTTCACCCTTTGCCTCAGGATCAGCCCGTTCTTGCGGACCCGCGGGTTGCCCATCATGTACATGTACTCGCAGAACGCGATGCACCCCTCGCTGCGGCACTCGTGGAATATTTCTACCTGATCGCCGTCCACCGTGGTAAAAATGCGCTTACAGGCGGATGCCGGTAAATTCCTGATCCGCCGCATGGCGTACTTGGCCCGCTTTCTTCCCGAACACTCTTCCAGGATGCTGATGCAGCCGTCGTCGACGAACCTGTTTATCCAGTCCTGTATGGTGCTCCTGGGCATGCCGGTGGCGCCGGACAGGTCAAAGACGTCGAAGTAACCCTTATCCTGGGTGACTTTGCCGATGAGGCCGAGCAGCTCTTTACGTTTTTCGAGGGACTTCAGCATGGGCGTCGCCAATTCTTAAGTGCCTTTATGAGGTGAAATACTTAATTAAGATAGCGATCTGGCGATCAACTCGACTGAGGACACAAGGGCCTCGACTTCCTCTTCTGTGCTATAGCAGCCGAACGATGCCCTTACGGAGCCGGTGATGTGCAGCCGGGCGAGGGCGGTCTGGGCGCAGAGGGCGCCGCTTCGGACGCAGATCTTCTTTGTTTCGTCGAGTATCATGGCCACGTCGTGCGAGTTCAGGTTGCGCACGTTGAAGGACACGAGGGAGCCGCGGTCCTCCGGGCCGTAAATCTCTACCTCAGGTATCTCCTTGAGCCGTTTTGCGCAGAGCTTCGCGAGCCCGCCGAGGTGCGCCTCGATATTTTCAATACCCAGGTCTTGAACGTATTCGACACCCCGGCCCAGGCCGATGACGCCCGGTATGTTGGGGGTGCCATACTCGAAACGGGAGGGGATCTCGTCGAAGCTGAAGGAGCACGCGGTGACAGTCATGACCGTGCCGCCGCCGGCGTACACAGGCGTCAGGTTTTCCGGATTTTTCGCGTAAAGGATACCGGTCCCCTGGGGCCCCAGAAGCCCTTTGTGGCCCGGGGCACAGATGAAGTCACATTCCGACGCTTTAAAGTTAAATTTCACCTCGCCCAGCGACTGGGCGGCATCTATGAGCAGCATTACATCGTGTTTTTTCGCGATCTTCATGATCGCCGGTATATCCTGGATCGAGCCGAAAAAGTTCGAAATGTGCCCGATGGCAATGAGCCGGGTCTTATCGGTGATGGCGTCCTCGATGGCCTGTACAGGCACAATGCCCTCGTCATCGGTATCGACCAGGGTCATCCCGACGCCTCGATCCGCGAGCCTCATCCACGGCAGCAAATTGCTGTGGTGCTCCATGACCGACGATACGATATGGTCGCCCTTATTCCACTTCAGGCCCTGCGCCACCATGTTTATGCTCTCGGTGGTGTTCTTGGTAAAGATCGTGTTTCTTGGCTGGATGCCCAGGAACGCTGCGACCGCCTCGCGCGTGTCCTCGTATTTCTCCGTCGTTTCCCGGGCCAGGCGATGGGCGCCTCTACCGTATGAGCCACCGTAATTTAAAAAGTAATCATCGACCGCTCGCACCACCGGGACCGGCTTCAGGCTGGTGGCCGCGCTATCCAGGTAGATGACCTTTTTTAATACCGGAAAATCTTCTCTGATCTTATGGACGTCATACATGGCCGCACTTCGCCTCACGATATGCTAGTTTATTACAGTGTGCTTAATATTAAAACAATACCTTGTTTTTACAATTATCGTGTACCTGGTGGTCTTAGCCGCCGGAGACGACTCGCATGATGTCGACTTTTTTCCCTTCGACCATGGCATCGAACGCGACCGGTATGCCGTCCTTAAAGATGACCACGGTCTCGGGATTTATCTTTAAAAAAGAAAGCAGGTCGAAGTAAGTGGACCCGTCGGGCAATTCGACGTTCTGGCTGCTTACTTCGCCCGTAAATAGCTTAACGTTCAGCTTCAAGCTTTAAACGCCCTCTCTCGGAATGATATTTGAGCCGGTTTCGCCTTCATCTACGGGCGCAGTTTCCTTTTCATATTCTTTGTTCAACGAGTCCGGGTCTGCGAGGTCTGAGCTATTTTTATCGAGGAGTTTCATCTCCTTCTCCTCCTCTTTCTTGGTGCCCTTCCTCTCGATGTTTCGCTTTCTGAACTTGTTAGGCATCAGTATCACTAAATATAATATCGACCGGATTCATTAAAAACGTTGTTAAGCGGACACGCGGCATAAGATATAAATACTCATGACTTCTAAATGAGGGAACGTATCGGGGTTCCGGTTTTATAAATGGACCGGCGGCGGTATGCTTTTTGGACGATGCCGAGGTACTCTAACGGTAAGGGACTGGTCTCGAAAACCAGCGGTCGCAAGGCCTTAGGAGTTCAAGTCTCCTCCTCGGCGCTTCTTCGAGTAGTACTTGGTTTTTGTTTTTGGCGGGTCGACGCCTGGCTGATGCCAGGCTACTCGGCGTTTTGGGTGCTTCGATGTCGGGGCCGAGCTTGCAACCCCTTCGGGGCAAAAACGTCCATTACCCCGCCATTATGCACGAGCGCTTCGCGCGGCGTAGCATCGGCCTGATGGCCGACTGATGCCCAAAATGCCTCGACGACCGCCTCAGTCTTTTAGCCAAATACCGTTTGAGCGACGAACGTTGCCCCCTACTCTATCGTTGCGAATCACTAAACCGAATATACAGAGTGTAAATGCCCATTCGCTTTTATTGTGGCGATACTATTTGCATGAAAAAATAATAATACTATTATCTTATGAATGAGCCAGACAGCCTACAGCGATTCTATTCCGGTTTTGCCGACAAGTATGACCTCTTTATGTCCTGGGATAAGCGCATAAAAAAGGAAAGAAGATTTTTCAAGTACTTACTCGACACGAATGGGGTGAGCTCGGTACTCGACTGCTTTTGCGGGACCGGGTTTCACGTTTCCATGCTATCAGAAATGGGGTATGAGGCCGAGGGCATAGACATTTCGCCGGTCATGGTATGGAAGGCTAAAAGGAACCTGGAAAAAAGGGCTTTCAAGGCCAGCGTACGCGTATGCGACGTTAAGGAACTGGAAACAGAAAAAAAATACGACTGCGTCCTATCCATGGGCAACTCGCTCCCGCACGAGTTCGGCGATGAAAACCTGCTGAAAGCGTTGAAGAACATGTACGGTACGCTAAACCCGGGAGGCATATGCGTCATCCATATGCAAAACTACGACCGGCTCTACGAGGACCGGGAAAGGTTCATACCATCGATATACAGGCGCACGCAGGACGAGTCGGAAACGTTCATCTTCGCCATCGACTATTACGATGACAAAGTGGTCTTTAACATTTTATCCATAATAGAAAGAAAAGGCATGCCAAGGTTCGACGTCGACGTCGTGGAATACAACCCGATCGGGGAAAGCCGGCTGAAGGGGCTCATGTCCGAAGCCGGATTCGGGGACATGAAGCTCTACGAGGACTTCAGGATGACGCCGCTTGGCAGGTACAGCACCTACGACCTGATCGCCGTGGCGAAAAAATAGGGCAATCGCTTTTCTTAAACAATAGCTGGCGAAAGCAAAGAATTATATCATGGCGTGGAATTAAGAATGGATAATATGGATAGCTCCCTCAACGACATCGAATCGGTGCTGGAAAACCGTGCGGCCATCATAGAGGGAAGGCTGAACACGCTCACCTATGTCATCGAGCCGTCCTCGCTGGCGGAAGTCGTACGGTATGCGCTGGCCCAAAAGGGGAAAAGGATACGCTCGACGCTGTTGACACTATCCTGCGAGGCGGTCGGCGGGGACCTGGAAAGGGCGATCGTGCCGGCCATGACCGTCGAGATGCTCCACAACACTTCGCTCATCCTGGACGATATCATCGACGCATCGGAGACGCGCCGCGGCAAGGCGACCATAAACTCCCGGTGGGGCAACGACATGGCCCTCATCGCCTGCGACGTGATGCTATCCCTCGCAATAAGGGAGACCACGAGAAGCGATCTGGGGCTGACAAAGCCCATGATCGAGTGCGTGGCGGACTCCATGCTCCGGCTGGCCGAGGGAGAGGCGATGGAGCTGGAAAAACGCTGCTTCACCTTAAACGATTATTACAGGATCGCCGATAAAAAGACGGCGTCCCTCTTCAGCTCTGCCGCGGAGTCGGGAGCCCTGGTCGGAGGGGGCGACGCAGCGCAGGTCAAAGCGCTAAAGCAGTACGGCAGGAACCTCGGGCTGGCCTTCCAGATAAGGGACGACATCCTCGACTTTACGGCGAGCACGGAGCACCTGGGCAAGCCCACGTTCCTGGACCTGAGGATGGGGCGCCCGACATTCGTCATGATACTGGCCACGAGTAATGGCCTGTCGAGGGAAAAGATGCTATCCATGGATAAAGACGAGCTCCTCGGCGCACTCCAGCCATACATTGATAAAGCTGGCTCGATCTCGGCCTCAAAAGCAGCAGAGGCCCGGCGTTCCCTAAAAAATATCCCTGACAGCGTCGCAAAACACAGGCTCGGAGCGCTCTGCGACTACGTCGTGGCCCGGACAAAATAACGACATTTTTAGACATTACTTTTAGGGCGCGGCATGAAGAAAGCTATATAATGGCGTGTCCGTAATTGCTAACCATCATGTGCGGCATTGCCGGCTTCGTCGGGGCTAACGCAGGGGCAAGGACGAGCCAGATGGTAAAACTGATCGAGCACCGGGGGCCCGATGGGTCGGGGATATGGGACCATGGCAGCGTATCCATGGGTCACGCCCACCTCAAGGTCACGGGCGACGTGGGCCAGCCGGTGGTAGACGGCGACAGGGCCATCGCCTACAATGGGGAGATCTACAATTTCGGGGAATTTTTACCCGGCACCAGCGATACCCGGGCGCTCGTCGACGTCATCCTGAAGGATGGCGTCGATAGCTTCCTTAAGGCCGCCCCCGCCATCGACGGCGAGTACGCTTTCGCCTACTATGACGGCGCAAAATTACTGCTGGCCAGGGACCCCGCGGGCATCCGGCCGCTATTCTACGGGGCTGGCGTGGAGGGTTTCGGCTTCGCATCGGAAAAAAAGGCGCTGATGCGTACGGGCATAAAAGAGATAAAAGCGCTCTCGCCGGGCCACATATATTATGACGGGAGCGAGCATCAGGCAATAGGGCTGCCGCCGTACGACCCGGTCATAAAAGATGAAAATATAGCAGTCGCGGTATTGGACGCTGCGCTCGAAAAGGCCGTAAAGCTCCGGCTCCATAGAGACGCCGCCGTGGCGTTCTCGGGAGGCGTCGACTGCTCGGTGATAGGCGCCATGTCCGGCCTGCCACTGTGCACGATCGGGCTGAAGGGCTCTTTCGATATCCGGGCGGCGAAAAAGGCGGCTTCCCTCATGGGCGCGGAGAAAAGGCACCTGGTATACGAGTTTGAGGAAAAGGACGTCGAGGAATTGCTGCCCGAAGTCGTGTATGCGGTGGAGAGCGCCGACCCCATGAAAGTGTCGATCGCGCTGCCGATATTCATACTGGCCAGGGAATCCAGGCGGTCAGGCTATAGAGTCCTGCTGACAGGCCAGGGGGCGGACGAGCTGTTCGGCGGCTATGCCCGCTATGAGGAGGCGCTAAGGGCAGGGACGCTGGCCGAGATGCTACAGCATGACCTGGGGCACATCGCCGAAGTGAACCTCGAAAGGGATGACGCCGCAGCCATGGCGAACGGGGTGGAGTTAAGAGTGCCCTACCTCGACCTTGAAGTCATAAGCGTGGCCCAGCAGGTCGACCCGTCACTAAAGGTACTTTTTGACGGCAAGGATTATATACGCAAATATGTTCTTAGAAAAATGTCGGAAAAGTATCTGCCCCCTGAAATCGCGTATGCGCCTAAAAAGGCCATACAGTACGGCACCAGCGCCCAGAGAACGATAGAGAGGCTGGCGGCAAAAAGAAACTTTAAAGGCATTAACGATTATCTACATTCACTATACGAAGGTGTGTTCTAAAATGGCCATAAACGTGAAAGACGTTGAGCATATCGGAAGCCTCGCCTGCATAGACCTCGATGAGGGGCAGAAGGAGCGCTTCGCAAAGCAGTTTAACTCGATCCTGGAATACTTCAAAGAGTTGGACCAGCTTAATACGGAAGAAGTCGAGCCCACGTACCACGTCATCGGCCTCAATAACGTCTTCCGTGAGGACGTGATCGAGGAATCCCTCTCCCAGGAGGAGGCATTGAGGAACGCGCCGAGATCGGAAAAAGGCTACTTCAAGGGCCCGAGGATCGTGTGAGCATGGCCGGGCAATACGAAGAGTCCATTCACAAGACGTATGACCGCATCAGGCATAGCAAGCTGAACGCGTTTATCACACTCACCGAACAGGAAGCCCTGAAGACGGCCCGCGCGGCGGACGAGGGCAAGGTCACCGGAAAACTCGTTGGAATACCCGTCGCCGTCAAGGACTGTATTACGACGAAGGGCGTTTTGACGACCTGCGGCTCCAAAATACTGGACGGCTATGTCCCGCCGTTCGATGCGGAGGTCGTCGCCCGCCTCAAGAAGGAGGGCGCGGTCATCATCGGTAAGACCAACATGGACGAGTTCGCCATGGGAAGCTCCACCGAGTCGAGCCACTATGGCCCCTCGAAGAATCCCTGGGACTTAACAAGAGTGCCAGGGGGCTCGTCGGGCGGCAGCGGCGCCGCCGTGGCAGGGCTCGAAAGCCGGATGGCGCTGGGCACGGACACCGGCGGCTCGGTCAGATGCCCCGCCTCGTTCTGCGGCATCGTCGGAATAAAGCCGACCTATGGCCTGGTTTCCCGGTATGGCGTCATTGCGTATGCGAATTCCCTGGAGCAGGTCGGTCCGATGGCGAGGAACGTGAGCGATGCGGCATTACTTTTGGACGTCATAGCTGGCCACGACCCGAAGGATTCCACATCCGTTAACGCGGCCGACGAAGTACATTATACCGATTACCTGGTGGAGGACGTGAAAGGCCTCACCATCGGCGTCCCGAAAGAATATTTCGGCGAGGGGACAGACAAGAAGGTCGAAAAAGCCGTCTGGGACGCCATCATGAAGCTGAACAAGCTCGGGGCGGACTATAAGGAGGTATCGCTACCGCACACGAAGTACGCCCTTTCGGCATACTATATTATCGCGATGTGCGAGGCGTCCTCGAACCTGGCGAGGTTCGACGGCCTGCGCTATGGCCTGAGGGTCGGCAAGGACGAGAACTGGCATACGACGTTCTCCAGGATAAGGGCGGACGGTTTTGGCGAAGAGGTCAAGCGCCGCGTCATGCTCGGTACCTATGCCTTGTCCGAAGGCTATTATGGCAGATATTACCTTAAGGCCCTCAGGGTACGGACGCTCATCAAGCAGGACTTCGAGCGCGCGTTCAAGGACGTGGACGTGCTCGCGGCCCCCACGATGCCCTTCCCGGCATTCAAGATCGGCGAGCACGCTGAGGATCCCCTGTCCATGTACATGGCGGACGTGGATACAGTGCCCATCAACCTCTCGGGCGTTCCTTCTATTTCCGTGCCGTGCGGCTTCGCCGGCAAGCTGCCCATCGGCGTCCAGTTCATCGGCGGCTTCTTCGACGAGCCGAAGCTGATAAGGACGGCTTACACGTTCGAGCTGAATACGGATCACCAGAAGCTTCCGGAGGGATTCTAAATGGACGGCGAAGTAATAATCGGCCTCGAGATCCATTGCCAGCTGAACAAGCTGAACAGTAAATTATTCTGCGGATGCTCCACGAAACAGCAGGGCCTGGAGCCCAACGTCATGACCTGCCCGGTCTGCCTGGGGCTGCCGGGGGCGCTGCCGGTCATAAACAAAAAAGCCGTGGAGTACGCCATCATGGTCGGGCTGGCGCTCAACTGTAAGATAGCCGAGCACACCCAGTTTTACCGGAAGAATTACTATTACCCCGACCTTCCCAGGGGTTTCCAGATCACGCAGTATGATTATCCCATCTCGTCGGATGGCATCCTAATCGTCGAGGCCGATGGCGAGGAACGGCTCGTGCGCATTCGCCGGGTGCACATGGAAGAGGACCCCGGAAGGCTGGTCCACCAGGGCTCCATCGAGACGAGCAAGTTCGTGCTCGTGGACTACAACAGGAGCGGGATGCCGCTCATCGAGGTCGTTACCGAGCCCGATCTGCGCTCGCCCAAAGAAGCGCGACGTTTTATAAACAAGATTCGCAATATCCTCGAATACCTGGATGTATTCGATGGCTCGCTGGAGGGCGCATTGCGGGTCGATGCGAACGTTTCCCTGCGCGGTGGCCACCGGGTGGAGATCAAGAACATCTCGTCGTATAAGGGCGTCGAACGGGCCTTGCTCTTCGAGATATCGCGCCAGCAGAACATGAAGCGGCGCGGCATCAAGGTCGTCCAGGAGACCAGGCACTACGATGACGAGCGCAACTGTACGATCACGCTGCGTACCAAGGAGCAGGCCGAGGAATACCGGTATTACCCGGAGCCCGACCTGGTGCCGCTTTCCGTTAAGGGATGGGAGTCCGCCCTCCGGGAAAAGCTGCCCGAGCTCCCCGAAGCCAGGCGAGAGCGTTTCAAGGCACAGTACGGTGTTTCCGATAACCATGCGAAGGTGATGACGTCGGAAATAAGGGTCGCCAACTACTACGAGTGCGTCGCCGGTAAATGCGATTCCCGGATCACGGCGACCTGGGTAGCCGATTACCTCAAGGGCGAGCTGAACTACAGGGACATGGACATCAAGGACGCGTTCCCGCCCGAGACCATGATCTACATCCTGGATCAGCTGAGCAAGGGCATAATCACGGATAAAGGCGCCGTCGAGGTCATCCGTACCATACTGGATGAAGGCGGCGACCCGAAAGATATTATAGAAGCGAAGAATCTGGCTAAAGTTGAAACCAACATCACCAAGGTCGCAATAACCGAAGTCCTCAAGGAAAACGAGTCCGCCATCAAGGATTATAAGGCCGGCAAGGCGCAGGCCTTTAACTTCCTGGTGGGAATGGTCATGAAAAAAACCAGGGGAAGGGCGGATCCGACCGAAGTGAACCTGTTGCTAAGGGAGTTACTGGAATGCACCTGATCGTGACTGAGAAAAACATCACCGCCCGCAAGATCGCGCAGATACTGGTGAACGGATTCAAAGAGAAAAAAGTAGATGGAGTCAGCGTCTACGAGGGAGAGGACACATCGGTCATTGGGCTGTCCGGCCACATTGTGAACATCGACTTTCCCACGGAATATAACAACTGGCAGAATATGCCGCCGAAGGATCTCATTTTTGCGGAAACGGAGATCAGGTACACACAGAAAAAGATCGTCACGGCCCTAAAAAAGCTCTCCAGGGACGCAAGCCGCGTAACGATCGCGACCGACTTTGACCGTGAAGGCGAGCTGATCGGGGTCGAGGCTTATAAGATCATTAAAGATGCGAATCCCAAGGCCACTTTTGACCGCGCCCGGTACAGCGCCATCACGAAGCAGGAAATAGAGCACGCGTTCTCACACACAGTGCCACTTGACTTTAATTTAGCGGCAGCCGGCGAGGCACGCCAGAAGATCGACCTCGTATGGGGAGCCGCCCTCACCAGATATATCTCATTGACCTGCGGCCGGCTGGGGAACAGCTTCCTGTCGGTCGGCAGGGTGCAGACGCCGCTGCTGGCATTACTGGTGGACAGGGAAAGGGACATAAAGGCCTTTATGCCCACGCCGTATTGGGAGTTGTACGCCACCTTCGTGGATGGCGACGAGTTCGTTGGAGGCCACATCGGCAACCGTTTCACCGAAAAGCAGAAGGCGGAAACCGCTCGTTCTAATATGGTAAAGACCGGCACGGTCGCCGAATACAAAAAGGAGCCGAAGGCCGAGTATCCCCCAGTTCCATTCTCCACGACGGAGTTCATCCGGGCAGCCTCGAGCATTGGCTTCAGCGCGGCCAACGCCATGCGCGTCGCCGAGAACTTATACGTGAACGGCTGGATATCGTACCCCCGTACGGATAATACGGTGTATCCGTCCAGCCTGAACTTGAGGGATACCGTTAAGCAGTTCGCCTCCGGCGATTTTGCCAAATACGCCGAGCGCCTTCTCGCCCAGGGTGACCTAAAGCCGACCCGGGGCAAGAAGGAAACAACGGACCACCCGCCCATCTATCCTGTGGCGAACGTCCGCAAGTCCGAGCTTAAGGCGGATGAATGGCGAGTATACGAGCTGGTCGTAAGCCGGTTCTTCGCTACCCTGGCGCCGCCCGCGGAATGGGAAGTAAGGAACGCCTGCATCGACGTGAACGGTGAAAAATTCAAGGCCAACGGCTCGATGCTGTCCATCCCCGGATGGAGGCTGTACTACCCGTACGGCATGCCGAAAGAAGAGCTGTTGCCGGAATTAAAGGTCGGCGAAAAGCTGAACGTCAAGGACGTCACGCTGGACGAAAAGCTTACCAAGCCTCCCGGCCGCTACGGGCAGGGCAAGCTCGTAAAGATGATGGAAGACCTCGGCCTGGGGACGAAGTCCACGAGACATGAGGCCATACAGAAGCTATACGCGAGGAATTACGTCCACGGTAACCCGCCCCAGCCCACGAACACGGCCCTGGCGGTCGTCGGCGCGCTGGAAAAATACGCCGACCTCATCACCAAGCCCGATATGACCAGCCACCTGGAAAATGACATGGATAACATAGCGGAAGGCAAGATACAGGAGGAAGATGTCGTAAAAGAATCCCAGGGCATGCTGGATACGATCTTTCAAGAGCTGGACGGGAACAATAAAGAGATCCGGGAAGTGCTCTACATCGGGCTCCGGGAAGATAAGATCATCGGCAAATGCCCCAACTGCGGTAAAGACCTTCTCGTTAGGAAAAGTAAGAAAGGGGGCCGCTTCATCGGATGCGACGGCTATCCGGATTGTACCTTCATTTTACCCCTTCCCAGGTCGGGCACTATCGTGGTCACTGATAAGAGCTGTGAAAAGCACGGCATCGGGCACATCAAGATCATCAACAGCGGCTCCAAGCCATGGGAGTTGGGCTGCCCGCAGTGCAATTTCGAGGAATGGCAGAAAAAGAAAGCCGCCGAAGGGGTAGATGTGAATGCCAAAGTCGCGCCCGCTAAAGTAAAAAAGCCGGCTGTGGCACGAAAGCCCCGGGCTACAAAAAAGGCGACCAAAGGTAAAGATGAGCCGGAGACGCCCCTGGTAAAAAGTTAATCCTAGAAAATATACACGATTTTATTTTATACTTTCTTATTTTGCATGTATGGCAAAGTTTATTCTCCAATAGAGCAAAGGAGTATTCACCTAAGTATTGTAGCTTATAGTTCGAGCGAGCCCTGGTGCAAGCATGGAAGTGAAAGAACAGATCGTGGAGATCAAGCAGTGCCCCAAGCACGGCTATTATCGTGGGTCCCAGTGTGATTGCGGTAACCCCGGCAGGTTCATACTTTCCGGGTTCAAGGCCGAAAAGCTGGGCAGGATCATATCGGGAGCCTTAAGACATTTCCCCAGGGAGCTTGGGCTCCAGCTCGACGAGCATGGATGGGTAGACATTAACGACCTGGAAAAAGCCATCGCTGCCAAATACCCATGGGTAAGGCGGCAGCACATCGAGGCGATGCTGGACACGGATGAGAAAGGCCGGTATGAGAGAAACGGGAACATGGTCAGGGCCAGATATGGCCATTCCATAGAAATTGATCTCGATTACCCGGAGGCTGACTACGATATGCTGTTTTACGGCACGAGCGAGGAAGAGGCCGACCGCATACTGGACATTGGCCTGAAGCCCGTAAACCAGCGCTATGTACACCTCAGCAAATCTATTGAAGAGGCCGTCAAGGTCGCATGCATACGCACTGAATTCCCCGTGATCATTTCGATCGATGCCCGAAAAGCACATGAAAAAGGGATAATGATCATCGATGCCGGGCCCGTATGCCTCTCGCAGCAGATACCGCCCGAGTATCTTAAGATCGAATGATCGATACTTTATTTTTAACGACCTCGAATGCCCTGCCCGTCATCATCTCTAAAAGGCGAATGCCGGTCAGAGTATGGTCGGTGATATGGCTGGCCGAAAAGCCGGAGCGGCCATCGGCAAGGGCCATATAAATGACCAGCTGATCGGCCAGGTGTGCATCGACAGCTGCATGTGTTTCCAGCTCGCCCGCGAGCTTAGTCGCCGCATCCAGGCCTACTTTTTCCGCCGGGATGCCCCGCTCGCCGAGCGCGCTGCCACCCGTGAATCCTTTGAATAAGGTAATGCTCGACCCCGTCGAGATATCGTTCCGGATATCAGTCCGTATGTCGCCGGTCTTATAGCCCTGGGAGGCCAGGTATTCGCCCGCAGCCCGGGACTGGCGCATGGCCACGTGCTGCGGTAATCTCGAGGATGCGGAAACGCCATTTATCACATCGCCATAGGGCTCGATAAACTCTATGCCATGTAAAGAAGCCGGCTTCACATGGACTTTCACATGCCCGTTTCCCACTGGATAGAATCCCCTGGCCAGGAGTGACGATCCCGCCGAGAAGCCAAAGAGCCTTAAAGCCGGAAGGGTCACGTTCTCAAAATAATCGATGGGCGGCGACCATTTAACGTCCGTACCGCCGATAATATCCAGGTTGACAGGCCCCGGGGCATACGTGGCTATCGGCAACACGCTCTGCAGTGCAAGCGTGATGCTGCCTGCAGTCGTCATATTTATTGAATAATCGCCGCCCTTGATCGGGCCCGGGATGAACTCGACCTCCGTAGAGCCCGTAAAAAGGCCTTTAACGCTGGCATCGGCCATGTCCCTGGCAAGCTCTATGGACTTTACGTGCTGTATGGCCAATCCGGGCCTTGGCCTCGACTTACGGATGTTGGTGATCCTGACCCCTTTTTGGAGGATCGCCGACATGGCTATGGCTGTGCGTAGTATCTGGCCGCCGCCCTCGCCTATGGAGCCGTCGATGGTCATCAGGTCCATGATAAAAAGAAATAGGCGGCCTATAGAATAATAGTTCGCCTGGCTAGATTATTTTGCCCATGGTGCCCAGTATGTTATCTATCAGATAGCCGACGTAAGTAAAGCTAAGGCCCGGCACTGCGACGAGGTCGACGGGTATGGGATAATTTCCCCCGGGGAGAACTTCAAAGGTCCCCGTGACATTCCAGTACCCATCCCTCGATACCATATACGAGTATTTACCATAGTGGATATTCGTGAGGTTCATCGAGCCCTGACCGGCCAGCTCACCGTTCACGTATATTGAGGCATCCGAAGGATGGACGTCGAAGTATACGTCGCCGGTACTTTTGCTCAGTACTTTATTGACCATCGTGGTATTTTCGGATGAAACACGGGCAGTCAGGTTCTCGGGTAGATACCCGTCCATGAGCAGGCTGATCGTATGTTCGCCCGCTTTTAATCCGGTAAAGTTAAAAGGCGATTGTCTGCCGGAATCTGCGCCATCGACCCATATCTCTGCACCGTATGGGTTTGTAATTATTTCGAGCGAGCCTGAATCTACAAAGTCCACGGCCATAGGCACGCTATAGTCGTGGGAGACGTTTAGCATATTATTATAATAGATGGTTATGGGGTTGGATACTTTCGTGTAATCTGACCCATTATAATTATAGGTGAGCCTGACCACATAATTCTCCATGACAGTGCTGACGTTCACGTTATCGAACTTGAAGTTGCCGTCGATATTGGACGACGTGACCATAATCGGGTCAAAACTATGGCCGTTAAGCCTACATAGCTCAACATTGGCCCCGTAAAGGGGCACATTATTCTTCTGGATGATGCTGCCGTGGACAACATTTACGCCAATTGCCGGGGGGGCGTGATACGTGGACCCATTACCTGTCAGCGATATGGTGATGACGTCGGTATAAGTATCGTCGCTATTTACGTGAACGTTCGTTTTATCGGATATATAGGTCCTGCCATTCTCGTTGTGTTCGGCCCATGCCGTGTAGTCTCCCTCTGGAAGGTAAAACTGCCAGTGGTCTCCCGGGTTATTTGTAACGAACGTGTACATGCCGTTATTCAAATATACTGTGGCAGTAAGGTAATTCTTGATATTATTTGCCTCGACCACATTACCTGTGAGCCAGCCCGAGCCCGATGGCGGATAAGAATAAATGACCACATCGTGGTCCACGACCTGGTTCTTATAGATCCAGAAGTAGATCGTCTTATCGGTATACGTCTTATTGCTCACGTTATAGGTGGCGAATATGCTGAACGTATCACGGCCATCGGCTCCGGTAATGGGTATCTGGTCGAATTCAAAAGTGCCGTTATAGGTCGATATTTCAGACGCTACGACATAGCCGGACCAATCCCGAACATCTACGGTCGCATTTCCTATGGGATTGCCATTCTTATCAAGGACACTGCCAGTGAGCGTTCCATAGGGCGGGTTATCGGCGAGCGAAACGGGCGCCATGAATATGAATAAGGATAATATGACGATTAATGAAAAGGACTTAACGAGAGTTTTTAACATTTTTATTACCACGAGAATAAAAAATAAAAGAGATAAAGGGGATTGAAATCCCCTTGATCTACAAATCTTAGTTCTCCTTCCTCGCGATCATGTATGCAACACCGAGTAATCCGGCCAGCGCGAATATGGTCTCAAAGCCCGGAGTTGGCGTTGCGGTTGGCGTTGCGGTTGGCGTTGGGGTTGGTGTCGTCGTGGTTACGACTGCGGACGGTGAGGGGCTAACTACGGGTATGTACGTGTAGTCCGGTATAGCGATGTTATGGGTCGCAGTACCAAACTCACTGCCCGGTATCTGGGTAGAGCCGTTGTATGCCGCTATATCGCCTGGCCACGGGCCAAGGACGAATATTGCGAAGTACGTGTGGCCTTCCTTTTCACCAGTCACGTTGTACACGTTCCAGGGTACCCTGTAATAGGTGTACAGACCGAGCGTTTGGCCGTTCCTGCCATCGTTCGAGAGCTGTGGGTTCTCAGGGATGTTAACCTTTACAGTGTTCTCCCACTGTCCGGTGCTGTTATTCCACTGAACATTCCACAGAGTAACGTTAGCATTCGGGATACCGACCTTGTTCTCATCTGACACTATGCCCGACACTGTGCCCCAGCCTACTACACGTACCGTGCAGGTGTCGCTAAGGTCGTGACCGTACATGATGGTCGTGTTACCGGTAATGTTGACCTTACCAACCGTGCTGTTGGAGGTTAACAGTATCCAGGCCTGACCATTAAGGTCGGTCGAATTCGTCTTTACCGACGGCAGAGTTGCGACTGTGTCGTTGTCTGATGTGAACGTCACAGGCTGTCCGGACCTCTTATAGTTGAAGCCGTTCAGCATTAACTGTGCGATGATCCAGTCCGGCGAGCCGCCTACAAGTATCGTGTCATACTGAGCGGTGACTTTCAGCGCGTCAGGTGGCGGGATAGTGAGAACGATCGAACCGATCGAGGTTCTGGACTTGTTCATCGTGTAGTTGTTGCTGGCGCCGTAGATGGTCAGGTTGTCGGTGATGGTCGCCTGAGCAGAGACGTACCCATATGATGCGTTCGTCAGCACGATGTAGTCGAATACGTATAATCCGACGAAGGGCATCGAGGCGCTGGTGGTCCTGTTCATGGTGTATATCTCATACGCTGAGCTGTTGGTTGCATTCCAGCCCATTACGTGTAACGTAACAGGTAAGGATGGGTAACCAGTTCCCGCAGAGTCTACGACATAACCGGTCCATGATGCGGTCGGTGCCTGGAAGTAGATCTTGACGTTGGCGAAAATGCTCGCATCGCCATCGTAGTATGCCCAGATGGTCGAGTTCATTCCGCCTGCGGAATCGTCTACCCAGCCGAACTGAACGCTAGCGCTGCCATCGTTGTTGTTGGTAGCAATGCCGGTCGAGTTTGATTGGTTAGCTGAGTTAAAGCTACCGTTCATCGCTGCATTATACGGGTATCCATTTAGCGTGAAGGTGTTGTTCGTGGCGTTACCAATGGTGAAGTTGATTAAATAACCATTCGTCACCGGGTTACCAAGAGCATCGTACATGTAAGCCGTGATCTTGATGTTGTCGACATTGTCGGACACTACGTGTGACCTCTCGGCCTTTATCATGATCTTGGCGGGCTTGGTCTGTATGGTTACTGCCGTATAGGTCGTGCCGCTGTTGTTCGCGTCAATACCGAATGCAGCTGACCAGCCTTCTCCGTATGGGGTCTTGTTAGCATATATTCTGTACGCCTGCGTACCGTTCAGCCAGTCGGCTTGAGTTGTTTGACCAGTGATACCGGTTTGCTTGACTGAGCTGTAGGTTGCATTCAGGCCAGTGACCTGATAGTTACCATACGCGTCAGAAGTAGTGTTAAAGTACTCCTGGCTGTCATTCGATGCGTTGACGATTGCAATGTAAGCCTGGCCGATGCCTATGGTTCCATTGACTGAGGTAGTAACTCTACCCTGAATCGAGCCATGGATACCAACATATGCCGACGCCGGATACGGATTCCCAGTTGAACTGGGCATACCGGTCTGGTCAGCAGTGGCTGGCAGTGCTACGGCAATCATTGACATTATCATTAGTACTGCTAATGCTGCCTTAACATTATTTTTCATTAATTCAACCTCCCATGGTTGTGTCTTATGTGCAAGCGGATATCACGCCCTGGATAAAACGGTCTTGTTTTATCACCCACATGCCGGAACTTCGACATATGCCGAACTTGACATCGCTATAAATAAATCCATAGATAGTGGATTATTGGACATACATTAGGTCTTTCCTTAATAAATCTTTTTTGGTCTTTCCCTAATGTAAAATACGCTTCTATAACGACCTAAAGTAGGTTCATGGTTTGCCATTATTCTATATTATTTTTATCTTAGGCATGTTCTATAGCCGTATGATGTATAAAAAGTTGATTTCTGCATGGTTAAGAGATAGAATACGACAATTGACTATGATGACTTCGATGATCTGACAGTCTATTCTATTATAAGGGGTAATGACGGAGCTACCATTAAATTTATGAACGTTGCACTATACTGTGGTGTGTCTGATACGAAATGAAATACGCCATCGTTCTCGGGGACGGGATGGCCGATTATCCCGTCAAGAAGCTCGGCAACAAGACGCCATTGATGTGCGCAAAAAAGCCGAACATGGATCTAATTGCAGGACATGCATGCCGATATGGCCTCTGCCAGACCACGGTAGGGAACTTGCCGGCCGGGAGCGACGTAGCGAACCTTTCCGTGATGGGATACGATCCCACTAAATATTATATGGGCAGAGGGCCGCTCGAGGCCTTGAGCATGGGAGTAAAGCTAAAGCCTGCGGACGTGGCGTTCCGGTGTAACCTGATCACCGTTAAGGACGGGCTCATCGCTGATTACAGCGCCGGGCACATAACGTCGGAAGAGGCGGCTAAGCTCATCGAATATCTCGAAGAAAAAATGGGGGGCAACGGAGTACGCTTCTATCCGGGGGTCAGTTACCGGCATTTACTCGTATTGAACGGCTGCTGTGCAGAAACGGTATGCGATGCGCCGCATGATCATGTAGGCCAGCCGGCGAGCGACCACCTGCCGAAAAACGACAACAGCGGGTGCCTGATAAATATTATGGAAAGAGCAGGGGCGCTTTTAGAGGCCCATCCCATCAATAAAGAGCGGATGGCCGAGGGAAAGAACCCGGCAAACTCGATCTGGCCCTGGGGCCAGGGAAGGACGCCGTCCATGCCGCTATTCAAGGAAAAATACGGGCTGGACGGCGCGGTCATATCGGCGGTGGACTTGATAAAGGGTTTAGGCGCCGCGTCAGGCCTGGAGGTTATAAACGTCCCTGGCGCTACCGGATACCTGGATACGGATTATGGTGCTAAGGCAAGGTATGCGCTCAAGGCGCTTGAAACCAAGGACTTCATTTTCATTCATGTGGAGGCCCCGGACGAGGCCAGCCATGAAGGCCTTCTGGAAGAAAAGATCAAGGCCATTGAGAACCTGGACGAAAAAGTGATCGGGCCGTTGCTGGAAGGCCTGCGAAAGCTCGGGGACTTCAGGCTCATGGTACTGCCGGACCACCCCACGCCCCTGGCCACAAAGACGCATGCCCGGGATCCGGTGCCATACGCCATTTATGACTCCCGGCAGCCAGCCGACAACAAAAAGACTTTCGACGAGAGATCGCTTGCAGACGGCTTATTCATCGAGCCTGGATACCGGCTCATGAACCTGTTCATCACCGATAAGACTTAGAGGCTGCTCATGGACCGCATCAGGGTAAAAGCTACCGCGACCTCGGCCAACCTCGGGGCGGGATTCGACGTGCTCGGGCTGGCGCTGGACGAGCCATTTGACATCATCGAGGTCGAGCCGGACGACTCGATCTCCATACGCATTATCGGAAAAGGCGCGGAGTCCATATCCCTAGAGCCCGAGAAGAATACGGCCGGGCTGGTTGCGAAGGCGATGGGCAAAAATGTCCGCATTACGATCCACAGCATGATAAGGCCGGCCAGCGGGCTTGGCAGCAGCGCGGCGCCGGCGGCCGGGACGGCGTTCGCCATTAATGAGCTTTTTTCGCTGGGCCTCTCCAGGGAAGAGCTTGTCCCCATTGCGGCGAAGGGAGAGATAGCTGCTGCCGGCGTGGCTCACTCGGACAACGTCGGGCCGTGCATCATGGGCGGCCTGACGATAGTCAATGGCACCCGTGTGGAAAGCCTGGAAATGCCCGATATGGGCGTTGTCGCTATATTGCCGGACATCGAGGTCAGCACGAAGGCTGCCAGGGAGCTGCTTCCGCACTCCATTCCTCTGAGTGAATTGGTGCAGAATGTGGGCAAGGCCTGCATGCTCGTCGCCGGGGCGGCGGCAAAGGACCCTTATATGATCGGCAGCTCTCTTTCGGATACGTTTAACGAGAAATACCGCTCTCCCCTGATCAAAGGATATGAAGACGTAAAAGCCGGAGCAATGGCACATGGGGCGTACGGCGTGGCCATTAGCGGCTCCGGGCCGACGATGATCGCGCTTTGTCCCGAGGAGCGCCCGGACGAGATCGCGAGGGCGATGGCGGAAAAGTTCGCCGCCCACGGCGTGGCCTGCGAGTCATACGTGACCCGGGTCGGCCGGGGAGTGGAAATTATTTAAAGACATAATGTAATGATTAACCGCAAAGTGAAAAGCATGGAAGACAATAACCTGTTGAGGTCAGCATTCTTTGTGCTGGTAGGGGTGATCGTCCTGGTTGCCGTTATTTCAGCCGGGGGCATGCTCATTTCAGTCATATTTGATAGCCACGGGCCGGCCGTCGTTACTTCGCCGACCCCGACGCCCACGCCATTGCCCACGACGTACGTCGTCGTACCCTCGGGGCCGTTCGTCCCGACTACATCGCCTTCCGGCTACCCTGTGGTCGTAACCCCGGCACAACCACGTGTTGAGGGCGCGCAGCTCGTTGGCTATGGAACGGATAAGGATACGTATAAGCGTGGTGATACGGCGATTGTTTATTTCATCATTAAGAATACGGGCAACGTGGCCATCGATAATGCTACCATTAATGCAGCCGTGGCCAAATATTTTTCATTGGTCGGATATGTAAATGTAGAAAACCCAAAGGAGACACTTACCGACTTGAATATCCAGCCCGGAGAAACGAGTAATACTACCTATTCTATTGTAATTCCGGAGACATATCAGGGCATATCCACGGCGGGAGATTTCCAGTTCACTGTCAATGTTTATGTATGGAATAGTGATATTGGTACATTTACGAAAAAAGTCAAGGTAGAGTAAAGCTCTTATTTTTTTACAGGGCGGACCCTTCCATGGTTATACATCGATAAAAGCCATGCCGCTGTCATGCCTTTATACGATTTTTTCAGTGGATATAAATAAAAACAATCCGCCTCAAATTTGGATGGAGTGTGCATGATGAGGAGATATTTTAATTTACTGGCTTCGCTGGCGTTAATATTGATCGGGACGTCGATGGTCCTGTCTGGCCTCCACGTCTTCCCGTATTCTCAGGATGAGGCCAGCGCGGCAACGCCGGGCAAGATAGCCAGGGCGGCTGCCCAGGTCGTGGGCTATGGTACCGATAAGGACACATATGCTCGCGGGGATAGGGCTAACGGTTTTATCGATCTAAAAAATACGGGCAATGCGGCTATTAACGACATCACGATCAGCGCGAAGGTGTCCAGATCGGTACCGCTATTGGGGTCGCTCTCGCTGGGCAGTAAGGACTTCAAGATCTCGGGGATGGACATACAGCCGGGCAGGACGAGAAGAGCCACATTCACGGTCGATATTCCGAAGGAGTTCAGCGGCATCTCGACGGCGGGGGACTACGACCTCGGCGGCATTGTCTATGTGAACGGCTTACAGGCAGGCAGCTTTAGCAAGCATATTAAGGTAGTATAAGCCGCCCCATTTTAACTTTATTATAGCATGCTTATTGCCAATTATTATTACAAAATAATTATAAATATAACTGAGGTCTTTTTTATGGTGACTGTTTTGGGAGAGACTATAGTCATTGCGCCCACCACGCGCAATGAAGGGCACGGCAAGCTTGTCCTGGAAGTGGACGATGGCGGGATCGTTACCAGGGGTAATTTTTTAAGTATCGTCACGGTCCGGGGTTTCGAGAAATTTCTGGTCGGCAGGGCCATGGAGTTCGCGCCCGTTGCGACGAGCCGTTTTTGCGGCCTTTGCCCTCCCACTCACGCCACGGCTTCCTCCGAGGCGATCGAGCGCTCCATCGGCCTTAACCCTCCGAAAGATGGGCTATTATTACGGGAGCTATGCAATATTGGCAATCATTTGCATGACCACCCGCTGCAGCAGGTATTGATCCTGCCGGACTTCGTCAAGGATGTCGAGAAGTCGAAAGAGGCGCTCATACGCATACAGAAGATGCGCCGCATCGGACAGTACATCTGCGGCGTCACCGGCGGCGAGGCCATCCACTCGCCCTATATCAGGATCGGCGGCATGTATACGAATATCAGCGAGGCCGCAAGGAACAAGCTGATCGAGTTGCTCGGGGAGTTCAGGAAGTACCATGACGTACAGAGGAAGTTCATGGAAGACGCTTTCGCTGCCTCGGATGTGCCAAAAGACCTGGGCGTTATCGATGTGGACATGATGGCGACCGACCTCATTTACGGCAGGTCGGATGTATATGAGAAAGAGTATTACCCTTATTATTCTGAAATGTTACCTGCGAACTATTATGGTAAGCAGATCGGCGTAGAGGCCTGCACGATAATCCCCATGATAAAGGGTAAGATCATCGATGTAGGCCCGAAAGCCCGCCTGTCGAAATTCCGGGGATATAAGGAGAAGGGCAGCATGGCCATTAACCGCGCGAGGCTGGAGGAGATCTCGATCAGGATCGATAGGGGGCTGGAGATATTAAAGCAGCTTGATACGCGGGCGAAAACGCTGAATAAGCCGACATCCTATGGCACAGGACGGCTTGGCATCGGCGTCAACGAGGCGCCGAGGGGCACGAACGTGCATATGGTCCGTGTTGATGATGGCCGTATCACATATTATCGAGCGCTGCCTGCCACTGCGTGGAATATCCCGGTCATCGGCAAGGCGACCGAAGGGTCCCACTATAAGTGGGCGCAGTGGGTCATGCGCTCGTATGATCCCTGCATTTCTTGCGCCACCCACATGCTGGTCGTGAACGATGGTAAGGTCATTGAAGAGCGGTGGATGAGCCCCGGAGGTGTGCCATGAAGAAGCCGAAGTTCGCCTATGTGCACCTCGCCGCCTGTTCGGGCTGCGAGATATCATTCCTGGATAACTATGAGAAAGTGCTCGACATGCTGGACATGGTGGATCTCGAGTACATGCTCCTTTTAAAGGACGCGACCGAGATCCCGAAGGTCGATATTGTCTTCGTCGACGGTGCGGCATGCTTTCAATCCAAAGAGGCGGTCGAGACCTTAAAGAAGGCGCGAGAGAACGCCTCCTACCTGGTGGCCTGGGGCGGCTGCTCATCCACTGCCACGATCAATAATTTTTCCCGGGGTGGCCAGCTTCCGCAGCCGCAGCACGAGTCTTACCCGCCCATTAACCGCCTGGTCCAGGTCGACGCCTATGTGCCGGGATCGCCACCCGGGCCGGAGATGGCCTACAACGTCATTAAAGCGTTCGTGGAGGGCGACCTGGATTACCTGAAGTACTTATCGTCTTATGGCGGGGGCTTTGCCTGCGGGTGCGACATGTGGAAGAACGTCGTGGACAATAGCCTGTGCATCGGCTGCGGCGCCTGTGCCATGGCCTGCCCGACCAGGGCCATTACTATGGAGCTGGGCCGGCCGAACGTGATCTTTGACCGTTGCGTGAAGTGCGGCGCCTGCTACGCCCAGTGTCCGCGGAGCTTTCTGCCGACCGACGCCATTAAAAAGATGATGAAGAAGCTGATGGAGGAGTGACATGCCGTACCAGGGATTCGGGGAATATAAGGAAGTCTTCACCGCCAGGTCGAGCGACGAGCATATCCGGAGCATCGCCCAGGATGGCGGCACTGTGACGGCTCTGATGTGCCATGCGCTGGAATCGGGATTCATCGACGGCGCCGTGCTCTCGAAGAAGTCCGGGGAAGAATGGGTGCCCTCACAATATGTTGCCACGACCAGACAGGAGATCCTGGGATCGGCAAAAAGCGTCTATGCGCTCTCCCCGAACCTGTACCAGCTCAAGGAGGCGACCCGTGAAAAAGCACTTGATAGGGTCGGGTACGTGGGGCTGCCCTGCCAGGTCGAGGCCATCCGGAAAATGCAGCTCTACCCGTTCGGGGCCAGGGACATCATCGATCGGCTGGCGCTCGTCGTCGGCATCTTTTGCTACGAGAACTTTTTCCCGGCCAGCCTGAAGGCCATCGTCGAAGGCCTCGGCGAGGAGCCGCTTCAGGACGTCACCCGGATGCGCTGTGCTTCCGGCCGGTTCATGACCGAGGGCGAAAAGAGCATCGACCTGCCCCTGAAGCAGGCGTCCTACTATATCCAGGACGGCGATCGCATCTGCCCGGACCTCGTCTCGGAGTGGGCCGATATTTCCGTGGGCTCGGTGGGCTCGGAGCCCGGATGGAATACCGTATTCCTGCGGACGACGAAGGGCAGGGACTTCTTCAGGAATGCCGCGGCCGCGGGGAAGCTGGAAACGAAGGAGATCGGCGAAAGCGGATTGAAGGCCCTGGAAAAGCTGGCATTGGATAAGAAGAAAAGGGCGAAGAAAAATATTGAGAAGCGCCAGGCGCTCGGGCTTTACGTGACGAGGGACATCTACTATTGAGCCACTCGTCCCGCTGCGCCGGTGCCGGGCTTGACGTCCTGGTATAGCGTGTTCCTTTCCCGGGGGGTGCGGCCAATGGCCGTAATAAGCCCGATCAGGTCTTCCCTGGACAGGTACTCGCCATGGGATGAGCCGCCGGCAACGGATATTTTATCCTCCATCATGGTGCCGCCGAAATCATTGGCGCCGGCGCAGAGGGCGACCTGGGATAGCTTCGTGCCCATCTTGATCCAGGAGACCTGGATGTTCGGGATATCCCTTCCAAAGATGACCCGGGCCAGGGCGTGGAGCTTGATGTCATCCAGACCGTTGGCGCCAATCGACTGGTTGCTCAACCGGTTATTCTCGTGCATGAACGTCAGGGGTATGAACTCGGTGAACCCCCGGGTCTTGCGCTGGATGTCCCTCAGGATGAACATGTGCTCGATGCGGTCTTCCCACGTCTCCACGGTGCCGTACATGATGCTGGACGTAGTCCTGACCCCCAGCCGGTGGGCGTCCGTTATGATATCGGCCCATATTTTCGTGGATACTTTCTTCGGGCAGATCTTTTCTCTGACCGAATCCACGAGTATCTCGGCGGAGGCCCCCGTCATCGTATCCAGGCCGGCCTTCCGGAATGCGTCTAATGCCTCGTATGGCGTGACATTCGAAGCATTCGCGGCATAATAGACCTCCATCGGCGATAGCGCATGTATCATGATGTCATATTTTGCCTTGATGGCCTTGAACAGGTCACAATAATAATCCACGGTCATGTAAGGCATGACGCCGGATATCAAACAGATCTCGGTGGCATCGATCTTTTTTGCCTTCCCGACGCTCTCGAGGATCTGTTCCGTGGTAAGCTTAAATCCGATATGGTTCCTGAAGGAGCAAAAATGACATCCGATCATGCAGTGGTCCGTGACCTCGACCAGCCGGTTGACGACGAACGTGATCTCGTCGCCGACGATCTCTTTTCGCAGCTCGTTCGCCGTATCGAAGAACTCGAACGGGTTACCGTCGACGAGCTCCCGCGCATCCTCCTTCGTGATATCGCCCGAAAGCGACCGCTCGTAGATATCGCTCAGCATAGTACAACCTGTGGATGCCATATCAAATGTAGCTCAACCGTAATAAATCAAGCGGGACCGCGAGGCATCTAATTTTTAGCCCTTCGGGCTGCTACTTTCAGTACAGGCCTGACGTCCTGGTAGAGCGTGGTACGCTGCCTCGGCGTGCGTTCCGCATCGCGGATGAGCGCCCGCAGCTCTTCCGGGGACATGCATTCGCCCGACGTGGCTCCGGCCGTCTTTGAGATACGCTCTTCCATCAGAGTTCCGCCGAGGTCATTGGCACCGCAGTGGAGCGCGACCTGCGCCAGCTTCGGGCCGAGCTTCACCCAGGATGCCTGTACGTTGATCAGGTCTTTTCCGAAGATGAGCCTTGCCAGGGCGTACATTCGCAGGTCGTCCAGACCGCTGGCGCCCATGGACCCGTTCTTCATGACCGTAATGCCCAGCGGATTATTCTTGCACATGAAAGTCAGGGGCACGAACTCGGTGAACCCGTGAGTCTTGCGCTGGATGTCCCTCTGGATGAAAATGTGGTCTATGCGGTCTTTCCACGTCTCGATGTGGCCGTACATGATGGTGGCGGTCGTGGGGATCCCGGTCTTATGGGCTTTGGTGACTACGTCCACCCACTGCATCGTGGTAAGCTTGCCAGGGCATATCTTCCGGCGGATATCGTCCACCAGAATTTCGGCCGCCGTACCGGGCATCGAGCCAAGGCCCGCCTCCTTTAATGCTTTCAAAGAATGGGCGACGCTCACGCCAGAGACCTTGCTCATATGGAAGACCTCCATCGGGGAAAAGGCATGGATGTCGATCTCGTATTTTTCTTTTATAGATTCGAGCATGGCCACATAGTCCTTCAAGTACATGTCCGGCAGCAGCCCGCCCTGGATGCATACTTCGGTGGCGCCGTACCGTTTCGCCTCGGCCACTTTTGCCAGTAACTGATCGGTGGTCAGCCGATAATTTTCAGTGTTTCGGAAAGCGCAGAACTTGCATGTGCCGATGCAAATGTCCGTAAAGTTCATGTTCCTGTTGACGACGTAGGAGACCGTGTCCCCGACGAGCTCCTGGCGTACGGCGTCGGCCGTCCGGAATAGCTCGAAAGGATCTTTCTTCAACAGTGCCATGGCGTCATTCTTCGTTATCTTGCCGTCAAGCGAGCGTTTGTAGATCTCCTTAAACACGATACCCATCTCCGTCCGAATATTTTTTAATGATCGGCTCGATAAGCCTGCTATACCAGCCCATCTTCAAGTATTTCGGGTACAGGGGGAGCCGCTCTTTTAATCGTAATCCCATTGCATTGAGCTCATCCAGCGTTGGCCAGCGGCACTCCGGGTTGATGTAGTCCTCGGTGACGGGCGAGATGCCGCCGATGTCATTCGCCCCCGCATCCAAAAATTCCCTGAGGTGCGAAGTGAGGTTTGGGGGCGCCTGCAGGGCGACGTCATCCGGCAATATCTGGCGGGCCATCCTTAAAACCCTTACCATGTCCTCGACGGAGGGCGGTTTTACATCTCCCATCCGGGTATGGGGCTTGGGCACGAAATTCTGTACGATGACTTCCTGGATGTGGCCGTATTTTTTATGGATATCGCGAATGGCCTCCAGGGATTTTACCCTATCGTCCCAGGTCTCGCCGATACCCACCAGTATCCCCGTTGTGAACGGTATGTGAAGCTTGCCGGCATTTTCCATGAAATTAATGCGCAGGCCCGGAACCTTCATCGGGCTTAGCTTGTGGGCGGGCAATTCCGCCGTGGTCTCCAGCATCAGGCCCATGCTGGCGTTGACCTCCTTCAGCTTTTTTAGCTCTTCAAAGGAAATGACGCCGCCGTTGGTGTGGGGCAACATTCCCAGGGAGATGGCATCAAGGCACAGATCATAGACATAATCGTTGAGCGTTCGGTAACCGTACCTTCCCAGGGCTTCAAAAAAACGAGGGTCTTCCGGCGAGTCCCCATAGGTGAACAGAGCTTCGATACAACCGAGACGGGCGGCTTTTTTAAGGGTATCACGTGCGCTATCCGGCGACATGATGACGGCTTCCGCTGATCCGACCTCCCGCCTGAAGCCGCAGTAGCCGCAGTTATTCCGGCACATGTTGGTCACGGGGATGAAAACATTCCTGGAATAGGTGACGATATCTCCTGACATCATAGCCCTCGGCCGCTTTTTCATAAGACGCTGGCCCGAATTAAATATGCAGCGGTGCCCATACTTATAATATATACTTTGCTACGCCTGCCAAGTCCACCATATCCACCATCACAGTTCTGGCTATCGTGTTTTTTACGTTATCAAGTATTTTATAGGCTTGGAGCGGTTCTAGCATACGGTGATATCCATGGCTGGGATCAAAAAAGAGGTAGAAGGAACTCGCAAGGAAATTGCGGGCAAGATGAAGGAAAAGGCCGGCAAGATGAAAGAAGAGGCGGGCAAAGCCATATACAAGCGGGGCGAAGAGGAAGAGTTGGTCGGCAGGGCCGAGGAGCGGATCGGTGGGGCAGAAAAGAAGCTGGGCGAAGTCGAGAGAAACGTGGGTGGGATCAGGAAAGAAATCGAAGGAAGTGTCAAGGAAGTCGGTGGCAGGATGAAGGAAGAGGCGGGCAAAGAAATGCACAAGCCCGGCATGGTGATCGGGGGAAAGGCCGCAGAACTGGCTGGCAAGGGCGAAAAGAAGCTGGGCGAAGTCGAGAGGAAGCACAAGCACTGAAATTTTATTGGCATGGCTGCTGCTGGCGGACGTAAAATTGTAGGAAGGCCTCTTTCGATGGGAGCCTTATCTAAAGGTTCCCCCCGTTTTTCCTGCCCAAAAATGTTTTATTATCGTTAAATTATACTTACTATTAAAGGTGGATCTTATGGTTGGAAATGTTGATAGTAACGTTGAGAACATGTTCAAATGGGCATGGAGCGGTCTCTGGTGGGACATGCTCATGCGGGGCGTAATTGCAGTCATCTTCGGGCTCCTGGTGTTCTTTATGCCGGGACTGTCGATCGCGGTCTTTGTGTTCTTATTCGGGTCCTTCGCCGTCATCGACGGCGTATTGCTATTGCTGCAGGCGGTCACGGTCCGGGACGAAAAATGGTGGGTCCGGTTCATACAGGGCATCGTAGCCCTGGCAGCGGGCGTCGCCGTATTCATGTGGCCGAGAATTGGCGCGTTAACGCTGCTATATGTCATCGCGTTCTACCTGATCATAACGGGAATATTGCAGGCGATCGCGGCCATCGAGCTGCGCAAGGCGATCAAAGGCGAGCTACTGCTCATGATCAGCGGCATACTGGCAGTCATCGTCGGGGTTTTATTGATAATGAAGCCTTTGACCGGGGCCATCGCCCTGGCACAGACGATCGGCATCTTCGCCATCGCCTACGGCATATTGATGGGCATTCTCGCGCTCAAGCTCCAGGGCTTCCTGCACAAGATCGCAAAACCCACCTAAAAGTTATATCGGGCGCGGCACGGGTGCAGCGTCAATATTTTTTTTTAATTTATTTTTTTGGGCCGAGTGCACGGTTTTTACCAAGAATTCTTGGATCAATTGTCGATGCCCTCTATTATAATGAACGTGCTTATGGTGATACTTCAAGCGACAGATTCCGAGGCATCCGTTCTGTCCTCCGTGCTAAACTAGTATCGCTGATTTGTTCATTTCGCATTTTTGGGAACATGGGCATATGAATACATCTCGCAACGCTAGACAGAACATAGGATAATACATCATCCCAAAAGCACGCAAGAACCAAAAAGAAAAAGGTGGGGGCCGTACTCTTCACTGACGGCTTCGCCGCCGCTGGGTCCTATCTCCTTATGGAATTCAGGACAATGGTACACTCTGTTGATGCCGTTATTCGTCTTCCCTTTGTCGGACATAATACTTTTAATGGAGTGATCCGTGACGATAAAGTTCGCTTCATCGTTGGCAGCTGTTCCCATTTCTTATTTACTATCATCTCATAATAAAGGCGACGAGAAGATAGCGTAAACTCATGGAAAACATTATGGCCTGCCTCACTTATCGATATTTTGCCTTTTTCCTCTTTATCAGTCATTATATCACCACCCGGTCTTCACATATACCGGATAATAGTCTATACTGCTGCACATTACAGGAGATAAGCAAGAAGACCCGAATAAAACACATTTGAGTATTTGTGAGGTGAAGATTGGATATGAAACATAATGCCCGTGATTGGGTGGTAAAAAAGTTAAAGAGTCTATATCATATCTAAACCAATAAAAGTTGTGAAGACTAGCCTTATAGTAAGGCGAGGCCTTCGAGTTCCTTGACGATGCGGTCGACGGCTTCTTCGGCGTTCTGGGGCTTCTTGCCGCCGGTGACGACCAGCCTGCCGCTGCCGAATAATAATACTACTACCTTGGGGACGTCCAGCCGGTAGACGAGCCCCGGGAACTGCTCGGGCTCGTACTCGATGTTCTCGAGGCCGAGGAGCCTTCTCCGAAAGACAGCGAGCCACATGCTCTAGCCAACCTGCCCGGATGACCCCCTGATCGGTCACTAAAAATACCCTGGTGGCACCAAAATTTTTAGCATATTGTCCCGCATAATCGATAGAGCCTTTACCTAATAATAGCTCAGGCATGACAAACTTACGGATCGCCGAGATATTATCAATGAGCATAAAAAACTCCAATATAAATAAATTATAAGTTGTTATTATTATAAAATATTATCAAAATTATTTTTAATTAATAGAACCTTTGCGCTTATTCGAAAAATGACAATTTGGTGACTTATCATATATCGCCACCAAATAAACCCTTTTATATATGGCGTATTCCGCCCTTATTAAGATTAACGTTTAATAACTCTGCGATAATACTCAAAGGTAAGGGTTAGTAAAACGTTACAAGGGGCTAGTAGCCTAATTTAGGGTGTAGACGAGGTCATGATAACGGGTAGAATTAAAGCATGCATAGCCATGGTCATATTCGCCTGCCTGGTACTTATATCACTGGCGCCGATGCATGCTTTGGAGGCCGGTGGTGAGACCAGGTATGAGCTAATATCGGGCGGGGTCACGTTCGGAAATGATGCGATACTCCTCCATCCAAGTGAGACATTATTTCATCAACAGGCGCTGGCTACGATGGATAATGAGAACATGGATATATCGTTTCCGGGCTCGTTGAATTTCTCCCGATCCCGGGGCGTGGACCTGGCCCTTCCCTCGATCTCGCAGACGGTTAACCGATCGGTGAGCTCCTCCAGCGTGGGCTTTTTCTATGCGAACACGCCCTTCTATCCATGCTGTAATTTCGGCGCTGCCCCCGTCGGCGTCGGCCAGTTCGGCAAGCCAAGCCCGGTCACTCCGGCCGCTTTCAGCGGCAGTGCCCTGATGTACCCGGAGATGATAAACCGGGGGAACCTGGTGCACGGGACGAATAATACGAGCACGAGCCAGGCCACGCCGGCCGCTTCCAGCGGCAGCGCCCAGATGAGCACGGAGATGATAAACCAGGAGAAACTGGTGCAAGCGATGCATTATACGAGCACGAGCACCAACATCAACAATCCCCGGCTTACCCTGCCCCCGTCGCTGGCCGCCGATGCCTACGGGGAAGTGGAAGCCATAAACGCGTCCATGGATAAAAATATAAGCGCGGCGAACGCGACGTCGCCCGCCCTTTTATCGGAGCAGAAGTTCAATTTGAACGCCAACGCTTCGCAGATCAATAACTCGTCCATCGTCGAGAGAATGTGGAGAAACTCACACCTATCGAACCTCATGGACGATGTATATGAGGGTGATTCATCGTCGCCGATATGGATCGCCCCGCAGGAAAATATGTCGGAGACGCTCCAGCGGACTGACCACAAACTCGTCATGCAGTACGCGCTGAACATGACGCAGCCCGGAAAATATCTTACAAAGGCTTTCTGGGATCTCTGATCCGCCGTTTATCGGGCATGCGTTTCGGCTAAAGTATTTATGATTTCAACGCTTTTCATACATACAATGAAGGCAGTCGTCCCCTTTAAAGTCGTAAACGCTAAGTCAAGGCTCTCAACGTTGCTTACTCTTGAAGAGCGCACTAAGCTAGCCATGCTCATGCTCGATGACATCACCGGCGTCCTAAAAGAGGCCGGGCTCGGCATAGTGCTATTAACGACCACGCCTTTCAGCTATGATGCGGAGATCGTCGTAAGCGAAAAAGACCTGAACTCCGCCCTGAACGACTTTTTAAAGGCCGAGACGGAACCGGTTATGATCGTCATGGCCGACATCCCCCTGATCAGCCTCAAGAACGTCCGGGATATCCTTAACAGTACGGCAGACCTGATCATATCGCCGGGCAGGGGCGGCGGCACCAACATACAATACATTAAGGACCCGCAGCGATACCATGTGGACTATTATGGCGCTAGTTTCCTCGACCACGTGCACATCGCCGAAGAAAACGGCCTCTCCGTGGAAGTATTCGATTCGTTCAACGCCTCTACGGATATCGATGAGACCTATGACCTGGTAGAATTGTACATACATGGCAAGGGCGAGGGCGCAAAATATTTGCGCACGTTCACCGCCCTCGACGTGAGCAAAGGCCGCGTCCGGGTAGTCAGAGAAGATGCCCACAAGATCACGCCCCAGCACATGCCTGGAAAATACGTTGCTACTGAATAATCTTAATCATTTTTAGTTTAAGCGTTCAGGTTCTCGATGGCCTTTATGTTCTTCAGCCGCATGGCCACGTCTTTTCCCAGCAGCTTACAGCCTTCGATCTCGTTCTCGGATGGCTTATACATCACACGTATGACCGGGTCGAGCACTGCAAATCCCATCTGGCGAAGCTTTTCGGCAACGACGGGAACACCCTGCCCGCTCCACCCATAGGAGCCGAAGACGACCGCTATCTTGCCTTTCACGTCATGGCCTCCCAGGTCGTCCAGCAGCTTCATGATGGGCTTAGCCGGATGATAATTAAATGTCGGCACGCCGAAACCGATGGCGTCCGCCGCCAGAAGGTCGCCCACGCTCACGTTGAACGCGTCGACCATGGCCGCCTCCAGCTTTAACGACTGCGCACCGTCCCGGATGGCCTCGGCCAGGGCTTTGGTGTTGCCGGTCGTGCTGTTGTAGACTATTATAAACGTGGGCATATCAATTTGTATTATATGCCCTGCAGGCATAAAAACGTAACACCATGCACATATGCCCTTGATAGTCTTTTATTTGCTTTATCTTACCGAACATAAAACTTTAAATATCTATGCGTTTACCTAGTAATAAATCAAGGGGGCCAATCATTGGAAAATACGGGTAAAAGCGTAGCATATAAAAAACAGATCACCAATTTTAATAATGTTGAGAAAGCTTCGCCGATAGGCTATTATTTCGCTGCTTTCATCATAATCCTGGTATTAGCGATCTATACGATCGCGGATATAGGCACGGCGTCCGATAAGGATCAGGTACTTTCTTTGGTCGGCGATTCTCTGCTCCTGGTAGGCACCATAGCGTTCCTTTTTACGTCGCTATACGGCTATGTAAAGGCCAAGAACCTGCGGATACAGGATAGCATGTTCGCCTTCTCGATGGCATCGCTATCATTTTGCATCGCGAGCTTCGTCCGAGCATATTATGACATGTTTTCAGGGAACTCGGTACCGTTCCCCTCCTTTGTGGACGTGTTTTTCCTCGTGGGCTCCCTGGCCCTTATCGGGGCAATATACAGCGCGACAAAGGCAGTGGGAGAGACTTCCGGGATTAAAGTGGAGCTACACGCCATCATCATCTTATTGGCCGTAGTGGCGACCTTTGCGATCGTAGGTACGTACGTCTCCTTCACGGACATACTCAGAGGGGGCATGACTCCGACCGCTTTCATCTCCATCGCGTACCCGACGCTGGACATCATCTGCCTGGCGCTCGTGGGGAACCTCATCCTGATATCCTGGGGCAGGAGCGTCTTCGAGGCTCAGGCTATCATAGCGCTGGGAGCAGGAGTGCTATCGATCTCCCACATCTATTTCTCCATCCTGACTTCCATGAACTACTTCAGGTATGAGCCGCTGGCATTAACGCTGTACGGTACCGCATATATGTTTTATGCCATCGGGATCTCCAGGTATGTCGACCTGACCAAGTTCGACCTTATACTGGACCGACTCACGAAGCTAAACAACAGACAACAATAAAAATGGAAAAAAAAGGTATAAATGATTAACCGTTGTATTAGGTTTAGGTGTGTTCTTTGGTCATTTCTAAGGACGATATTCAGGATGTCATTAAGGATTATGATACAAATAAAATAACGGTTTGTACGATCGCCAGCCACTCCTCGTTACACGTTTTCAGGGGCGCCTATGATGAAGGACTCCGCAGGTGTGCCATCTGCGCAAAAGGCAGAGAAGTGCCATACCAGCGGTACAGGTCCGCAGAGGAATATATAGTCGTGGATAAATTCGCCGACATCATCGACGAGGGCATCCAGGAAAATCTCCGGAAGATGAACGCCATCATCATACCGCACGGGTCTTTTGTCGCCTACGTCGGGCTCGAGAATATCGAGAACAAGTTCAAAGTGCCCATCCTCGGTAACCGTAATATCCTGAGATGGGAAGCGGAAAGGGACCGGGTCACGAAGCTGTTCGAGGCCGCTAACATCCGGAAGCCCCAGAAGATCTCCGGCCCGGACAAGATCGACCGGCCGTCAATGGTCAAGTTCCCCGGCGCAAGGGGCGGCAGAGGCTACTTCGTCACCGACTCTCCGGCGGGCTTCGACGAAAAGATGAAGCTCATGATCAAGAAGGGATGGCTGGAGGAAGCCGACCGGGCAAAGGCCCATATCGAGGAGTACGTTGCGGGCGATATTTATTGTATGCATTACTTCTATTCGCAACTGACCAATGAGGTCGAGATGCTGGGCATCGACCGGCGCCATGAAGCTAACATCGATGGCCTGGTAAGGATCCCGGCGAAGGACCAGATCGAGGCGAACATACAGCCGACGTACGTGGTCACGGGTAACTTCCCGGTGGTCGTCCGGGAATCGTTGCTGGACCAGGCATTCGCAATGGGCGACCGGCTTGCCGACGTCGCCAAAAAGATGGTGCCGCCCGGATTATTGGGCGCATTCTGCATCCAGACTATGTGTACCGATAACCTGGAGTTCGTCGCATTCGAGATCTCCGCCCGTCAGGACGGTGGCACGAACACGTTCATGAACGGCTCGCCGTATTCCTATTTGAGGTATGGCCCGGGCATGAGCATGGGCCGCCGGTATTGTATGGAGATCAA
>Ga0209039_10000312_pt1 | contig 47006 bp, 48 predicted proteins | sample BogFormECP12_OM1_FD_188238 | JGI IMG/M metagenome (GOLD analysis project Ga0209039, IMG submission 188238) | Bog forest soil microbial communities from Calvert Island, British Columbia, Canada - ECP12_OM1 (SPAdes) (version 2) | ecosystem: Environmental > Aquatic > Freshwater > Wetlands > Bog ...
ATCCGCGGGGAAAATTGCGGCGGCGGACGAGCAGAAGCTGATACGCGCGATTGAAGTGTGCCTGCTGGCGAAGAAGCCGATGTCGGAAGTGCATCGAGGTGGAAGGACGCCGTTGCCAGGCTGGCGCGCGGTGAAGATCGGATTGCAACCGGAACGGGAGGCGCTGTACGAGCGCGTACACGCACGGACGGAAGCGATGCTGGCCGGTGGGTGGATGGAGGAAGTGCGGGGACTGACTGCGAGCGGCTTGCCAGACGACGCGAAGCCGTTCGACTTTATCGGCTACCGTGAACTGCGGGCGGTGCTGCGTGGCAAGATGAGTTTGGAAGAAGCGCGGGGGGCAATCCAGCAGGCCACGCGCCGGTATGCGAAGAGACAAATAACTTGGTTTCGACGGGAGAGGGACGTGCACTGGTTGAGCGGATTCGGGGATGATCCAGAGATACAGCGCGAAGCATTGAGTTTTATTTGCGAAGAGTTGCGGCAAGCGGTTCCCGATGGAACGGACGTATAATTGAGGCGAAGAGGTTGGCTAGCTCGACGCAGAGTTTTCAGAGCGCGATGAACTCAGGCTGCCATCACACGTGAAAACACAGCACACAACTTCGGCGTCAGAACGTGTCCTCCTGGTAGGAGTGGGATGGAAGCGCGCCCCGCGTTTTCCGGGCATGCCGATGGGAGAGCAGGGCCGCGAATCGCTGCTGGAGCTGGAGGAGTTGGCGCGGAGTGCCGGGGCGGAGATCGCGGGCACAGTGTTTCAAGTGCGCGAGGCGGCGGACCCCGCAACGCTGGTGGGACGCGGGAAACTGGATGAGATTCGCGCGGAGGCAAATGCGCGCGGGGCGCCGCTGATCATATTCGACAGCGAGCTCACACCGATGCAGCAACGCAATATCGAAGAGGCCACCGAGCATCGCGTGATAGATCGCACGCAGTTGATACTGGACATTTTTGCGAAACATGCGCGAAGCCGCGAAGGACAATTGCAAGTGGAACTGGCACAACTCAACTACATGCTGCCGCGGCTGACGGGACGCGGCACGGAGATGTCCCGACTCGGCGGCAAGAGCGGCGGCGGGGGATCCGGAGGCACGGGCGGAGGGGCCGGGCGCATCGGCGTGCGCGGGCCTGGCGAAAAGAAACTGGAAACGGACCGGCGGCGCATTCGAGACCGCGTGCGGAAAATTCAAGACAGTATTGGTGAAGTGCGCAAACAGCGGGCACTGCGGCGGGAAGCGCGCAACGCCGTGCCGCTGGGAACGGTGACGCTGGTTGGGTACACGAACGCGGGGAAATCCACGTTGTTCAACGCACTGAGCCGCGCGGAAGTGCTGGTGTCCTCGAAGATGTTCGCGACACTGGACCCGACGGTTAGAGCGATCCGGCTGCCATCCAACCGGCGCATCCTGGTGTCGGACACGGTGGGGTTTATTCGCGAACTGCCGAAGGGGCTGATCACGGCGTTTCGTGCCACGCTAGAAGAAGTGCAAGAGGCGGCGCTGCTGCTGCAGGTAAGCGATATATCAAATCCGCGGCACGAGGAACTGGACGTGGAAGTAGAGAAGATTCTGGAAGAGCTGGGCATGACGGGAAGACCGCGGCTGCGCGTATGCAACAAAGTGGACCAGTTGTCGCCAGCGCAACGAGAAGAGTTCGAAGCGGCCTGGCGGAATAATGGCGGAGAAGAACCGCCGGTATTTGTTTCCGCGCTGACGGGCGAAGGGCTGGAAGAGTTGTTGAGGCGGATGGATGTGGCGTTGCCGGTGGATCCGCTGGTGAAGCTTTTCCTGCACATGCCGCTGAGCGAAGGGCGATCACTGGCGCTGATTCACGCGCTGGGGAGAGTGCTTCAATCCCGGGTGAGCGAAACGCACATGGACCTGGAAGCGGAAGTTCCCGAGACGATTGCGCGACGCTTGAAACTGGACGATTTTGTGGTGAAGGGAACATCGCGATCTTCCACTGCGTATAGGTAAGTAGGGGTGAAAACAATGGCCACTTTCATTCTGTGGTGTCTCCTGCTGGTGGTTTGCTGGCCGCTGGCGCTGTTGGCGCTTGTACTGTACCCGTTAATCTGGATCTTGCTGCTGCCTTTCCGAATTGTGGGAATCGCGGTGGGCGGAGTGTTTGATCTTTTGCGCGCCATCCTCTTCCTTCCGGCGCGCGTGCTGCGCGGACCGCGAGCGATCTGAGAATTCGCGAATGCCCGGAGCGTTACTCTTGGGTAACTCCGTCAGATCCTGAGCAATATGAACAAAATGTGACAATTAGCGGGGGGTGGAACAGGGGGACGGGTGGGGGTGTCACGTTGTGGAAAAAGATGTGGAAAGTTGTGGTCCCGCTTGCGGAGCCGTCAGAGGCCCCAGAAATATGGCACGGAGTAGTGCTGCTGTGTCTCGCTGTATCGCGTTGATTCTATTGGTATTATATTACAGAGAAGGGTTCTGGCAAGGCGAACTGGATTCTTTCCCTCTAAAATGCGCAGATGGAATTTTGCACAGGTTTGCAGCAGGTGTGTTACGAAAGAGTATCCTCTGGCCCGCTGGGCCCGGGCAGGGTGTAGTAACCCCAAAGTACAGCCCCGGTTGGGCACCAGCCGCTATCCTCGAACGTTGACGACTTCAGGAGTGAAGTCTATAGTGAGCCGAGTGGTGGCGCGCCGCCCAGGAAGCGCCCGCTATCACGGTACTATGAACCTTCCAAACTCCTTGACCGTCCTGCGGATATTCTTCGTTCCGCTGCTGATTGTAGTTCTGCTGACGCGCAGCCCCAACGTGGAGCTGTGGGGCTTTCCCATGCATTTTGAGTTCTGGGGCGTGCTGATCCTGCTGTTTGCAGCGGCCACGGATTGGGCGGATGGCTATTTCGCCAGGCGCAATAAGCAGGTAACCACGCTGGGGATTCTCCTGGATCCTATCGCGGATAAGTTGCTGATCACCGCCGCGTTCATCGCTCTGGTGGATATGCACCTGGCGAAAGCGTGGATGGTGGTGATCATCATCGGGCGGGAATTTACCATCATGGGTCTGCGGAATATCGCCACAGCTGAAGGATTCAATATCGCGGCTTCCACCTTGGGCAAGACCAAGATGGTATTACAGGTGTGTGCGGCTGCTGTTTTGATAGCGGGAGTTCGCCATGTCTCGTTAAAGCCGCTGGGGCTGGGGCTGCTGTGGCTGGTGGTGATCAGCGCGCTGGTTTCCGCCGGACAATATTTCCTGAAGTTCTGGAGCCAGCTGGACGACCGCATCAAACAGCGGCGGAAGCTCAGTCTGACGGAAACACGGAAGAATTCGCAGGATGTCGTGCCTCTCTGATGCCGACCGAAAAACCCTCCTGGATTTAGCGCGCCAGGCCATCGTGGAAGCTGTATGTCACGGGAGCCTGCTGCAGACCATCCCACAATGCGCTGTGCTGGAACGGCAATGCGGTGTGTTCGTTTCGCTCCACGTGAAGGGAAAGCTGCGTGGTTGCATCGGAGTGATTGACGGGCGCGAGCGGCTTGGCGAGAGCATTGTGCGCTGTGCGGCGGGTGCGGCCCTGGAGGATCCGCGCTTCACGAGTATGAAGCCGGAAGAGATAGAGCATGTGGAGATTGAAATATCACTGCTGACCCCGTTGGAGCCCATCCTTGCCGAAGAGGTAGTGATCGGGACGCACGGGTTGCTGGTGGAACAAGGAGGGCGCCGCGGACTGCTGTTGCCCCAGGTGGCCCTGGAGCACCATCTGGACCGCGAGCGTTTCCTGGAAGAAACGTGCTGGAAAGCCGGGCTGGCACGGGATGCCTGGAAGAGTCCGGAGACGAAGATCTACGGATTTCGCTGCGAGATTGTCAGCGAAGAGAAGTAGAGCACAATCAAAAGAAGAAGCCCGCGGCGCTGAGGCGACGCGGGCTCCCCGAAAACGAAACTGTGGGTGAAGAGGGATTACTCGATTTCGACGTAATCGCCGGCGTAGATACCGCCGCTGGTGTGAGTGACAAACATGGTGGCGGAATTGTGGCCGGTGAAGATCACAATGCCTTCGCCGAGCACTTCGCGAGGCAAATCGTTCCACTCGTATTTTTGCGGCGTACTGCCGAAGCCATACACCTTGTACTGAAAGCCGGGAGTGTTTGGAACTGTCTCGGCAAGAGAACCCTGGTAGCGGAAAACGCGGAAATAATCGCCAACCTTGACGCCCTGGTTGGTGCCGAGGTTGACATAGACGAGGGAATTCTGCCCGTAAATATTCGTGAACCCTTGCCCAATGACAAGCATGCCCACCGGCTTTCCACTGACCGGGGCAAAATGCTCAAAATGCTCGGCGGGTTTATAGGGGGGTGAGGGACGTTCCTGCATGGGCTTCAGGATGTCACCGCGCTGCATGTAATTGCAGGTGAAGGTAACCTGGGCAGTAGATACATTGGGCTGAACGCTGGTGACCACGAGCTGTCCGGTATCAGCATAGACCGTGCCCATGGCCTTCATAAGCTTTTGCTGCCACTTAAACCAGGTCGCTTGCACAGGATCGGTATCCGGCCGAATGGCATAGAAGCGATCGCCGACGCGAATGCCTTGATTGGAGCCTTTATTGAGGTAAACGTAATCACCGCGGGCAAAGATAAGCTTGATGTTGGACTCCTCTCCGGAAATCAATCGCGCATCATTCTGCGACTGTTCATCGGAGACGAAGCCGGCACAGTAAACTGCCGAGAAATCAGGCGAGGTCTGGGCGCCGACAGCTTGCGTGGAAGACACGACCTGGCTGGGCGCGTTGCTCTGCGCCGAAGCGCCAGCGGCCGCCAAGAGAATACCAAGACACATCATTGCTGCGTTTGAGCGCATCATCATCGTACTCCTTCGACTCACGCCAGAAAGGGCCGTGCGGGGACTTGCTCCTTTGAAGCTAACAAGCGCCCCGGGCCACGTCAACAAAATGGGTGGGGGTGCTTTACACTTTAGCAAAGGCATGCTACAAGCCCTGTTTTCAAGGGATTGGAGTGAGTTTACGGCCATGAAACCATTTGGGGACGGACTGGGGCGCATTTGCGGTGTCGCCGCCGCGGCAAACGACCGGGAATTGCGAGGGTTGCTCCGGCAGGCGCTGCGCTACACCAGGACGGTGGAACTCCGTTTGGACTGGCTGCGAAGCGACCTGGAACGCAAAAAATTCTTAATCTGGCTGAAAAGATTTCATGCGAAGGGCGCTGTATTGGTGGCAACTTGCCGGCGGCGCATTGGCGGGGGAGAGTTCGCCGGCGATGCGGGCGCCGAATTGTACTGGCTGATGAAGGCGCGGCAAGCGGGTTGCCAGTGGTGCGACCTGGAAGTGGAGACACTGCAGGAGCTGCCTGGGAAGTCCGTGGAGGGATACGCGATTCCGCCGAAGGTGATGCTGTCCATGCATGATTTCCGGCGGACGCCGAAACTCCCCAGAAAGCTGAGCGTGCCGCGGCAGGGAGGAGTGGACGCGATCAAGGTGGCGGCGATGTCGCGGACGATTGGTGACAGCGTGAGGCTTCTGGCAGTGCTGCGCAATTCGCGACAGATGGTGGCGGTGCCGATGGGAGAGATCGGGTTGCCGGGGCGGCTGCTGGCGCTGCGGGAAGGAAGTGCGCTGGCGTACGCGCCGGTTGCGGCGGTGACCGCACCGGGACAAGTGCACCTGCGGGAATTCAAGGAGTTGTACCGGGCGCACGAGATTACAGGCAAGACGCGGGTGTTTGGGGTTATCGGGAATCCGATCGGGCATTCGCTGTCGCCGGTGTTGCACAACACGGGGTATGTGGCGGCGAAGAAGGATGCAGTGCTCCTGCCATTCCTGGTGGAGCGCCTGAAGGACTTCCTGAAGGCCGCGCCGGTGTTGGGAGTGGCGGGCTTCAGCGTCACGTTGCCGCACAAAGAGGCGATTTTCCGGCGCCTGGATGACTGCGAACCCCTGGCGCAACGGATTGGCGCGGTGAACACGGTGACGGTGAGGCGAGACGGCTCGCTCTACGGAAGCAATACGGACTATCTGGGAGTGCTCCGCGCGCTGGAGAAGAAGCTGCGGCTGCGGGGCAGCCGTGTGCTGATTCTTGGCGCGGGCGGCTCCGCGCGGGCCGCGGCGTTCGCGGTTGCCCGGGCGGGTGCGGAGGTTTTTATTTGCGCGCGGCGGGAAACGGCGGCACGGGCGCTGGCGCGAGCGGTGGGCGGCGACGTCATGAGGCGCAGCGCGCTGAGTAAGGAGAAGTTTGGCGCGATTTTGAATGCGACTCCCGTGGGCATGCACCCGCAGGATGGAATTTCGCCGTTGAAGGCCGGCGAGTTACACTGTTCTGTCGTGATGGACTTCATCTACCGCCCGCTGCGGACGAAATTGCTGCAGATTGCGGCAGCGAAGGGAATCCAGACGGTGTCTGGCGTGGAAATGTTTTTGGCACAAGGAATCGCGCAGTGGGAGTTGTGGATGGGAAGCCGCGCGCCGGAAGCGGCCATGCGAGGCGCGGTGCTGCGGGCGCTGCAAGCGGGGAAACAAAAGCGCGGGTGACCCGAGTCCGACGAAAAACCAGCACGACGCCGGGCATTCTTTACCTTCGACTTTCAACTCTAAAGCTGGAATAGTAATCGCAAAGCGATGATGCAGCCTTCCTTTCAGGAATTTCAACGACTCGCCCAACACGGGAACCTGATCCCGGTGTACGACGTTTTCTCCGCAGACCTGCTGACGCCGGTGAGCGCCTATTTGCGCGTGGCGCAAGGGGCGAGATATTCGTTTTTGCTGGAGAGCGTGGAAGGGGGCGAGAAGATCGCGCGCTATACCTTCGCGGGCGCCAATCCGGAAGAGGTGTTTCGCTACGCCAGCGGGGCGTGCGTGCTGGAAAGCCGCGACCGCATCATCTGGGAAGAACGCGACCCCATCTCGTTTTTGCGGGAACACATGGCGCGGTTCCGGCCGGTGCGATTGCCGGGCTTGCCGCCGCTGGTGGCCGGTGCGATCGGGTATTTCAGTTACGACATGGTGAGGCTGATCGAGCGGCTTCCCAAACGATTGCGTGACGACATCGGCTTGTATGACGCGATGTTGATGTTCTACCGGGGGATTATTGCGTTCGACCACGTGCAGCACCGCTTGTGGATCGTGCGCAATGTGTATACCGAGGGGCGGGGAACGCTGCGCGCGAAATACAACAAGGCAGTGAAGGAGATCCGGCGAACCCGGCAGATGCTGGAAGAACCGGTGGCGGGGGAGCGGCGCGCGAAGAAGAAGACCGGAAGATCACGGGCGCCGGAAGTCACTTCGAATTTCAGACCAAAAGAGTACCTGGAGGCGGTGCGGCGGGCGAAGAAGTACATCCGCGAGGGCGATATTTTCCAGGTGGTGTTGAGCCAGCGATTTTCGGCGAAGACCAAGGCCGCCCCGTTTGACATTTACCGGGAATTGCGGGCGTTGAATCCCTCGCCGTATCTCTTCTACCTGCAGTTGAACGACGTGCACGTGGTGGGGAGTTCACCGGAGATGCTGGTGAAGGTACAGGGCAGGGAAGTGTTTTACCGGCCCATCGCGGGGACGCGTTGGCGCGGGAACGATGAGGCGGAAGATTTGCGGCTGGAGCGCGAGATGGTGGCCAGCGAAAAAGAACGCGCGGAACACATCATGCTAGTGGATTTGGGAAGGAACGATCTGGGGCGGGTGTGCGAATACGGCTCGGTGAAGGTGGAAAAGTTGATGAGCGTGGAGCGCTACTCGCACGTGATGCACCTGGTGTCCAGCCTGCGCGGGAAATTGCGCGAGGATGTGGACTGCTTTGATGCGCTGATGTCGTGCTTTCCGGCAGGGACGGTTTCCGGAGCGCCGAAGGTTCGCGCCATGGAGATTATCGAGGAGTTTGAAAAGACGCGCCGGGGAATTTATGCGGGCGGGATACTGTATCTGGATTTTGCGGGGAACCTTGATTCGTGCATCGCGCTGCGGACCATGGTCATCAAGAATGGAGTGGCGCACGTACAGGCGGGCGGAGGGATTGTGGCCGATTCGACGCCGGAAGGGGAGTTTCACGAGTCGGTGAACAAATCGAAGGCGCTATTGCGCGCGCTGGAGTGTGCGCATGGCGGAAACATTGCTCCGGAAGCGAGACGCAAACCGTGATTCTGCTGCTCGACAACTACGATTCGTTTACCTATAACCTGGCGCAATACCTGGGCGAACTGGGATGCCAGGTGGAAGTGCACCGCAACGACAGAATTTCGGTGGAACAGATTGCGCGGCGCAAGCCGGAAGCAATCGTGATTTCGCCGGGCCCGTGTACGCCGCAAGAGGCGGGGATTTCCGTGGAATTGATTCAGAAACTGGGTGGGAAGATTCCCATTCTCGGCGTGTGCCTGGGGCACCAGGCGATCGGGGCGGCCTATGGCGGCAAGGTGATTCGCGCGCCAAAACTGTTTCATGGCAAAACCAGCGAGATCCAGCACGATGGGAAGGGGATTTTTGCCAAGCTGCCGAACCCGTTCACGGCCACGCGCTACCATTCGCTGATCGTGGAGCGCAAGTCCTTGCCCCGCGAATTGGCGGTGACGGCGGAGACCAGCGATGGCATCATCATGGGCCTCACCCACCGCAAGCACAAAGTAGCGGGCGTGCAGTTTCACCCCGAGTCCGTGCTCACACAAGCGGGGAAGCAACTCCTGCAAAATTTCCTGGCGCTGTAGGAAGGGCCTGGGCAACCGGAATGGTGAGCGGACTTTTGTCCTTCCATGACACGGGTTTGTGTTCGCAGCAAGGTGGTATCTCTTAAGTAACGCACGAAGAAAAATAGAATAGAGATATTGAGGAATAAACTATATTGAACGATTAGTTAAAATGGCGTATGGTGGCTTCCAGCGGGTTGTCCCTCCGTTTCGCCCGGCTTCGGAGGCCCTCCATGTTTCCAGTTCGCCGTGCCCTTGCTCTTTTCCTGAGTGTTGCTCTTTGTTTTCTTCCCTTGCTGTGCGGCGCGGGCGGCAAAGCTCCCTTTGGAATCTTGACGCAGGCCTATGACGCTTACCTGAACGAAGCGGCCGCGTTTCCCGGTCTTTCCGTGTTTGACGGAGAGGATGTCTCCACGGGGACTGATGGGCGGCTAAGCGTGCGTGTGGGCCTGGCCACGGTGTCGCTGGCAGGATCCAGCGGCGCATCGCTGCATGGAATGGACTGCGGTGCGCACGTGGACCTGAATGCCGGGACGGTTGCCTTCCGCTCGCCGGAAAACGTAATCGTGGAGATACACGCGGAGGAAGCGTTTCTACGCCCGGAAAAGAACCAACTGACACAGGCGGAGGTCACGATTCTGAGCCCAAAGGTGCTTCAGGTTCGCGCACGGCGAGGGGACCTCGCTTTCCGCTATAGCGAAGAGTTTCAGGTGCTGCCGGAGGGTGAAACGTACCGGATTTATCTGGATTCTCCGGGAGAACCGCGAGGGGATGCGGGTGCAGGCGTGCCGAAGTCTAGCAGGCCGCGGAAGGTTTCGTACTACATCTTGGGAATAGCCGGTGCGGGGCTGACGGCGTGGGGCGTCAACGAGTTTGTGCACTCCGGCGGTTATGTGGAGAGTCCCGCGAAGCCGTGAAGCGAAATGACCAGCCTGACAGGGGAGTGATGGTCAGAGGGAAGTGTCGTTGGCGGCGTTGGCGAAGGTTTTGAGTTGTTCCAACTTGGCGAGGGCCGCGCCGGAATCGATGGTCTGAGCGGCCAATTGCGCGCCGGAGCGGAAATCTTCGGCGATGCCCGCGACAACCAGAGCGGCTGCCGCGTTTACAACAACAACATCGCGTGGGGCGCCAAGGTTGCCCTGGAAAATGCGGCGGATGATCTCGGCGTTTTCATGAGGAGCACCACCACGAAGTGCTTCAATGGGCGCTCGCGCGACGCCAAACGCTTCGGGAGTGACGCTGAAGCTGCGGATACGGCCATCGCGCACTTCGGTGATGCGCGTCTCTCCGGCGAGTGAGATTTCGTCCAACCCGGTGCCATGAACCACAAAAGCGCATTTCGCGCCGAGTTCCAGCAGAGTCGCAGCTACCAGATCGACGGCCTCATGGGCAAAAACTCCCAGCACCTGCCGGTCTGCCCCGGCGGGGTTGGTAAGCGGGCCGAGCAAATTGAACACCGTGCGCTTGCCAATCTGTTTGCGCGCGGGCACCGCATGGCGAGTGGCGGCGTGAGCCACGGGCGCGAAGAGGAATCCGATGCCGATTTGGCGAATGGCTTGGCCTGCGTGGCGCATGGGCAGGTCAATGCGAACGCCAAGGGCTTCCAGGACGTCGGCGGAGCCGCAGCGCGAACTGCTCGAGCGGTTGCCATGCTTGGCGACGCGCGCGCCCGCAGCCGCGGCCACGAACGCCGTTGCCGTGGAAATATTGAAAGTGCCGCTGGCATCGCCGCCGGTGCCGCAGGTGTCCAGCAGATTTTCCGGAGGAACTTCTCCCGGCGCGAAGACGGGCGCGGCGTGGCGGCGCATGGTGCTGGCGAACCCGGCAAGTTCGGCGACGCTGACCGGGCGCAGGTTCATCGCTACCAGGAGGCGGACAATCGCGGGCGTATCCACACGGCCGGAGAGAAGTTCCTCCATGATGGATTCCGCTTCCGCGCGCGTGAGGATGCCGCCGGCTTCCGCTTTTTCGATCAGTGCCGTGCTGTTGGTCATCTCTTTTGCGTTGGCAAAACGGCTGCCTTGCTGGAAGTGCGCGTCTCAAGTAAACTTGAGTGTTTTGCGAGACCTTAAATACTAACACCTGTGCACTGCACCATCGTCGCACAGCATGGCGGCCGCGTCACGGCCGCGTAAAAGGCAGAACCCCCGATGAAGATCCACGAATATCAAGCAAAAGCGATCCTTGCGCGTTACGGTGTCGCGACTCCCCGCGGAGAAGTGGCGTTCACGAAAGAGGAAGCGCGCGAGGCGGCGCAACGCCTGAAATCCAACGTAGTGGTGGTGAAGGCGCAGATCCATGCGGGAGGCCGCGGGAAAGGCGGGGGCGTGAAACTGACGCGCTCCGCCGACGAGGCCGCGGAAACGGCTTCGCGTATCTTGGGAATGACCCTGGTGACGCCGCAAACGGGCCCGCAAGGACGCGTGGTGCGGCGGTTGCTGATCGAAGAGGGCCTGGACATCAAGCGCGAGCTATATCTTGGATTGCTGATTGATCGCGAGAATGAGCGGCCTGTGTTTATGGCGAGTTCCGCAGGCGGGATGGAAATTGAAGAAGTGGCAAAGAATAATCCCGGCGCGATTCTGCGCGAGCCGATCCACCCAGCTGTTGGTTTGCAGGCCTACCAGGCGCGCAAGATTGCATTTGGGCTGGGGATGACGGGAGAGCAGGTGGCGGTGGCGGTCCCGTTCCTGCTGGCGCTGTATCGCGCGTTCATGGATACGGATGCGTCGCTGGTGGAGATCAATCCGTGCGTGGTGACGGGCGACGGCAAGATCGTGGCGCTGGACGCCAAGATGACGTTTGACGACAACGGGCTGTTCCGCCACAAAGAACTTCGCGAATTGCGCGACCTGGATGAGGAAGACCCACTCGAGGTGGAGGCTTCAAAGTATGGCCTGAACTACATCAAGCTGGACGGCACGGTGGCGTGCATGGTGAACGGCGCGGGGCTGGCGATGGCCACCATGGACATCATCAAGTATGCGGGCGGATCGCCGGCGAATTTCCTGGATGTGGGCGGAGGGGCTTCCGCCGATCAGGTGAAGAATGCCTTCCGCATACTTTTGAGCGATCCCGAAGTGAAGGCAGTATTTATCAATATTTTCGGCGGCATATTGCGCTGCGACGTGCTGGCAACAGGCGTTGTAGCGGCCGCGAAGGACCTGCAAGTGAAAATACCAATCGTGGTGCGGATGGAAGGAACGAACGTGGAGCGAGGGCGGCAGATCCTGCGGGAAAGCGGATTGAATTTCACAATTGCCGAGGGTATGAAGGACGGGGCGCAGAAGGTGGTTGCGTTGGCGGGAGGTGCGCGATGAGCATCCTGGTTAATGAAAAAACGCGGCTGCTGGTGCAGGGATTTACTGGGCGCGAAGGCACATTCCACGCGCAGCAGATGATCGAGTACGGAACGAATGTCGTGGGCGGCGTGACACCGGGCAAGGGCGGCACGAAGCATCTGGAACGCCCCGTATTCAACACTGTTGCCGAGGGAGTGAAGGCGACGGGTGCGGATGCCACCGTGATTTTTGTGCCGCCGGCGTATTCGGCGGACGCCATCATGGAAGCGGCTGATGCGCAGGTGGCTCTGGTGGTGTGCATCACCGAGGGGATCCCCGTGCTGGACATGGTGCGAGTGGCAAACGTCGTGGACAAGACGAAAACGCGGCTGATCGGGCCGAACTGCCCGGGGATTATCTCTCCCGGCAAATGCAAGGTCGGAATCATGCCGGGGCGGATTCACAAGCAAGGGAATGTCGGGGTGGTGAGCCGCAGTGGCACGTTGACGTATGAGGCGGTGCATCAGTTGACGCAACTGGGAATTGGCCAGTCCACGTGCATCGGGATTGGCGGCGATCCGATCATCGGCACAACCTTTCTGGACGCCATCAAGATGTTCAACGATGATGCAGACACGCACGCAATCGTGCTGATTGGCGAAATCGGCGGGAACGCAGAAGAACGCGCTTCCGAATGGATCAAGGCGAATGTGAAGAAGCCTGTGGTGGGCTTCATCGCCGGACAGACGGCGCCACCCGGGCGGCGCATGGGGCACGCGGGGGCGATTATCAGCGGCGGCCAAGGCACGGCGAAAGACAAATACGCGGCGATGAATGCGGCGGGGATTCATACCGTGGAAACACCGGCGGATTTGGGCTCCACGGTTGCAACGGCTTTGAAATGAAGCGAAGAAGTATAAGAGTGAAAAAGTAAAAGAGTAAAAAGCGTTTGGCTGCGCGGCGAAGTTGCGGATGTCCATAAAGAACTAACGAGGTAGAAGTTTCCTTGCTTCGTTGCGTCATTCCATTTTCGAGGAGAGTTTTGTGGCGATTGAACGCACATTTGCAATTATCAAGCCAGACGCCGTTGGGCGTGGCCAGCAGGGAGAAATCCTGGCGCGAATCCATAAGGCGGGGTTCAAGATCGTCGCGATCAAGTCCATGCGGCTGACCAAGGAAGAGGCCGGTGGATTTTACGATGTGCACCGGGAACGGCCCTTTTTTGGTGAACTCACGGACTTCATGAGTTCGGGAAAGATCTTTGCCATGGTCCTGGAAGCGGATGGAGCCATCGGCAAGTGGCGCGACACCATGGGCGCAACCGATCCTAAGAAAGCTGCTGCGGGCACAATCCGGCACGACCTGGGCACAAGCATTGGCAACAATTGCGTGCATGGCTCCGACGCGCCAGAGACCGCGGCGTTTGAGATTGGCTATTTCTTTTCCGGGATGGGATTGATCTAGATACGATCGACGCCTTCAACTGTGCTTATGGTGCTTCGGCCGTTTATCGAGCGAATTCACTCAGTCAGCCTTGCGTGTTCCCGGCCGCGGGCGAACTTCCGGTATTTTTCCGAAGCACGATTTTGTCGCCTTGCAATTCGTACCGGCTGTCTCTCCAGACGGCCCGTGCTCCCGTATAGCTAGCCGCCCAAACAATAAAACCCAGAAAATCACGAGTTGGGTAGAGCCAAAACTCCTTCAGAGCCACGGGATCGCGCACTACGCCCCAGCCCACTAGCCACGATTCCAGAATGCGGTTGAGCACGGCGGCCCCAAGAAGCGCGATGCCGAGGCTCGCGTTGCCAAGCATCATCGCGGCGGCGAAACCCAGAAGCCCGTAGGGCAAAGCGAAAATCAAGCCGCTACCGAAATGCCCTTTGGGGCGAGAATAGCGCGTGGATTTTGCCCAGCGAAACTGGTTGTCCCACATGGACCGAAAATTCTTCTGACTGACGACGTGATCAATGACGTGGTGGGAAAGAACGACGCGAAAGCCAGCTTTGTCGATGAGATGCCCGATCATGAAATCGTTGGCGAAATAATCTCCCAAAACCTGGTAGCCGCCGATGCGCGCCAGGGCCTGTTTCTTCACGGCAATCGTGGGTCCCAAACCGAACTTCATGCCTTCCAGCAGGTTGGCCACCAGCACGCCCGCGGTCATCTCCACGGACATGCCGATGGCTGTCAGCCCGGACCAGAAGCCCGCCGCGTTCTTCCCGCGATACACGCACGTGACCATTCCCACTTTTGGGTCCAAGAGTGGAGCGACCACCTCGCGCAGGTAGTTGGGGGCGACTTCGACGTCGCTATCGCTCGTCACCAGGATTTCGTACTCAGCCAGTTCGGTCAAGCGCGAGAACGAATAGGCGGGAGGGTTGGGCCATGGCGGGATCCCGTTCACCAGGATCTTGCACGGAATCCGAGGGTAGCGCGCACTGACCTCGCGTACAACTTCGAGCGCGGGATCATTCTCCTCATCCGCAGCAAATAGGATTTCATAAGCGGGATAGTCCTGGCGAAAATAACCTTCCAGTTTCTCTCGTAGCCGCACTTCAAGACCGTGCACTGGCTTGAGCACGGAAACGAGTGGAAAATCCTTCACGCGGGAAATGGAGTCGCGCGCGCGCCGCGCATCGCGATGAAACTTGATCGCTCCGGCAAGGCTCAATCCCAGAAAAATAGAGGATGTCAGCGTGCCGATGAGGGCGACGCCGAGCAGGAGATAGAGGATTAGCATGGATTGCCTTTCGCGATGTTTCGGGGCCTATTGGCAGTCAATGCGCGCAACATTTCAGGACGAAGCGCGCTTGTTCGCAGCGATGCTTTCAGCATCTGGCAACTCTTCCACCAGTTTGGCGGGCCTGACCACGTAGCCTGACTTGACTCCGTCGTCATAGAACATCTTCACGGTTTCTAGAGAATAGTCGCCCAAATCCTTGCCGATGAGGTGCAATTTCTGCAGGATATCATTGGTCACAGTGATGATGTGGCACCCACACTGGTCGGCATGGTAGATGTTCAGGAGCTGGCGCGGACTTGCCCAGATCAACTCCGATTGCGGATTGTCCCGCAAGATAGCCACGGCTTCGGCCATGACGGGAACGGGATCGCGTCCCGTATCGGCGATTCTCCCGGCAAAGATGGAAACATTGGAGGGCGCACCGCCCCGCAACGCTTTGATGACTTCGCGGACCTGTTCCATCGTGAGCAAGGCGGTTACATTGATCTGAATTCCATCCTGATTCAGCCGCCGAACCAATGAGTACATGGGCTCGCGGCGCGTGTTGGTCACCGGAATCTTTACGTACACATTGGGGCCCCACGCGGCAATGTGACGCGCCTGGGATTCCATGGTGTCCGCGTCGTCGGCCAGCACTTCGAAAGAAACCGGGCGGTCTGGGATGAGCTTAAGAACCTGGAGGGCGAATTCCTGATAGTCGCGTACGCCGGCTTTGCGCATCAGGGTGGGATTGGTCGTAAACCCTTTGATGAAGGGCTTCCGGCTAAGTTCCTGAATGCCGGCGAGGTCGGCGCCATCGCCAAAAATCTTCACCTTGAGATCGGATATTGGCTTCATCGCACCGCTCCATTAGTTTTTGTCTGCAGAATCCAGTCCGCCGCATCCCGAAGGGAACGAACGGTGGCATCCGGCGGATGTGCCGGATGTTTTTCCTGGTAACCCTGATCGATCAAAATCGTGCGACACCCGGCATTGTGTCCTGCTTCCACATCGCGCCAGCGGTCGCCGATCATGAAACTTGCGGAGAGATCAACATGGTGCTTGCGGGCCGCTTGAAGGAGTAAACCGGGCTTAGGCTTGCGGCAATCGCAACTGTCGCTATCCACATGTGGGCACACGAAAAATTCGTCGACGGGCAGAGTGGCAGCGAGCTTGCGGTTGATTGCCTCCACGTCTTCACGTTTGACCAGGCCCTTGGCGAGATCCGGCTGATTGGTGACCACCAGCAACTGGAAACCGTGGGCCTTCAATTCGCGGAGCGCCTCGAGCGTACCCGGAGGAATCTGGAGTTCGGCCAAAGTGGAAGGCGGAAAAGGTTTGCCTTCGCGAACAACTGCATGATTGAGCACGCCGTCACGGTCCAGAAATACGGCTCGCGAAGGTGCTTCGTAAAACGGCGAAGCGTTCGCGGTCGCTTCCCATTTGGTTTGCTCGAGTTTTACCGCCGGATGCGTGACGAGCAAGTGCCACACAACTGCTTGAAAGGCCTCGGTGTGCGGCGTGACATGAGATGGGTTAACGGTCGGAATGAGGATGCAGACGTCCGCAACCTTTCCCGTGTATCCGCCGTCGCGCCCTACGACGCCGAGAATCTTAGCGCCCACGGATTTTGCAAATTGCAGGGCGGCAACAAGGTTCGGGCTCACGTTGCGTTCCACGTCTCCGCCGCCCACGGAAAATACCAACAGGGCATCGCGGGCTTGCAGCTTGCTGGTCTTCAGCCAACTGGCAAAAACGGTGGCCCAGCCCTCGTCGTTGGTGCGAGCGGTCAATTCCGAAACATTGTCGGTTGGCGCGTATGCTTCGATGCCCGCGATCTTCCGGAAATCATTGACCGCATGAGAGGCGTTTGCGGCGCTTCCGCCCACGCCGAGAATAAACAGCCGGCCGCCCGCGGCGCGCACGTCGGCAAGAAGTTGCGCGGCCTGTTCAAGGCGAGAGACATCCAAGGCAGCGATGATTTGCGCCGCTTCCGCGAGGAACTTTTCGGCAAATGTAGTTTGGTGGTTCATTTACGCGCGGCCCCTTGCGCCGTCTGCTGAGCGGCCAGGAAGCGCGAGGTTTCTTCCAGTCCAGCCGGCGAGCCAATCTCGAAAAAGCGTTGATGTAGTTCCATTCCGGCCAATTGTCCTTCCGCCAGCATGAGGCTGTAGAGTTCCGCCAGGTCGAAAGCCTGATCCGCGGGCACCTTGGCAAACGCCTGCGCGGAAAAAGCGCCGAGGCCATAGTCGATGAAGTGCATGCGCGGCGTGCGATTTTTTTTGCTGTAGGCCAGGATGCGGCCTGCCTGGTACTCCACGTTGCTGGTGTCCCACTGCCCCGCATTCCTGAAAACCGTCATCAGGGCGAGTGTCCCAGCGCGCTGAAACTCGCGAGCCACGGCGGCATAATCACAAAGCAAGTAGGAATCGCCATAGAGCACAAGAAAGGAATCTCCCAGCATGGGAAGGGCATTCTTCAGGGCGCCCGCGGTTCCCAAGAGCCGCTCACCGTCGAAAGAATATTCCACTTTCACGCCGAACTCCTGGCCTTCGCGGACAACCTGGCGAATCATCTCTCCGAGATGCCCGACACACAAGACAACACGTTGGATGCCGTGAGACCCCAAGAGGCGCAACTGGTGAAAAATGAATGGCTCCCCATTCAGCTCCAGCAGCGACTTGGGCACTTTCTCTGTCGCAGGCATTAGGCGCGTGGCAAGGCCCCCAGCAAGTATGGCAACTGGCAACAAGCTTCCCCCCTTAGGAATGCGCCATGATGGTGGTGCCGGCAAAATCAAACTGCAAACGGACCTCGCGCAGCGCCGCGGCGCGCATGGCATGGCGGAGCCGGGTCTTCTCTTCCGTATAAAACAGCAGAAATCCGCCACCGCCGGCGCCTACTAATTTTCCGCCTAGAGCGCCATTGGCGAGAGCCAAAGCATACAGTTCGTCAATCCTGGGGTTGCTCATCCCCGAAGAACGCTTTTTTTTGTGTTCCCAATGCACAGCCATCAGATCAGCAAACTTGCGAAGATCGCCCGCGGCCAGGGCGTCGCGGCTCTGTAGTCCGATCTCCTTGGTGAAGTGCAGATTGGCGAGCATGTCGCCCGCATTTTCTTTGCTCTTGCGGTCCTGTTCACGCAGAATTTCGGAAGCGGATCGCGAAGTGCCGGTAAAAAAGAGCAAGAGGTTGTCCTCAAGATTCGCCAATGCTTCGGGAGGAATGTTCAAGGCTTCCACGTTGACGCTGGCGTCGCTGTGAAATTCGAACGAGGTGATGCCGCCGAATGCGGAGATGTACTGGTCCTGTTTGCCGACGGGCTCCTTCAGGAGGTCAATCTCAATGTGGCAAGCCTGCTCCGCCAGTTCCTGAGGCGAAACGAGACGGCGAGTCAGGGCGTGGAGCGCCTGCAAGAGGGCCGTCGTGAAGCTGCCCGATGATCCCAGCCCGGTGCCGGCTGGGATGTCCGAGAGGCTGACGATATCGAGGTAAGGGCCAGTGACGCCGGTGAGTTTCATGGCCTCACGAATGATAGGGTGCCGGATGTCCTCAACTTTCTCGACCTCCTCCAGCTTGGAATATTTCAGGCGGATGAGCGGCCAGAAGGCTTCGCTAATGGTGATGTAAACGTAGCGCTTAATTGCCGCGGACAATACGAAACCAGTGTGTTTCGTATAGTAAGAGGGCAGGTCTGTGCCGCCTCCGCCGAGCGAAATGCGGAGCGGGCTGCGCACCATGATCATGCCGCGTCCATCCTGATTCGGTTTCTCCGGGAACCCAGCTGGCTGAAAGCTCCAAAAGCCCCAAACAATACGATACCATTCATGCCGTTTTGCTGTAATGGTTTTCGCCCGGTGGCCCTTCATTCAGGCCGGTGCTCCCGCTTCCTGGGGTGACATTTTCAAGTTGCCGTTAATCGGAGACAGAAGTATGGAGTTGCGACACCTTCCGCTTCTTCTCTTTCCTTTGCCCTGCCTTACCTGCATAATGTCGGGACCTGGCCGGCAGCAACCATCCTGGAGGTCCACATGTCTTCAATGCATCGTCGCGAATTCCTTAGTTACACCGCGCGCGCCGCATCCGGCGCAATTTTCAGTTTGCACCCGCTTGCGAGGAGGTTACTGGCGCTGCCGCCGATTGCCGGCAGGTTCAAAGCGAACGACACGGTAACACTGGGCAAGACGGGGATTCAAACATCGCGGATGGCGATGGGCACGGGCACGTCGGGCTTTAACCACCACTCGCATCAGACGGCCCTGGGTGTCCAAGGTTGCGCGGCCGTGCTCCTCAACGGTTACGATCAGGGACTGCGTTTTTTTGACACGGCCGATGGCTACGGCAGCCACCCGCACGTCGCGGAAGCGCTGAAGCACGTGGACCGCAGCAAGGTGACGGTAATGACGAAGACGGACACGCGGGATCCCGCCGGGGTGAGAGCCAACCTGGATCGTTACCGGCGCGAGCTTGGCACGGACTATCTGGACATCGTGCTGGTTCACTGCGTCACGGAGAAGGATTGGAGCACGAGGTACCGTGGCGTGATGGACGTGCTTTCCGAAGCAAAACAAAAAGGGATTATTCGTTCGCATGGGGTTTCCTGCCACTCGATCGAAGCGTTGCGCGATGCGGCCAAATCCCCGTGGGTAGAACTCGACCTGGCGCGCATCAATCCGATTGGCGCCTACATGGACGCGGCTCCCGAAGTGGTGGTGCCGGTGCTGCGCGAAATGCGCGCGGCGGGCAAGGCCATTATCGGCATGAAGATCATGGGGCAGGGGAGTTTACGCAGCAAGCAGGATGAAGCGTTTAAATACGCGCTCGGCCTGGACCTGCTGGATGCCTTCACGATCGGCTCGGAATCGATCGCGGAACAGAACGACGCGGTTCGCCGGATTGCTGCCGTCGCTTAAGCCGTGGATCCTTCGCGTGAACTTGGCCGCACGCTGCTGATTCTGGGAGGGCTGTTGCTGATTGTGGGCGCAGCCTTCTTTTTTGCAGGCAAATTGCCGTTTCGCCTGGGGCGCCTGCCCGGCGACATTGTGCATAAGGGCGAGCACAGCACGTTTTATTTTCCGATTGTGACTTGCATCGTGTTGAGTGTGGGATTGTCGCTGCTCTTCTGGCTGCTCTCGCGATTTCGCCGCTGACGGTTCTTTTTCGAGCCGCACACCTGTTAGAGTAGTGGGCGGCTACCGCGATGGACCAACTGCAACTCAATCTGCAACCGGAGCGGCGCGTATTTACGGTTAGTGACCTGACTGCGCGCATTCGCGACCTGCTGGCCAAAAACTTCACGGACATTTCGGTGCAAGGAGAAATTTCCAATTGCTGCGAGGCGCAGTCCGGGCATTTTTATTTCACGTTGAAGGACGAACGAGCTCAGATTCGTTGCGTGCTGTTCAAACAGCAGAAGCGCGGCATGAAATTCCGGCCGGAGGATGGGATTCAGGTCACGGTGCGCGGCTCGCTGAGCGTGTACGAAGCGCGCGGCGAATATCAGGTTTACGTGGAGACGCTGGAGCCGGTGGGGCGCGGGGCGCTGCAACTGGCGTTCGAGCAGTTGAAGAAGCGGCTGGAGGAAGAAGGGCTATTCGCCGCGGCGCGCAAGAAGCCCTTGCCGTTGCTGCCCAATCGCATTGGCGTGATTACTTCGCCGAAGGGCGCGGCCGTGCGCGATGTGGTGCGTATTTTGACGCGACGATTCCCGAATGTGCATTTGTCAGTGTATCCGGTGCGCGTGCAAGGCGACGGAGCCGCGGAGGAGATCGTCGAGGCGCTGCGGCACTTCAACAAGAAGCACAGGGCCGACGTGATCCTGCTAGTGCGCGGTGGCGGCTCGATGGAAGACCTCTGGGCGTTCAACGAAGAGGTGGTAGCGCGGGCGATCGCTGCTTCGAACATCCCGGTTATTTCCGGCGTGGGGCACGAAACCGATTTCACGATTGCGGATTTTGTGGCGGACGTGCGGGCGTCCACGCCGTCGGCGGCTGCGGAGCTGGTGGTGCAGACGCGGCGCGAATTTGATAAGCATGTCGCCGATTTGCTGGCAACACTGGAGAGCATGCTGCGCTACCGTATCTCCGAGCTTTCGCGGCGCGTGCACGAGTTGGCAGGGAGGCGTGGCTTCCGGCGGCCGCTGGATTTGCTGCGGCAGCGGCGGCAGCGGGCCGATGAATTGACTTCGCGGCTGGCGCTGGGCTTGCGCGCGCGGCTGGAATTTTCACGAAAGCGCTTTACGAAAGCGCATCTACGCGTGGCTTCGTTTGATTTTCGGGCGAAGGTGGGCGTGCAGCGTTTGCGGCTGCAGAGGCGCAGCCAGGAACTGGGTGTGCACGCGGAACGGTTGCTGCGCAGGAAACGCGAGCGCTGGGAGCGGTTAGCATTGCAATTGCAGGAACGCGGCCCGCTGAAGGTGCTGGAGCGCGGCTACGCCATCGCCACGGACGCGGCGGGTAATGTATTGCGCGATGCGGGCCAGGTTGCCATCGGCGATGAGGTGAGGATTCAACTTCACCGCGGGCGTCTTTCTACGGAAGTGAAGCGAAAAGAGTAGCTAATCTTCTTCGTCGGAGGAAACCTTGAGGACGCCGAGGAAGGCTTCTTGGGGGATGTGGGTTTAGTTGACGCCCTTCAACGGTTGACGTTCGCGCAGCTACGCCCTCACCGGTAGATTTCCCGGCGATGGCCTACGTTCACGATGGTGACAATCTTTTCGGCATCGTCAATCTTGTAAAGGATGCGGTAATTACCAAAACGAATACGCCATCCTTGGCGCTCAGTCAATTTCTTGCAGCCAACGGGGCGGGGTTCCTCCCGTAGCGCATCAATCTTGCGCTCAGCAATGCTCAACTGCTCCGATGGCAAATCGGCGAGTTCTTTTTGGGAGCGCGGCAAAATGAGCAGCTTGTAGCTCACTTTCGGGAGCGCTCAATCTGGGCGACGGCCTGGTCGAACGGGATCGGAGTTTCTCCCGAAGCTTCCGCCTCATCAAAAGCACGGATGTCCTCGAGTTCTTCCAATTGTTCCAGGAGCTTTTCGTATTCCTGGATGCCGATTACGACGGCAACTTTTTCCCCTTTTTCATTTACGAGGAATTGAGTTGGCTCTTTCATCGCTTCACCGTAGGAGAAGTTTACGCCACGTATTTGCGGGCGGCAAGAACTGCGAATCTCGTCAAATGCGGCAGCACATAGCCCGAGTGTTTAATCCTCTTCGTCGGAGGAAACCTTAAGGATGGCGAGGAAGGCTTCCTGGGGGATGTCCACCTGGCCGACGCGCTTCATTCGTTTTTTGCCTTCTTTTTGTTTTTCCAGGAGCTTGCGTTTGCGCGTGATGTCGCCGCCATAGCATTTGGCGAGAACGTTTTTGCGAATTGGGGCAACGGTTTCGCGAGCGATGATGCGGCTGCCGATCGCGGCCTGAATCGGCACTTCAAACATCTGGCGGGGAATCAGTTTGCGGAGACGAGTCACCAGGTCGCGGCCGCGTTCGGTGGCGAATTCGCGGTGAATAATAATGGCCAGCGCATCCACGGGTTCGCCGCCAACCAGAACATCCAGCTTGACCAGGTCCGCTTCGACGTAGCCCGCCAGATGGTAATCGAGCGAGGCATAGCCGCGCGAAACGGTCTTCAGCCGGTCATAGAAATCGAGCACGATTTCGTTGAGCGGTAATACGTAGGTGAGCATGACTCGAGTGGGCGAGAGATACTCGAAGTTCTTCTGAGTGCCGCGCTTGCTCTGGCAGAGCTGGAGAATGCTGCCGACGGAATCGTCGTTGGTAATGATCATGGCGGTGATGATGGGTTCTTCGATCTTTTCGATGTCGCTGGGATTCGGAAATTTGGCGGGGCTTTCGACTTCAATGATATTGCCGCCAACGCGGGTGATGCGGTAACGCACGCTGGGCGCGGTGGTGATGAGGTTCAAGCCGAATTCGCGTTCCAGGCGCTCCTGGACGATTTCCAGGTGCAGCAGGCCAAGGAAGCCACAGCGGTAACCAAAGCCGAGCGCCACGGAATTTTCCGGTTCGTAGAAGAAAGAAGCGTCATTCAATTGGAGCTTGCCCAGCGCGTCGCGCAGCGGCTCGTAGTCATCGGCGAGCACAGGAAACAGCCCGGCAAAGACCATGGGTTTGATGGCCTCAAAGCCGGGTAGCGCCGGCGCAGGGCGGGCAGCTTCCGTGACGGTATCGCCCATGCGCGCATCGGCCACGCGCTTTATGTTGGCGACGATGAAGCCGACATCGCCGGCTTCCAGTTCATCGAGGGCAATCGGTTTTGGCGTGAGCGTGCCGAGTTGTTCCACTTCATAGACTTCGTTGGTGGCCACCAGGCGGATCTTCATGTGCCGGGTGATGCGGCCTTCCATCACGCGAACCAGGACGACCGCGCCGCGATAAATGTCGAACCAGGAATCAAACACCAGCGCCTGAAAGGGATTCTCCGCGCTGCCCTTGGGCGGGGGAATGCGCTTGACGATGGCTTCCAGAACATCTTCGACGCCGATGCCGCTTTTCGCGCTGATCATTAGGGCATCGCCCGCGGGAATCGCCAGCACGTTTTCGATTTGCTCCTTCACGAAATCGGGTTGCGCCGCGGGCAAATCAATTTTGTTGATCACGGGCAGAATGGTGAGGTTGTGGCCGGCGGCGAGAAAGGTGTTGGCCACGGTTTGCGCTTCGACGCCCTGGCTGGCGTCTACCACCAGAAGAGCGCCCTCGCAGGCGGAAAGCGCGCGGGAAACTTCGTAGGAAAAATCCACGTGGCCCGGCGTATCAATCAGATTCAAGCGGTAGGTGTGGCCATCCTTGGCCTGGTAATGGAGGCGGATGCTCTTGGCCTTAATGGTGATGCCACGCTCGCGCTCCAGGTCCATGGAGTCGAGCACCTGTTCGTGCATTTCGCGCTGCGAGAGGGCGCCTGTTAGTTCGAGGAGGCGATCGGCCAAGGTGGATTTGCCGTGGTCAATATGCGCGATGATGCAGAAATTTCGTATGAACTTTGGGTCCATTCGCTTCCGTTACCGCCAGGGTTGTGCCTGATGGTGTTCCCGTGAGATAGACGGCGGACTCAGGCGCTGGGGCGAGCACCTCTCACCCTGCTCGAAGCTTGCCGTGCAAACACCTAGTTTGCCATAAACGTAGGGGGACGTCAGCCTGGGGGTCTCAGTCGTGATTGACCTTGCCAGAAGGACTACAATGAGGATCACCGAAGCAGCGAGGACGAAACGTGGCAGGCGAAGTTCTTGCAGAAGTTTGCGAGTGCATTGAATCAAATGGTTAGGACGAATTTAGGCAAGCTATGTTGACCTCACCGAAATCGGAAACCAGCTCACAGCGGTTTCCCTTCGGGTGGCTGCGTGTCGTCCGTACAGCAGCGCTATGTTCTTTGCCAGCTATTTTGGTGCCATGGTACGTAGCAATTTTCAGGGACCTCAGCAGACAAGATAATTATGATTTACTTTGGCCGTTAGTGTTTTGTCCGCTTTGGCTACCCTACGTATGGATCTTTTGGGGCTTGCGCCCCAAAGTGAGTTCCGACACCATTAAGAAGACATTGGCGGTGGCACTTGGTTGCGGTTCCCTGATTTTAATTCTCCTTTCTTTCGTGGTGGGCGTAACTTCCTTCGAGCTGGAAAGACAAGCTGTTTTTGTTTACGCTCTCGTGGCCCTGCTGCAGGTTGCTCTGCTTTTCGGCAGCATCAGAGCGTACTACTCGATGGGTCGAGAGCCTGGGGATTTACTGATCTTGGCGAAGTGCCTCTGGGTTCCAGTGGCAGGCATTGCAGTAGTTGCGATAATTCTCCCAAACCTTTTCTTCCTCCAAAACAGAGTCCCCTATGAAGCTTTATCCGTTAGCTCGCTTCGCACCATCAATACAGCGCAGGTGGAATACGCTCGAACTCATCCGGACAGGGGATTCGCTTCATCGCTTGCGGAATTAGGGCCAAGGTCTAGTGGTCTGATTGATTCAGTCCTCGCCAGTGGCAAGAAAAGCGATTACCTATTCACACTGGCGGTTCCCCCTCCCGATTCCCAGGGGCGCACAATTCAATACACCGTCCAGGCCCGGCCCATTCATTACGGCAGGAACACGCAGCGCAGCTTTTTTACTGACGAATCCGGCATTCTGCGGTCCACCTCGGAAAACCGTCCTGCCACTACTCAAGATCCCCCACTCTAGTAGGTCAAACGGACGTCGCATCCCGTGCAGGGCCTTGGTTATTGGGTTAAGCGCGGGCTGCCCGAAAGGGCATCTTGCCGGATTGCCCATCACGCTGCCAGACGGGTTTTGCCGCCTTTGGGGGCGGGTATATAGTGAATGAGGGTTTCGTGCCAGCCGCGGACCTGTGGTATCCACAGCTAAAGAAGCAGGCAAAGGCAAATCGGACAGATGGCCGGAGACGTCAACAAGCATCTGGAACGCGCGAAGAAGTATCTGGAAAAGAACCGCGTAGAGGACGCCATCGAAGCGTACCTGGCGGTTCTGCAAGAAGCGCCGCTGCACGCGGAGGCCAGCCAGGCGCTGGGGGATTTGTATACCCGCGTGGATCAGCCGGATCGCGCGGCCGTCTACTATGGCCACTTGTTCGACCTGCTCGTCGAACCAAAGGACGAAACCAAGGCGCTGGCCATCTACAACCGTTTTCTGCGGCATTGCCAGGCGCCGCAATCGCCCGAACGTATTGCGCGCTACGCCTTCCTCCAGCAGAAGCAAAATCGGCCGGAAGAAGCCATCGAGCAATACTCCATCGCAGCGCAACTTTTCAGCGAGGCGGGCCGGGGGGAAGATGCGCTGTTCTGCTGGGAGCGCACCGCGCAACTCGATCCGGACAATCTGACGCGCCAATTAAAGTTGGCGGAGGCCGCGGCACAGCTTGGAAAGAATGCGCTGGCGGCACGGTCGTTTCTGCGCGCGGGGCAACTGGCCACCACCGGCGGCGATCCGCAAGTGGCGCTGAAATTTCTGAGCCGCGCGTACGGGCTGGCGCCGCAGGAGCGCAGCGTGGCCCTGCTGTACGCCGAAGCGAAATTGCGGAATGGAGAAGCGGCGGAGGCTGCGGCGCTGCTGGAGCCATTCGCCGGGAGTGAAGGCGATGTGGCTTTCCTGGACACGTTTGCGGAGGCGTTGCGGCAGGCCGGCCAGCTTGACCGCGCGCGAACAATCCTGGAACGTCTGCTGCGCGAAAAGAATGAAGGCGTCCTGCGACTCTTTGATCTCGCCGACGCCTATTCCGACACGGGACAGGACAACAAATCGGTGGAAATCCTGCTGACGCTGAAGCGGCGGATGTTCGCGGACAAGAAGAGCGGAGAATTCGTTGCCCAGGTGGAGGAGTTGGGCGCCAAACATCCTGAATCGTTGCCCATTCTGGAGTTCTGGGCGGCCGTCTACAACGAGCTGAACCGCGAGTCGCAGTACTTTGAAATACTCATCAAACTGTTCGACGCGAATTTCAATTCGGGGAGTTTTCAGAAGGCCAGCGAAGTGCTCGAGCGCCTGGTGGATATTGATTCGTACGATTATCGCAACCAGCAGCGGCTGGAGCAGCTTCGCGGGCACGTCGATGAAGTCTTTCTACGACGCGTGGCCGGACGCATGGCCAAAACCGCAAGCGTAGACATAACTACCTCCACTCCCCCAAAGATAGTGGCGCGGCAGGAGGTTGCGGAAGCGAATCCGGTGACGGAAGAAGGGCGCAAGCTGCAGGCGCTGGAAGACCTGATCGTGCAGACGGAGATTTTCCTGCAGTATTCGTTGCAAAGCAAAGCGGTCGAACGGCTGCAAAAAATCGCGGCGATGTTTCCGGGCGAGGAAGCTCGCAATGAACGGCTGCACAACCTGTATCAACTGGCGAACTGGTGGCCGAAGACGCCAGGAAAGCCCGAGCTCTCCGGAAGAACAGCGGGCGCACCGGTTGCCGAAGCGCAACCCACGCCGCCAACGGGGCGAACGGGGAGCTACACTGCCGAGACATTGCGCGACCTGACGAAAATTTCGGAGATCAACCAGAAAATTTTCCGGCAGCAGACGCCGCGGGCCATGTTGAACACGACGGTCAATGAGGTGGGCACGTACCTGAAGGCCGCGCGGACGATTGCGGTGATTGGTATTCCCGGGCGTCCGCCAGAGATGGCCGCGGAATATTGCACATCGGGATTGAAGCCCGCGCCGGGCGCGCAAGTGGTGTTTGTGCTCGCGCAGATGGAAAAGGCCGTGCCGGACGAGCTGGGCGGGTTGGTAGTGGACGCAAGCGAGGGATCGATCCTGAACGAACTGGGATTGCGGACCGCATTGGGCGTGACCATCACGGACAAGGAAACGCAAAGCCCCGCGGGCATGCTGATTGTGGCCCACGCGGGGGAACACCGTTGGAAGCCGAACGAAACCTACTTCCTGCAAGCCATTGGCGATCAGATGATGATGAGCGTGAGCCACACACGGCTGCGCTCGCTGGTGCGCCGCATGGGCGTTTCCGACGAGCGTACGGGCCTGCTCAGCCGCAGCTCTTACGTGGGGTGCCTCTTGAATGAAGCGGACCGCGCGCGCACACAGGGCACCTCGCTTTCGCTGGCCGTCTTGCAGATTGACCGCGGAGCGGAGATGCTGCGCCAGCAGGGAGAAGCGCCGCTGGAAAAATTCCTGGAGCAACTGGCGCGCTCGCTGCAGCCCATGGTACGTCAGAACGACATGGCCGTGAAGTACACATCTTGGGCGCTGGCGTTTATTCTGCCGGACACTTCGATTTCAGGCGCGCAGAACCTGGTGGAAAAGTTGCGCCGCGCCGCCGCGGGAGTTCGCCCACCGTGGGATTCCACGCAAATCACGCTGAGCGCGGGAATTGTGGAAGCGGTCGCGAAGCAGGAGTATGACAGCGAGGATATCGTGACTGACCTGATCAACCGCGCAGAATTCAGCGTGGATGAAGCAAGGAAACGCGGCGGGGACACCGTGGTGATCGCGGAAATCCAGCGGCAGTGAAACAAGACCTTATTGATCGCCGGGACGCAGCATGGAAATCAGCGCAGGCGAGGCCGGGCATTTCGAACTTCTGATACACTTTCCCGGGGTGGTAGTTCCCGCCGCATGCATCGAAATTCGCAACCGTGAGGGAAGAGAATGGCGATCCAAAAAGTCGGCGTCGTAGGGTGTGGGCTGATGGGCTCGGGCATCGCGCAGGTATCCGCGCAAGCCGGGTTTCAGACCGAGGTGCGGGAAGTGAGCGCGGACCTTGTTGAAAAGGGGCTGAAAGGGATTGAGAAAAATCTGGCGCGACTGGTGGAGAAGGGTGCGCTGACGGAAGCAGCGAAAAGTGAAATTCGGGGGCGATTGAAGGGCACGACTTCGCTTGACGATTTGAAGGATTGCGACGTAATTGTGGAAGCGATCATTGAGCAGTTGCCCGCAAAACGGGAGCTATTTTCCGCGCTGGATGCGATTTGCGGGCCACACACTATTTTCGCGAGCAACACTTCTTCCCTGACGATCACCGAAATTGCCGCCGCCACGAAGCGGCCGCAGCGTTTCGTCGGCTTGCATTTCTTCAATCCAGTGCCGGTGATGAAGCTGGTGGAAGTGGTGCGGACAATTGCGACCGATCCGGGCGTGTATGAGGAGATGGTTGGCTTCGGCGCGAAGCTGGGGAAGACGCCAGTGCGTGCACAGGACAGCGGGGGATTCATCGTCAACCGTTTGCTTGTGCCGTACCTGTTGGACGCCATTCGCGCGTTGGAGGAAGGCGTCGGCTCCGTGGTGGATATCGACAACTCGATGAAGCTGGGCTGCGGCTACCCCATGGGACCGTTTACGCTGCTTGATTTTGTGGGCCTGGACACCACGTATTACATTTGTCAGATCATGTTCGACGAATTCAAGGAAAAACGTTTTGCGGCGCCGCCGCTGCTGAAACGCATGGTGCTGGCGGGCTGGCACGGCAAGAAGAGCGGCCGCGGATTTTACGACTACAGCGACCCGAACAATCCGAAACCGCTGCAGCTTTAAGGAAGAGACGATGGCCTACGAAAACCTGCTGTACGAGAAGAAAGATGGAATCGCCTACATCACGTTTAACCGGCCGAAGGTGTTGAACGCGCTGAACCGAAAGACGATTGAGGAATTGCAGCAGGTGTTCCTGGATGCGCGCGAAGATGCGACGGTGCGCGTGTTGATTCTCACCGGCTCCGGCGAAAAAGCGTTCGTTGCCGGCGCGGACATCAACGAACTGGCGCAGCAGACGCCGGTGAGCGGCAAGGAATTCTCCATATTCGGACAAGGCGTGTTGCATTTATTGGAGATTCTTGGCAAGCCGTCCATCTGCGCGATCAACGGATTCGCGCTTGGCGGCGGGTGCGAGCTGGCGCTGGCGTGCTCGATCCGGCTGGCGAGCAGAACCGCGAGGCTCGGGCAGCCTGAAGTAAAACTCGGCATCATGCCAGGTTACGGCGGCTCGCAACGGTTGGCGCGGCTCTGCGGCAAAGGCGTGGCGCACGAACTCTGCCTGACCGGTGAAATGATCACCGCGGAAGAGGCGCAGCGCATCGGACTGGTAAATCACGTGTACGAGCCCGCGGAGTTGTTGCCCGCTGCCGAAGCCATGGCAAAAAAGATTATCGAGAAAGCGCCGCTAGCCGTGAAATACTGCATGGAGGCGATCGAGCGCGGCACCGAGATGCCACAGGAGGAAGGACTCTTCCTGGAGGCCACGCTGTTTGGGCTATGCTGTGCGACGGAAGACATGCGCGAAGGCACCAAAGCATTTTTGGAGAAACGCGCAGCGGCCTTCAAAGGGAAATAGGGGAAGCAGCGCAGGGTAGAGGACGTAAAGTTTCAGATTGGCGGATTGAAAATGGCGGAGAATCAGAGATACGGGAAAATCGATGGCAGTTTGAGCGCCGCAGGGTTGCGTTTCGGCATTGTCGTCAGCCGGTTCAACGGCTTCATTACCGAGAGGCTGCTGCAAGCTTCCGTGGACGTGCTGGAGCGCGCCGGTGCGGGCAGCAGAGATATTGATGTGGTGCATGTGCCGGGCTCGTTTGAATTGCCGTTGACGGCGAAGAAGCTCGCTTCTACTGGGGAATATGATGCGTTGATTGCAATCGGCTGCATCATCCGCGGGGAGACCGCGCATTACGACTATGTCTGCTCGGAAACAGCGCGAGGCCTGCAGCTTGCGCAAATGGACACCGGGATTCCCATCCTGTTTTGCGTGCTGACGTGCGATACGCTGGAGCAAGCCGTGGATCGCGCGGGCCTGAAGGGCGGCAACAAAGGATTTGAAGCGGGGCTGGGGGCCATTGAGATGGCGCAGCTTTCGCGGAAGCTGCGCGGCGCGGCGAAACCGGAAGCGCGCAAAGGCCGGCGAACCTAACGTGTCCCTGCGAACCAAATCCCGCGAGTTTGCGATGCAGATGTTGTTTCAATGGGAGATGAGCAAACAGGACCCGGCGAAACTCGAAGCAAAATTCTGGAAGGATGCCAAAGCCGCGGGGCAGACACGCACGTTTGCGAATCAATTGTTTGAAGGCGCTGTGCACGATTTCACGGCGCTCGACGAATTGATTTCCAAGCATGCCGCGAACTGGCGCCTGGAACGCCTTTCCGTGATTGACCGCGCCATTCTGCGGCTGGCACTGCACGAGTTGCGCGCGACGGACACGCCGCCGAAAGTGGTGATCAACGAAGCGGTGGAGCTGGCCAAGAAGTATTCGTCGGAAGAGGCGGGCGGCTTTGTGAACGGGATATTGGACACCTGCCGAAAATCATTTAAAGAAAAATAGTTCGAGGATTTTGTGGCCTCGGCGAAACCGAGGTCTTTTTTATTTTCAGGCGGCTGGGGTTGCGTCAGGTGCGGATCACGCCTTCAAAAACTTTCACTGCCGCGCCGCTGACGCGCGGCGTAAGTTTCTTCCTGGTTTGCGAGACTTCCACTTCGATTTCGCTGGGGCGTCCCATTTCCACTCCCTGGGAAACATGCAGCGTGTGCCCTGCTCCCAACCTGCCATGCTTCACCAGATACGCGCCCAATGAGCCTGCGGCGGAGCCGGTTGCGGCGTCCTCGTAGAGTTCCCATGGCATCATGCCCCGGGCAAACGCGGATGTGCCATTGCCGAGCGCGAAGCAATAGGCAAGCGCGCCTTGCTTGCCGATCAGCCGCGCCAGTTCGATCATGTTCATTTCGATCTTCGCGAGCGCCGCACGGTTTCGTAGCGGAACCATCAGGTTGAAGATGCCGGTAGACACGAATTCGGGCGGCAGCTTCGGATCGAAATCATTTGGCTTCAGGCCAAGAGCGGCGGCAAGTTTTTTCTTTTCGATCTTCGAGGGTTTGAACGCGGCGTCTTTCTGCGTCATGGTCACGCGCTGCGGCCGCCCATCCTTGAAGCGAATTTCCACGGGGAGAATGCCCGCGCCCGTTTGCTGCAGCACGTGCACGCCGCCTTCCTGCGCGGGGACGACGCCCAGTTCGGCAAGGAGAAACCACGTCCCGATGACCGGATGGCCTGCCAGCTTGAGCTCTTCCTTTGTGGTGAAGATACGCAAACGCGCCAGGGCGCGATCGTCCGTGGGCTTCTGAACAAAAACGGTTTCCGAAAGATTCATCTCGCGGGCGATAGCCAGCATCTGGTCCTGCGAAAAACCATCGCCATCGGTGATGACGGCGAGGGGGTTGCCCTGAAAGCGCGTGGTGGTGAAAACATCCAAAGTGTAAAAGCGATGATCCATAAGTGCTCCGTTCCTGTCGTTGACCGGCGGCGGTAAGACTCAAATCCGCTCGAGATAGCTGACGGTCCTCTCGTTGCTGATATTTCCCGTGTTCAATGTGGTCCCGGGCTCAAAAAGAACAATGTGCACTTCCTCATCGGCGACGGGCAGATGCTCGATGCCATGAGGCACGATGACGAACTCACCCTCGCGAACAATCGCTTCGCGATCGCGAAACTTCATGCGCAGAGTTCCTTTGACCACGAGAAAAAGCTCATCTTCTGTTTCATGGTGATGCCAAAGGAACTCACCCTTCAGCTTTACGGCCTTCACATGAAAGTCGTTTACTTCGCCGATGAGCCGGGGTTTGCAGTAATCCTGAAACTTGCTGAATTTCTCGGCGAGATTCACTGTTTCCATTTGATCCCCTAGAGGCCTTGAATTGCCGCAACGGTGGCGCGCAAAACTTTCTGCGTGGTTTCCACGCTGTTTGTTTCGGAATAGATTCGCAGCAGATTTTCCGTGCCGGAAGCGCGCACCATGACCCAGCCAATTTCGTCGAGATAGACCTTAATGCCATCCATAGATTCGCGGCGCACGATTGGCCAAACGACCAGCTTCCGCAATTTGCCATCGGAAAAATAGGCGATGGCTTTTTCTTTCTGCGCGCGGGTCACGTCCAGATCGATGCGGCCGTAGCGGTGTTCGCCAAATTCGGCGTGCAGCACGGCAATCAGTTCTCCCAGCGACTTGCGGTGCCAGGCCATGAGTTCGGCGAGCAGAAGCGCCGAGACCGTGGCATCGCGCTCAGGAAGATAGAGACTGGTGCCGATGCCGCCGCTTTCTTCTCCGCCGATCAGGATGTTTTGCTCCAGCATAAGTTCACAGATATATTTGAAGCCGATGGGAACTTCGTGGAGTGTGCGCCCATATTTGGCGGCGAGCTTATCGATCAGCTTGGTAACCGAGAAGGTTTTGGCGATATCGCCGGGGAGATTTCGAGTGCCGATGAGGTGCCAAACCATCAGCGCGAAAATCTGGTGGGGATTGATGAAGCTGCCGTCGCGGTCGATCGCGCCGATGCGGTCACCATCACCATCCGCAGCGAAGCCGGCGTCATATTTGCCGGCAAGGACCGCTTTGCGCAAGGCTTCGATGTGCGGCTCGATCGGCTCCGGATGCACGCCGCCGAAACGCGAGTCGCGCGTGCCGCGAATTTCATCACACTTGACGCCATTCCGCGTGAACAATTCAGGCAGGAGTCCTGCCGCGGAGCCATGCATGGGATCCGAAACAAATCGGAAGTTGGCGCTGCGCATCTTCTCCCAATCCACTAGTTTCTCCACCGTATCGAGATACGGGCCACGCGGATCAAGCGAGTGGATCAAATCCTTTCGCAGCGGCAAAGGAGGCACGCCCGTGCGCACAACGTTCGCCAGTTCTTTCTCGATTTGCGCCACGATGGATGGCAATGCGCTGCTGCCATAACTCGCCTTGTATTTGATGCCGTTCCACTGGGCAGGATTGTGGCTGGCGGTGACCATTAGTCCCCCCGCCGCGCCGCGCTGCCGCACCAGCAGCGAGATGGCAGGTGTGGGGCAAGGTTTGTCCGTGAGCCAGACGGGCGTCCCCGTGGAGCTGATCACCTCGGCAATTTCGGTAGCGGTGGTATCCGCAAATTGCCGGTGATCGTACCCAATCAGCACGCCCTTGCGCGCATCTTCTCCGCGAACTACATAACGCGCAATGGCGTAAGCAACGACCTTTGCATTTTCGGGCGTGAAATCCTCGCCGATAACGCCGCGCCATCCATCGGTCCCAAACTTGATGTTCGCCATTGCTTGTGAGTATACGCGAAGCGCGGGAGGGGCCAAATACCACAATGGACTGTTCCGGGACAGGGCATTTACAGGAGGTGTTTTAGTTTTTTTTCTTCCAGCGCTTTAACGATTTTGCTGACGTCCTGGGCACGGTCCCGGGGACAAATGAGCAGGGCGTCCGGCGTCTCTACCACAACAAGATTGTGCACGCCGATAGCCGCGACGAATTTATCGGGGCTCCACAGGAAATTGCCCGTGGCGTCGACGGTATGGCCGTCACTCGCAAGAATATTTTCGCCGGGTTGTCTGGCGACGAGTTCATAGACGGCGGCCCATGAGCCGATGTCGCTCCAACCGATTTCCGCGGGGATCACGAAAACACGGCTGGCGCCCTCTTCGCGCGTGGCGCGCTCCAAAACGGCATAGTCCACCGAAATGTTTTCGAGTTTTCCGTAAGTTCTTTTTAGCGCGGCGTCGTAGCTGCGTTTGCCGATGTGCGAACTCAGCGCTTCCAACGCATCATGCGTTGTGGGAAGGAATTTCTTCAGCGCCACCAGGAACGTCGAGACACGCCAGAAAAACATTCCAGCATTCCACTGGTAGTTTCCAGAGGCGACATATTGCCTGGCGATCTCAAGTTGGGGTTTCTCCGTGAATCGCCGGACGGCGTACACGGGATGTCCGTTCACCTGCAGCGGCTCACCCATCCTCTCGACATAGCCAAAGCCCGTATCCGGACGCGTTGGGAGGATGCCCAGCACAACCATGCGTTCCGGCTCCAGCGCAACTTGAAGCGCGGCGCGGACCATTTCGCGGTAAAGTTCCGGCCGCGCGATGTAATGATCCGCGGGCAAAACGGCGAGCAACGCATCGCCCCTTGCCGCATGACGCACATGAATGGCAGCCAGCGCGATAGCAGCGGCGGTGTTTCTGCCAACGGGCTCCGTCAAGACGCGGCGGCGGGCGGCCAACGGTAGCTGCTTGCGCAAGGCGGCGGCTTGCTCCGTGTTGGTCACGGACCAGATGTGACCGGCGGGAAATATGGGGCGGAGCCTTGCTACGGTTTGCTGCAGCATGGTGGTTTTACCCACGATGTTAAGCAATTGTTTTGGCGTGCGCGTTCGGCTGCGCGGCCAGAAGCGCGTGCCGCGTCCTCCGGCGAGGATGATGGCGTGGGTAGTGAGCGTTGGTCTGGTCATGCGACGTTACTCAACGAGGGCTCGGGAAATGGCCGCTTCCTCAAAGCCCATACTCCGGAGTTGCTTGTGCAGCGCGACGGGATCCGGCACATAAATACGCAGAAGCGATGTGGCGCTCATAGGTTGCAAAGCGGTCACCGGCAGGGAAGCAGGGATAAACCACGATTCACCGGTCCGGTAATCGAACGAAATATCGGTGTCATGGAGCTTGCCATGGCCCTCCAGAATGACCAGCAACTGGAACCGTTCCGGGTCGCTCTCAATCAGGGTGGTTCTGTCGCAGTCCCAGCGCTCGGTGGCGAAGAATTCGCATGCGGCCAGCAACTGCTTTTTGGCGTCGGGCGAATGCAGCGCGAGCGGGGGAATCTTGCCGCCACGCGATTCGGCGAAGTTCGTCACTTCCAGCGCCTTCTCGATATGTAGTTCGCGGGGCTTACCCGCAGCGTCGACACGGCCAAAATCGTACACCCGATAGGTGAGGTCCGAGTATTCCTGCACTTCACAAAGAACCATGCCGGGCCCGATGGCGTGCTGCGTGCCTGCGGGAAGGAAATACGTTTCGCCGGGGTGCACGGGGTGGCGCACGAAGAGATCTTCGACGTTACCCCTGGCGATGGCCTCACGAAACACCTCTTTGGTAACCCCGGGCTTCAAGCCGATCAACAACTCGGCGCCGGGCTCCGTGGAGAGGATGTGCCACATCTCGGTCTTGCCGCGGCCACCGGCAGCTTGCTCGAACTTCGCGGCGTAAGCGTCATCCGGATGCACCTGGATGGAAAGCATGTCGCACGGGAAGATGAACTTCACGAGCAGAGGGAAGTCGCGATAGTGGCCCAGACGGGTGCCACGCCACTCCGCTGGCATAGCTCGCCAGCTTTCTCCTAAAGAACTTCCGGCGAAGGGGCCATTGGCGATGGGCCGGTCCATACTCGTGAGCCACGCCTCGCCCAACAATTCCTTCAGGTTCGTTTTCTCAGGGAAATAAGGAGCCAGCGAGCGCGCACCCCAGGGGCGCGGGCTGAAGAAAGGTTCAATGCGTGCTGGAAGGGGCTCGATCACGGTTCAGGATGCAGCCTCAGCCCGCGTGAATGCTTTGCGCAACCGGCGGAGGCCTTCTTGGATGCGTTCCAGAGAGGTTGCGTAAGAAATCCGCAAATAGCCCGGAGCGCCGAATGCTTCGCCGGGGACGAGCGCGACATGCGCTTGATCCAGCAGCAGCTTCGCCAGATCCGTGCAGTTCTTCGCCAGGGCATCCTTGCCTTCGCCGAGGTGCGAAGAAACATTGGGGAAGGCGTAGAAGGCGCCGCCGGGCCATTCGCAAGTGACGCCTGGAATGGCGCGGAGTCCTTCGACAATGCGTTTGCGCCGCGTGGCATATTCCGCGAGCATGATGGGAACAGTGTCCATCGTGCCGCGCATGGCTTCCAGCGCCGCGTATTGGGCGATGGAGGTCGGGTTGGAAGTGGACTGGCTCTGCAGTTTGATGATGGCCTGAATCAGAGGCTCCGGCGCCAGAGTATAGCCGATGCGCCAGCCAGTCATGGCAAACGTTTTGGAGACGGAGCCGATTACGATTAAGTTGCTCTTTGAGTCCTTGACGCTGGCGATGGAGAACGGCTTGTGCGGCTCGTAAACGAAATGCGAATAGCATTCATCGGCCATCAGCCAAATATCGTGTTTCTTGCAGAGCGCCAGGATGCGCTGGTATTCCTGCGGAGTGACGACGCCACCGGTCGGATTGCACGGGGAATTGATGATGACCATTTTCGTCTTTGGCGTGATGGTTTTCTCAATATCCGCGGCTTTGGCTGCAAATCCGTCTTCCGCGCGCGTTTGCACGATTACCGGCGTTCCACCCGCATATTTGATGATGTCCGGGAAGCTGACCCAGTAGGGAGCGGGCAGGATCACTTCGTCGCCGCGCTGGATCAGGACGCTGACCGCATTAAAAATGGCGTGCTTTCCGCCAACGTTGACCACGCATTCCTTCGCCGTGTAATCAGAGCCCAGTTCGCGCTTGTGCCAGGCCACAATCGCTTCGCGCAATGGCATGATTCCGCCGGTGGGTGTGTACTTGGAGCGATTCTCTTCAATGGCTTTGATGGCGGCCCTTTTGATGTGATCGGGGGTGGGGAAGTCGGGCTCCCCGGGGCCGAAGTCGGCAATATCCACGCCTTTGGCCTTGAGTTGATCCGCGGCACTGATGACCGCCGCGGTCGGCGAGACCTGGATGCGGTTGATGCGATCGGTAAACTGCACAGTCACTCCTCGAAGCGAAGCGGCAAGCGTAACCCAACAGTTTTCAGGAAAACGGGGAGAAATTCAATCGAGAAGAGCGTTGAAGCGGGATGCTTCATGTGACGGGCAACCAAAACTCCCGTCCCAGTCACCATTGGGTATTGTGCAAGCGCGTGCTCAGGAGACTTTTGCGCGGAGACGCTGCTCGACGATCGAGGGAACCAATCCCGTCAGTGGCCCGCCCAGTTGCGCGAGTTCCCGGACAATCTTGGCGCTCAAGTAGCTGTAAGCTTCGCCAGGCAGCATGAAGACGGTTTCCATGCGCGGCTCGAGCTTGCGGTTCATCAAGGCCATCTGGAGTTCGTATTCATAGTCGGAAATGGCGCGAATCCCGCGGAGGATGACGGAGGCGCCGCGATGTCGAGCGTAATCCACCAGCAACCCCTCGAAGGGCTCCACCTCTACGCAATCCCATTTTCTCGTGACTTCGCGGAGCATTTCCACGCGCTCGGCCACGGAAAACAGCGGCTCTTTTTCGAGGTTCTTCAGCACCGCGACAATCAGGCGATCAAACATCTTTTCGCCGCGTTCGATCAGGTCCAGGTGGCCATTTGTCACAGGATCAAACGAGCCGGGATATATGGCGACGCAAGTCTTCATTGTTTGGCGGTCCGCCGCACATTCTATCCTAAACATTCGGCAAAGCGCGAGGGAACTTGCGAAATCACAATTTTGCGGAATGGCAAGGGGCTAGCGTTTTGCGTGGGCGAGGAAAGTGTGCCAAGCTCATCTGTTTCACACTGTGATGCCTAAGTCCCTTGGTTGCATTCGATGGATTTCTGGAGGTCCGCCCCATGCGGAGTTTAACTTTCGGCAGAATCGCTGTATTGCTTCCGGTATTGTTGCTGGTGTTTGGCGCGTTTTCGATGCGCGCGCAGTCTCCGACGGCTGTGAACCTGATGCCCACGCCCGCCAAGCTGCAAGCGGGCGCCGGTTTCCTGAAGATTGACGAGACTTTCCGGCTTTCTTTCGCGGGTTACCAGGAACCGCGGCTGGAGCGTGCGGGCCAGCGATTCCTGGAACAACTGCATCGCCAGACGTCGCTGGTGCTGCAGAGTCGCGACACTGCGGATGCCACAAAAGCGGCGCTGCAGATCACTACGGATCATGAGAGCAAGGCGATTGAAGAGTTGGGTGAAGATGAGTCGTACACGCTGGAGGTGACAGCGTCTGGGGCAAAGCTGCACGCGGCCAATCCCCTGGGCGTGTTGCAGGGCCTGCAGGCATTTCTGCAGTTGGTCACGATCACGCCGGAAGGATTCGGCGCGCCGGTTTTGAGCATTCAGGATCAACCGCGATTTCCGTGGCGCGGGTTGATGATCGATTCCGGTCGCCATTTCACGCCCATCGCGGTGCTGGAGCGCAATCTGGACGGCATGGAAGCCGTCAAACTCAACGTCCTCCATTGGCACCTGTCGGAAAATCAGGGCTTCCGCGTGGAAAGCCACAAATATCCCAAACTGCACGAACTGGGTTCCGACGGGTTGTACTACACACAGGACGAAATACGCGGCTTGATTGCCTACGCCCGGGACCGCGGCATTCGCGTTGTGCCGGAGTTCGATATGCCCGGCCACAGTACCGCCTGGTTTGTGGGCCACCCGGAACTGGCCAGCGGCCCCGGCCCCTACCAGATCGAGCGCAAATGGGGCGTTTTTGATCCGGCGATGGACCCCACCAACGAGAAGACCTACAAGTTTCTCAACGAATTCATAGCGGAAATGGCCAAGCTCTTTCCAGACGCGTTCTTCCATATCGGCGGCGATGAGGTGAACGGAAAAGAATGGGACGCCAATCCAGCGATTCAGGAGTTCAAGAAGGCCCACGGCATCAAGGACAACAACGGCCTGCAGGCATATTTCAGCCAGCGCGTGCAGGAGTTGGTGGTGAAACACGGGAAGACGCCCATCGGCTGGGATGAAATCCTGGTGCCGGGGGTGCCGAAGAACATTGTCATTCATTCCTGGCGTGGCGCGGACTCGCTGGCCGCTGCGGCGAAGCAGGGGTATCGCGGAATCCTCTCGAATGGCTATTACATTGATCTAGGGTGGAGCGCGGCGCGGCACTACGCCTTTGACCCACTAGGGGGTGCCGCAGCAAACCTCACGCCGGAAGAACAGAAGTTGGTGCTTGGCGGAGAGGCGACCATGTGGTCGGAGTACGTAAATGCCGAAAATATCGATTCGCGCATCTGGCCGCGCACCGCAGCGATCGCGGAAAGACTCTGGTCGCCGGCGGAAGTGCGCGACCCGGCGTCGATGTACGCCCGGCTACCCTTTATTAGCGAGCGGCTGGAGTGGCTGGGCCTGACTCATCGCACGTATCAGCGGAGGATGATCGATCGCATGGCGGGAGCGGCTTCGCCGGACGAATTGTCCGCCCTGACGTCACTTGCGGAGGCGCTGGAGCCCGTGAAGGACTACTCGCGCGAGCAAAGTGGAACGGAGCCGACCAGCCAAACGCCCCTGAATCACCTTGTCGATGCCGTGCAACCCGAAAGCGAAGCGTCGCGCCTGTTTTCCAGCAAAGTGGATGAGTACCTCGCGAGTTCCTGCAAGGATGCCGCAACAGGTGCCGAACTACGCGCGCGACTCTTGCAGTGGGCTGGGAACGATGCGCGCTTGCGGCCCCTTGAGGAACGTTCCTTCCTTGTGATGCAAGCGAGTCCTGCATCGTCAGCGTTTTCCCAGGCTGCGGAACTTGCCCTAGGTGCTCTTGACCGCATCAGCCAGGGAGTTCCCTTCACGCCAGAGTTCAAGAAGCAACAGAGTGACAGTTTGAATGCGTTGGAAATGCAGGCGCATAAGGCTCAAGTTACGATCCCGGCGCTGCCTGCGTTCCAGAAGTTGCTCGACGCTGCCACGCTCGGCGGGGCGTGCGTAAGCGCAAAGTAGGCGCTGGCTGGAAGCAACTCGATGGCGACGAACTCGCCAAGGCCGTCAGGCATCTGGTGAAACTCCTGGAGAGGTCCCAAAACGAGGAGGAAACGGTCGCCGTTGGGGCAAGCCCAGGCACCATTCACCCTTAAGAAGCAACCATTTAGCGGAAAGTGCTGCATATCCGACTGAAATGGTCTTACTCTAAATTCAAGCAAAGTAACAGTTTGCTTAGGAATATGGAGAGATTGCGGGTTGACAAAAGGGCCTCCCGGGGGATATATTGTAATTGCGACTAGAACAGTCGCATATTCGCAGAAGCGTTCCGGGGGCACTACTCGGGCGGCATGTTCAAACTCTCCAAGAAGGCGGACTACGGCTTGATTGCTATGAAGCATCTGGCCAATCATCGCCACCGGCATGCATGCAGTGCCACCGAAATCGCCGAGGAATATGGGATTTCGGGGACATTGATGGCCAAGGTGCTGCAGAAACTGGCGCGCCAAAATCTGGTCAACGCGAAGCATGGTTCCACCGGTGGTTACCAGTTGGCGAAGGCGCCCGAGAAGATCAGTGCATTAGAGGTGATTACGGCGATTGATGGGCCCGTGCTGATCATTTCTTGCGTGACAACGCATGGAAATTGTGACGCGACGGAGCGCTGCTCCATCAAAGAACCATTGCGGCGCGTGAATGAAAGTATTTTGAGCGTGTTGAGCACGGTGACCATCGCCCAATTGAGCGAGGACATTCCGGAGCCCGCGCTGGTGGAATTGAAAGGGATGGACCGCCTGGCGGTACTGGGTTGAGCGGAAGCCTCCCAACTGGATAGGAGAACAGGGAAATGGCCGTTAAGCTGCCGATCTACATGGACAATCACGCCACCACGCCGATGGATCCGCGTGTGTTGCAGGCGATGTTGCCCTACTTCACGGAGAAGTTCGGGAACGCCGCGAGCCGCAACCACTCGTTCGGCTGGGCCGGCGAGGAAGCAGTGGAGACCGCGCGGCAGCAGATTGCTTCCCTGATCAATGCGACGCCCAAGGAGATTATCTTCACGAGCGGCGCAACGGAGTCCGACAACCTGATGCTCAAGGGCGTAGCGGAGATGTACCGCGAAAAGGGCAATCACATCATCACCCAGGCGATCGAGCACAAGGCCGTGCTGGACACCTGCAAGAACCTGGAGAAGCACGGGTTTGAGGTCACTTATCTGCCGGTGCAGAAAGACGGCCGCGTGGATCCCGAGGATGTGCGCAAGGCCATCAGGCCGAGCACGATTCTCATCAGCATCATGTACGCCAACAATGAAATTGGCGTCATCAATCCGATCCGGGAAATCGGCAAGATCGCCAAAGAGCGCGGCATCTTCCTGGCGGTGGATGGCGTGCAAGCCGTTGGCAAGATTCCCGTGGACGTCCAGAAGGACAACATTGATCTGCTGGCGATCAGCGGGCACAAGATTTATGGGCCCAAGGGCGTTGGCGCGCTGTACGTTCGCCGGCGCAATCCTCGCGTGCAGCTCGCGGCCATTATTGATGGCGGCGGGCACGAACGCGGGATGCGCTCCGGCACGCTCAACGTAACCGGCATCGTCGGTCTTGGCAAAGCCTGCGAGATTTGTCAGCAGGAAATGCCGGAAGAGACGAAGAGAATGCTCGCGTTGCGCAAGAGGCTGAAGGACGGCCTGGAAGCCAAGCTCGACGAAACTTTCATCAATGGTTCGATGGAGCATCGCCTCCCGAACAACCTCAACATGAGCTTCGCCTATGTCGAAGGCGAGTCGCTCCTGATGGGGATCAACGACATAGCGGTTTCCAGCGGTTCCGCGTGCACCTCGGCAACCCTGGAACCGAGTTATGTACTCAAAGCCTTAGGCGTGGGCGAGGACCTGGCCCATACGTCGATCCGCTTCGGCCTGGGGCGCTTCAATACCGAGGAAGAAGTCGACTACGTGATCGACAAAATGGTGCAGGTTGTGACCAAGCTGCGCGAACTTTCGCCACTGTATGAAATGGCCAAGGAGGGGATCGACATCTCCAAGGTCAAGTGGCAGACCGCGTAATTTCAAGGAAAGATAGAAGGGAAGCAAAATGGCAAGTGCAAGTGCAATTGCAAGTGAAGGAACACTCAGGATTCACCGCTCCATCGCCGGAACTTCGGCGCCGTTTCGCGTTACGTTTCAGGCGTATCAGGACGGGGATGAACCCGCGCCCGCTGCAGAGCGTGCGTTTTACCACCTCCAGGATGTGCGGCAGTTCCTGCATGTTCTGGGACTCACCGCGGAATACATCCGCGACGCGCTGAGGGAACTCACTGCGGGCCGTTCGGCGTTTCTGACCAACATCGCCCTGACGGAAAAGGCGATCAAGAATGCAGGATTTGGCTCGCTCGTCACCGTGACGAAGGGCTGAAGATTGAAGACCGAAAAGGCGGAAGGAGCAAGGGGTCCATGGCATATAGCGAAAAAGTAGTCGACCATTACAATAACCCGCGCAACGTCGGCAGCCTGCCCAAGGAAGATCCCAACGTAGGGACCGGCCTGGTGGGCGCGCCGGAGTGCGGCGACGTGATGAAGCTGCAGATGCGCATCAATCCGGAGACGCAGGTCATTGAAGAAGCCAGGTTCAAGACCTTCGGATGCGGCTCGGCCATCGCCAGCTCTTCACTAGCCACGGAATGGGTGAAGGGCAAGACGGTGGAAGAAGCGCTCGCCATCAAGAATACGGACATCGTCCGCGAGCTCTCCCTGCCGCCGGTCAAGATTCACTGCTCCGTGCTCGCCGAGGATGCCATTAAGGCCGCCATCGGAAACTGGAAGAAGAAGCACGGAGTGGAAGTTCCCGAGCACGAGAAGTCATCGCATTGATTCTCGGCTCGGCGTTAGTGGCGTCTTCCGGCGGTGAGGGTTGGCCGTCGGAGGATGCTGTCGAGTTTTTTTGTAAGGTTTTTAAGGGTTGGAATTATGGCGACGGAAGTTAAGACAGAGGTTGCTCCGAAAATCGGTCCGGTGATTCACATGACCGAGCACGCGGCGAAGAAGATTCTGGCGCTGCTGGCCAAGGAAGGCGTATCTCCGGAAACGGGCGGGCTGCGCGTGGGTGTGCAGGGCGGAGGCTGTTCCGGGCTGTCCTATGCCATGCGTTTGGATACGCAGGCGCGGGACCGCGACAAAGTCTTCGAGGAATTTGGCGCGCGGATTTTTGTGGATCCGAAGAGCCTGCTGTATCTCAATGGCACTACCCTGGAATATGAGGAGACGCTCATGCGGCAAGGATTCGTTTTTCAGAATCCCAACGCCGCGCGGAGCTGTGGCTGCGGCAGTTCGTTCACGGCTTAGCGGTAACACGGACTCCAGTTCGTGCCCGGGCGGTTTCTGACTCGGTCTGACCAGTGGTTGGCCACCGCAATCGCCAGCCACTTTTTTTATGTGTGCAGCGCAGTACGGGAAAAACCTTATGGCAACGCCACTCCATACCACGAATCCTCCACTCGCCTGCTGGAATTGCCACGAGCGCACCATCGGCACGCATTTTTGCCCGGGATGCGGCAAGCTGCTGCAACTGCCACAGGGAAGTGATTACTTTGCGATGTTCGAGCTGCCGCGGAAGCTGTGGATTGAAATGGGCGCGCTGGAACAGAAGTTCCTGCAACTCAGCTGGAAGCTGCACCCCGATAACTTTGTCGGCGCGACGGAGCAGGAACGCGAAATTTCGTTGCAGCGCAGCTCGGAACTGAATGACGCCTATCGCACGTTGCGCGACCCCATCGCGCGGGTGGAGTACCTGCTGGCGATCGAGGGCACGCGGAAGAACGGCGAGAACAAGCAGCAGGCGCCTCCGGAATTGCTCGAGGAAGTATTCGAGTTGAATGAGTCGCTCGACGAACTCCGCGAAGCCAAGGCTGATGGAAGCGACACGGCTTTGCTGAGGTGCCGCCTGGAAGACGCCGAGAAGAATTTTGAAGAGAAGCAGAACGAAGTGGATGGCTTGTTGCAATCCAAAGCGCGGGAATGGGACGCCGCCATCGACGCAAGCGCCCAGGAAGCGGCTCGAAAGAAGATCATGGCGCAGCTCAACGAACTTCTGAACCGCCGGTCGTACATACGCAACCTGGTGGTGAATGTTCAGAAAGAATTGTTGTGACGTGGTTGTTGGGCCCGGGTTCTAACTTACAACTGATTACTGGTAACTGATAACTTCACCATGGGAAAGATCGTCGGCATCGATCTGGGAACAACGAACAGCCTGGTGGCGTACGTGGATGCGCAGACCGGCGAACCGAAGTGTATCCCGGGGCCGTCTGGCAGCACGCTGTGCCCTTCCGTCGTGAGTCTCGATCCGGACGGCAGCATCATCGTTGGTGAACCCGCGCGCCGCCGCTTGCTGACCCAGCCGGAACGCTCCATCTATTCCGTGAAGCGCCTGATGGGCCGGGGGCCTTCCGACGTGCAGAGCGAACTGAAGCTTTTCCCGTTCCGCATCGATCCGGCAAGCAAGAACGTGATCCGCGTGCAGCTTGGCGATAAAGTGTTCACGCCGCCGGAGATTTCCTCGTTCATTTTGCGCGAACTGAAAAATTGGGCGGAATCCTACTTCGGCGAGCCGGTTGGCCGCGCGGTGATCACCGTGCCTGCCTATTTCAACGATGCGCAACGCCAGGCCACCAAGGATGCCGGGAAACTCGCCGGGCTGGAAGTGCTGCGCCTGGTCAACGAGCCAACGGCCGCGGCGCTGGCGTATGGCCTGCACGAAAAGCCCGCCGCGGCGGGGGGCAAAGTTGCCGTGTATGATCTGGGCGGAGGCACGTTTGATATTTCCGTGCTGAAGCTGATTTCCACGGGCGAAGGCGACATCTATCAGGTGCTGTCCACGAACGGCGATACGCACCTGGGCGGCGACGACATTGATAATCTGCTGCAGGCCTTTGTTCACGAACAGATTCTGCAAACCGACCAAATTGACTTCTCGCCGCACGGCGAATTGGCGCAGGAACTCCGCAAAGCGCTGATCGACATCAAGCACCAGCTTTCGGAGACAACCTCGGCGACGCTGCGATTCCCGCTGCCCAACGGCAATGTGTTTGTGCGCGAATTCACGCGGGGCGCGCTGGAGGCGCTGATTCGCCTGGTGGTTGAACGCACGATGGTGCCGGTGAAGCTGGCGCTGGCCGACGCACAATTGAAGCCGAACGAGTTGGATGAGGTAGTTCTGGTTGGTGGCACAACGCGCACGCCCATGATTCGCCGCACCGTGCAGGAATTTTTCGACCGCAAGCCGCACACGGAGCTGAATCCGGATGAAGTGGTGGCGTTGGGCGCCGCGGTGCAAGCCAACATCCTTGATCAAGGCGTGAAGAACATGTTGCTGCTGGATGTCACGCCGCTTTCGCTGGGCATCGAGACGTATGGCGGCGCCGTGGCCAAGGCCATCCCGCGCAACTCCACGATTCCCGCAAGCGCGCAGGAGCTTTACACGACCGGCGTGGACAATCAGACTGGGATCGACATTCATGTCCTGCAGGGCGAACGTGAATTGGCGAAGGACTGCCGTTCGCTGGCGCGTTTTACTTTGCGAGTCCCCCCGGCCCCCGCGGGCCTTCCCCGCATTGAAGTGAAATTCCTGATTGACGCCAACGGCATTCTGCAGGTGGCCGCAAAAGATTTGCGTAACGGCCAGCAGCACATTATCGAAGTGCAGCCCAGCTATGGGCTGAATGATGCGGATATTGAACGCATGCTTGAGGAGTCCATCGAGTACGCCGAGCAGGATTTTGCGGAGCGCCAGGTGATCGAAGCGCGCACCGAAGCGGAATCCATTCTCACTGCCACAGCGAAGGCTCTGGCGAATCCGCAGGCGGCGCAATTGCCCGCAACGGAACGACAGACGGTGGATGCCGGCGTTGCCGCGTTGAGAGAAGCGGTGAAGGGCAGCGACTACAAGCTGATCCGGCAGCAGATCGATGAATTGAATCGCGCCACCGAGCATCTGGCCGAACTGCTGATGAATACCGCGGTGCAAACGGCGCTTGAGGGCAAGAAGTTGGCGGAGGTCTAACGATATGGGCGGCAGCAATCCATACATCGAGGAAGTGAAATACAAGAAGGCGACGCAAAAGTTCAAGGTCACCTTTCTGCCGAGCGGCAAAACCGTCGAGGTTGATCCGGAAAAGTTTCCTTACGGCCACAACGGCCTGCCCGGCAGCATCCTGGACATTTCCGAGGGCTTCAAGATGGGGCTGGACCATGCCTGCGGAGGAGTATGCGCCTGCTCCACCTGCCACGTGATGGTAAAGGAAGGGCTGGAATCCTGCAATGAAGCCACCGATGCGGAGCTTGATGAACTCGATGAAGCACCGGGCATCACGCCAAAGTCGCGGCTGGGTTGCCAGACCGTGCCCGACGGCACCACGGACATCGTGGTGGAAATCCCCGAATGGAACAAGAATTACGCTAAGGAACTGGACCATTGAAACAGTTTTCAGTTGTAGGTTTTCGGTTCTCAGTCAGGCGAGAAGAAAGAAATCGGCGAGCTGATGCGTGGCGGATGACTTTGCGACGGGCGCCTACGTGGTTTTGTAGCGGCCGCCTTCTGAGGCGGGCGCACTGAAGGAGTCAGAGACATGCCGCAGACTTTCGATTGGGACAGCCTCGACGACATTGCCATCGGCTTGACCGACACGCATCCCGACGTCGATCCGCTGACCGTGCGTTTCACGGACTTGCACAAATGGATCACGGAACTGCCGGGGTTTGTCGGCGATCCGCTGAAGTCCAACGAGAGCAAGCTCGAAGCCATCCAAATGGCCTGGCACGAGGAGTGGCAGGATCGCCAGAGGTGAGAGAAGTTATAAGTTTTCAGTATTAAGTTTTAAGTAACACTCCCAATGTGTACGCGTGATTGCCATGCCCGAAGGGCAGATTTTCCGAAACTTACAACTTACAACTTATGACTTTCTGCCCTCGCGTGGCGCGTAACGCGGCTTTCTCGTATAATTGAGAGGTTGTATTTCCCGCGATTGTGGCGCTATGGTGCAACGGTTAGCACGCGGCCCTTTCAAGGCCGAAATACGGGTTCGATTCCCGTTAGCGCTACCAAACCTTCCAGCGTTCCAGACCGATCTTGAAATCTGAAGTCGAAGCGGGATTTCATCGCACAAAAAACGTGCGATGGAGAACCGTTTCTCCACTCCGGGACGGCAAAAAGCGCCGTCCCTCCGGTCGAAATGACAGACTTTGGGCGGTGAATTGCGCAGCGGGCTTCGTTCGATTTTCCGCGTTGATGCTATGCTATTAGATAGGCCCCTATTTGCGGGTTGGAGGACATTTCGATGGCCGAGCTGTTTCGCTCCAATAATCCAGGTGCATTCGACAGGTCGATGCAACACCATCTGAGGTAAGTCTGCTCTGAAAAGGTGGTGTTGCTATGAGATCAGGGAGGTTGGGACTTTCTGCGATC
>Ga0209039_10000313_pt1 | contig 47001 bp, 46 predicted proteins | sample BogFormECP12_OM1_FD_188238 | JGI IMG/M metagenome (GOLD analysis project Ga0209039, IMG submission 188238) | Bog forest soil microbial communities from Calvert Island, British Columbia, Canada - ECP12_OM1 (SPAdes) (version 2) | ecosystem: Environmental > Aquatic > Freshwater > Wetlands > Bog ...
ACCCCACGTGGGTAATACAGCCGTCTCATGGCAACTCAATGAGAAATCAACCACATCCCGCTCTTTTTGGCGTGTTCGCAGTAAACTACCGCTAGCCGTGATCCTTCAGCCAAATATTGAAGCGCTATTTTCGGGACACAGCACTGTGGACGTCGACGATAATTCACCGCTGGTGGATGAATGCAAGGCCACTCTGAATGAAAGCCGCCGGCCGGCCGACGGGTTGTTTGGAACCAAGCCGCGCCGCTTGCATCCATAGGATAGGGAGGTGAAATTATGAAAATCGGGGTACTGGGATCAGGAATCGTTGGGCAGGTGTTGGCGACAGGTTTCCTCAAGCACGGTCACGAGGTCATGATCGGCACGCGCACGCCCGCTAAACTGGCGGATTGGCTCAAGCAGAACCCCGGCGGCCGCACGGGGAGCTGTGACTCGACGGCCCAGTTCGCCGAAGTGGTGGTCCTGGCCGTCAAGGGCACCGTCGCCGCGGACGCTCTACGCGCTGCCGGCGCGGCTCATCTGGAGGGAAAGACCGTCATTGACGCGGCCAATCCGATTGCTGACGCGCCACCCGTGAACGGAGTCTTGCGGTTCTTTACCGATCTCAACGAATCGCTCATGGAGCGCCTCCAACGGGAGTTCCCGGGTGCGCGCTTCGTGAAGGCATTCAATTCTGTGGGTAACGCGTGCATGGTGAACCCCCAGTTCAAAGGTGGAAAGCCCACCATGTTCATTTGCGGGAACGACGACGCGGCCAAGAAAACCGTGGCGGGAATTCTCGATCAATTCGGTTGGGAAACCGCCGATATGGGTAAGGTCGAAGCCGCTCGCGCCATCGAGCCCTTGTGCATGCTCTGGTGCATTCCCGGCCTGCTGCGCAATGACTGGGTCCACGCCTTCAAGTTGCTGACTTAGGACACGTCATTGCGTTTCGGTATAACCTCGGTTATACTCCAAGCATGAAAACAGCAATCTCCATTCCTGATCGCGTATTCCGCGCGGCGGAGCGGGCCGCGAAGCGCCAAAAGGTCTCGCGCAGCCGCTTTTATGCCCAAGCCGTTGAGGCTTATCTAAAGGCGCAGTCCGGTAAGCGCATTACGGAAGCACTGAATGCCGTATATGCCACTGAAGATTCCTCGCTTGATCCTGTGATGGCCCGGATCCAAAGCTTGTCAATTGGGCGCGAGGAGTGGTGATGCGCCGAGGCGAGATCTGGTGGGCTTCCTTGCCCCCTCCTACCGGTTCCGGACCGGGGTACCGCCATCCGGTTGTTGTCATCCAGACGAACGAGTTCAACGAGAGCCGAATCAAAACTGCGGTTGGCGTCCTGATAACCTCTAACCTACGCTTGGCCGGCGCGCCAGGCAATGTCCGCTGCGGGCGTGAGGAGACCGGACTTCCCAAAGATTCTGTGGTGAATGTCTCGCAGGTCGTGACGGTTGATAAAGAGCTGTTTATCGAGCGGGTGGGTACAATTCCAACCCATCTACTCACTCAAGTCGAAGAGGGACTGAGACGAGTTCTGGGCCTGTGAGCCTTTACGATACTCACCGATGATAATAGATCTCCAAACCGCAATCGAAGAATTGTACGTTTGCGGGATCGAGCAATACGGCGAGGAATACTTCCGCGCTTTTGACGAATTCAAGGCCGCGCTGAACGAGGGCCGTGTGCGGGCGGCGGAGCCGGATGCAGGTTCGCCTTCCGGCTGGCGGGTGAATGGCTGGGTGAAGAAGGGAATCCTGCTGGGGTTCCGCCTCGGACGTGTAGAGTCCATGCCGCCGACCGGCCTCCAATTCCGCGATAAGCATACTTATCCCTTGAAGCAACTCCCGGACGACCAGAATATCCGCGTGGTGCCGGGCGGCTCGTCGATCCGTGATGGTTGCTACATCGGGAAGAATGTAACCTGCATGCCGCCGATGTATGTCAACGTGGGCGCCTATGTCGACGAAGGGACCATGGTTGACTCGCATGCGCTGGTGGGTTCCTGTGCGCAGGTCGGCAAGCGAGTCCACATCAGCGCCGCGGCGCAAATCGGTGGCGTGCTGGAACCGATTGGGGCGCTGCCGGTGATTATCGAGGACGATGCGCTGGTGGGCGGCAACTGCGGCGTCTACGAGGGCACGATTGTGGGCAAAGGCGCCGTGCTCGCCGCCGGAACCATCATCACCGGCTCCACGCCCGTCTACGACCTGGTGCGCGACACCGTGCATCGCCGCGAAGGCGACGCTCCGCTGAGGATTCCTGAGGGCGCCGTGGTGGTTCCCGGCGCGCGCGCCGTCACCAAGGGTCGTGGCAAGGAGTTGGGAATTTCCCTCTACACGCCGGTCATCATCAAATACCGCGACGAAAAAACCGATCAGGCCGTCAGGCTGGAGGATTTGCTCCGGTAGAAAGACCGAAAAAACCGAGTAGTGGTGCAGTTTGAAAAATCTGGTAGCGGGTTACTTCGAAAAGTCTGCGGCATCATGATTACCTTGGGTACCAGCGTAGCGTGATCAACCAAACTGACCCTCCGGGAAGTTCCGCTAATGAAATATATCCAGCTCGTCTGCGTCTCGGTATCCTTGGTGCTTGGAGGATGCAGCTCGTTTCCAAGCGGTTCGTCCATTGACCGTGCGGCTGCGCAGAAAGTAGCAGACTCGTTCATGGCCGACTTGGTTGCTGATCGGGTCGACGGCGCCTTAGACAAAATGGAGTCCGAATTTGTCCATCAGACCGGGCGGGCTCAGGCGGAAGCCGCGATGAGGAACCTGTTCACTTACTGTGGCCGACCGCTCGACAGCGAGGTCAAGCATGACGAGGTTGGTTTCAAAGCCTACCCTGACGGACGAAGAAAGCCGATGCGAAAATTCTACTATGCTGCTACTACCACTCAGCACCCCAAAGGCGAATGCTTCTTCTCGGTGGAGGTCGTGCCCGACCAAGGGAGTTTCAGGGTGACGAGCTTCGGGCCATTGACCCTACAGTCGGGGCAACTTCCCGACTGGCTGAAGCGATAACATTGCGCGCGCTTTGGCACGGCTCCTGAATGGAACGGAGACTGCTATGGCACTGAGGCGCAGCGGCAGGCCACTGGCAGGAAAATTCAAAGTAGCCCACCTTCGAAAAACGGCTTGACGGGCAGATTTGAGCGTGGTACTTTTACCTACCGACTGGTCGGTATTTGCCCCCAGCCGGCGACCGAGAGTGACCTTATGGCTAAGCTTGTTTCCGGTTCCGAAATCCTGCTCGAAAGCCTGAAGCGCCAGAAGGTGGATGTGTTTTTTGGCCTCCCGGGGGGCGCGGTCCTTCCCCTTTACGATGCCCTTTACAGTGCGGGCATTCGCCACCTGTTGGTGCGGCACGAGCAGGCCGCGGCTTTCGCTGCCGATGGCTACGCGCGCGTGACCGGCAAGCCAGGTGTTTGTTTGGGAACCTCCGGTCCGGGCGCCACTAACCTCATCACCGGTTTGACCTCGGCGATGATGGATTCAATCCCCATCGTCGCCCTAACGGGCCAGGTCCCAGTGGCGTTGATTGGGAAGGACGGTTTTCAGGAAGCGGACACCATCGGTATTAGTCTCCCCTCCACCAAGCAGTCGTTTGCGGTTCGCTCGGCTGCGGACATTCCCAGGATTATCGATCGCGCTTTCCGGGCAGCGGTTTCCGGACGGCCGGGGCCGGTGCTGATTGATCTTCCCAAGAACGTGCTGATGGAAATGGCCGAGCCGGTTTACCCTTCCACGCTAGGCGTTGCGCGGCCGGAGCGGCTGCGCGAGTTTGTGGATGCTGACATCGAGCGCGCTGCGGACATGATCCTGGAAAGCCGCCGCGCGGTGTTCTATGTAGGTGGCGGAGTGGTTGCCTCCGACGCCTGGAAGGAACTGCGCGAGCTGGCGGAGCTGACTCACATTCCGGTAACGACAACCCTGATGGGGTTGGGCGCCTTCCCTTCCCACCATCCGTTGTCGCTGGGGATGCTGGGCATGCACGGCTCGTACGCCACCAACATGGCGATCTGCAACTGCGACCTTCTGGTGGCCATCGGGGCGCGATTTGATGACCGGGTGACGGGCCGCTTGAACGGCTTCGCCACCGGCGCCAAGAAAATTCAATTTGACGTTGATCCCTCTGAGGTCAACAAGAACGTGCCGGTGGATTTGTCCCTGGTGGGCGACGCGCGGGAAGCCTTGAAGGCTCTGATTGATGTTTTGAAGCGCCGCCAGGCGGCGTGTACGCCCGAGCGCCAGCGGTGGCTCCAGCGCATCGAATCCTGGCGCGGCGAGCATCCCCTGACCTACGACCGGTACGCGAACACGGTGAAACCCCAGATGGTGATTGAATCGATCGCCCAACACGCCGCTGAAGACGCCATCATTTCCGTGGACGTGGGCCAGCACCAGATGTGGACCGCGCAGTTCTACAACTTCACGCGGCCGCGCACCTGGCTCTCTTCCAGCGGATTGGGCTCGATGGGTTACGGCTTCCCCGCCGCCATGGGTGCGCAGATGGCTTTCCCTGACCGCCAGGTGATTGCCATCGTCGGCGACGGTGGATTCCAGATGACGCTAAACGATCTGGCGACGGTGGTGCAATACCGCGTGCCCGTGAAGATTGCCATCATCAACAATCGCGCCCTGGGCATGGTGCGGCAGTGGCAGGAAATTTTCTTTGAGAAGCGCTACTGCGACATTGACCTCGACTTTGCGCCGGACTTCGTGAAGCTGGCGGATGCTTATGGCATTCGCGGCGTGCGCGTGGAGCACCGCACCGACGTGCCGGATGCCATCGAGGATTTCCTCAGCGATCGCGAGCCGCGCTTGCTCGACGTTTGGGTGGACCCGGCGGAAAACGTCTATCCCATTGTTCCCCCGGGAGCTGCCCTGGCGGAGATGGTGGTGGAACCGCCACGAGTGCAAGTGGAAGAAGAGGTATTGGATGATTTGTGGGCAGTTTGATTGGAAAAACGAAACTCGAAAATCGAAATTCGAAACTCGTGAACGCGATGCCGAATTTCAAGTTTCGATTTTCGAGTTTCGCTCCTGGCGCCTGAAACTTGATACCTGGAGTTCTCTATGCAATGGCTCATCACGCTTGAAACCGAGCAGGACCTGATTGTGACTTGCCGCCTCATGAACGTTTTTCGCCGCAAGGGATTGAAGATCACCACCCTGGCGATGGCCGCCCGGCCGCATGGCTTTTCCATGATGGCCGTGCTGGACTCGCCCGAATCGGCCATCGATCATCTCTTCAATTTCCTGCGCCGGACGGAAGGCGTGGAACGCGTCTCGTATTACCAACACCAGACCTCCGCTGACGCTTCCTTTGTGTTCATCGACGCCGATGCGGACACCTCGCGTGTGGCCGAGGTCCTCAATACTTTTCCGGGGTCGAAGTTGATTTTTGCCAGTCACGGAAAATATCTTCTCGAGGTTCCCGCGGAAAGCCGCCGGCAACCCGCCGTGCCCACTTTCGGGCTGCCGGAGTTCCTTCCCTTCACCTGCGTGAAATCCACCCGGACGGTGCCCAGCCCGGTCATGGCGGGCGCGCAAGCATGAACGAACAGGAGTCAGAAACCAGAAGTCAGGAGTCAGAAGTTAGGCATCAGCACGGGCGAGATTATTCTGACTTCTGGCTTCTGACTCCTGTTCTTGGTATATAATTCTGCTTTCCAAATTCCATCAACGAAAAGGATTCGAGAACTATGGCTAAAGTTTACTATGAGCAAGATGGCGATTTGAAGAACCTGGAAGGGAAGACCGTAGCCATTATCGGCTATGGCAGCCAAGGGCACGCGCACGCGTTGAATCTGCGTGATAGTGGTGTGAAGGTGATCGTTGCCGAGCGCCTGGGCGACCCCCCGCGCACCAAGGCAAGAGACGCGGGCTTCGAGGTCTATGATGCGTCGGAAGCCGCCCAGCGCGCCGACCTGATCGTCATTCTCATCCCCGATCCCATCCAGGCGCAGGTGTACCAGGAGGCGATCGCCCCGCACCTTGGACCCGGGAAGACTCTGGTGTTTGCCCACGGGTTTAATATTCACTACAAGTTCATCGTTCCTCCGCCCACGGTGGACGTTATCATGATCGCGCCCAAGTGCCCTGGCCATCGACTGCGCGAGCTCTTTACGGAGGGCGTCGGCGTGCCCTCCCTTTTGGCCATCGAACAGGACGCCTCCGGCAACGCGGAGGCGATCGGCCTGGCGTACGCCAAGGGTATCGGCTCGCTCAAAGCGGGCGTGATTCGCACCACGTTCAAAGAAGAAACGGAGACGGACCTCTTCGGCGAGCAGACGGTGCTGTGCGGCGGAGTCTCGGCCCTCATCACCACGGCGTTTGAGACGCTGGTCGAGGCCGGCTACCAGCCGGAGATTGCTTATTTCGAATGTCTCCACGAGCTGAAGCTGATCGTGGACCTCATCTACCAGGGCGGCATCAAGTACATGCGCTATTCGGTGAGCGATACGGCGGAATACGGCGACTACACGCGCGGGCCCGAGGTGATCGACGCGCACGTGCGCGAGACCATGAAGCAAGTTCTGGCCGGCGTTCAAGACGGCTCCTTTGCCAAAGAGTGGATGGAGGAAAATGCCAAGGGACGCCAGCACTTCCTGGAAATGCGCGCCAAGGCTTCCGCCCACCTCATCGAAAAAGTGGGAAGCGAGCTGCGCAAGATGATGCCCTGGATCTCCACCTCCAAGAAAGAAGTCACCGCGGCGCAGGCGGCGGCGCGGGAATAGTAGCGTAGGTAGCCGCCAGCTAACAGCTTGCAGCCGAGGGTAACTGTCGGCTGTGAGCTGTCGGCTGTCGGCTTTCTTAATTACTCGAGGACCACGATGAAAACCCCTGACCCCAAGGTTGTTCACGGCGCGCGCGATTTCGAGAGCCGGGTGAAAAAGCTGGCGCTGATCGGCTGTGGGAAGCTGGGCGAGGGCCTGCTTTCCGGCATGCTGGGTTCGCAGTTCATCCCCGTCGAGCGCGTGGAAGTCACGGTGGCGCACCAGCCGCGCGCCGATTTTCTTGCCGAGAAATACGGCGTGAAAGCTCACACCCACAATGCCCAGGCCGTTAAGGGCGCTGACTTGGTATTAATTGTTTTGAAACCCCAGCAGGTGAAGGGATTTCTCCACGAGGTGAACAAGGTGTTGCGCAAGGACGCGGTGATCATCTCCGCCGCAGCCTCCGTCACCACGGCGCTCATCGAGCGCGAACTGGGCCACCCGGCTCACGTGGTGCGTGCCATGCCCAATACGCCGTGCCTGATTCGCCAGGGCATGACGTCTCTGGCAGCGGGCACTCATGCCACGCCCGACGACGTGGCCCTGGCGCGCGAAATCTTCAGCTCCATGGGCCGCACCGCCGTCGTGGACGAGAAGCACATGGACGCCATCACCGGCCTTTCCGCCTCCGGCCCCGCTTACGTTTACCTGATCATTGAATCGCTGGCCGAAGGCGGCGTGAAGCTGGGTCTGCCGCGCGAGCTTTCCACCGAGCTTTCCGCGCAAACCTTGCTGGGCGCATCGGCGATGGTTCTGCACACCGGCGAGCATCCCGCCAAGCTGAAAGACATCGTTACCACGCCCGCGGGCTGCACCATCGATGGACTGCTGGAACTGGAAGAAGGCGGCCTGCGCGTTACCCTGATCAAAGCCGTGGTCCGCGCCGCGCAACGCGCCAAGCAACTGGTGGAAGGGCAGAACAGTTGAACGCGGCGCAGCTCTAATTTGCCGGCGGAAACTTTGGATTGTGATTTTGGATCCGCGAAGCGGAACCTTCGTCGATGGGTTGTAACCCGCGCACCGGGGAGGCGATCGCCGCGCCTTGGCATCTTAGCTGTAATAATACTAACAAATATAATAACTATAAATAAATATATCCACCGTGGCTCTGGGCTTTTGTCCGGCACACGCCGCCCTCATGGCTTTTGTAATGCTGACTTGTAGGAAAGATTCCCCAACCCTCTCCAAGGGGAGAGGGTGCCCGACGGAGGAGGGAGGGGGCCCCGAGCACCGGGGGTGAGGGGTTACTTGCACGCTCGAGGTGTCGAGAGAATCTCCAGTTGAAAAGTCAAAGACCATAGCGGCGACGCGAAGGATAAACGTTTTCTCTCAACGCAACGCCCCGCATGACCGAACAATTTGTCACCCCAATTCGGTTTCCCTGCGGTTTTCGGTAACTGGCTTGTTATCAGTATGTTCCCAGGTTCGTTTTTTTGAAACCGCCTCCCTCGATCCTTTGTTTTCATTAAGTTCCCAGGTTCGCGGTTATTCAAACCTGATGGACATGAAGTCGCCATGCGGTCACCGTATTTCTTGGCCCATGGCATCATATATCCCTTAACTCTGCGACCCCGCCGATGCGGTTCGGCAGGCCAACTCTACCGAGACTTTTTCCTCGACTACCGCCGGCAAGGATTCCGCCCGGCGCAGGACGGGCTCCCGCCGCCGGACGTAAAACTGGCGCAACTTACGTTCGATCTGGTCCTCCAGGTGAGTTTCGTAGCGAATGACTCCCTCCAATTCCTGGTTGGGCAGCAGCAAGTCGGCATCCTCCTGGAGGGGGTCCGCTTCCAGGTGTTCCGCCGCGTAGAGCGCTTGTAGTTGCTCCCAGTCGGAGATTTCCTTGTTCAGTTCAGCAAGCAGGGATTGGCGCGCCTCCACGGCGCCGTCGGCATCGCCTTCTTTGTATTTCTTCGCCACGCTGTCGAAGTGCGACTTCAGCACTGCGGCGTTAGGCCCCATCGCCTTGGCGTAGAGAAGGGAGAAGTACATGTCGGATTCTTTCTCAAACATTTCCGCACTGACGATATCGCGTAGTTGGGTGAAGAGGGGAATCACCTGCTGGAATTTCATCGCCGAATCAGGCAGGCCGGTGAAACCGCATAGAGCGGCCAAACTGTTAAGTTGAAGCGCGGCGGACCCCGTGGGAGCGGCGCCTGCGCGCCGGCGCTGGTTCTTAAGCCGGCGCCTGCGCAGGGCCACCACTCCTACTTCCGCGCGTTGAAGGTGCTCCAGCCTCCAGCGCAGAATGGCGATGTCTTGCACCCAGGCGGCTTCCCAACCATCGCGTGGCTCCATGGCGGCTGCCAATGCCTTGTGGACCTGTTCGAAATCCGCGGGGCGCTCGCCGAGCGCCGCCATGCTCCGCGCTACGATTTCAGAAAAACGGCGCAGCTTCAGCGAATTGCGACTCGAGATCGCCTTGCCCCGCTCGCTGCGCGGTCCGTTGGAGCGCCGCCCGTTCGCCTGGCTGGCGCTGGACTGCGCCGGGCTGGGTTCTCTTTTGATCAGACTCATGATTCCCTCTCCTTCCGGTTGGGGCAGACGGCGCGAACGCTCGCGGCCCTCGCGCTCCAAGGGGCGCCGTCGGCGGATGAAACGATTCGACGAGTGGGCGGAGGGTGAGATAGGCCTACGGCGTTCATGACACAATTGTAGCCAAGATGGATAGCAGGTTGTCAAGGGGGTATCGTTACTATCTTCCTACCGGCAGGAAGAAAAGTTGGGCCAAATCGCAGATTTCCCGCCAAAAACGACATTATGTCCGTAGACGGGGCGCTTTGTGCAGGGCGGAACGGCGTTCGGCCCTCCGCGAGGTAGCGCATCAGAATTATCCCGCTTCGATCTGGATTACTCTGCGGATTGTGCCATTTTGGATGTTAATAAATATATTTAGAGTGTCATGTTAAAAATAAATAGAGTAAGGCAAATTACGCCTAACTCTGATGCGCTACCTTGCTTTCTTCTCCCATTCTATGCCCAAGCTCAGGTGGGATGAGCCGTCGCCGCGTGATTCCCTGCTGCCAGTCTACTGCCCCGCCAACCTAATCCTTACGGACGATGCCTGTCACCCCGGCGAGGAATAAAATGGCCAACAGCCAGCGGGTGTCACGCAGACTCGAAGGCCCCTTCTTCGCTGCGAACTCTCATCGCTCGGTTAACCGGTGTTTCTTCAGTTGCTCATCACGTCCGAGTTCCATAATGCGCTCTGTCAGTCGATGGACTCCCGTTGAGGGGTTCTCCCCTGCGCAGCCACGTGTCTCCTGCCAATGCTCCAACTCCGCGGCTCGCTGGACGGCTTCGGGGTAATGAGGAAAGACCTCTTGGAAGGGCACCTCTTTATCGTACCCCGGCAGGTGGCCGCGGCAAGCAGACTGTACGTGGTGGCGCTCGATGTGGGCTCGTTGATCTTGAAAGTGCAGCAAGAGCCAAAGCTCGAAACAAGGATTCGAAATGGCCACACTGATGCGGTTCGCCTCGGCCTTCTGTTTGGCATCGGGTATGCGCTCATGCGCGTCCACGTCGAACACGCACCAAACTTCGTCGTACTTCAAGTTGTCATCTCTCTGTCCGCGAGCATTCTTTTCGGCAGCGCGCTTCAAATCGACAGCGTAGTCGACGAGAGTCTTGGGGGCCAAGCCGCCCGGCTTCACCTCGACGTGCAGCAGATTGTTGTGGCCTTCCCTTTTGAGGCCATTGAAGTAGCTTGGTTCGGTAACTTCCCCCTCGCAGCAAACGAGGATGTGGGGACGAGGCTCGGTAAAATGTTTCCGACGCCGCAGGTCGTCACGTCTTCGGGGCATTAGCGCTCAGCCTTTTCTGGGTGGGGGTTCGCAAGAAAGTCCGGTGAGCCGATAAAAGGCACCGCGCCGTACCGCCCCTGTAAATATCCACGTTCCAGGTTCTCATTTTTTCGAGGCTTGAAGTCAGTTAGAGGATAGAGGTGAGTGCCTCCCTCCGCGTCCTTTTCGGTGAACCAGATTTGATCGCGGCGCAATGAGGCCCTGTCAAGGATGTTGGTGTCGTGGGTAGTAAAGATGATTTGTGCATGCTGAGGATTGAGTTTGGGATCGTTGAAAAGACGGACCACTTCAAGGGCAAGAAGCGGATGCAGGCTGGCGTCCAATTCGTCAACGCAGAGCGTTCCCCCTGTGTCAATCTTCCAAAGGACCGGCCCCAATAATCCCAACAACGCAAGGGTCCCGTCCGATTCATACTCCCGTCCAAACGGCACCTCTGCGGAGTTGGACCCTTTGTGGAGTAAAGAAACCACTTGTCTTTTTTCAAGAACCGGAAACCCGAACCCCTGCTCCTGTGCCAGCGTAGCGACTTTCCGCAGAGCACCCAATAACTCCACGAGGGGATGGTGATCTTTGACCGCCTTTTCTTCTGCCTCTTGTATTTTTGACAGCATATTGCTTTCGCTGACTTCGAGACCGATTACACCCAAATCAGCAGCGCGCAATGCTCGAAGAATTGAATACTTACCATCCTCGAGTTCGCACATTACCGCAGTTACCTGGTCAAGATCCCTTCGCTCGCGGGGCACGAATGCGCAAGCGGCGGCAAACCACTTATAGATCGGAAGGAGAACCTCGTGATTGTTCTGCGCGGCGGCCGAAAGAAAAAGGCTGTTGGGGCGCGTCAGGCGCTCAATTGCCCCATTATCGCCAACCAGTTTATTGCCAAATGTGAACGTCTTCGCGTCACGCTTGAACCACATCTGTTTCCTGAGCGGCTTATTACCAGTGGGATATGCGTCGAGCCACTCCTCAAGAATTTCTCGATCGTTCAGCGCGAATCCGTAATGGAACCGCGCGCCGTCGAGCAGCAGGTCCACTTCAAATGAAGAGGGATCAAGCCTGGATTGAGGATCGAGAAGAAAGGGTTCGCGGGGAATCGGTCCCTCGGGGGCCCACTGCCTCTGAGAGTTCTGCACGGCGCTGCTCATGTAGGCAAGCGCCTTGATAACATTGCTCTTTCCAGAGGCGTTGGCGCCGTAAATCGCCGCCACGCGCACCAGCCCGAGGTCCAGCCCCCCGACCTGCGTCACCGCTTCCGGCGAGTCCTTCAGCGAACTCGCCACCAAGGAAAGCTCTTGCTCTTCCTTAAGCGATCGGAAGTTACGAACTCGGAATCTAATCAACACGGGGAAGCCCTCATCTTTAGCGAAAATATCAAATAGAAACCTTTACAGGCATAAATTTGCACACTTTTGTTGAAAATACAAGGCTAAAGCACGTGTCATGCCAATTAATCCTGAGCCCGATCGATTGGCTCGCCCTTTCAGGGCTTGCGGCTATGACCCCTCCTTGGTCCCCAGGGCGTTGCCCTGGGCTGTGGCAGCCCGCCCCTTTGGGGCTAATCCGCCATCCACCTCACATCTCCCAAACCTCCATGCATCTGCGTCGCTACATCTCCGATTGACCGCGCGGGCGGATTCTTCTATTGTTTCGCAAGCCTTGGAGGGCAGGGAAGCAGTCCGACTGCTCCGTAGCGGGCTTTATTTCTTCCATGAATTCTCCTGAAAGCGGTTCGGCCAAGACGGTTGCCGCCTCCCCGCCGCAATTGCTGCGGGCGTTGGGCTGGTGGGAAGCCACGGCCATCGTCATGGGCATCATGATTGGCACTGGTATCTTCATCGTGCCGGCCGACATTACCCGTTCGATGGGCAGCAAGGACGCGGCGCTCTCCGTTTGGGCGGTCACGGGGATGTTGAGCCTGTTTGGCGCGCTTTCGTTTGCGGAGCTCGCGGCGATGATGCCGCAGGCGGGCGGGCAGTACGTTTATCTGCGCGAAGCCTACGGGCCGCTCACGGGTTATCTGTGCGGCTGGTCATTCTTCATCGCCGCGCAAACCGGGGGCATCTCCGTGCTGGCCGTCGGCTTTGCCGAATACGCCAATGAGTTTCTGCCCCTCACGCCCTGGGAGCAGAAAGCCGCGGCAGCCTTGTCGATTGCGGTGTTCACGGCGATCAACTACCTCGGCGTGCGCGAAGGCGGCCTCGTGCAGTCCATCCTCACGGGGGTGAAAGTCGGGGCCATTGCCGTGATCATCCTGCTGGGTTACGTGCTGGTGAGGGGATTGCCGGGCGGGCCCGCGACGCTCGCGCAGCCCACGGGTCACCGGTTCGTGGCTTCTTTCGGGGTGGCGATGGTCGGCGCGTTCTGGGCTTACGAAGGCTGGAATGCCTGCACCTTCGCGGCGGGAGAAGTGCAGCGTCCGGAGCGCAATGTGCCCCTGGCGCTGATCCTGGGAACCGTGGCGGTGATTGTGATTTACCTGGCGCTGAACCTGGTTTACTACCATGTGCTGCCCATGGATCAGGTGGCGCGCTCCACGCGGGTAGGAGCGGATGCGGCGGTGCGCATCTTCGGCCGCACCGGATCCTACCTGGTCTCGCTGCTGATCATCATTTCCACGCTGGGAAGCCTGAACGGCAGCATTCTGGCCGCGCCCCGGGTTTATTACGCCATGGCCAAGGATGGCCTGTTCTTCCGCTGGTGCGCGCGCGTGCATCCGCGCTTCCACACGCCGCACGTGGCGCTGCTGGTGCAGGGGGTCTGGGCGATTGTCCTGGTGGCGGCGGGAACGTACGAACAGCTTTTTACCTACGTCATCTTCGCGGCGTTTGTGTTCTATGCGCTGACGGCGCTGGCGGTGGTGGTGCTGCGCCGCACCAGGCCGGATGCGCCGCGGCCCTACCGGGTGTTCGGGTATCCCTACGTGCCCATCATTTTCGTGCTGGGCTCAACGTGGTTCCTGGTGAATACCCTGATGGAGGAGCCGGTGGAGGCCGGATGCGGCGCCGCCATGCTCGGCGCAGGTATTCTGGTGTATGGGTTCTGGAAGCGGCGGGCCGCATAGTGGCCTCGCCATGCTTGGACACTCTTCGGCGCTGCCGGAAGGACGGGGCTGAACAGGCTGCGGAAAAACGCCCTCCCTCGGACAACCACCCCGGCACTGGGCGCGCCACCCCTCCTGAATCAGGAGGGGTGGCGCGCCGAGCGCCGGGGTGGTGCTGACAAGGGGATTAAGGGGTGATGCCGATAGTGACAGCGCCAACGAGTTTTGCCGCAAGCTCTTCAGCCCCGCCCTTCCAAACCCGTCCTGAGAAATCTGGGCCGGAGGCCCTGCCTACTTAGCCGCCGCCTTAACCTTGGCGAGCAGCCCTTGCGCCTGGCTTTGGAAGGGTCCCGGCAGGGTCACAGCCTTGTTCAAGGCACCCATGGCTGCTGGGTGGTTGGGCGGGTACTGCTTTTCGTAGGCAAAGGCCAAGTAATAGAGGGCTTGACCCTGGAGCGCCGGACTGGGTCCCAGGAGGTCGCTGGCGGTTTTGAGTTCATCAGTGATGGGCGCCATCTTCGCGTTCTTTCCCGCCTTCATCAGGGCGGAGTAGCCTAGCACCAGGTGGGCGATGCCCAGTTGGTTGTCCTGTTCCTGTTTGAACGCCGCATCGTCAACGCCTTCGGGTTTCTTGAGTTCCTGCGCTGCGGCCAGGGCTTTCTGTGCGTAACCGGCAGCTTTATCGACGGAGGGGTTGGGCAGGTAGAACGCATAGATCAGGCCCATGGTGGTGCCCACCACCACATTGTTGGGGTCGGAAGCAATAACTTTGTCGCCGTACTCCACCGTCTTGTCCAGCTTCGACTGCCTCTGATACGCCTGAAAGTAGGCGGTGTTCAGTTGCGTCGCGTTGTCCTTCTCCGCCTCGGGATAGGTCTTGAGAAAAGCGTCGAGCGCCTGAATCGTTTTTGCCGGATCGGTGACGCGCGGCAGGATCTGGAAAAATGCCCAGACGGCTAAGTCGTGGCTATCCTTAGCCAGGTCTGCGGCATCTTTCTGAATCTTTGCCCACTCCTCGTCGGTGGCCTTTTGAGGCCGCGACGGAGTGCCGATCTCCGCCTTGACCTGATCCGGGACTTTGTTAACGGCGTCAAAGGCCGTGTCGCTCACCTTAGTGCTCGCGGCATAGGCGCGCAACAGGGTGAGAAGCAGGTTCAGGTCCTGGTAATTTGCGGCCAGGTCCTTTTCCCCATACTCAATGGCTTTGTCGTAGTCCTTCAACTTCAAGTTGACGCTCGTATAGTATTCGATCGCACAAGGCATGAATTTGGAGTCCGCGTGGTCCTTGGCGAATTTGTCGAGGGCATCAAGTTGTTCCTTTGGGCTGTCCGCGCCATTGATGGCCAGCATCAAAGTGTCTTCATCGGTGCCGACGGCAACCGAGAACTTGGGGCAGGGCTGCTGGGCCAAAAGGGGCAAAGTCACCATTCCGATGGCGAGCATGAGAAAGGCGCAAGAACGCTTATGCATAGAAACCTCCCGTTCAGGACGAAATCCGTACTTCGGGTGTCCGCCCGAGATGAGGCGCGAACCGTGGGACCGACCGCCGATAATCTTCGTGCTGGGAACCGTATGGGTCCAGGAGTTCGCGCTCCTCAAACGGTGTGAGGATGTGATACAACAGGATGCTCAGAAATGCCAGCAAAAAAATCACCTGCGCCCCGGTCAGGAAAGCCATGCTCAGGATCATCAGCATTAAGGGAATGTCCGAAGTCCGGGGTCCGGAGTCCAAAGCATCGGGTCGTGGCATCGAACCTTAAACTTTGATATCGATTCAGCCTCCACCATCTTATCGCGAAATCCGACCCGGTACGTGTACGATACAAGTGGGCTTGAGGTCCGAGTTACAAGGCCCGGATCCGGGACTTCGGACCCCGGACTTTCATAAAGGGAGGCGTGCGATGCAGGTCTTGGCGTGGGAAAGCGTTAAGAAAGAGATCCTGAACGACCGGCTATGGAGAAGGGTGGTCAGCGGCGAAAAGGTTATGGTGGCCCGGCTCGGGCTTTCCAAGGATTGCTTGGTGCCGCTCCACCACCACGAAAGCGAGCAGATCAGCGTGGTTTTGGAAGGCGCGCTGAAGTTTGAACTGGAAGGCCGCGAAGTGCTGGTGCGCGTCGGCGAGGTAATGGTGATCCCTTCCAACGTTCCGCACAGCGTGCTGGCGATGGAAGATTCGATTTCAATCGATGTGTTCAGCCCCATCCGCCACGATTGGCTGGATGGGACGGATAGTTATTTGCGGAAATAGCTTTCCGCGGCCAGCCATCGCCCTCCTAGCTTCGAAGGGGGCAGGCGCGGGCATTGAGGCGGTGTGGCATCCTCGGCACGCGCCGCGCTCGGATGTTGAAAGCGGCCTACGCTAACCTTACCGTTGCGGCCTTGTTGAGGTTATTCCCATGGCCGTCGGTGGTCATAAAGGGTACCAGTCCCGCGCAAACCTCCCGCTGGGCAATTACGATTACCTTGCGACTTTCGCTCTGAACGCGCGCTTTGGACCCGCTGTGCAACTGGTGGGCGCGTTTCGCCGCCACCAGGATGTACCGAAATTTGCTGTCGATGCCTTGTGGAAGTTCCATTTTTGATCTCCTTCACCTGATGCTGCCAAATGTGCCGATGCGCTGTCATCCCGACGGAGCGGCAGGCGGTCCCGGGCAAGGCACACCAATGCCCCGGATTCTGCGTGGTTCTGGTTCTTTGCGAGGTTATCCCTGCCCTAGTAATCTCGTCGGCGGCTGAAGTTATCCCGGCCACCACCTCCACCGCGGGGGCGGGCGAAGTCTGTGCGCGGGGGGCGAGCTTCATTGACGGTCAAAGGCCGGCCATCGAGCGACTGTCCATTCAAGCCGGCGATTGCGCGCTGAATATCCTCGCCTTCGCCGAGTTCGACAAAGCCGAAGCCGCGCGGCGTCCCTGTCATCTTGTCGCGAATCACCACGGCTGAGGCCACTTGATAGCCCGCATTGGTTACAAATTCGTTGAGAACTGCATCGGTCGTGCTGTGGGGTAAATTACCTACGAAAAGTTTTGTTGCCATATGGTTCTCTGTTCCTCTCAGTTGGGGGGGGCCTCAAGGGCCTACTCCCTTGTGTTGTACTGCCGGTTAGAGTTTCTCGGGACCACGCCCGAGACGCCTAGGGAATGCCCGCCCCAGAGCCTGCTGTGCGCCCCTGGCAGGGTTCGTCAAGGCACGCCAACCGTCCAAAACCTCACATGCCCTTCGGCTTGAGAGACCTTGACCGACGATCTGCGAAAATGACAACCTCCATGGTTGTCGGGGTGAAGATGTTGTGTGAGATAACCAGACTTAGTTCAGAAGACTTAAGGCGTGTCTAAGAGGGGCTGCTCTCATTAACTACAGTAAGTGAAGTAAGTTTGTTTGTCAAGCACATAATGATCTGCCCTGTTTTGGGGTATAGTGTTCGAGGGTTTTTGACATCATGAAGGCTCTAACGCTCGCGGAATACAAACACCTGGTTTATGGAGATGCCCTAGACCCGCAGATTTCGGGCGATGAGGTCTTGGTCAGGGTGCGGGCTTGCGGGATCTGTGGCAGCGACGTGCACGGGATGGACGGCTCCACCGGACGCCGCCGCCCGCCCATTATCATGGGCCACGAAGCTGCCGGCGTGATCGCCGAGGTAGGAAAACAAGTCGAGGGCTGGAAGAAAGGTGATCGTGTGACCTTCGACTCCACCATTTCTTGCGGCTCGTGCTGGTTCTGCCAGCGTGGGCTGATCAACCTCTGCGATCACCGCCGCGTGTTGGGGGTCTCTTGCGAGGATTATCGGCAAAACGGAGCCTTCGCCGAATACGTCGCCCTGCCCCACCGCATTTTGTACCGCCTTCCCGACACCGTTTCCTTCGAGCAAGCCGCTATGGTTGAACCCGTGTCCGTGGCAGTGCACGCCGTCGACCACACCCCGATTTCTCTGGGGGACACCGCGGTGGTCCTGGGGACCGGCATGGTTGGCCTCCTGGTGGTCCAAGCCCTGCGCGTTGCAGGGTGTGGAAAGATCATTGCTGTCGATTTGGAGCCGCAGAAGTTAACGCTGGCTTTAGCGCTAGGCGCTGACGTAGGCCTGAAGGCCGATGAGTGGGACGTTGTCGCAGAGGTGAGGAATCATACTCACGGGCGAGGGGCTGACGTTGCCCTGGAAGTGATCGGCTTGAGCCCGACGATCAACACGGCAGTCGCCAGCCTGCGCAAAGGCGGGGCGCTGACCCTGGTGGGGAATTTCCGGCCTACGGTGGAGATCCCGCTGCAAGCGGTGGTCACGCGGCAATTGACGCTGGCAGGGAGTTGCGCCAGTAATGGTGAATACCCCGCCTGCTTGGATCTGCTGGCTCGCAAGGCCATCAACACGGAAGCGCTGGTCAGCGCCACCCCTCCCTTGGCGGAAGGCGCCACCTGGTTCAATCGCTTATATGACCGTGAACCTGGCTTGTTAAAAGTCATATTGCAATGTTAGTGGAAGCGCTCAAAACCGCCATCGTCGGTTGCGGGAAAGTTGGGCACCTGCATGCCAAGGCCCTCCGCCGCACACCGGAGTCCATCTTCGTCGCCGCTTGCGGCAGAGACCTGGCGCGCACCGAAAAATTTGCCGCCGCTTACAACGTGAAAGCCTGCGTGGACGTCGAGGAGATGATCGTCCGCGAAGGCGTGCAGGCGCTGATGATCTGCACTCCCCACCCGTTGCACGCCTACCACGCTGTCAAAGCCGCAAAGGCCGGCGTTCACATCCTGATCGAAAAGCCTCTGGCATCATCGCTGGAGGATTGCGACGCCATCCTTCACACGGCAAAAAAGAATGGGGTCAAGGTGGGGATGGTTTCACAGCGGAGATTCTATGCCCCATGTGCGCGGGTCAAGAAGGCGATCGAGGATGGCAAACTGGGCCGGCCCATCCTCGGGTCCGTGGCCATGTATGGTTGGCGGGACGAGGCCTACTACCGCAGTGACCCTTGGCGCGGTTCGTGGCAAGGCGAAGGGGGCGGAGTCCTGGTGAACCAGGCGCCGCACCAACTCGACCTCCTCCATTGGTATATGGGTCCAATTGAGGAACTCTCCGGATTTTGGGCCAACCTCAATCATCCTTACATCGAAGTTGAGGACACTGCGGTGGCGGTGCTGCGTTTCAAAAACGGTGCGCTCGGCAATATCGTGGTCAGCAATTCCCAAAACCCTGCGCTATACGGAAGGGTTTACGTGCATGGCAGCAACGGCGCTTCCATTGGGGTCCAAACGGATGGTGGAGCAATGTTTATCGCTGGAATGTCCAACATTACCGAACCTCCCATCAACGATCTGTGGACCGTGCCGGGGGAAGAAGATTTATTGAAAAAGTGGCAGAAGGAAGACTCTGATTTCTTTCTAAGCATTAATCCCATTGAATACTATCATCAACTCCAGATTTCCGAATTCTTAAAGGCCGTCATGGCAGGCCGCGATTCCGCCGTCCCGGGCGAAGAAGGCCGCAAGACCGTGGAAATTTTCGAGGCACTCTATCGCTCCCAGCGAGATCGAAGACCGATCAAGTTCCCCTTGACGCCCGAAATAGGCGAACACGATTCGCGTGGCTCCTGAATAGATCGAAAGTCTTGATCGCGGCTAGCCTCAATTCGTGGCATGGCCATCCCTTCGGCAAGCTCAGGGCAGGCCCTGGCCATGACTGCGCACGGGCGAGACGCCCGCGCACCCCTACAGGCTGCGAAGCGCCCTCCCTCTCGCGCTCATGATAAACTCGTTGATTCTTCAATGAGGAGGCAGAACTTGGCACTTTATCTGGTTACAGGCGGCGCAGGATTCATCGGCTCACATATGGTAGAAGAGTTGGTTCAGCGCGGTGAATCCGTCCGCGTTCTCGATAACCTCTCCACCGGCCACGAAGCGAATCTCGCTGCGGTCCGGGGCAAGATCGACTTCCGCCAAGCTGACATTCGCGACCTTGAATCCATCCGCCCGCTTTTTGCCGGAGTTGATTACGTCATCCACCTCGCCGCGCTGGCTTCCGTGGTGCGCTCCATGGAGAATCCCGTTGAGACCACCCTCGTCAATCTCAACGGGACGCTTCACGTTCTGCTCGCGGCCCGTGACGCCCACGCGAAGCGCGTGGTGATGGCGGCAACGGCCGCCGCTTACGGCAATGATCCCGCGCTACCCCGGGTTGAAACCCAGATGCCGCAACCGCTCTCGCCTTATGCACTCACCAAGCTGGCCGACGAATATTATGGCCAGATCTTTCACCGCAATTTTGGGTTGGATGCCGTCTCCCTGCGTTTTTTCAACATTTTCGGACCGCGGCAGGATCCGCAGTCTCCTTACACCGGCGTACTTTCCAAGTTTATCGTCGCTTACCTTCGCGGCGCTACGCCCACCATCTTTGGCGATGGGGAGCAATCGCGCGACTTCACCTATGTTGCCAATGTGGTTGATGCCACGCTGCGCGCCTGCCTGGCGCCTGCCGCTCCCGGGAAAGTCATCAACGTGGGCACCGGCAGAAGTTCCACTCTGAATCAAACCATTAGCCTCCTCAATGCCATCTTCAACCTTCACATAAAACCCCAATATGCGCCACCCCGCGTGGGAGACGTGCGGCACTCCACGGCGGACATTTCGCTGGCGCGAGCAACGCTGGGCTACGAACCGCTCGTCTCCTTTGAAGACGGGCTGCGGCGCACGGTTGACTGGCTGCGCGCGGCTTTGCAAGGCTAAAGTCAAAGGCGTTAACCACCAAGACACCAAGGCACCAAGACAACCACGTGACAAACATCGAAAACCCAGACGACAATGAAGGCCGTTACTGACGACTGAAAACTGAGGACTGAAAACTCTGCAGTTTCCGCGTGTTCGCGTCACTTCTTCAAGAGTTGTTTCTCCAGTTTTTGTGAGCGCGCGCTCAACTCGTTCAATTGGCGCATGTCATCCTCTGCCGAGTTCACGGCACTTTGGATCCGGCTCAAGGCGACGCCACTACAAGCGCCGGAGTTGGGGTCGCGGTTCGTATCCAACATGCCCCCCATGGCGCGGAATTCACCGGTAATGTCACGATAGCGGCGGAGGATGGAAGTCAAATAAACGTCGCGGCGACTATCCAGATCCTGGAGGCTGGCAATGATATGGGCCACATCGGCGGCACGGGTGTTGACGGCAGCGGCATCGGTCTTCAACTTGGCGTTATCCGCTTCCAGAGCCTCGAGGCGTTGGTGGGCGATATCCGACTCCGCGAGCGCGGCGTCAAGCTTCTTTTGCAAGTCTTCCACTTGGGACTGGGCATCAGCCTGCTGCTTTTGCAGGCGGTCCTCCACGCTTGCCAGATCTTTGGCATTTTGATCATGAGCGGCGGAAAGTTGCGTCTGGAGGTCCGCAACGGTGGCGCGGGTTTCCGCCAGTTCGCGATCAAGCCGCGCGATAATCGCCTCTCTTTTGGCGATGGCGGCACGATCGTTCGCCGCGGGCGCCTCCTCGGCCACCGGCGGGGGAGCCTTTTCGAGGTCCTTCTGGCGCAATGTCTCCCGGAGCAATCGCAAGGACTGCGCATCGGCCTCCTGGTGGCGCTGGTATTCGGCAATGCGCCGCGACTGGCGCAAAATTATCACCAGGGAGGCGACAAGGACAGCCCCCAAGACCACATCATAAGTAATTCGCGTTCCCAAAGGCCGCATTAACCCTCCTTCGGACGCAGGTGCGTGCGCCAGGAAAGCCGCACGTCTTCGCCATCGCACGGGGCGCTCAGCCGGATTTGCGCGTTGCTGTGGAACTTGGGGGGCACTCCCAAGGTCAGCCGCCAGGCGTTGCCGATGCGCGTGAAGGCCGCAGCGATCGCATCCGGGATTTCCGCGACCGAGCGGCACACCTGCCCTTTGCCGCCTGTGGCATCCGCCAGGGTTAGCAGGCCATTCTCATAGGATTCGTTGAGAGTATCCCGGCGATAATTGATATGGACCACAAACAGGGGCGCCTCCAGCACACTCGCCTCTCCCACCAGTTTGGAGATCTTATCTTGAATTAAGGCATCGGGAAAGACCCGGCTGAGATCGTGGGGATCACTCCCGTTGATAACCGGATTCGTGTAATCTTCGCGATAATTATATATATTGCTATCAGTAATATACAGAACTGAAACGCGCACGGGTGACTTGCGCATGAGGCTGTCCGCCAGAGCCAGCCCCGGGCTGACCGTTTCAAACAATCCCGGCTTGCCGATGGTGGCCAGATCCTTGATGGCGTCCAGGAGGGGTTGGCGGTTGGGGCCCGGGTCGGCGAGCACATGCAGTCCGTCTTGGTCACGCAGGAGGCCCACCCAAGCGTTGGCTGGCAATTTGGAGATTTCTGCCATCAGCGCTTGCTTGGCGGCATCCACCAGCGAAAGTTCACCGGTGAAATCGAGGACGACCAGCACGACTTGATCGCTACCCGGACCCAACTGGGAGGTCACGGGCGCCGGCTTGCCGTTGAAGGTGGCTGCGAACTTGGGGGTAGGACCGCAATGGCCCTCTTCCACCCAGGCGGGAATAGAAACACTGGCCGTTTGCGCCTGGACGGTTGCAAACGTCGAAGCGGTAGCGAGAAGGGCGAGTAATAAAGAGTAAGATCGGGGCATTAGAAACTGAGCTTCAGCCCAAGTTGGATGACGCGCCCACCATGGGAGCCAATGATTCTGCCGGCGTCGATATTGGGCGCACTCGCCGGACCAATCATCATATCAGGATAGTACCAGTTGGCGTGATTCAGAACATCCAGGGCCGTCGCATTGAACTCAAAGGTCCGCTCCCCGCCGATGGGGAGGCGCTTGCCCAGGCTGACGTCCATGGAATCATAGCCAGGCCCCAGCAGGCCCGATACGGTGCGAGAGCCGTTCCCTAAAGTAAAGTCCGCGGGCTGCTCGAAAGCCGCAGGATTGTACCATTCCGACGGTCCGGGGTTGGCAACGTGCGGGCTCACGCCCGGCGTCACGCTGACGTTGAGGGTGGAAAGGATGTCACCGGTATTGTTGAATTCCGGATGCGGCGCCAGCGGTGTTCCGTCATTCCAGTAGGCGTTGCCACTGAGTGACCAACCCCGCACCAGGGCGCCCCGAACCCCGGAGAAATTCAGCAACGGCTGGTTAGGGCCGAACGGAAACTCATACACATAGCTGAGCGTCGCATATTGAGGTGTGCTGTAGGAGGTCACCGCCCAGTCATTGCGCAGGTTGAAGAGATCCTGGTTCCCGTAAGGGCCGGAATAATCATCAAGCTGTTTGGAAAATTCATAATAGGCCGTGAACGTCAACCCAAACGAGGCGCGCTTCTCGATGCGGACGTGGCCGGCGTCTCGCTCGTAGCGCCCCGCCGGATAGAGTCCGTAAAGCTCGAAACCGGTGTATTGGGGATAGGGCTGGAGCGTCGAGCGGTAGGAGTACTCATAAAGGTTATCGCCATAAATCATGTCGGCAGGGGGGATGGCATTAGGATTGACGGTGCCGTCGCCCACCAGGAGGTCGCGGCCCACACTGTGGTTCGCCCCAATCGATACGGAAATGGAAAAGGGAATATCGCGCTCGACGGAAAGGGCCGCGGATTGATAGACGGGCTCATCCTTGGACAGATTCATAAAATCCGCGGCGGTGTTATCGGCCGCGGAGGGACTCAGGTCCGGCAGGGTCACGCCGAGCGGGGGGATGCCCACCGTCAGATCAACCGCCGGGCTGAGTTGGGTGTTGGGGGAAACAAAGGTTTGGCTCGCATTGAACCCTTGCGTGGCCCACTGCCCGTCGTAAATCGGGATCTGGCTATGAGCTCGGCTGTAGGATGCGCGCACCACCGTTTTGCTGTTCCCGCGCGGATTCCAGGTGATGCTGAACGAGGGGTCCATATCGTAATTCACCGGCCGCATGCCGCGCGATATTCCGTTGAGGCCGGCAAAGGCGAGCGCGCCGGGAAGGCCGTCCGATGGGTCAATCACGGCAGGGTCCACGGTGCTTTGGCGATCGTATTTCTCCGTTCGTGGTGAACGGCGGCTGAAGGTAAGAGTGGCATTGAGGGTCAGATTCTTTCGCACGGCGTACCGGTCCTGCGCGCTGAAATCCTGATAAGAGTCGCGAAAATAGGACGGCGCAGTGGTGATGGTACGTTCCGCAGAAGCCGGCTGGCCGAGCAGAAAGCCCGCGAAAGGATCGCCCGTATCGATAATTCCCGGCAGGCTGGTAATGTCGGCGGTGAACTGGAAATAACCGGAAGGGTATGCGGAGTCAAACGAATTCACTTGATAGAAATTGGCGTCGCCGGTCAGATGAAGGGAATGCTTGCCTTTCCGCGTCGACCACACATCGGAAAGCGCCAGAGTAGTGCGCGCGTTCCGCGAGGTGGGGAAAGCCGTGCCCATGGAAACATAGTTGCCGAGCGAATAGTTGGGGAAAGGGGTCGCTGCTACGCTGCCCGACTGCACGACGTCGGAGTTCACCACAATGCTGGCGGAGTTCACGGTGTTGGAGCTGGCGGTAAACACGTAATCCAGCTCCGAGCGCACCGTGGAGAAGTGCTGATCCGGCGAGGTGGGGCTGGCGCCGTTGGGAAAGTATTTCGCGGGGCTCAGATACCCGCTGGAAACGGTGGTATTGGAGGTCACACGATGCCGTTCACGAAAAGGATGATCCAGCTTGGCGATGATTCCATCGGCGTCGTCGATCTGGGGCGAGTTGGCAAAGTAGTTATTCTGGAAGAACGGCCCGATGTCCGTGTTGGGAATAGGGTACAACGCCAGAGCTTGTTGCGCCACCGGCGAGAGTCGGTACGTGGGGATGACGTTTCCGGGAAACTGCGCCCGGAGATATTGAAGATTGCTGGTCGAGACCGCTTGCGTCGGATCATAAGCGGGATTGGGAGTGGTCTCGGCCGGGTCGTATATGGGCAAGATATACCCGCTAGGATCCACCGTTTGCGAATAGTCACCCACCCGCTGCTGCATGGTGGGAATGGTCAGCAGGTTGGCACGGGAAATCCGCTCGCGCACCCCTTCATACGACAGCATGAAGAAAGTGTTATTGGGATTGGTGATGAGACGGGGGATAAGCAGAGGACCGGAAATGTTAAATCCAAATTGATTGCGGCGAAGCGGGGATACGCTCTCCCCGTTCTGCCTCACCTGGTGCGGAATCGCATCCAGAATGTCATTGCGGAAGTTTTCGTAGACCCGCCCGTGCCAGGGCATTTTGGGGCCATGGCGCTCCTGCGCATTCGGCGGACTCTCAGGGCGCATCCCTAAATCCCGCGTCAGGACCTTGAATTCGTCGGCGGCCTGAGAAAGTGGACTGGACTGTTTGGTAGTGGATGCGCCGCCCTCCAAGGCGCACACTTCCCCACAGACCGCGAACCAGACGAGAGTAACCCCCAAGACGACGCTAACCCAACTTTTCATCAGATAATTCCCTAAAATTTTACTATATACTTCACCCGGAACTGCTGCAACTCCCCGAAGTGTGCCGGGGTATTTGGCCCAGGAATGTAGGGCGGGCATCTTGCCCGTTGCGGCACGGCTTTGGTCGCGGCTACACCGCGCTGTGGGGATTAAGTGTTTCAGACTTCAACTCCGATCATAGTTGGAAAGCGGGATTCCGCGGCAGCCGAACCATCGAGTAACCGGGCGATTCGGTCATCGGGACATCTGGCCATATTCAACTGCCGATCTTCGAAGGGTGATTCGCCACGTTCCGTCTCCAATTTCCGATTTGAGATGGGTGGTTCAACTCCGAGGACTGTTTTTTTGCTTGCCAATCGTCATTTGTCACTGGTTACTGCTTTTTGGTTAAGTCCCTTTATTTTCATCAACATCCTGGAAAGATCGGTGTAACTCCCTTGTTTTCATGAATATCCTGGAAAGGCGAAAAGCAGACATTTTTTCTATACGTGTTTTCAATGAGTTAGAGAAGTTTGGCCTCATTTTTTATCCCTTTTTTTTCTAGATCTCCAGCCGCCCAGGAATGAGATAAGCCTTTTAATATCAATGACATCAATTTCTGCAAAGTTTTCGCGATTCATCGCTAACCCCTTTTGTTTCTGTTACATCTTGGAAAGCTGCGATCCTTTTTTCTGCCCGTCTCCTTTATTTCGAGTTAACTGCATTTATTTTGAGTGAGATCGGGCTATCAGACATTTTTACCTTAAACGACTAACTCTTTTTGTTTCTGAAACATCCTGGAAAGCCGGGATGAGATGTCCTGCGTTTTCCGCGTCGGTCTTGGCATTCGTTTTTTCCTCCGGGCAGCCCGGTGGGAGTGCCGCGTTCCACCCCTCCCTCTCATCTAGGCTAACCACGAGCCCAAGAGTCATGTCAACAGAATTCTGAGCCGTTTTCCTGCCGGTAGGAAGAATTATGCAAGTTGCCTTCACTCTTTCCTGCCGGTAGGAAATCCCGAGCTGGGTAGAGTCCAAATTTGCGGCGTCGCGCTGGCTTCCGGCCGGCATTGGGCCGCCAAGACGGCGGCGATACCTTCAAATCGGGCCAGCACCCCCGAATTGCGCCACGGTACTTGCAGGTAGACAAGGTTGGCCTCATGATGAGTGGATGCTCACCGAACGTGCACCCAGGAATGCGGAATGGCGGGAGCAATTTCGGAAAAGCGACTTGCTCACCAGCCTCCCAGTGCCTCCAGATGCTCGATTGGTCGAGCCGGCGAAATCCATTGCCTTGGCCTTGGAGGAGGGGGCGGCCGCGCACCTCCTCCCGGCGTGCGCCGCCTTCCTGAGCGTCGCCGCGGATTTCTACGGCGTCCAGGGGCCGGGAATTCGCGTCCTCGCCGCGCGCCCGCTGCGCGTCCGCGAGGGCGGTTGGGCGTCGGAGTTATTTGGGGATTATTCTCCGCAAACCTTGCTGATCCGAGTTTGGATGCGCACGGCGGTGCGCAAGCAAGTGACTTCCTTCGGCACCTTCTTGAGCACCCTCTGCCATGAGTTCTGCCACCACCTGGATTATCAACGGTTCAAGTTCAAGGACTCCTGGCACACCCGCGGCTTTTATGAACGCACCGCCGCGCTCTACCATCACGCCCGCGGGACTCCGGCCAAGCGGCTCTTCTGGGTGAAAATGCCGGGCGGCCGCTGGAGAATTGATTGGCCGCGGACCCAGCGCGGCGCCTGAGCTTTCACGCCGGACGAGCCATGGAGCACGACGAGGAACCCATCCGTATTCCCATTACCGATGTCTTCGACTTGCACACCGTGCAACCGAAGGAGGTCGCCGCCGTCGTCGACGCTTATCTCGAGGAAGCCAACCGTCTGGGCTTAAAGACGCTGCGCATCATTCACGGCCGCGGCATCGGTGTGCAGCGACAGATCGTGCGCGCGGTGCTGGCTCGGACGCCGTTCGTTATCGCCTTTAACGACGCGCCTCCCGAGGCCGGGGGCTGGGGCGCCACCGCAGTGAGGTTACGGTAACTCACTCCCCAATTGCGTTATGAGCTTTGCCAGGTCCGTCAACGTCTCTTCCTCGCGGACCTTAATCCGCATTAGGTTAGGTACGGCGTAGAAGCTCACGTTAGTCAGAAACTCGTCCTCCCCTTTAACTTCGATTACCAACTCGTCACTCCAGCAACGCCATAGGACGATATCGATGAAGACGCTCAAACAGCGGACAACGACCTTGCCGGTGTCACGGTTTTCATGTTGGATCGCGACCTGCCGCTTTCGAAGAGCCATAAGCAGATTCGTAAATGTCGCGTCTGGCAGTAACTGAAATGTAATTATACGAACCGAGCTTCTAAGGGCGTACATGGTTTATTCACCAATTTCGGGGAGGGTTGCGCTACCCACTTTTGCCTTTTGCCCTTTGCCTTTTGACTTTCTTTTGCGGCTCTGCCGCGCCACCTGCTGCTTTGCGGCCCTACCGGTTCATTCCCGCGAACACTTTTTTCAGGGTCTCCGAGTTGGTGGCAGCCACCAGATGCTTGGCGTCCCCGATGGCAACTTCGTCGCTTCCGTCCGCTAACTCGAGCATCGCTTGGGCAATAAAGGTCTCTAAAGGCATAGGCTGGGGACCACCCGGCCCGACACTCTTCCAGGGACCACCCAGTTCCGTCGCCACGTAGGGCGGAATCAATTCAATCACCTTAACTCCCGAGGCTTTCAACTGTTGGCGCAAGGAGAGGGTATAGGAATGAACGGCGGCCTTGGTGGCGCAATAGACGGGGAAGCGCGCCAGGGGAACAAACGCCAGCCTGGAGGAAACATTGAGCAGCACGGCGTTGGATTGCCGGGTCAAATGCGGAATGAACTCGCCGGCGACGCGAATAACTCCCAGAACGTTGGTGTTGATCTCGTCGCGCAACCCTTCCTCATCCAGTGGCGTGCCCGGAGCAAGCTCCAGCCGCCGCTGCACGCCGGCGTTGTTGAACACGCAGTTAAGCGACGGGAATTCCGCCACCGCATTTCGGGCGACGGTCCGAATCGCCTCGGGGTCCCGCACATCAAGCATAAAGTAGCGCATGCCGGGATTCGACGCGCAGATGTCCTGGAGGCGATCCTCCCGCCGGCCACTAATGATGACCTGGTTTCCCAGCGTGTGAAACGCCTCGGCGAGGCCTCTGCCAATCCCTGACGTGCCGCCGGTAATAAAAATAGTGTTCGCGTGCATTTGCATGGGCTGATCTCCGCATGTCAACTGTGTTCCCCCGCGTGCGCGGCTCGCGCTGGTTCGCAGGTTGAACAGAAACTGCCCCCGCTGAAGATGGGCTTTCCGCACCCCATACAGACCCACGAATGCGCAGACGGCGTTGGCGATAGTCTGCGGAGGGCGTCTTGCGCGGCCTTAGAATCCATCGGTACGATGCGCTTGCTCCTACACTTCGCGCATCCCTGATAGCGAGCCGCCTGTCTCCAGAGGGAATAGAGAACTCCCGGAATGAGGAAATAAAGCCATCGCCCATCTTCCGCTAGGGATGTAACTGGCATGTAGCGACCCGACAGTCTCCAAATGGAATAGATAACTCCCGGAACGAGAACAAGGAGCCATAGCCCAACTTCCGCTGGGAATGTGCCCGGCTTGTACGGTTCCGGCCGCTCCACGAAGCCACAATCAAGACAGTACTTCATACGGGTTTGCCTCCTGGCTTGACGCGAAGTGATGCCGCATCGCCCTGCACCTTGTTCTCGGTGGAACACGACCGCCCGATGATCCGCGCGCCCAGGGGAAATCCTCGCCCTCCATCCCTGGAGGGCGTCAGAACACACTATTGGGGATCAACCGGGAGCTCTCGAGATCCCCCGCAATGGTCGTAAAGACCTGGTCCAGTTGAGTGATCGGCACTGCGCCGGAGCATACGGTGCTGGTTTTCCCGTTTACCGTCTGAGGGACGGAGAAGAAATACGTCGACAAGGGTAAGGAGGCGATGCCCGACATCGTCTGGCATGGGGTGAGAGTGTCCCCCGCGGTACAACCCGAGGTCTCCGAGCCGTAGGAGATCGAGTAAATCAAGATGTTGTACGGAGCCCCCTTGGCGCTATCCGCCGCCGCGACCGCCTGTTGGCATTCAGCCGTGGGTGAGTAACTCGTCACCGTTCCCCCCATCTGGGTGGCCGAAGCAGTCGCATTGCCATCGCTAAGGAGGATCATCACATCCTGCACATTATTCCTATGGTTCGCGTAGAGGTAGTTGCTCGCCGCCGTAATTGCGCCCGCATAGAACGTTCCCTCGCCGCCCGGAGTGGGCATACCGCAACTATTTGTCCCTGCACCAACTGTTTTAAAGAGTTTGGAGCTGGTGTTCAACGCAGCCGCGTCGGAAGTGCGGTAGTCGTTTTGGAACCCAAGGATCAAGTATGCCGGGTTATTGTTGTACTTTGCGATTGGGGGGTTGACCGCAGGGCAAGCCCAATCATCCGGTGCATATGTGGGGTTCGCTGTGGTATCGGTCAAAGTCGTGGCGGCGGCGCAGGTTGCAGTAGTGACTCCCGTAGTGGTATCACTACACAGCCCCGGAAACACCATCAGCCCAACCTGATCGACCGGCGGGTTGCTGCCGCAGCTTGCCAAGCTCGTGGCGCAGGGAGCGAGATAACTGAGCAGAGTCTGGACGCCATTCTGTGCGCACCCCTCTGGTGAGAGCGCGCCACTTGATCCTTTTACGCAGCCTGTGTCGGAACCCGAGCCCATCGACGCCGTCGTGTCAAGGACCATCATCACGTTATAGGGGATAGCCCCTCCGCCACTTGCACTGGCGGTTGCGGTGGCCGAGATATCGAGTTTTGTGACGCCGAAGAACTTGGCGAAGAACGTGGGCACGCTCGCCTTCTCCGTCACTTGGATGGCGTTTACGGACCCCGCCGCGGCATTATAAGTGGAACAGGGGGGAAGCCCCAAGTTGGGGTAGGTGGTCGTCGAGACGCACGCGTAATTAACCGTCACACTCGTAATGTTCAGATTGGGATTGATGTTATATAGCGCCCCGGCGGCGGTCGAGCCGCTGTAATTGTCGGCGACGGTTGTTGGAGAGGTTATAGCCCAATTAGGTATGGCCTGCCCTCCCGCTTTTGCCGCCGCCTGGGTTGCGCTCAGGAGCTCCGTATAGGAATAATAGAGATTGCCCATGTCGATGGTAAGCGCGGCCGCGGCGAGAAGGCCGACCAGCACGACCAGGACCATCACGAGCGCCTGGCCGCGCTCTCCGCTCTGCACCCGCGGAACCCTGGATCCGTTGCGAGGGTTCATTGGACAGCCTCCGCTGTCTGCGCCGAGAGTTTGCAGTTGGGCGCATAATTGAATCCGAAAACCTGGAGATTGCACCCATAGGTGGCCGTCACGACGATCTCCTGGCCGGCCGTTAGATCGGCTGCCTCCCCTGTGCAAGACGGGCCGCCGGAGCCCGAAAAAACTACGGTGTAAGGCCCAACCGTGTTCGGAGTGGTCGTATTCGTATACGCCGAAATCGAGAACGATAGCGGATTATTCCCATAGGTATTACTATTATTGAGGTTCGCCGCAGCTTGGGCGAGCGCGTTGTTAGCCGACTGGCACGGGTCGGTGATCACCCCTGAGCCCGCCATAAGAACCTGCGCCGCGTTGTTCACAGCATTCGTCAGGGTGATTTGATTATTGAAAGCCATCCCGAATGAGATGATACCCAAAAGGATAATCATCAGCAATGAGAGTACCACAGCGAACTCAACGAGCGCGGAGCCTTGCTCGCCGCGAGCGAGGGCGAGATTGCCACTGGACGGGGCTTCGACACGCACTCCCCGTGACGGTGCAGTCTGGCTCGCGATGTGCATGTCCATCATCAGTTGGCCCCGGCGATGATCCCTTGCGAAATTACCAGGTGCCGAATCGCTGGAGAATCCCTACGCGTGAGGCAAGCTCTGGCCCCAAAGGCGCCATGGCATTGAGCCCTGGCCATATTTCGACGTCCGGAGTATTGTGGCGGCAGGGGCGCGAAGAGTGTTTAGACACTAAAGGGATCTCTCCGGGCACCCCCCTCGGCCTACTCCCGAGGTCTCGCCGCCACATTCATCCCGCAAGCGCGCTGCCGGTGGGGTAAGCGCGCCGCCGCAGAATTACGTCGAAACCGCCGGATCGTGAGCGCGCACGGGCGAAATTTCCAGTTGGTCTCCAACCCGAGTTTCCGTACGGAACACCGAATGGACGGGAAGCTCCAGCACGCTGTCCGCTTTGAAACTCACTTTGGAGATACGAAAGGGGCGAACATGCTCCTCAACATCAACGACCACGAGATCGCGGTTGAGGAAAACCAGATCCAAAGCGTACAACATGCCAATGGTGTGAACCCCGTACGACGGCACAATCCAAAGGCCCTTGCCGGGGCGGGCCCAGCCCCCGGTCGTGCCCAGCAAGCCCACAAGCCGGCTGAAGTAACCGTCAGCCACCTGGGCGTGCGTAGCCACAAACCTCTCGCGGGTCTTATTGTAGACACAAACATACTTTGCGCCGTCAGAGACTTGCTCGTGCACAGCTTATACCTCGCAGTTCGAGAGTTGGGGCGTCCAACACCGCCCAACTATTTGGATGCCCTATTCTTGCGACGCCAGATGATAATGACAAGAATGATGACCGCCCCGATGCCCGCAATGATTTGAATCGTCGATGCACTCATGTTATGTCTCCTCCGTAGATTACCGATCTTCCTTCAATCGGGAACAACCTGCTGCCTTGCCCGCGCTGAGCGTGTCATCTAAGATTTTGCCCAAACATGCGAATGATGCTGATCACTGCCGGACCTAAGATGACAACAAATAGTGCAGGAAAAATAAAAAAGACCAGGGGAAAGAGCATCTTAATGGTGGTCTTGGCGGCCAGCTCCTCGGCGCGCTGCCGGCGCTTGGTGCGCAGATCGTCGGAGTGGATGCGCAGCGAGCGCGCCACGCTGGTGCCGAAACGGTCGGTTTGAATTAAGGTGGCGACCAGCGCCTGAATATCGTCCACCCCTGTCCGCGTGGCGAGAGAGCGGAGCGCTTCCAACCGGGCCTTTCCCACATGCATTTCAGCATTGACCAGGTCGAATTCCTCGCACAATTCCCGGTGCGCGGCCTTCAACTCCTGGCTGACATACAAGAGTGCCTGATCGATGCCCAAGCCCGCTTCCATGCAAATAACGAGAAGGTCGAGGGCGTCCGGTAAAGCCAGGCGCAGGCGTTGCTGGCGGGCTCTCTTTCGCCAGTCCAACCAGATATCCGGCAAAATAAATCCCACCAAAGCCGCCACGACTAAGAGGATGACGGGATTATTTTTGTAAAAACCCGTGAAATAGACCAAACCCACCAGGGCCACAATCACCACAACCCGCGCGGCGCGAAAGACCGCCGCCGCTTCGGCCCGGCGGAATCCCGCCTGGACCATACGCGGGTCGGCTTCCGAAATTCGGTCGGACGCGGAAAGAAAGATCTTCGCCATCGCGGAGAGGATCGTGTCAATCAGTTTTCGCCGCGATTCTTTCAAACCCGCCTGCTCGTGGCCGGGAACGCGCCAGAGACGTCCGAGACGTTCGGTAATCATCAGCGATCCACCGGAAAAGGCATGGATCAGCGCCATCACGATGAAGATGACCGACGCAAACACTACGAAGCTGACGAACGCGGGCATAAAACGGCTATTTCTCCTCGAGAGTTTCAGACCTTGATTTTGACAATCTTCCAAATGATGATCGCACCCAGGGTTTGCATGACGGCGGCCGTAATGATCATGATTTGGCCCAAGCGGTCCGTGAACAACAAGTCCACATAATTAGGATTAATCACCTGCAACAGAATGATCATGAAAACCGGCAACGCCATTAAGATGGTCGCGGTAAGGCGGCCCTGGGCGGTGCGAACCCGCACTTCTCCAGCGATTCTGAACCTCTCCCGGATCACGCGGGCGAGGTTGTCCAGAAGCTCAGCGAGATTTCCGCCCGTTTCTTTCTGCACCAGCAGAGCGATCACAAAAAGGCGCACGTCCACCAGGGGGACCCGCTCGCAGAGGTTGGTGAGCGCGTCCCGCAGCGGCAGACCGAATCGCTGTTCGTCAAACGTGATCCGGAACTCTGTCGAAACCGGGTCCGGCAAGTCGGTGGAAACGATTTCCATCCCCGAGGTAAAGGAGTGTCCGGCGCGCACCGAACGTGAAAGGAGTTCAATGACCTCGGGAAATTCCCTCTCGAAAGCCGCCATGCGCCGCACCCGTTTTATGGCTACAAAAATCAGTGGAAGGAAAGCGCCAAAGATACCCGCTCCGGCCGCCAGCCACCACTTGCCGTATAAAATCTCAGCCACTTCGAAAGTCGCCAGCCCGATCACGGCGCTCAGCAGCGTGAGCATTCCCGGTCTCACCTGCATTCCGGCCTGGCCGATGAAGTTGCGCATGCGGGCCGGCCACAACCAACGCCCGAGCATCTTGTTGAGCGCCGGGATACTGCTCAACATTTCGTCGCGGATCAGGCTCAGGTCCAGCGCATGCGTGGAGAACTGTGTGCCCTTCTCGATAGCTTCGAGACGGTTCCGAATGATGTCGCCTTCCTCCGGTCCCCTCATGAACACATAGATCCCCGCGAAGATCAGGAGGATGGTTATGAACACGAGGGCTGCCAATAACAAATGCATGAGGCGATCCCTTTTCTTAATGGAGCCGAGTGGCTTCGAACATCGATGGGGGCAGGTTGACCCCGGACGCCGCCAGGCGCTCGGTGAGCCGGGGGCGAATTCCCGTGACCGCAAATTCCCCGAGGACGGTGCCGTTCTCCGTCAGGCCGGTCTTTCGGAACAAGAAAATCTCCTGCATACTAATGACGTCGCTTTCCATTCCGGTGATTTCCGAGATGCTCGTGATTTTCCGGTTGCCATCGCTCAGGCGGCTGATCTGCACCACGACGTCGATGGCGGAGGCAATCTGCCGCCGGGTCGCGATCTCCGGCAAATTAAAACTTGACATGGCGACCATCGTTTCCAAGCGTCCCAGGGCGTCGCGGGCCGAGTTGGCGTGAATCGTCGTCAAAGAGCCGTCATGGCCCGTATTCATCGCCTGGAGCATGTCGAGCGCTTCCGCGCCGCGCACCTCGCCCACGATAATCCGGTCCGGGCGCATGCGCAGGCTGTTGATCACCAGTTCTCTCTGGTGGACGGCGCCCTTCCCCTCCACGTTGGGCGGGCGCGTTTCAAGCCGCACGACGTGATCCTGGTGAAGTTGTAATTCCGCCGCATCCTCGATGGAGATAATGCGTTCACGGTTGGAGATGAAAGACGAGAGGACATTCAGCAGAGTGGTTTTGCCCGCGCCCGTGCCCCCGGAAATGAGAACATTCATGCGCGCAAAAACACATCCCCGCAGCAAGGCTAGCATCCCGGAAGTCAAGGTCTGGTTGCGCAGCAGACTATCCACATTCAAGGGTTCCCGCCCGAACCGCCGGATCGAGAGGCAAGGGCCGTCAATGGCCAAGGGAGGAATAATGGCGTTCACCCGCGAGCCGTCAGCCAGGCGCGCGTCCACCATGGGCGACGACTCATCGATGCGGCGTCCCACGGCAGAGACGATGCGGTCAATGATGGCGAGCAAATGTGCTTCGTCACGAAACTGCACGTTGGTTCGTTCCAGCAGTCCCCGCCGCTCCACATAAACATCCCGGTGCGAGTTCACCAGGATATCCGAGATGGTGGGATCCTTCAGCAGGGGTTCGAGAGGACCCAACCCAAACACCTCGTCGAGAACCTCCAGGGCGAGGCGCTCCCTCTCTTGAAGGGTCATCGGCAAACTTTCCGTGGTCGTCATACTCTCGACGATCTGGCTGATTTCCGTGCGCACCGCGTCTCGATTCAACTGCGAAAGGCGATCCAAATTCAATCTCTGGATCAGCCGACGGTGAACTGCCGTCTTCACTTTGCCCATATCGGGTTGACCGGTTTGGATGTCCGCCATCTACCCCTCTTATTTCTTGCTTGAAAATAGCCCGAGGAATGACCCGCGCTTCTCTTCTGCGTCCTCCCGTCGCACCCCGGAAATCTGCTCGGCCATGGTGCGAAACTTCTGCAACAGTTGATCGTTTTGACCCCGCGAAAGTTCCGTGCCTTTGTTTACCGCCCGGCTCACCTGCTTGAAGTCATTCGGCAAGCGCCCGAAAATCGGCAGCTTCACGCGTCTCTCGAAAGCTTCCAAGGCCTCTTCATCACCCCGGTGCCAGCGGTTGACCACCAGTCGAAGACGCGCCTGGTCAATGCCCAGAGCACGCAGCAAAGTAACTTGCCGTTCCAGACTCCATAAGCTGGGCACATTGGTCTCCGTCACGAGGATGACCAGGCGAGCCAGCCGCAGAACCGGCATCCACTCGGAGGAGCAATTGGATCCGATATCCGCCACCACGAGATCAAAGCTGGCCTGGGCCACATTCACGACCCGGGTGAGGGAGGCGGGGGAAATCCGGTCCCATTCATCGGCGCTGGAAGCTCCGCCGAGCAATTGCACGCCGCTCTTGTGGTTCGCCAGCAATCCGCTAAAGAGATGGCTGTCGAGACGATCAAGACTTTCCACTGCCGCGCGGAACGAAAACCGGGTCTCCAAATCCAGCAGCAGCGCGGCGTGACCCAGAGGGCGCCCCAGATCGAACAACACCACGCGCTTTCCCACCCCTCGCGCCAACTGCACCGCGAGATTTACGGCGATGGTCGTAGTCCCCACGCCGCCTTTCGCCCCCGCGACCACCACGAGCTTCTCCACTTCGATGTTCGGCGTGCCGCGCTGCTGGGCCAGCCGCTCCAGCATCACCCGGACCACCATCGGGTCAATGGGCTGGGACAGGAATTCCCGCACCCCACTGCGCATCGCCTGCATCAGCAGGTCCGGGCTGGGCTCCTGATATACCGAGCAGGCAATGATACAAGCGGTGGGATTAAGCCGGTTCATGCGCGCGGCAAATTCCAGGGGAGTATTCGCATCTCGTCCGATTTCCACCAAGACCACATCGGGCACGGCGGCGCGGGAGGTTGGGCCCTCACCTGCCATCAGGTCCCACTGCGCAATCGGCTGCACCAACCCCGTCTGCTGCATCATGGCCAGCAAGGTCGCGCTGTTCTTCGTGTCCAGACTCACTACACCCACCGTCAACATGCTGCGGATCCTCTCGGGCGTTTTCGCGCGGGTGGAATTCCCTTCCCCCTTACTTGACACTCGGGGGTGTATCCTTCGAGGCGGGCAAGGGCTTCAGGAAGGTGTCCGGGAACTGCGGCAAGGGAGGCTGCTTCGGCGGCGAATCCATCCGCACAATGTGCGGCGTCACCATGACCAGTAACTCATCCTTACTTTTCGAGATCGACCGGCTCTTAAAAAGCGCCCCCAGGATGGGCAAATCCCCCAAACCCGGGACTTTTGAGAATTGTTCGGTCACCTGGTCATTCACCAAGCCCGCGATTACAAAGCTCTGTCCGTCTTTTAAAATCATTTCTGTCTGTACACTCCGCGTTGAGAGGGAGGGGATGGTGAACCCCTGGTAGGTCAGGGCGTTGGTGTAATCCAACGAACTTACTTCCGGGGCGACCTTTAAGTGGATCAGGCCTTCCGGGGTAATCACCGGGGTGAAAGACAGCTTTATCCCATAATCCCGAAACTGAATGGTGACCACTGGGACCCCGGTGGACCCCTGCACCACGGGAAAGGGAAATTGCCCGCCCGCCAGGAAGCTCGCCTCCTTGCCTGTCTCCGCCAGCACGTTGGGCTCGGCGAGAAGTTGCAGCAGGTTCTTCTGCTCCAGGGCCTGAATGATCGCACCCAGGTTAATGTCGGAGCGGAAGACAAAGACGTTCAGCAACTGGCTGACCGTAATGGGCACTCCCGCACCGATCGCGGCCGCCGTAGTCGCCGTCGACGTAGCCCCGGTGATCGTTGAGTTTTGAACCGTGGGGGGTGCAAACTCCCCGGTCGTGGTGCTAAAAATGGTCTTAGCCGGCGACGTGCTGAGGATATTAGCACCCAACTGGTTCAGCGTGGACCGGTCCACATCGGCAAATTTAACTTCCAGCAACACCTCTCCGCTCTTCGGCACAGGTACTTGCAAGAGACTGATCACATTATCTTTGCGAGTCGACATGGCCTGAGCTACGGCCAGCAAGTGGTCCGCCACGGCCTGTGAGGAAACCAAGCCGGAAAGGGTTATTACGCCCCCCCGCGCTTCCACCTCTACCGGTTCGTTGGGTAACACTTGGTGGATTTTTGCCACTATTTCCGTCACGTCCATATCGACGTAAGCATCAAAGGTCTGGCTTTGTCCCGTCTCATCCCAGATCACCAATGAAGCCACGCCCGGTGACTTGCCGCTAATCAGGATTTGGGTTGGACTTACCGCCAGGGCGTCCACGATCGCAGGATCGGCCACAGAAATGCGGAAGATGCGCGCTTGCGACGAAATCACCAGCGAGCGTCCCACCAACAGGTGCAGCGCCTCGGCGGAAGGTCCAGGGGGAGCTGCTTGCGCTGCCGCAGGGCTGGCCTGAGCCGCAAAAGCCTCCCCGCCCCGCGCACCCCCGTTCAGGAGGGCCAGCAGAGCGACCACCAGCATCATGGCCCCCAGCGTCAGCAAATTGTTTCGATTGTTCGGGACCTTCATGGAGCCGCCTAGTTTACTCGGTCATCGGGGAAAAGATTGGGTTTCGACCTTGTCGCCGCGAATCACTTGCACGGTATACGGTGCCGGCACCGGGGCCGGCTTGGCCACGACCACCCGCGGCGCCGCGGCCACCGGGGCCTTACCAAAGAAAATAGTGGAGCCATAAACGGGAGGGGGATTCGCGTCGGCCAGGTCAACCGTATTGCGCAAAGCCAAATGGATCTTGCCCTCCGAAGAAGCGAGGGTCAACTTTAGTCCGTCCTCAGGATTCACCAACAGCGTGACCACGGGAGCCGTCTGCGGTTTTCCGTTCTCCGTTTGCAACTCCTGCCCAACGGCCAATACCCGAACGTGTTCCAAGATGGTTCGGGTTAACGACCCTCCCGGCCCCGTGCCCGTCACCAGAACATCCACGATCGTGCCCGGGGTCACAAAGCCCGCAACGGCTACCACGTTATCAACGCCGACGGACACAGCTCGCATGCCCGCCGGAATGGCTACCGACAGACCCGCTCCCGCCTCGCGTTTCGCCAGTTCCTGATCCAGAACGACCTCGCCCGCCACCAGCGGGACGGCCACGGCGCGGCCCACGCAATCCTCCGTGCGCGAAAACGACCCCGGCGGCTGCTTTCCCTCCGGCCAGTCCTGCAGCGCCAAATCACTGGCGGTCAATGGCTGGCCCAATTTCAGCGGGCCCGCCGCCACCACCACCTGAACCTGCTTCGCCACCGTAGCGCTTACCTGGACCCGCTGGAGCTGCCGGTAAACGTAACTGCTCGCCAGAAGTGCCACGACCAACGCCCCGACTAACCCTAGCAACATCCGATTACGATTCATACGTTCATCCCAACTTGTGGAAAAATCGGAGTGCAGACATGATCACGAAAAACAATCCTGTCGAGAGGGCTGCTGCCACGCCGAATGGGATTTTTAACAATCCGGGATTATCCAGCGTTATGGCACGAGCATTATTGACGTGAAATGTGGAATATGCAACGAAAACAACCCACATATTGTAGAGGGTTTCTCGCACTTTCCCTTGTCGGATAACCTCCATGACAGACATTAAACCCGCAATCAGGACAGTGCCGAAGAGCACCACAATTACGCGCTGCAGTCCCAGGAACGCGCCGAGTGCTCCCATAAGTTTCCAGTCTCCCGCGCCCAACGCCCGCAATATTACGAACGGTAGAAGGACACCCAGGCAGATGCCAGCGCCCTCCAAGGATGATTTCAACCCAGGCCACCTCAGTACCGCACTCAGGGTTAATCCCACCAATAAAGCTACTACGGTCAGCCAGTTGGGAATCTTCCGGATCCGCCAATCCAGCCAACCAGCCCATCCTGCCAAGCCCAGTCCGCCCGCCGACATCACTACTTCCTTCCACCAGCCGCTATCCATTTCGACGTCGCCATTCTCCCGCTTGACCGCCCTGCCACATGGGGAGTGTTGCCACCACCAGAACTCGGGATGGCCATTGCCACCACGCGCGGAATCCTCTCTTTTCTTTGCACTACTGCGCCAGCATTTGACTCTCAGTCTGAAATCTGTCGCTACCCACGAGAGTAAAGATACACGCCAACTACTAACAAGACATTATGTCAAACGGAATATCATGCTTTCTCACCTCTGAAGAGGCGTTTCACCCCTCCGCTGAAGGGACCCCCGAGCATCAGCTTGTGGCCTGAACCTTAGCCGCCCGCAGTCGCCGTCGACCGCCCAGTTCCAGAGCATTCCTGTGGCGAACAATAGCAGGTACTTGGCATGCACCACCGCCTCGCGGGCGGATCTTAACCCCTTTGCGGTCAGCACCGGCTCGTAGCCCCCGTGGTCGCACCAACAACCTCTAGAAAGAACCGTGTGGCGCGCTCAGGGTTGAATCCAGGCCCCCTCGCGCCGGCGGTCACGCCCTGGATCCGTCGAGAACCCTGAGCACGTCCAACGTTGCCCTCAGACCTCTTACCCCTACCAACGACCCTCTAACCTTCCGACAGCAAGCCTTTTTTTCGGCCAAAGCTCACGACGTCGCGCCGTCAACATTAACCTGCTGCGTTGTTAAGCAGAAACCGTAGGCCATCGTGGGGCGAACGCTTACGAAGTGGCCAAATTTGATGCCGCCGTGGAAAAAACATTGCTGATGGCATTTGCCAAGGTCTTCGTCGCGGTAATGGCAAACAGAGCGATCAGGACTACAAGCAGTGCGTATTCCACCAAGTCCTGGCCTTCCTCTTCCTGCCAAAGCCGTTTCAAAAGATTCTTCATGGTAAATTCCCTCCGAGATCATTTGTGGCTCACGTCCTCCACTTCGATCATTGCAATGTAAAGGCATTCAAATTGCCAAAGCCTCGGTTCTTCGGCAATTAATTGCTTCTATTGAAAGCAAAGACGTTAATTGCAGGCTGTCCTGAGTCGAGGGATTCCACGCATGGCAGTGACTCATTGTGTCACCTTGTGATTACACTTAAAGCGCCCAATTTTAATCTTCCAATGACTAATGTAGAAGATGGCCAGCCTAGCTCTTTGATTAATATAGTGAGAGGGTTCTTATACGGGTCAATAACCCGGCAGCCTGGGAGTTTCTCTACCCAAGCTTTGACAGAATGTGGACGAAGCTGGGAATGTGATAAACAATAGGACGGGAGAACTTGCTGAGACGCCGGGAGAACGCGCCGTGCTAAACGGGAAGAAGGTCTTTGTCGTGATGCCCGCGTACAACGCCGCCCGCACTTTGCAGCAGACGTGCGCGGAGTTGCCGCCGGAGATTGTGGACGAAATCCTGGTGGTTGACGATCACAGCGCCGACACAACCGTGCAGTTGGCGCGTGAGTTGCACCTGACCACCTTCGTCCACCATCGCAACCTGGGGTACGGTCGCAACCAGAAGACTTGTTATCGAGAAGCCTTACGCCGGGGCGCCGATATCATCGTGATGCTACATGCGGATTATCAATATTCTCCCCGTCTGGTCACCGCCATGGCGAGCATGATCGCCTTTGGAGAATATGACCTCGTACTGGGTTCGCGGATTTTGGGCACGGGGGCTCTGCGCGGAGGGATGCCGTTCTACAAGTACGTTTCCAATCGGTTCTTGACCTTCTATCAGAACATCCTGTTCGACCACAAGATTTCGGAATACCACACGGGGTACCGCGCTTTTTCGCGTGAGGTGTTGAGCACCCTGCCCTTGGAAGAGAATTCCGATGACTTTATTTTCGACGCTGAGATTTTGGCGCAAGCCATTTACCTCGGCTATCGCATCGGAGAGATTTCCTGCCCCGCCCGCTACTTTCCCGAGGCGTCATCGCTTAATTTTTCGCGCAGCGCCAAGTATGGGCTGCAAGTGCTGCTGGTCTCGCTGAAGTTCTGGCTTCAGAAAAAGGGGCTGGGACATTTCCGAATGCTGAATCCCCAGGGGCGAAGATTGTCGGAGGACTATTACCGGGAGGTCAAGGGGGCAGGCCCCCAGGGAGACGGCAGCTAACCACCCAACACGCCACGATGTTCTGGATCGTCGGCCTTATGAGGGAGTGTTCATGGCCCTTCCGGTTGGGCTGGCTCTTTTCACTTGGATGTCGGGGAAGAAAGGGCCGTCTTCCCGGTTGTCGATGTGACCGACTCAGCCGGGTGTGGCCTCCTCACATACAGCACACTGTGTAGGTCACCGTAAGTCTTCTGCCATCCTGGCGAAGCACTCAGCAGCGTCCCCAGCGCGTCGTCACGGTTGACCAGACAGGACTGGATGCCGTAAGCATCCAACAGGAAGGGTGCGGCGATCCCCAGCCGCGAGATACTGAGATAATCGGCGAGTACGCCCACGCGTTCATAAAGATCGGCCCGGCCGTCGACAAACACCTTGTTCTCTCCATCCAACTGCCAGATCAGATAGCCGCCGTAACCGTAAGTGTTGTACATGGGCCGGGGAGCGGGGTGCAGCTTAAGATAGGCGACGGCTTTCACCGGCGACTTCTCCTCCATGATAATTTCGAGCCTGGCTCGCGAGGGGAAGAACCAAACGATGGCGGCGACAACCAGCGTCATCAAGATGGCGTTCAAGGCATACTTATCATGGGTGGGCTGATATGGCGGAATCCCGCGGGCTACGATCACGGCTAACAAAGGCGCGCAAAAAGGCACGAAGACGAGAAGGAAGCGCAGGTGCAGGCATGCGGCCGCCACACCCGCGAAGAACAGCACAAGCTCTTCCAGCCGCCAGGCAGGCCGCAGGGTAACTTGAGCCAGCACGAAGCCGAGGACCAGGACCAGGAAGAGCTTGCCGAGGAACGCGTCGAAACTCATGGACTGCCACTCCTGGATATTGGCCACGTTGATCGGCTGGGAGAAGGCCATATTCAGTGGGTAGACGCAGGTCGCCGTGCCGTAAGGCGTAATAGTGAGCGCCACGAGACTCAAGAGCGCGACCAGTTCCAGGCGCAGACGCTCGCCGGAAGTCCAGAGCCGGGATGCCAGTTCCCCCCAGTGAATGTCCACCAAGCCACTGGCCCAGTAAACCCCCAACGCAAACAGTCCCAGGACGAAACTGCCGTGCGTGTTGACCCAGACCAGGAAGAGCGGCGGCAGCAGCCACAGCGCCCCGGTGTGGCCCCGGCGAAAGCGCGCGAGGACAATGAGGGTGAGCACCAGGAACAGATACCCGAGCATCTGGGGGCGCAAGCTGCAGGAAGGATAGACCAGCGGCAGCAGCACGGCGCAGATCACGAAAGCCGCCTTGGGATTTCCGCAGCGCAAGGTCACGAGGGCGTAAAGAGCGAGAAGGATGGCAGCCGTGAGAACCAGGTCGAGGGCCATAAGCCCCAGGAATCCCCCGGCCCGTTGGACTGCCGCCAGCAGCACCTCGCCCAGCCACTCGTAGGCGATCCAGGGGCTGCCGCGAGCCGTAAAGGAATAAGAGTCCACGGTGGGCCAGCGATGGGTTGAAAGGAGGGTGGCGCCCACTTTGATGTGCCACCAAACGTCCGGGTCCACCGAAAAGTTGCGCAGCGGTATGAATATGCCTCCCGCCAGCAAAACGCCCAGGAGGGCAGGAAAGGAAATTATTTTCTTTCCAAGAGACTGGGACGGGGAGGCCAATTGGGGGGAAGTCGCCAACGTATCTGCATTCACCTTGATGCTCCCGAAGCCGTTACGTCCAAGTGTTATGTGCTCCCGGCAAGAAAGGCAGTGATTCTAGCCCATGGTGGCAAGAGTGGGAAGGGCTCGTAAGGTTGTCCAGCCCACGTGGCACTTACTTCCCATTTGCGGCGACGAGCTTCTGGAAAGTGGGAAGAACCGCGAAAGGGGTTCTGACGCTTGCCACGCTCTCACCGAGTTGGCGGATTTTTTCCGGCCGCAAGTGCCCCAGCAGCACCCCGGCTTTGGCCAAATAATCAATACGCTCGGGGGCTAGGCCCATGACGCGCGCGCCGGTGGCGTCAACCGCCACGGGGTCGTCACCCAAAATGAGCACGCCGCTGGGCTTGGGAGATCCCTGGATAGGGCCATTGCCCTCCATGCCGATGATGCCATCCACGATGGCGAAATCCGGGCGCACGGTGCTGTTGATGTCGAGAATGGAGGGGCTGATGCCCGCCCAATGCAGAACATTTTTCGGCCAACCGTAACAGCACCCCGGCACGATGCCGAACATGTTCTTGAGCGAAAGCGTGACTCCCGCCCAATGATGCGTTTTGAGCTTGGGCAGGGAAACGATATAGTCTGCCTCCAGAGCGGTGCGGGGAAGATAAATTTGCTTGAGCTTGGAAGCCCGGGTCCGCAAGTTGACGGCGTGAACTTCATCCAGGTTCAGATCCACAAAGACATCACGCAGCGGGCCCAGGAAATCACGCAGGCGAATGGTTTCGACGATCCCCTCCGTATCGCGCTCATGCGCGGGCCCTTCGGCCACGCGCACCGACTGTGCCCCGAGTCGCAGGAAAGCCTCACGCGCCGCCCCCACCACGGCAGGATGGGTGTTGATGACGCCTTCGGGGTCGGGTTCCACGAAATTAGGCTTCAACAACACTTTCTTGCCGCTCACGGGCAGGTCAAACTCGCGCAGGGCCTCGAAGAGCAGGGCGCCGAGGTCGCGGTCGTAGCTGCCGGAGCGAACGATGGCCACCCGCGACGGGGGCCGCATGAATGGAGGCATCAGGCTGGCCTGGGCGTAGCTCATCGGCTTGCCGCCTCCCCTGCGGCCGGGGCGGCCCCACTCCCTTCCTCGTTCAACGCCAGCATAACCCAAGCGATGGTGAGCACATTTTCAAAAAAGCGATTTCGGGAGTACAGTTCGTCGAGGGCGGGCGCCAGCGGTGGAACACGTCGCCCATACGCTGTCATACAACGGTGCGCCAGCGCCAGCGACGCGGGTCCGTGAATGGTGTGGTAGGCGCCCTCCAGCCATCCCAAGCTCCTCTGAATTTCTGCGCGCTCCGCATAACCCCTCAACGCTAACAGCGCCCAGGCGGTGGGGCCCAGGCGCGGCACACCCGCCACGCCGTAAACCAAAGGGTTGCCGCTGTTCCATCCGCCGCCCGGACACATGCGGTCAAAGAGCATCCGCTCGGCCAATTGCCGGCGTTTCGCCGCCTGGGGAGGTAGCATGGGGGGGGGCAGAGAGCGCAGAAACAGGAGCGCATGGGCGGTGGGTTCAACCCAACTGGCCGTACCCGGCGTCCAATTCCAGCCGCGCAGCGAGGGGTCCTGGCCAACCACATGGGATGGGAATAGGGCTTGGCGCAGCCGCTGCCAGACGGTGCCCTCCGCCGGCCACGCTTGCAGGAGCCAATGCAGGCCGCGCTCCACGGCATGCTGCGCCCCACCCTGAAGATGCAAAGCCTGGGACGCGACGGATGTTGCCCAACAGCCTTGCGGCAGGCCGGGAAAGGGTGGCCAGGAACCGTCGGTCCGTTGCGCCTGCAACAGCCAATCGCGCGCCCGGGCACAAACTTCCGCCGGGGGCGGCGCTGGGCGCGATGAAATAAGCGCCGCGAGCCCCCACGCCGTGGTCTCCACCGCGCTGGGAGAAGCGGGGTGGTACCCCCACCCACCATCGGTGTTTTGGTTGGTGATGAGAAATTCCTGGCAGTACGAACCTCGGAGTGGGCCAGAAGTCATACGGACTCGGGACACGTCATTCGGGACACGGGTTACGGGGCACGGGACACGGGGCTAGTGGGCGAGAGTTAGGAGTTGGGTGTTGGAACTTAAATATTCGGGCTAAGGGATTAAACCTAACCCTAGCATCTTACCTTCAAATTCCGAGTTCCGAATCCTGAATTCCGAATGGCGTGTCCCGTATCCCGTAACCCGTGCCCCGAATCCCGTGTCTGGGCCTACATGACGATTCCCGGAGCCACCGGTTGATCGGGGCTGGATTCCGGAAAGGCCTCCTCCGAGGGAATCTTGAGGTCGTGAATCAAGCGGTGCAAGTAGCCGCGCGCCACGCCCAGGACGCGAGCCGTTTCCGCCTTATTGCCGTTGCACTTTTGCAGGGTTCGGGCCACCAGGCGGCGCTTGAAATCACGCAATTCTTCTTCGTAGGACCGCGGGGCCTGAATCTGCTCGAAGCCATTCCGTAATTTGACCGGCAAATGCCAAGCTTCGAGGGTATGCCCCTCCGCCAGAACCACGGCGCGGCGGATCACATTCTCGAGTTCGCGAACGTTACCCGGCCAAGCGTATTCGTCCATCGCTTCAATCGCCAGGCGCGAGAAACTCGTCACCTTCTTATCGAACTCCTGGCTGATCTGTTGCAGGAGGTGATGGGCCAGCAGCGCGATCCCGCCGTTGCGTTCGCGCAGGGGCGGCAGATGCAGTTGAATCACATTCAGGCGGTAGTAAAGGTCCTCGCGGAATGCGCCGTGCTTGACCATCTCCTCCAGATTCCGATGCGTGGCGCAAAGCAAGCGGACGTCTACCGTCAACGGGGTGTTACTGCCCAGCCGCTCAAAGGTGCGGTCGTGGAGCACCCGCAGCAGCTTGGCCTGCAATCCCAGGGGCAAATCACCAATCTCATCCAGGAACAGCGTTCCGCCGTGAGCGGCCTCGAACCGGCCGCGGCGCAGCGTCAGCGCTCCCGTAAAGGCGCCCTTTTCGTGGCCAAAGAGTTCGTCCTCCACCAGGTGCTCCGGCAAGTTGGCGCAGGAAAAGGCCACAAACGGCCCGGCGCTGCGGCGGCTGAGGCGGTGCAGGGCACGCCCCAAGACGCTCTTGCCCGTGCCGGTCTCACCCGTGATCAACACGTTCACATCACAGGGCGCCACCTTGCGGGCCATGGCAAAGACTTCTTGCATGTTTTCGCCGAAGCCGATCATTCCCTCGAGCCGGCCCGCCGAGGATTGCACCGCGCGGAGCCGGCGCAACTCCATCTCCACCTGGTGCAGACGATGGGCGCGGCGCAACACGAAGCGCAGTTCGACGACGTCCGGCGGGCTGATCAGAACATCATAAGCGCCCGCTTCCACTAATCGGCGCACCACGGCGGGATCGTCATCGCCCAGCATGACCACGATGGGAGGAGAAAAATCCGTCCGCCGGAACTTCTCGAAATGCTCCTCTCCGGCCACCACCTCCGGGCCGAGGGGGAGGTCGCGCAGGTCCAGGAGGACACAGTCGTAGCCCTCTTCCCAGGCCGGAACACCATCCTTGCCGCAATCTTCGAATCTGATATCAAAGCCCCCTCCCAAGGCTCGGCTTACAACTTCACCGAAATCCGGTTCGGGAGTCCAAAAGCAAACGCGAATAATCTCTTTTTCCATTATGCCAATCCCGTCGAGGGGGCTGACGAGAGATAGATTGCCCCATGGGCAAAACCTTCCTCCGGCAGCGCTGATTTCCCTTCATTTCCTCACGCGCGCGGCGTGATCAGAATACTCTCTCTCCAGGATCTTCCGTCCATCCCCCGGCCACATCCAGTCTTACTGGAAAATTAGTATCTCGGACGTGCCGGTATGACCCGCGATGGCCGCGGCATCCGCCGCCATCTGCGCTTGCCGCTTCATTTGGCACAAGAATCCTGGGTCAAATCCCAGGCCCGGAATCCCCGCTAACCTGCAGTAACAACCTTGCTTCGTGCAACTGCTATTTGTGCATTCTGAGGTGATCGAGGCATGTGCGCAATAGTACCCTCGTACCATGACTATCGGGCATGCGTCGTTTGTACTCTTGGACATGAATGGAGCCTATGCAGCAAACCAGTAGGAGCGACAGTAATTGCCGGGGCAGCATATACTCGAAACTAAACTTCGTCAAGCATTCGTATCGCGATCTAACGAAAGTAACATTTTTGAATTGCTTGACAGGGCACTGGTGTGATTATGGTACGATTAATGGTGCGGATAATACGCTCCAT
>Ga0209039_10000314_pt1 | contig 46973 bp, 39 predicted proteins | sample BogFormECP12_OM1_FD_188238 | JGI IMG/M metagenome (GOLD analysis project Ga0209039, IMG submission 188238) | Bog forest soil microbial communities from Calvert Island, British Columbia, Canada - ECP12_OM1 (SPAdes) (version 2) | ecosystem: Environmental > Aquatic > Freshwater > Wetlands > Bog ...
CCGAACAGCGGTGTGTTCCTGCAGATTACGTGCGACGATGCAGTGGACTTGCCGGTGCCGGGACAGAAATACACATTTGGCGTGGTGAAGGCGGCGCAGGCTCGCGGCGACTTCGCGGTGCTAGCGGAACGCGGGCGGCGCGCCCTGCGTGTGCATCTCGGCAAGAATGTGAAGGGCGATCTCGCCAAGCTCGCCAAAGCCGTGCAGCAAGCGCTGTCCTGATTCGCCGGTCAGTCAGACAAAACTTCGCGGAGGACTTCTCACGATGCAACTGGGAATGATCGGACTCGGAAGAATGGGAGCGAACATGGTGCGCCGCCTGATCAAGGGCGGACACCAGTGCGTCGCGTACGATCGCAGCGCCGATTCCGTGAAACAGCTTTCCGGCGAAGGCGCCACGGGCGCTGCTTCACTCGATGAGTTTATAGGCAAGCTGCAGAAGCCGCGCGCGATCTGGCTGATGGTGCCGGCCGCGGTTGTGGATGCAACGATTGCCGATTTGCTTCCCAAGTTGAGCAAGGACGACATCCTCATCGACGGCGGAAACTCCTACTACATTGACGACATTCGCCGAGCCAGAGAACTCTCCGCCAGGGGCATTCATTATGTGGATGTGGGCACGAGCGGCGGCGTATGGGGACTCGAACGCGGCTATTGCCAGATGATAGGCGGCGAGACCGACATCGTGAAACGTCTCGATCCCATTTTCAAAACGCTGGCGCCGGGCCGCGGAAATATTGAACGCACACCCGGCCGCGAAAAAACGGCGGGCACGGCGGAAGAGGGTTATCTCCACTGCGGTCCTTCCGGCGCGGGCCACTTCGTGAAGATGGTGCACAACGGTATCGAATACGGGTTGATGGCCGCCTACGCGGAAGGCTTGAACATCTTGAAGCATGCCAACGCCGGGAAATCCCATCGCGAAGCCGATGCGGAAACCACGCCGCTGCGCCATCCGGAACATTACCAGTACGATTTCAATTTGGCGGACATCACGGAAGTGTGGCGGCGCGGCAGCGTCGTGGCATCGTGGCTGCTCGATTTGACGGCCATTTCCCTGCTCGATGAGCCCACACTGGAGCGCTTTTCTGGCCGTGTCTCCGATTCCGGCGAAGGCCGCTGGACGGTACTTGCGGCGATCGAATCGACGGCGCCGGCGCCGGTGCTGACGGCGTCTCTGTATCAGCGTTTCACTTCACGCGGCGAGGACGATTTCGCCGCCAAGGTACTCTCCGCCCTGCGGTTCCAGTTCGGCGGGCATATCGAAAAGAAATCCGGACACTGAGCGGCGCGGCCGATGGCCGCCGGTTTGCAGACAGGACACCAACCGATGGGCACGAATCACGAGGACGCCACCGCCGAGGCCGCGCCGTGTGTCATGGTCATCTTCGGGGTCACGGGAGACCTGACCAAGCGCAAACTCATTCCCGCGCTGATCAATCTTGCGCAGGAAAATCTCCTCTCGAAACAATTCGCCATCGTGGGATTTGCGATGAACGATTACACCAGGGAATCGTTCCGCAAAGCCCTTGGCGAAGAGATTCCGAAATTCGCGTCGGATCCCATCGACCTGAAGATGTGGGAATGGCTTTCCGAGCGGATCTACTACATCCGGGGTGAATTCCAGGATGCGGAGGCGTTTCAGCGGCTGAAGCAGCAGATTGTGGATGCGGAGAAGCAGCACAATATTGCGGGGAACCGCTTCTTCTATCTTGCCGTCGCGCCGAGATTCTTCTCGCCCGTAGTGCAGCAACTCGGCGCTGCGGGCTTGACACAGGAGGAGAACGGCAACTGGGCGCGGGTCATCGTGGAAAAACCGTTTGGCCACGACCTGGAGTCCGCGCGCCAGTTGAACGCGGAACTCAAAAAAGTTCTCACCGAAAAACAGATCTACCGTATTGATCATTACCTGGGCAAAGAGACCGTGCAAAACGTCATGGTCTTCCGCTTTTCCAATAACATCATCGAGCCGCTGTGGAACCGGAATTACGTGGACCACGTACAAATCACCGCCGCGGAAACCGTCGGCGTGGAACATCGTGGCGCCTTCTACGAAACCGCGGGCGCATTACGCGACATGGTGCCGAATCACCTGTTCCAACTGCTGACCATGACCGCCATGGAGCCGCCTATTTCCTTTGAAGCGGATGAAGTGCGCAACAAGCAGGCCGAAGTCCTGCATGCCATTCAGCCGCTGAGCCCCGAAGACGTGCTGACCAGCATGGTGCGCGGGCAATACGCGGATGGAACCGTGGAGGGGCAGCGCGAGATCGGCTACCGCAACGAGCCGGACGTGGCGCACGATTCCAACACGGAAACATTCGTCGCACTGAAGCTGCTGATTGACAACTGGCGCTGGGCCGGCGTGCCCTTTTACCTGCGCACGGGAAAACGTCTGGCCCTGCGCGCCACGGAAATCGTGATCCAGTTCCGGCGCACCCCGTTCGTGCTTTTCCGCAATACCGCGGTGCGCAACCTGGAAACCAACCGCCTGGTCATTCACATTCAGCCGGACGAAGGCATCTCGCTCAGCTTCGGCGCGAAGGTGCCGGGGTCGGTGATGCGGCTGGGTCTGGTCAACATGGATTTCGACTACGCCACGTACTTTGGCGCGGAGCATGGCACGGGCTACGAGCGATTGCTGCGCGACTGCATGGCGGGAGACGCCACGCTGTTTCAGCGCGCGGACATGGTGGAGGCCGGGTGGAACGTGATCCAGCCCGTGATTGACGTTTGGCACGCACTGCCTGCCCGCGGTTTTCCGAATTATGCCGCTGGATCCTGGGGTCCCGTCGAGGCGGAAGAACTTCTGGAACGCGATGGCCGCTCGTGGCGCCGCATTGGCGGGGAAGATCTGGACTTGCACGGCCCACACACATTACACGACAAGGGCAAAGTGGGTACGCCCTGATGACTGGCCCTTCTGAGCGCGAAGTGCGGATTCTGCCGGATGCCGCAGCAATCGCGCGCCGGGCCGCGGAACTTTTTGTTCAGGCCGCCAGGGACGCGGTGGCGAAATCGGATGCCTTCACGGTCGCCCTGGCGGGAGGCTCCACGCCGAAGGCCCTGTATTCCCTGCTTGCCGAGGACCCCGGCCTGCGCGCGCAACTTCCCTGGGAAAAAATTCACTTCTTTTTCGGCGACGAACGCCACGTGCCGCCCGATCACGCGGATAGCAATTTCCGCATGGCCAACGAATCGCTCTTTTCGAGGGCGCTGGTAAAAGCCTCGCGCATCACGCGCATCAAGGGAGAGTATGCGGACGCGGAAAAAGCAGCACTGGAATATGAGCAGGCTCTTCGCGCATACTTTACAATAGAGGGAGGCGGGCTCCCTCGCTTCGATCTGGTCCTGCTCGGCATGGGTGATGAAGGTCACACGCTTTCGCTCTTCCCGGGCACCAAGGCGTTACACGCTCCACCCGATCGCATTGCGGTTCGCAACTGGATAGGAAAGCTCTTTACGGAGCGCATCACGCTCACCGCTCCCACCATCAACCAGGCGAACCAGGTGATTTTTCTGGTCACTCGCGCAGACAAGGCTCCGGCCTTGAAAGCGGTTTTGGAAGGACCCTACGAGCCGGAGCAACTTCCGGCGCAGTTGATTCAGCCGGCGCATGGCAAGCTGCTTTGGCTGGTGGACCAGGCCGCAGGAGCACTGCTCGCAACCGGAATTCGCGACTAAATTGAGGAGAGAACCATGGCAACAGCAACTACCCGCACAGTTGAACAACTCTTGGGTGCAAAGGCGGAATCCCTTTTGGGCTTCAAGTCTCCCAAGATTTCCAAGGAGCGCCTGCATCTTCCCGGCCCCGATTTTATTGACCGGGTCTATGCGGCGTCCGATCGCAATCTGCGCGTGTTGAACAATCTTCACCGCATGTTCTTCACCGGACGGCTCAGCGGGACCGGTTACATGTCCATTCTTCCGGTGGATCAGGGCATCGAGCATTCCGGCGGCGCGAGCTTCGCCAAGAATCCGGACTATTTCGACGGCGAGAACATCGTGAAGCTGGCCATCGAGGGCGGCTGCAACGCGGTTGCTTCGACCTATGGCGTGCTGGGATCGGTGGCGCGCAAGTATGCCCACAAGATTCCCTTCATCGTGAAGATCAACCACAACGAGCTGCTCACTTACCCGAACCGTTTCGACCAAGTGCTCTTCGGCACCGTCGAGGAGGCTTACGAAATGGGCGCTGCGGCAGTAGGCGCCACGATCTACTTCGGCTCCGACCAGAGCACGCGCCAGATCGTGGAGATCAGCCAGGCGTTCGCCAAGGCTCACGAACTGGGCATGGCCACCGTTCTGTGGTGCTATCTCCGCAACAACGCCTTCAAAAAGGACAAGGACTATCACGTTTCCGCCGACCTAACCGGGCAGGCCAACCACCTCGGCGTCACCATCCAGGCCGACATCATCAAGCAGAAGTTGCCGGAAAATAATGGCGGCTACCAGGCACTGAACAGCAACGGTGTCAGCTATGGCAAGTTTGACAAGCGCATTTACACCGACCTGTCTAGCGATCACCCGATCGATCTGACGCGCTATCAGGTAGCCAATTGCTACATGGGCCGCGCGGGGTTGATCAACAGCGGCGGCGCCTCGGGTGCCAACGACTTCGAGGAGGCCGTGGCCACAGCAGTGATCAACAAGCGCGCAGGCGGTACCGGCTTGATCAGTGGACGCAAGGCGTTCCAGCGCCCGATGGCGGAAGGCGTGAAGCTGCTCAACTCGATTCAGGACGTGTACCTGAGCAAGGAAATCACGATTCCGTAAACGACATACAAATTACCTTTAGAAGGGGCGCAGAGTGTTTGCGCCCCTTTTTTATTCTGGCGCGCTTCAGCCCGCCAGCGAGACGCCAGTCAGCCTCTCTGTCAGATCTGCAGCAATTCTACTTTTCCTGCGAGCGGATCATCGTCAGCAGCATCTTGAAGCGCGTCAGCGCCTTCAACGCATGCGGCTGGTTGGCGGGCATGAGCACCGCGTGCCCTGCTTTGGTCACGATGGGCTTCCCGGAAACAGTAATCTCCGCCTCGCCCTCCAGCACGTGCGCCAGCGCATCAAACGGCGCGGTGTGCTCGCTCAGGCCCTGGCCTTCGTCAAAGGCAAACAACGTGAGCGTCGCTGCGCTGCGTTGGATCAGCGCCCGGCTGACCACCGCCCCGGCCTGATAATTGACCATCTCCGCAAGCAAGACCGCTTCCGCAGCGGGCATTTCCCGCTTGCCCTGCGATTGTTCAGCCGCCATCGTTCACCGCCTTTGCCCGCCCCTCGAGCTTGTTTGTTTTCACCTGCCTTCACAGGGTACCACCGCGGCAAGGCGCGGATGCCCGCACCAGTGGCGGACGGGCGGTCTTAAGGTTTCCGGCGCAGAAAAATCTTGCTGTTATTTAGGTACTGTGGTACATAGATACCACGCTGTCAGGAGGGAACCATGATCGAAGTTGAACGCGTGCAAACCGGAGTCCGCATGGAGAAGCGCTTGCTCAAAGTCCTGAAGGCCTTCGCGGAATTGAAGGATCTCACGCTGGGGGACCTGCTGGAAGGAATCGTGTTGCATGCCTTCGAAGGCAAGACGCCGTTTGGCAAGGAATCGCTGGCGCAGATTGGCGAGCTGAAGAAGATTTACAGCATGAAACTGCGCGCAAGTGACAGCCACCATCTGAAGGAAAAGGCGTCATGAAATCGGCCTGGATGTTCCTGATCGGCGGTGCCTGCGGCGCGGCAATTGTCCTGCTGCCCCGGGCCGCCGTGCACTTGCTCGCCGCGGCGCACGCGATTCGCGGTAGTCAGGCGCCGGTTGGTGCTGAGCGAGCGCACACGGAAGAGAAATTCATATTCACCGTGCACGCCCCCATGGAAAAGGCGGCACCCTTATTTGGCGCGGATAAGGAGCGCGTGTGGGCGCCGGGGTGGGATCCGCATTTCATTCACCCGTTGCCGGCGACGGATGCGCAAGGCATGGTGTTCACCGTGGCGCACGATCATCTGAAGTCCGTATGGGTGAATACCGAACTGAACTTGAAGGCCGGGCGGGTCCAGTACGTCTATGTAATCCCCGACATGCTGGTCACGGTAATTACGCTAAGTCTGAAATCCGAAGACAATCAAACGCGCGTCGAAGTCCAGTATGACCGTACGGCGCTGAACGCCGAAGCCGACGCACACGTCCAGCACCTGGCGAAAGAGGACCGCAACGCCGGCCCCGATTGGGAAGGCCAGATCAACGAGTACCTCGAGAAGCGCCAGGGCTCTGGAAAGAACCTCTGAAGCGGCGGCGAATTCTGAGAGTGGTATTCTAGCCAGCGATGGCCGCATGCGCAAAAACCGTCCCCGTTCTGGCTGGGCCACCGGGCTTCCAAAGGCATCAACTCGCTGCGGAAAAGCGGGCAAGACATGAAGCATGGTCATCAGAATCGAGGTACGGTCACTTGCTTAAGCTGAGAAGGCCACTGGCTATGAAGATCGTGCAATCGCTGTTGCTCGCCGGAATTTTGTTACAGCCGGCCGTCGCGCAGGTCCACCTGCCCGCAATTTTCTCCGATCATATGGTGATCCAGCGGGATTTGCCGGTGCATGTATGGGGCCTCGCCGCAGCCGGAGAGGAAGTTCGCATCACGTTTCGCGGCGCAACCCGCACAGTGACTGCCGACCGGCTCGGACAATGGCAGGCTTACCTGCCCCCGGGCGGACCTGGCGGGCCTTTCACACTGGAGATCGCGGGCACCAACAAACTGAGTTTCTCCGACGTTTTAGTCGGGGACGTCTGGGTCGCCTCGGGTCAATCGAACATGGAGTTCCAGATGCAGGATGTCGCGAATGCGGACGCGGAGCTTGGCCATGCGGACCAGCCGGCCATACGGCTGTTCAAGGTAGAGAGAACGGCGGCGGACTATCCCATGAGCGATGTCGCTGCCAAGCCTTGGACGCTTTCCACGCGAGAGAGCGCGGCGAAATTTTCCGCTGTGGCCTTTCTGTTCGCGCGGGAGATTCGCGCCGATCAGAAGGTGGCCATCGGCGTGATTGAGGCGGATTGGGGCGGCACTCCCGCCGAGGCCTGGACCAGTTTGCCCGCGCTGGCTGCGGACGCATCGCTCATGCCGGAATTCGCCGCTTTCGCGAAGATGGCCGAGGCGGAAGGCGCATACACGCTCGAAAAACAGTATCAGTATGAACAGATCGCCAGTGCAAAGGCTGAAGGGAAGCCGGCCCCTCAGTTTCCCTGGCACGCGGAAATTCGTTCCTGGATTCCCTCGGCGGATTATAACGGCATGATCGCGCCGCTGACGCCATTTCCGATCCGCGGAGTGATCTGGTACCAGGGCGAGAGCAACGCCGGACCGGAGCGCGCGGAAACCTACAACCACCTGTTTGAAACGATGATTCGCGATTGGCGCAGCCAGTGGAAGGTCGGGGATTTTCCGTTCTTCTTTGTCCAGATTGCCAATTGGAAAGCGGGCGCGGATTCGCGATGGCCAGAGGTTCGCGATGCGCAGCGCCGCACGCTCGAGTTGAAGAACACCGGAATGGCGGTGACCATTGACATTGGCAACCCCGACAACATCCACCCGACAAACAAGCAAGACGTTGCGCACCGGCTGGCGCTGGCCGCCAGAGCGATCGCTTACGGAGAGTCGTTGGAGTATTCCGGCCCGTTATACCGGCTGGTCTACGTCGAGGGTTCGTCGCTGCGCGCCACGTTCAGCCATGGCGCCGGTTTGGCGGCGAAGGGCGGCGAACTTCACGGATTTGAAGTTGCCGGCGCGGACCATAAATTTGTAAGCGCGACGGCGACTATCGATCGCGATTCGGTCGTGGTCTCGAATCCAACGCTGACCGCGCCAGTGTATGTTGGCTATGGGTGGGACAGCAATCCCGATTGCAATCTGTACAATGCCGCCGGCCTACCGGCCTCGCCGTTTACATCTGAGCCTTGAGCGGTCGATGCTTCGCTCTTTGCGAAGACTGGAAAGCTGCCGGCGCCAGCTTTCAGGTCCGCGCATCTATGCGTTTGATTGACACACTTTGCTTCGGGCAGATCCCGCATATTGCCCGTCGTCGCCATGTGCACTTCTGATATGCTCGCATTTCATGGTCCACTGCGACCGCGCACGCATAGCTGAAGTCAAATGAGCGATCTCCCTCTTAATCCCAATTCGCCGCACCACGCCTTCCTTACCGAGGCGCCGCCAACATCGCCCAGCCGATGGAGAAGAGCCGCGCTGGCTGGATTGTTCAGTTTTCTCTTGTCTGGAATGGGCCAACTTTACAATCGGCAGCCTCGCAAGGCCTTCGGAGTGGCCGTCCTCACGCATCTCCTCAGCGCCGTCGTTACCCACACACGCCTCCTTCTCTCTTTCCCTACGCTGGTGGCTACGCTCGCTGTAGCGTTGGGTTGGAAGCTCTTTGTGGTCGCGGAGGCTGCCTATGTTGCTGCGGTCGGAAAGAGACATGAGGCTGCGGTGCCATTGCCGTGGTTGACGTATTCCCTCATCGCTGCGATTGTCTTTCTGGCAAGTTGGTTTCCAACTCCCGACCACGTCAAGCACGTGTCCGGCTTCAGCGCTTATGTGATCCCTTCTAGATCGATGTGCCCCACTGTCTGTGTCGGCGACCGCATCGTCGCCGACACGAATGCTTACCGCTCGAAATCTCCCGAGCGCGGAGACGTAATTCTTCTGAAGCACAATCCGGCGGAGGCTCTTTTTGTGAAGCGGGTCATTGGCGTCGCTGGCGATGTCGTGCAACCCGGGCCAGGCGGAACTGTCCTTGTGAACGGCCAGGCATTTCATCCGCCTGCGCCCTGTGGCAATCGCGCTTGGAAGAAAGAGGAGGCATCCGGTTTCATCTTGCCGTTCCAGACCACAAAGGTGGAAGAGGGAACGTTCTTTGTTGTCGGCGATAACCTAGAAAACAGCTTCGATAGCCGCATGCCGGAGTTTGGCGTCGTCACGCCCGACATGGTCCGCGGCAAACCTCTTTATTTTTTCTGGTCGCCCGTGCGCTCTCGTATCGGCTGTTCCATCCGCTGAGGGCGTCGGCGGACCGCCTCAGAAGGCGGCCCCTACAAGGGCCACCTTTCTCGTTTGTCCTCGGACGAGCGGGTAGACAACCTGAAGAGCGAGATTTTACGCGCGGGTGAGGGTGGCGTTGCGGGCGGCTTCGAGGAGTTTGGCGGCGCTGGTGCGTATGTCGCCGTGGCCGAAGACGCCGGTGCCGACAACCAGCAATTCCGCGCCAGCCTTCACCACATCGGCCACGGTGGTGAGATCGATTCCGCCATCCACCTCAATGCGGAAGTCCAACTTCCGCTCGGCACGCATGCGGGCTAAAGCCGCGATTTTATTGAGCGAATTCGGGATGAACTTCTGCCCGCCGAAGCCGGGATTCACGCTCATCACCAGAACGTGATGCACCAGGTCCAGCACTTCCGTCAGGAGTTCCACGGGCGTGGCCGGATTGACCACTACTCCGGGCTTGCAGCCATGTTGCGAGATGAGGTGCAGTGTGCGGTCCAGGTTGGCGCAGGCTTCCTGGTGCACGGAAATCCAGTTTGCGCCCGCATCGGCAAACGCCGGAATGAACAGGTCCGGGTCTTCAATCATCAGGTGGCAATCGAGCGGGACGTTGACCACTTTTCGCAACGAAGCCACCAGCGGCGGCCCAACGGTGAGGTTCGGCACGAAGTGGCCGTCCATCACGTCCACATGCAACGCGGTGCCGCCGCCTTCAATGGCCGCGTGGACATCGCTGCCAAGCTGCGCGAAGCTGGAGGCCAGAATCGACGGCAACAGTTCAATTTTTGTCATGAACAGGTTTGCGCTCCTTCTCCAGGAAATTCAATTATACGACGTACCGCTTGCCTCTTGCCCAGCTTCGCATAGCTATAGTGCGACATTCCGCCATGGAATGGCGCAACGCCGCGCACTGCTTTCCTGCGCGAGTTGCAGCGCGACCATCACGTCAATCACCTGTCTCGGCGTCACCTGCAGTTCCGCTTGGCCCAGCATCGCATCGCGGACGTTCACGTAGAACTCCCGCCAATCCCCGCGCGAAGCCACTTTTCGTTTGTGCGTTTGGCCATCCACAACCGTCGTCAGTACGCCCCAATTCTCTTCCGGATCGACAACCCACGATTCACCCTTCGGAATCTCTTCGCGGCGAAGCGTTGGCTCCAGCGCATCCATTTCGCTCTTAATGAACGCGCCCTTCTCACCGAGAATCACGAAGCGCGGCCGCGGCGTAACGCACAGCATGGTTTCGTGGAGATGCGCGCGCAAACCGCCGTGGTAGAAAAAACAGATGTCGAAAGCGTCGTCGGTGACAAAGCCGGGGCGCTCGATGCGTATGTCGGCGGAGACCGCTTGCGGCAAGCCGAAGAGCATCAGGGCGTGGTCGATCAGATGGGGGGCGAGGTCCAAAAGAACGCCGCTGCCGGGGCCGGGCTTTTCGCGCCAGGCATTGGGACGCGAAGTGAGCCGGTAGCGGTCGTAATGCGAATCGAAGCGCACGATTTGCCCGAGTTCGCCGCTGGCGACGACCTGACGCACGGCTTGAAAATCAGCGTCGAATCGCCGCGTGTGAGACACGGTTAAAAGGCGGCCGCATTTTCTGGCGATGCGAAAAAGCTTGAGGGTTTCGTGCAGTGTGGGAGTGATGGGCTTGTCCACGACGACGTCACGCCCGGCTTCGAGGCACTGTACAGCGAAGGGAAGATGCGTCTGATTGGGTGTGGCGATCACCACCAGGCGGATGGAATCGATGGACAGGAGTTCCTCGACGCTGCGCACGATGCGCGCGCCGGGATAAAGCTCCGCGGCTGTATCGCTGCCGCGTTGCAGCACGGCCGCAAGCCGCAACCCGGGGACGGCGTGAATCAGCGGCGCGTGAAAGTACCGCCCGGCCAAGCCGAACCCGATGAGTCCCACGTCAATCATGCGCCGCGCTCCCGGATAGATTTGAAATCGTCAGCAGTGTATCACCGACGAGGCGGCAGGCGCCGGGGAGATCGCGCCGCGGGCATTTGTTCCTGCCACCGCGACGTTATATCCTTTGCGCGTGGAAAAAAGACTGACGCAACGCGGCCCGACACTCGGATTGTACCTCGGCCTGATCGTTACGATCCTGGCCGTGCTGGCTTATGCCGGCTACATCACGCGGCAGTTTGCCGGGCTGCGCAAGCTGCAAAGCGAGATGGTGGACCGCGACCGCAAGGATTCGCTGCAGTTGCTGCGCATCCAGAACGATTTGAATTCCCTGGGGCTGGCCATGCGGGACATGCTGGATGCCAACGAGCCCTACCCGCTGATCGCCTGGACCGCGCAGTTTGATCGCACCCGCAACGATTTAAGCGCGGCGCTCCAGAAGGAAGAAAGCCTTTCGGAGTCCACGCGCACCAGCGACCAGCGGCGCTACCTGACCCAGTCGCTAACGCAATTCTGGGAAGCCTGCGACCGCATGTTCTCGCTGGCGCAAAACGCGCAAGAGAAAACCGCGCGCGAGCAGATTCGCGACACCCTGCAGCCGCAGCAAGCCGCGCTGAGTTCCGCAGTTTCGCGGCTGCTGGTGCAAAATAATGAGGGCGAAGAGCAAGCCGCCCTGCGCATCGCGGAAATCTACACGCGCGTGCAGCGCCAGCTCTATTATTTCCTGGCCGCGATCCTGCTGGCCATTGTGATCACCAGCCTTTACTTGATCCGCTACAACCGGCGGATTTTTGCGCACGTCGCGGAATTGTCCCTGCAACGCAGCGAACTGGCGCAGCAGCTGATTTCCACGCAGGAATCCACGCTGCGGCACATCTCTCGCGAGCTGCACGATGAATTCGGGCAGGTGCTCACGGCGATCGGCTCGCTGCTGCGCCGCGCGGATAAGGACATGCCGGAAAACTCCGTTTTGCGCGCGGATTTGCAGGAAGTGCGGGAGATTGCCCAGACCACGCTGAACAATATCCGCAGCCTGTCGCAGGCGTTGCATCCCGTGCTGCTCGAGGAGGCGGGGCTGGAAAGCACGCTGGACTGGTACATACCCGTCGTCGAGCGCCAAACGGGGCTCGCGTTGCACTACGAGAAAACAGGCCAGGCGTATGCGCTGGACACGAACGCCAGCGTGCAGCTCTACCGCGTGGTACAGGAGGCGCTCAATAATGTGGCACGGCACGCCGGCGCGAAGGAAGCGTGGATCCGTTTGCGCTTCCTACCCACCAGCCTGGAACTGGAGGTGGAGGACCGCGGCAAGGGATTCGCGCCTCCTTCAGGCCACACCGGGATCGGATTGGTGGCGATGCGGGAACGCGCGGAGATTCTCGGCGGCACGCTGAAGGTCACGCCGATCACCGGCGGAGGCACGCTGGTGCAGATTCACATCCCACGGGAAAAGGCGGAAACGCATGGCGAATAAACTGAGAGTGCTTCTGGTGGACGACCACGCGCTGGTGCGGCGCGGATTCCGCCGCATGCTGGAGGACGAGCCCTCATTTCACGTGGCGGGGGAGGCGAGTGATGGCCTGGAAGCCGTCAAGCTGGCGGAAGAGTTGAAACCCGACGTGATCGTGATGGATTGTGCGCTGCCGCAGATGAATGGGATTGAAGCTTCGCGGCGCATATTGGCGAAATTGCCGGAAACGGCCATCCTGATGTTGAGCATGCATTCGGAAGACACGCTGGTGAAGCAGGCGATGGAAGCGGGCGCGCGCGGGTACATCCTGAAGAACGCGATGGATCTGGACCTGGTCAGCGCGATCAAGAAAGTGGCTGAGGGCCAGACGGTGCTGGACCCGCAGATCACGCGCAGCGGCGCATTGAAGGGCGAGCGCGACACCGGGCTAACGCAGCGCGAACTGGAAATACTGCAGCACATCGTCGCCGGGAAATCGAACAAGGAGATCGCCTCGGAATTGAATCTGAGTGTGAACACGGTGTCCGTCCATCGCGCGAACATCATGGATGCACTGGGCATCCACAAGACCGCCGAACTGGTGGTCTACGCAATCCGCAATGGGCTGGTGAATCTTCCGTGAAACGCCGCGAGTTCATCCGGCGTACGGTTGGTGCGGGGTTACTCCACGCTGCGCTTCCGTATGCCCTCCCCGCCGCTACGCCGGGATTCCGTTTTGTGGATGTGACGGGCAACGCGGGCTTGCACTTCCAACACAACAGCGGCGCGTATGGCGGCAAGCTGCTCCCCGAAACGCTGGGATCGGGTTGCGCTTTCCTGGATTACGACGCGGACGGCTGGCAGGACATTCTCCTGGTGAACTCGATGGATTGGCCGGGGCACAAGCGTCAGCGCGCGACGATGAAGTTGTTTCGCAACAACCGCAATGGCACATTCACGGACGTGACTCAAGCGGCAGGCCTGGATCTGGAAATGTATGGCATGGGCGTGGCGGTGGGCGATTACAACAACGACGGCTTTCCGGACATTTTCATTTCCTGCGTGGGACAGAGCCGGTTATTCCGCAACACCGGCAAGGGCACCTTCCTAGACGTCACCAAAGCCAGTGGCCTGCTCGGCAAACAAGGACTGAGCAGTTCGGCGATCTGGTTTGATTACGATCGCGACGGCTTCCTCGATCTGTTCGTGTGCAATTACGTGCACTGGACCGCGGAGAGCGACGTCTTCTGCAGCCTCGATGGCAAAAACAAATCCTATTGCACGCCGGAAGCGTATCGCGGCGACACCTGCTGGCTTTACCACAACCGGGGCAACGGCACATTTGAGGATGTAACTGCGACCAGCGGCATCTTTGACAGCAGTTCCAAATCGCTCGGAGTGGCCATGCTGGATTACGACCAGGATGGCTGGCCGGATTTGCTCGTTGCCAACGATACGCAGCCCAACAAGCTTTATCGCAATCTGCACAATGGCAAATTCAAGGATGCGGCCGTGGAAGCGGGGCTGGCGTTCAGCGTTGATGGCAAGGCGCGTGCCGGCATGGGCGTGGACGTCGCCGACTTTGACAATTCCGGCAAGGCGGGCGTCATCATCACCAATTTTGACAACGAGATGATCGGGCTCTATCGCGAGGCGGGCCAGGCCTACGACGATGTGGCCATGCAAACGGGGCTCGGCGCGGCTTCCCGGAACACGCTGGGTTTCGGCTGCGTTTTTTTTGACGCGGACCTGGACGGCATGCTGGATATCGCCGTTGCCAACGGCCACATTGACGATACGGTGCGTCACATCCGCGGCAACGTCGGCTACGCGCAACCCGCGCAGCTTTTTCAGAATCTGGGCTCCGGCAAATTCCGCGACATCGCCAGCGAGATCGGGGGCGGCTATGATTCGCCCAAAGTGGGGCGCGGCCTGGCGGTCGGCGATTTCGATCATGACGGCGATCAGGATCTTCTGCTCACCACCAACAATGGTCCGGCATTTCTTTATCGCAATGATCAACTCGCCGGTAACCGCAGCATTCGTTTTCATTTGATTGGCACCAAATCGAATCGCGATGCGCTTGGCGCGAATGTGCGAATTTTCTACAACGGGCAGAGGGAGTCGCACGTGGTGCGCAGCGGCTCGAGCTATTTGTCGCAATCGGAATTGCCGGCGACGTTTGGTGTGGGCAAACAAGACGTGATTGATCGCGTGGTGGTGGATTGGCCGAGCGGGCAGAGCCAGGAGCACGGCAAACTGAAGACGGGAAGGGCCTACCAACTAACTGAAAATAAAGGCATTAAGGAGATTTTTCAGTACTAATGCATTCGCAGTATTGTCAACTCATCTGTCCCGCTCTATAAACGATGCAACTTTGCAATCGCTTCCGAACGAGGCCCTGCCTTCGCCTAATCGGGAAGCACCCCAACAAAGATTGCGGCCGGATCCACGACCATCCGGCCGCATTTTTTAGTTGTGGTGGTTGGGGCAAATAAACCAGGTGAGATGGGAGTGGGAATGGAACGTTGGCGCTCGCTTGGTGTGTTTGTCCTCGTCCTGACCGCGATTTACCTCTACGCCTTTCCATCCGCGACGCTGTTCTATGCTGGCGCAGTTCTTTTGCACACCGGGCTGGGTGTCTTCGTGTCGTTGGGGCTGTTGGTGTTTCTTTTCCGGGGGATGCGCAAGGAGGGGTTGCTGGCGCGTTTCGGATGGATTTTGTTTGGAGCGGGCGCGACCATTGGTCTGGTATTGATTCGCATTGGAACGGCACATCGCTTCAAGACCTGGCTGTATGCCCATATCGCTCTGTGCACCTTGGGCGTGATTCTGCTGGGGGCCTCGTGGCTCTCCGCAAACGACCGGCTGGGCGTTGGCATCGCGAGGCAAGCGGCGGGTATTGTTGCGCTGCTGCTTGTGGCAACGGGCATCGCCACGGGTTCCTGGTACGTGCGGGAATTTGCCTGGAAGAACCGCTATGTGGTGAAGAACCCGGCGATTTCTCCGACCACGATGTTGCAGGAGGGCGATGGCGCGCACGGGAAGTTTTTTCCGAGTTCCGTGCAGACGACGGACGGAAAGTACATCCCCTCCGACTATTTCCTCAAATCGCAAGCCTGCGAGCGTTGCCACGCGGACATTTACAAGCAGTGGGAAAGCTCGATGCACCACTTTTCGTCGTTCAACAACCAGTGGTACCGCAAGAGCATCGAGTATATGCAGGACGTTGCGGGGGTGCAGCCGTCGAAATGGTGCGCGGGATGCCACGATCCGGCGCTGCTCTTCAGCGGCATGATGGATACGCCCATCAAGCAGAACATCGACAAGCCCGAAGCGCGCGCCGGCCTGAGCTGCATGATGTGCCACAGCATTGTCCAGGTGAAAAGCACGATGGGGCAGGGCGATTTCGTACTGGAGTACCCGAAACTGCACGAACTGGCTGCGAGCGAGAATCCCATCATCCGCGGGCTGCATGACTTCATGGTGCGGCTGAATCCAGAGCCACACCGCCGCGTGTTCCTGAAACCATTCATGCGCAACCAGGTGCCGGAGTTCTGCTCGGGCTGCCACAAAGTTCATCTCGATGTACCGCTGAACAGTTACCGCTGGGTTCGCGGCTTCAATGAGTACGACAACTGGCAGGCCAGCGGCGTTTCCGGGCAAGGCGCGCGCGCGTTTTATTACCCGGCAACATCCATGATGTGCGCGGATTGCCACATGCCGCTGGTGCCATCGCACGACGACGGCAACATCGATGGTTATGTGCACTCGCACCGCTTCCCGGGAGCGAACACGGCCGTGCCATTTGCAAATGAAGATGCCTCGCAAATGGAAGCGAGCCGAAAGTTTCTCCAGGACAAACAACTGAGCGTGGACATATTTGCGATTGCCCCGGCTGGAAGCAAAAGCGAGCGAAAGAACACAGAGGCTCCGAAGCAGGAGCTATCTACAACATTTGCAGTGGGCGAGGAGGCGGATGTTTCGCTTCCGAAGGGTCCGGCCGGCGAGATGCGTGAGCTGACGGCGCCGCTGGGGCGCGTAGATGCAGCGGTGCGCCGGGGAGACGATGAACTAGTGGAAGTCGTGATCCGCACGCGCAAAGTAGGACACTTCTTCCCGGGCGGTACGATTGACGCATACGACGTCTGGGTGGAATTGCAAGCCACCGACGACAAGGGGCAAACGATTTTTTGGAGCGGCAAAGTTGCGGATGAGGGGAAGGGCCCGGTGGATACCGGCGCACACTTCTACAAATCGTTGCAAATTGATGCGCACGGCAATCCAATTAACAAGCGCAACGCATGGGCCAGCCGCGCCGTTGTCTACGTCCGGCTGATACCTCCCGGCGCCGCGGATACAGTGCATTACCGGCTGCACGTGCCGGAAAACGCGGGCGAGCACATCACACTGCACGCCAAGTTGAACTACCGGAAATTCCAGTGGTGGAACACGCAATTCGCTTTTGGCGGCATGCCTGACCCGCATTCGACCGGCGATGTCGCGCCTGACCACGACGACCGCAAGTGGAACTTCAACGGCGATCTCTCCCATGTCTCCAGCAACAGGCCGGGGATTCCGGATTTGCCGATCATCACCGTGGCGGAAGACACGAAGAGCCTGCGCGTGTTGCCAAAGTCCGCTGCGGCGCCAGCACCACAAGTAGCGTGGGCAAAAGAGGATTGGACACGCTGGAACGATTACGGCATTGGACTGTTTCTTCAAGGCGACCTGAAGGGCGCGGAGCAGGCGTTCGCGAGAATCACGGAGATGGATCCGCAGAATCCGGACGGCTGGACGAACGTCGGGCGCGTGCGCGTGCAGGAAGGAAACACCGAGGGTGCGCGTGAAGTGCTGCTGAAGGCCCTGGCGCTAAAACCAGGCCTGGCACGGGCGAATTTCTTCTACGCGCGCGTTTTGAAGGAAGAGGGGAAGTACGACGAGGCGACACATGTATTGCAAACCGTGCTGGCACAATTCCCGCGCGACCGCGTGGTTCACAACGAGTTAGGCCGCGTGCTCTTTCTGCAGAAGCGCTACGCCGATGCGGTGAAGGAGTTGCAACAAACTCTTACGATTGACCCGGAAGACCTGCAAGCGAATTACAACCTGATGCTTTGCTACACGGGCCTGGGCGACGAGGCACGCGCGAATGAGCACAAGGAACGCTATTTGCGCTTCAAGGCCGATGAAGCGGCGCAGGCGCTGACCGGGGCGTACCGCCAGGCGCATCCGGAGGACAACAATGAGCGGCAATCGATTCACGAACATGTTTCGATCGCGCTTGGCGTTGCGCCGGGAAAGCGGCCAGGAAAAGCTAGCGCGCTGGCGAAGAACATTCCGATCAAGAAAGTTGTAGCGGGCGCGGGCCGTTGAGCCAAAACAGACGTTTCACAGACAGAGGACAACGCGAATGACCTGGATCAAAACAGTGAAGATGGAAGACGACGAGGGCGTGCGCAACGCCATGATGGAGCAGCGCAAGCTTTATCCGATGGAATACGCGACGCCGGTGCCGATTGTGGACGACGGCTTTGAGAACAGCATCACCGGGTCGCACACCCTGATTCCCGAGGCGCTGTTCCACGCCTTCAGCACGTTTGGCGCGCTGATGTCGCCGGAACTCCCTTTGCGGCGCGATCAGCACGAAATGATTGCAACGATGGTGTCGGTGACGAACCGCTGCTTCTATTGAATCGAATCCCACGCAGAGTTTCTGCGTCGCGTGAGTTTAAACGAGGAGATGGTCGAGGCTTTACGCAGGGATTTCCGCAGCGCCCCCATCAGCGAACAGGACAAAACCATGTTGGAGTATGTGGTGAAACTGACGAAAGATGCGACGCAATGCAGCCCCGCGGACCACAAAAAACTGCGCGCCGTGGGTTTTGATGACCGCGGCATCCTGCAGATTACTCTGATCGCTTCGTGGTTCAACTACATCAACCGCGTGGCGGACGCTTTGGGAGTGGGGCGCGAAGGAACGGCGGAGGGCCAGTGAAAAGAGCCTGGGGAGCTTTCCTGCTGCTATGGTGCGCAATGGGAGCGAGTGCGCAAACACAGCAGAGTTCTTCAGCGAACGCAATAACGTTTCGCGATATCACACAAAAAGCGGGCATTCATTTTGTCCATAACAATGCCGCCTTTGGAAAGAAATATCTGCCTGAAACGATGGGGCCCGGCGTAGCGTTCATCGACTACGACAACGATGGCTGGCCGGACATTTTCATTGTGAATGGAATGGACTGGCCAGGTCACGCATCGAAGCACAGCACGCCGAAGCTGTACCACAACAACCACGACGGCACTTTCACCGATGTAACGCACAAAGCCGGCCTGGACGTCGAGATGTTCGGCATGGGCGTGGCAGTGGGCGATTACGACAACGACGGCTACGATGATCTTTTCGTGACCGCGTTGGGACAGAGCCATCTTTTCCACAACAACGGCAATGCCACTTTTACGGACGTGACAAAAAAAGCAGGCTTGTGGGGGCCGAACGAGTTCAGCACCAGCGCCGCGTGGGTGGATTACGACCGGGACGGCAAGCTGGACCTGGTGGTGGCAAATTACGTGCAATGGTCGCTGGAAGGCGATCTCTACTGCACGCTCGATGGCAAAAGTAAATCGTATTGCACACCGGAGTCCTACAAGGGCGTTTCCGTGCGGCTTTGGCACAATCGCGGCGATGGCACATTCGAAGATGTGACGAAGAAAGCGGGCGTTTGGGAACCCACGTCGAAAACGCTGGGAATCGCGATTCTGGATTACGACAACGATGGCTGGCCCGACCTGCTGTTTTCCAACGACACGCAGCCGAACAAGCTCTATCGCAATAACGGCAATGGAACATTCACGGAGAAGGCCGTGGTGGCCGGCATAGCGTTCAGCGAAGACGGCGTGGCGCGCGCAGGAATGGGCGTGGATGCGGCGGATTACGACCGCTCCGGGATGGCCAGCATCCTGATCACGAATTTTTCCAACCAGATGCTCTCCCTATACCACAACGAAGGGAAGGGGTTGTTTGTGGATGAGGCGCCGCGTTCGGAAGTGGGGCGCAATTCCCTGCTTACGCTGGGATTCGGCTGCTTCTTCTTCGATTACGACCTGGATGGCTGGCCGGACATTCTGATCGCCAATGGCCACATTGACGGCGATATCCAGCGCGTGCAGCCGAACGTAAAATACGCCATGCCGCCGCACATTTTCCGGAATCTCGGAAAAGGGGATTTCCAGGAAGTGACGAAGAGCCTGGGCGCGGGTTTTGCCGCGCCGCGCGTGGGACGCGGCGCGGCCTACGCGGATATCAACAACGATGGGCGGCTGGACCTTTTACTATCCACCAATGGCGGGCCGGTCTACCTTTTTGAAAACGATTTCACTGGTAACGTGGGCGCGGCGAATAAAAGCCTGCGCATCAAACTCATCGGAACAAAATCGAATCGCGACGGCATTGGCGCTGTGGTGAAGTTGACGGCCGGTGGTGAATCGCAAACAGAGATGCTGCGCAGCGGCTCCAGCTACCTCTCGGCAAGTGAACTGGTATTGACCTTTGGCCTGGCCATGCACGATCAGGCGGAGAGCGTCGAGATTCGCTGGCCCAGCGGGCAAGTGGAGAAACTCTCGAATATTGCGGCAGGCCAGACGATCACCGTGACGGAAGGCAAGGGCATCACGGGCACCCGTAAATACGGCACGCGTTAGGAGTTCGCCGCAGGAGCGCGCAGCCGATGTGCGGCAACGAGCGCTTGCCCCAGGCTGATGCCGCCATCACCGGCGGGCACCTCGGTGTGAAAATAGACTTCAAAATTCTGTTTGCGCAGCGCGGCGAGCAGCAGTTCGAATAACAGAATATTCTGGAAGCAGCCGCCGGTGAGGCACACGCGATTCAGGCCGTGCGATTCGCGTACTTTTTCCGCGAGCCCAAGAAATAGCGAAGCCATGCCATTGTGAAACCTGCGGCTGATGTCCGCGATGTGCACGCCATGGCGGATGTCGCGCACTAACCAATCGAATAGGGAGCGCGTGCCGATCAGCCAGGTTCCTGAAGCGAACTGCAATTCAAACGGATAGGAGCCCTCGTCGCTGGAATCATGAGCCGCCATTTCGAGTTCGATGGCCGCTTGCGCCTCGTAGTTAATCGTGGAGCGCAGGCCGATGAGGGCCGCCACCGCGTCAAAGAGCCGCCCGCAACTCGAGGTGAGCGGTGAATTCAGGCGGCGATCGATCATTTGCAAGAGGATATCGAGGTTGCGGCGGTCCAAATCCTTGACGAAAGGAATCTCCAGCCCGGCCAAGGATTTCCCAAAGTGTTTTGCGAGGTAGCTCACCGCGATACGCCAGGGCTCACGAATCGCGGCCTCGCCGCCGGGCAGAGCCACGTAGTCAAAATGAGCGGCGCGCTGAACCTGAACGTAGTCCGCCAGTAACACTTCCCCGCCCCAGATGGCGCCGTCGGTGCCGTAGCCGGTGCCATCAAGAGCAATGCCGATCACTTTGCCGTCGAGATGGTCTTCCGCCATGCACGCGGCGATATGCGCATGATGGTGTTGCACGCCGATGAGGTGAACGTCGGTTCGGGCCAGCGCCCATTTGGTGGAGAAGTAGTCCGGATGAAGATCGTAAGCAATCACTTTGGGCTGCACTTCCAGGATGCGCTGCAGGTGCGCGACGGCTTCTTCAAAGAAACGGTAGCTCTCCAGATTCTCGAGGTCGCCGACGTGCTGGCTGAGGAACGCTTCGTTGCCTCGCACGATACACACCGTGTTCTTCAGCTCACTCCCGACGGCCAGAATGGGCTGCGATTCACCCTCGAGCGCAACTGGCACCGGCACAAATCCACGGGAGCGCCGCAACTGTTGCGTTTGGCCCCCTGCTGAGCGCACCACGGAATCATCGCAACGCCGCACGATTTCGCGATTGTGAACGAGGAAACCGTCCGCGATGCCGCGCAGGCGCTCGACGGCTTCATCATTATCAATGGCGATGGGCTCCTCGCTGAGGTTGCCGCTGGTCATCACGAGCGCGTCACATCTGCTGCTGGACAACAAAAGATGATGGAGTGGTGTATAGGGCAAGAAGACGCCGAGATAGCGATTGCGGGGCGCTACGCCGGCGGCCACATGCACTTCAAGGCGGCGCGGCAGCAGCACAATTGGCCGTTCGCGCGAGAGGAGCAATTTGCGCGAGGATTCTTCCATCACACACAAACGCTTGGCATTCTCGATGCTCCTCACCATCAAGGCAAAGGGCTTTTCGACGCGGCGTTTGCGTTCGCGCAAACGATCCACGGTCGCGTCGTTTTCTGCGTCGCAGGCCAGGTGAAACCCGCCGAGTCCCTTGATGGCAACAATGGCGCCGCATTCCAGAAGGCGCGCAGCTTCGCGAATGGGGTCAGCGATGTCCACGCGCACGCCCTTGTCGTCCAGGAGTTGCACTTGCGGGCCGCAATCCCAACAGGCATTGGGTTGCGCATGAAAGCGGCGGTTCGCGGGATCGTCGTATTCCGCCTGGCACGCAGCGCACATCTTGAAGGAAGCCATGGAGGTGCGCGCGCGATCGTAAGGAATGTCGCGAATGATGGTGAACCGCGGCCCGCAATTCGTGCAGTTGATGAACGGGTAGCGGAAACGGCGATCGCGCGGATCGTTCATTTCGCGCAAGCAATCCTCGCAGACCGCCACATCAGGAGAAATCAGCGCCTTGGGAGGCTGATCGAGGCGGCTGGAGAGGATGCGAAACGCCGCGTCCGGTTGGAGTTCAACATCGCGCGGCACGAGCGAAGTGATTTTTGCGAGCGGCGGAATCTCTCGCGGCAACCTGGCGAGAAACGCCGCCAAGGAATCCGCCGGACCCTGCACTTCGATGCTGACGCCCGCTGGTGTATTGGCGATGAAGCCCGCGAGGTTGCATTCGTTGGCCAGGCGGTAGACGAACGGGCGGAAACCGACGCCCTGGACAATGCCGGTGACGTCGATCGCTTTGCGAACCACACCCGTTGGAAATGCTGGCGTCATGGTGAGTACAGGTTGCGTTTCAGACAATCGCCGCCGGGGTTTCCTGACGAGTTTTCTGCTGCAGCGTGGAAAGCCAGGCAAGCCATTTGTCAAAGCCTTCACCGGTGCGGGAAGAGAGCGCCAGGTATTCGATCTCCGGATGGATCTTGCGCGCGTTTTCGAGAGCGAGATTGGGATCAAAATCGACGTGAGGAAGGAGATCCGTCTTGGTCAGGATCATCAGCGAAGCGCGATGAAAAATCCCGGGATATTTCAGCGGCTTGTCTTCGCCTTCGGTGACGCTCAGCAGAACGATTTTTGCCACTTCGCCCAGGTCGTAACTGGACGGGCAGACCAGGTTGCCGACATTTTCCACGAGCAGCAGGCCGGGGCCGCGGAAACCCAGTTCGTTCAAATGACGTTCGACCATGCGCGCGTCCAGATGGCAAGTGCCTCCCGTGACGATCTGCCGCACGGGAAAGCCGTAGCGCATGAGGCGCCGGGCGTCATTGTCGGTCTGCAAATCTCCCGTGAGAACCGCAACCGATGTGCCCGGCGCAAAACTGCTCAGCGTTTTTTCGAGCAACGCGGTTTTGCCGGAACCCGGCGAGCTGATGAAATTCACGCAAAGAATATTCTGCTCGCGGTAGCGCTGGCGCAACGCCGCTGCCAGACGGTCGTTCTCGCTGAGGACTTTTTTCTCTAGGACTTCTCGCATGGCTCCTCCAACTCCAGGTAGGCGATATCGAGTTCCGTGCCGCCGATGCAGGCGCTCCGGGTCTCACCGCACTTGGGGCAGGTCAATTCCAACTCTTTCACGACAAATTCTTCGTTGCACGCGAGACACTTCTGGCGCCGCGGGCACCATTCAACTTCGAGCCGCAGGTGCTCCAGCGAAGTTTTCCTGGTCAAAGCTTCAAACGCAAAAGCGAGGGCATCGCGATCCACATTGGAAAGTTCGCCGATGCGCACACCCACGGCGGTGAAGTGCGCCTCCGGGCGCCGGCGCGCTTCGGTTTCAATCGATTCGATGATGGAAGAGGCGATACCAACTTCGTGCAACGGACCTCCTTAGCAAATGCGCGGTAATTGATCGCCGGAAAGCATGTCCACGATGCGCGTGGTGCCGAATGGCGTGCGCATCACTACCATGCGCGGATGTTCGGAGGTCACGCGGCCAATCACGCGGGCATCCTTGCCTAGGGGATGATTCTGAAGCGCGCGCAGAGCTTTTTCGGCGGAGTCCGGCGCAACAATGGCCACCAGCTTCCCTTCATTGGCAACATAGAGCGGATCGAGGCCCAGCATTTCGCACGCGCCGCGCACCTCTTCGCGTACCGGGATGGATGTTTCTACAAGCTCCATGCCCACGCCGGAACTCGTGGCGATTTCATTCAAGGTGCTGGAGAGCCCGCCGCGTGTCGGGTCGCGCAGGCAGCGAACCTCGTGGGTCGCCTCGAGCAAGCTCGCCACCAGCGTGTGCAGGGGCGCGGAATCGCTCTGTACCGCGGTTTCGAACTGGATGCCTTCGCGCTCGGCCAAAATCGCAATGCCATGATCGCCGAGCATTCCGCTCACCAGAATGGCGTCGCCCGGGCGCGCTTGTGCCGCGGAAAGAGTGATGCCTTCGCGGACCAGGCCGATGCCGGTGGTATTGATGAAGATGCCGTCGGCGCTTCCCTTCTCCACAACTTTCGTGTCGCCGGCCACGATTTGCACGCCGGCATTTGCAGCCGCATCTCGCATGGAGGCAACGATGCGGCGCAGTGTATCGATGAGCAATCCTTCTTCCAGAATGAACGCGACGCTCAGCCACAAGGGTTCGGCACCGCCCATGGCCAGATCGTTGATAGTGCCATACACGGCCAGGGAACCCACGTCACCGCCGCGAAAGATCAGTGGTTTCACGACAAACGAATCCGTGGTGATGGCCAGGCGCGCGCTATTTAGGGTGACGATGGCTTGATCTTCCAGGCGATTCAGGACAGGATTTCCGATCGCGGGGAGAAAGACGTTTTGCAGCAGGTCCGCGCTGAGTTTGCCACCGCTGCCATGACCCAAAAGGATGCGCTCGCCCGCGGGAAGCGGGACGGGGCAGGAGAAGCCCGTCAGGTCTCTTGTCTCGTCGTTGGGCACAATTTCAGAGTGTAACGAGGTGGCGCCGGTATTGATAGTAGGCGGCACACGCACCTTCCGAAGAAACCATCGGAGCTCCCAGCGGCTTTTCGGGCGTGCAACGCGTACCAAACGCCGTACAATCCGTTGGTTTCTTCAGCCCCAGCAGAACATCTGCGCTGATGCATTCACTGGGCTCTTCCGCGCAGACGTCCGCGAGATCGAAGCGTCTTTCGGCATCGAAGACGGCGAACTTTTCCTTCAACTGCAAGCCGCTCTCTGGAATCGAGCCAATGCCGCGCCATTTCCGGTCAGAGACCTCAAACACGAGCGCAACCGCTTTCTGGGCAGGCTGATTGCCTTCATACTGCACAGAGCGGGAATACTGATTCTCGACTTCCGCGCGGCCCTCTTCGAGTTGCGCCACCAGCATGTGAATCGCTTCCAGCAGGTCGATGGGCTCAAAGCCGCCAACGACAATCGGAACATGGAATTCGCGCACCAGGTCTTCGTAGTCTCGCATGCCCACAACGGTGCAAACGTGACCGGGCGCGATGAATCCTTGCACGCGATTCTTTGGCGAGCCCAACAAGGTGCGGATCGCGGGCGGCACCAGCACGTGAGAAACGAGCAGGCTGAAATTACGCAGCCGGAGGCGTTCGGCTTGCAGCACGGCCATGGCATGCGCGGGAGCTGTGGTTTCGAAGCCAATCGCAAAGAAAACGACCTGGCGTCCCGGCTGGCTACGCGCCAATTGCACCGCGTCGATGGGCGAGTACACGACGCGCACATCGCCACCCTCCGCCTTCACATGGAATAGGTCCGTTTCGGAGCCTGGCACGCGGAGCATGTCTCCATAGGAGACGAGCGTGACATCGGGGCGGCGCGCCAGGGCAATCGCGCGATCGATCATTTCCAGTGGAGTCACGCACACCGGACATCCCGGCCCATGTACGAGTTGCACGCTATCCCCAAGCAAGTCGTCGATCCCGTAACGCATCAGCGTGTGGGTCTGCCCGCCGCAAATTTCCATCAGCACCCACGGCCGCGTGGAGCGCCGCCGGATTTCCGCGGCCAGCGCGTGCGCGATCTTAACGTCCCGATACTCGTCCAGGTATTTCATGGTGCAGTAGGATCCACGCCGCCCGGAGCAAGTTCATCGGCGAGGACGCCCATGCTTTCGAGCAGGGCGTAGGTGCGTTCGGCTTCGTCTTTGTCCACCACGCTGATGGCGAATCCAACGTGAACCATGACGAAATCGCCGACATTCACTTCCGGCACAAAGTCGAGGCAAACCTGGCGCGTGATGCCGCCAAACTGGACGCGCCCGGAGCGCACGCCGTCCTGTACATCGATTTGTGAGACCTTACCGGGTATTGCCAGGCACATGCGGTCACTCCCACACACAAGGCATCGAGGATACTGTTTCCACCCGCCGAAAGAAAGGCTTGCAGGGCGCTCTTGCAACTCGGGGGCGGCTCCGAGTTGCAAAGTTCTGCGGATTCCCCGCAAAGGCCCAAGGACACTTTGGCAGCACCAATGGGAATTCCGCTCAGAGTGAAAGATCAGTCGCTGCGGACTTCTTTCCTTCGCAGGAACTCGCCAAACGCCACATCTTCAGAAGCGATATGATGCAGCAGCCAGTCGCGCAATTGCTGCACCAGGTGGAGACTGGGAGCATTTTCGCCGCGCAAAACGCTATCGCGGATCTCGCGGACTTTTTTCATCAACTGCGTGTGCGCCTCCAGATGCGCTTCATAGCCGGGGTAGCTGTGCAGGCGCATGACCAGTTGCTCCGAGAGAAAATGCATGTCGGAGAATTCGATGAACTGCTCCAGGATGTAGCGAGCGGGCGAAAAGTCGCCGCCCTTCTGCAACGACTCCGCGAGCGAATCCAGCATCTGCATTTGCAGATCATGCTCGGTGTCGATGGATTTTTCGCCGATCTTCACGGGCACAGCGTGCAGGGTTTCGTTCATTTCTGCCTCGATCAAAAAGCGAGAATGAGTTTCTGTCCTTCCAGGCAAATCAGGGGGAGCACTTCTGAGCTTATGCCCCCGCACCCGGCCAGGCAAGGCCCCATCGGGCAGACCAACTGCTGTCAGGGAGGAATAGGGCAGGCGAATGGCCATTCTGACCCTGCAAGGAGGAGGCTCGAGCTGGTAGATAAGAAAAACAGTTAGCGAGAGGTGAATGACTGCCTTGGGGAAGAACCTGAGTGAAGTCGCCCACCTGCTGTTGAATTTTTCATCAGTCATGAGTCTTTAGCCGCAGGTGCCTTATTTTCAATCGCCTGCGGACCTCCGGGCCACCTTCCTATTCAGGCTACGTTTCAACTCATCCGCCAAGGTGTATGATCTATAAATGCAGGCAGCGTAGTAGCATAGGGCGGCGGGATGTGACAGGGTGTATGGCTCATCGTGGCTTCTTACAGGAAGGCAGATTATGCCCCTGACCTCGAAGAAGCGTATTCTGCTCCCAGAGGACAACCGCTGGAAGATGGCAAACGGGTCGAAGCTGGATGAAGGGCGCAGGGCGCCGTGAATCGCGCGCTCATCCTTGCGTGTGGCAACTCCCTTCGCGGGGATGACGCAGTGGCGTTGCATGTCGCGCGCGAACTGCGTGCCGGCTTGTGCGAACCCCAGACGGTGATCCACTCCTCGACGCAATGGGCTCCGGAACAGGCCGAGTCGATCAGTGAGGTGGAAGTAGTCATTTTCGTGGACGCTTCTGCCGTTCTCCCCACAGGGGCAGTGCAAAGCAAGAGAGTCTCGCCGAAACCCGATGCGCCGAGCAGCTTCTCTCATAGCTGCAGCCCCGAGGGACTGCTTGCCTTGGCCGAGCAACTCTATAGGGTTGTGCCCTCAGACGCATTTCTAATCACCATCGGCGCGCAATCGTTCGAATTCTCAGAGGAACTCTCTGAAGCCGTGAAGCTCGCCATTCCAGAGGCCCTGGCGCAGATCAAAGCGATTCTCTCGGGAGTCTCCCTGCCTTCCGAAGAACCACGAGCGAAGTCTTCCTCCTCGTAAGGCATTCGCAACGCGGTTTGATGCAGCACGGCGTGGAGGCTGCGCGACACCCTTTTCGCGGACCACTGCCATTCCGCCTTCGCGGCTCGGTGTGTTAAGGTCTCTCTTCTCCCCATGTTCTCTCAGCGCACTAACTGGACACTCACGCCCAACCGCCACGCGCAAGCCCTGGAACAACTTCGTGCTGCCGCAACGTCGATTCTCGACCTAACCGCTTCCAATCCCACGAACTGCGGCTTTCACTACGACGGTGCCGCCATTCTCGAGGCCTTCCGCAAGCCCGAGGCACTCAGCTACGATCCACAACCCCGCGGACTTTTGCCCGCCCGCGAAGAGGTATCGCGTTACTACCTGCAGGACCATCACGCGGCCGTGAATCCCGAGTCCATCTTCCTGACCACAAGCACGAGCGAAGCCTATTCTTACGTTTTTCGGCTGCTCTGCAATGCCCACGACGAAATTCTTGTTCCCAAGCCCAGCTATCCGTTGTTCGAATTTCTCGCGGACTTGCAGGATGTCACGCTGGTTCCCTATGCGCTGGAATACGCCCACGGCTGGTTCATCGATTTTCACAGCGTGGTTCGCGCGCTCACGCCGCGCACGCGCGCGATCCTGCTCGTCCATCCCAACAATCCCACGGGATCTTATCTACAGGCCGAGGAAGTGAATCGCCTGAACAAACTCTGCCGCGAGCGCAATCTTTCGCTGATCGTTGATGAAGTGTTTCTCGATTACCCCTTTGCAGGGGTGCCGCGCGCGACCTTCGCCGCCAATCAGGAGTCGCTGACTTTCACGCTCAGCGGCCTCTCCAAAATCGCCGCGCTGCCGCAGATGAAGGTAGCCTGGGTGGTCACCACCGGCCCGGAGTCGCTCGTGCAGCCTGCGCTTGAGCGCCTGGACGTCATCGCGGATACCTACTTATCGCTCAATGCCCCGACACAGTGGGCCTTCCCGACGCTATTGGAGCAGCGTCGCTCGCTGCAGCCGCAAATCCTGCAGCGCGTGCGGGAAAATCGCGCGCATTTGCAGGCGCTCGTGTCGCAGCATCCTTCCTGGGAACTGCTCGATGCGGATGGCGGGTGGTACGCGGTGTTGCGGCTCCCTGCCGGCCTCTCCGATGAAGACGTCGCCATCGAACTCCTGCGGACACATCATGTTCTCGTTCATCCGGGCCATTTCTACGATTTTGGCGACGACGATTATCTTGTAATCAGCCTTATCACGCCGCCGGACGTGTTCGCTAAAGGAATCTCCCAGCTTATCCAGCCCTAGCAGCCATTCAGCCCGGGAAAAAGCAGAACATGCTGGGCGATGTGTGACATACATCACTTCCCTGCGTGACGCTTGTCATGCCTACTCCGTGAGTTTTGCGGTTAAATCATCCCTCATTCGTCACACTTTTCCTTGCTCCTTTTTAGGCCCAATTGATGTTCTCCCAGTTCCTCACGAGGATCCTTTCTATCCTTACCATGCCAAACGTGACGCCACATTCCGTGCGAAAGAAAGTTCATGAGCTGTTTGGGATCCCTGCAATGGAGTGCCTCCATGGCTGAGTTCAAAGATTCGGCCCATCTGATCAGGCTGGCAGGAGTCTTCCTGCTCGGTTTGGTCCTTTTTCTTGTTCTCCGCTCGGCGACGATTCCTCGGAGTTTCGGCCGGTACGGTCCATTTCGTGGGGATGCCCTGGCGGAGATCAGCGCGCGGCCCGTGGCGTTCGCGGGGCATGAGGTCTGCGAGGGTTGTCACCCCAATGAAGCCGCCCTGAAAGCGAGCGGCGCGCATAAGACCGTCAACTGCGAATCGTGCCACGGCCCGCTGGCGAAGCATGCGGATGATCCAGGGAACGTCCAGCCCGTTTTGCCGGATGTCGCAACGCTGTGCCTCCGCTGCCATTCGAAGAATATAGCCAAACCGAAGGGCTTCCCACAGACGGAGGCAAAACCTAATTCCGGTGGTAAGCCTTGCGATGCATGTCACAAACCACACAGCCCGGGGTTGCAAGCGGGAGACAAGAAATGACCTTGAACCGCCGGCAAATTCTGCTTTTGCTTCCCGCCGCAGCCGTCGCCTGGGACTATGTGCTCGCCGGCAGTCCGGATGGATCGCCCAACTACAAGATGAGCGAGCACTGGTGGGGCATGCTCATTGACATCACCAAATGCATAGGGTGCGGAAGTTGCGTGCGTGCCTGCGCCATGGAAAATGATGTTCCGGAAGGCTACTTCCGGACGTGGATCGAGCGCTACCACGTTTCGGACTGGCATATCGAAACTCCCGAAGTGGATTCACCTAACGGAGGAAAGGATGGCTTTCCTCCGGGAAAGTCGGAAGGTGGAAAGAATTTCTTCGTGCCCAAGATGTGCAACCACTGCGTGGATTCACCCTGTTCCCAGGTGTGCCCCGTGGGTGCCACCTTTCATACCCCCGATGGCGTCGTACTCGTCGATTACGATTATTGCCTGGGCTGCCGGTATTGCATCCAGGCCTGCCCCTACGGGTGCCGCTTCTTTCATCCTAAGAAACATACCGCAGATAAATGCACGCTCTGCTATCACCGAATCTCCAAGGGTCTGACCACTGCATGTTGTGAATCCTGTCCCACGGGCGCGCGGCAATTGGCGGACCTGAAGAACCCCAACGATCCGATTCACGCGTTTCTGAAAATGCACTCGGTGCAAGTGTTAAAGCCGCATCTCGCGACTGGTTCAAAGCTGTTCTACAACAGCCTCGACGGTTCGGTCCGGTAAGGGAGAAGGAATTATGGAAGGATTCATGTATCCCAATGAGGTGGAGCTCCAATGGAGCATCCTCATTGTTCTTTACCCTTTTCTCACCGGGTTGGTCGCCGGAGCCTTTATCCTGGCGTCTCTTGAGCGTGTCTTTCGCGTCGAGGAGGTGAAGCCAACCTACCGGCTGGCCTTACTGACGGCGCTGGCGTTCCTCATCGTGGCTCCGCTTCCGTTGCAGCTTCACCTCGGCCATCCTGAACGGTCGCTGGAAATGTACCTGACGCCGCATCGCGCATCGGCGATGGCCATGTTTGGATTTGTCTACCTGTGGTATTTGATGGCCGTCCTGGTGGTGGAAATCTGGCTGGATTATCGCCGCGATATCGTCCGCCTGGCCCAATCGAGCAGCGGCGCGAAAGGCCTCCTATACCGAGTACTGACTCTTGGCTCGTACAACATCAGTCCGGCCGCGCTGCGCATCGATGACCGCGTGGGATGGATTATCACTCTGATCGGCATACCTTCCGCATTTCTTCTGCACGGCTATGTGGGCTTTATTTTCGGGTCGGTGAAGGCGAACCCCTGGTGGTCCACTCCACTCATGCCGGTGGTGTTTCTGTTCTCCGCGATGGTTTCGGGCATCGCTCTGGTGCTTTTGATGTACATGGTCACCTGTGCGATGCGCCGTGTCTCCGTCGATATGCGCTGCCTGGACACCATCGCCAAATACCTTTTCTACACCTTTGTCATTGATTTCTCCCTGGAGATGCTGGACCTCATTCACCGCATCTACGAAGCCGACGAATCGTTCCGCAGCCTGGATTTCATGGTGCACACGCGGTTATTCCTTTCGCAGATCCTGATTCAAATTATTCTAGGGACGTTAACGCCGCTGGCGCTGCTTAGCCTGTCCCAATTGTTCACTTTTTCCGTGGCCGTGCGCCGTCGTATTTATGCGACCTCCGCTGTTTTGACGATCGTGGGGATTTTTGCCATGCGGTGGAATGTGGTGATCGGCGGACAACTTTTTTCGAAGAGCTTTCTCGGGTATACGACCTACAAAATGGCTTTTGTGACGCGTGAAGGGCTGTTACCGGCGGTGGCCCTGATGATCCTGCCTTTTGTCATTCTTTTTTTGTTGATCAAGATTCTGCCGCCCTGGCAGGAAGGGAGTTCGGTTGTCGCCGAGGCACATGGCGACGATTGAAATTCCACCTCTAACCTAATCCTTACTATCGTAAAGTTCTCTAACCGCGAAGTTCCCTATTTTGCGGCGGATACTTCGAGAATCTCGACCGGTTCCGTGCTTGAGAAATTGACCGGGACGCCACGCACCCAATCCGACTTTGTGAAAACTCCGAGATCTTTGTTCGTGATCACGGAGTGCACCTTGAACTTTCCTTCAGGCATCAAGGGCAATTGAACCTCCGCAGTCGTAATCTTGGATTTGTTGCGGAAGATCACGATCACGCCGTTGCCGCTGTGTTCCAGACGGGCGAACCCGTCCCAAGTGGTTGCCGCAGGCTGCATCCAATTGCCAAGTGGAAAGAAGCTCTCGCTGATCTTCGTGTTGCTTCTTAGCTTCTTAAACCAAGCGACCTTTTCGCGGTACCACTGCTGATCGGCGGCACTCAGATTGCGAAGATCCCCTAGCAGAAGGGGGGCCGAGCCGATTTCCGTTGCGAAGCTTTCCCGAATGGTGGGCAGTTCCCCATGAATATTGCCGATGAGCATGCTCTCCGCCGGCATGGATGCCGCGCGCTGGTAAAGCAAAGTGCGAGCTTGCAGCGGGCCGGCGGAGTTGGGCTGGTTGTCGTCGACGTTGCTCAGCCAGTCCAGATCCCCGGCCGCTAGCAGGCCCGCATCAATCACATGCTTCTGGCCCCAGAGTTCAAAGGTCAAATCAAGAAGAACATCCGGATGCTTTTGGTAGATTTTGGCCGTAACGTACGAGATGCCTTCGTAGATCTGGTTCAGGGATTCCGCCCAGTTCCCGTGGTTGTGCCCCTTGGCCCAACAGCCGGGCGCTTCCCCATAAGCATTGAAGATCGTCGTCAGGTCCAGTTTCACGTAAGCCAGGTGAAACTTCTCAATCGCCTGATTCACTCGATCCGCTGCGGCGTCACGAAACGGGCTTGCCAGACACATCACTACTTTGGGGCCGGCGGCTGTGTTCGTGATCTTTTGCTTTCCCTGCTGATCGAGCGCCGCCCATTCGGAATGATTGCGATAATCCGCCGTGCTTGTGCCGATGGCTGCAAGGGGAATCCACAATCCTAACCGCATGCCCTTCGCTTCGATGGCCTCCTGAATCGGTTTCAGCCCGCCCGGGAAGGACGTCAGGTTCACGTCGTTCTCGCCGTATTCCTGTTGCCAGCCGTCGTCAATCGTGAAGATATCGATCCCGATGTTACTGGCCACATCGAGCAGTTTCAGCACGGTGTCGCGATTGAGTCGCCGTTCAAACGGCTCCCAAGTATTGTAGATCCAGGGCGCGCCTTGCGCATCAATGCACCGCATCAAAACTTTCGCGGTGTACGACGGCAGCACCCAATGGGGATCCCGGAAACCATCACCGTTCCGAAAGGTCACCAGCGAAACACGAGCGGTCCTGAATTCCTCGCCAGCCGCAAGAGTGCTCTCGAAGGGCATCAAATCGGTGTCATAGAGGACGCCGATTGGTATGCGATCCGCTTGGTCCCAGCCGGCAATCTCGGTCCGCTTCATGTATCCGGGGACTTCGCTGATGACCGCAAAACCAACACCGGTGCGAGCGTTGGCAACCAGCAAGCCCGCATCTTCCGAGCGGCCCGTGTAGAAAATCTCGCGCGGAATCGTTCCGTACTGCGTGTTCAGGGTTGTTTCATTCTCCGGTCCAACCGACGGTTCGATGGATTCCAGATTCAAATGGGAAAAATGCAACCGTGCGGAGCCGGTATTTCGCAATACCAGTTGTTTGCGAATCGCCGGATGTCCATCATAGACGCTGTAAATCACGGAGACTTCCAGCGGAAGCTCCTTGCTACGCAGCCGGATGGTGAGCGATTTCCCATTTGGCAGCGGTGACTCGGCGGCGCTCACAAGCACAAACTGTGTACCGGCGCCGCTGAAGGTGTGTTCGTTGCACTCGAATGAAAACTCCGCGGCCCTGTTGGAGCCGGGATTTTCCGGCAAGATGAACTCGGCATGAGTTTTGCGGTCGGAAAGCTGTTCCGTGGAAAGCCCGGACGCCTCGTTGAACGTCACGGTCCTGTTGATCTCGTCGTTGCCGATTGTCCATTTTTGAGGCGCGGCATAGGAAGCAAGCGGAAGGATCATCGCGAAAAGCAGGGAGCACAATCTCATACATCTGACTCCGTCTTGGTGTCAAGGTTCCCGGGTGCGGCTGAGCGAGTGGGAGTTTTGGACCAGGTTCACTGTGAGGATTTTATATCACAGCACTCGTCTGTGAAGTTGGATTTCGCGAAAGTGGCTGGCCGCAAGTCCTGGCTAACTTATTTTTTTGAGGTATTCAATCGCTACTTGCCTCCGCGAAGAGCAGCTTCTACCATGGGACGGAACATTCACTGAGGCGAGCCCGGTTGTCTCTCGAAAATCGAGGCTCCCCTCGGGGAACACCGCAAAGGTAAACCATGAAACGAACATTTTTTGTGTCCGCGACCCTGCTCCTGGCCGTTGCTGCTTCCGCGCAAACGCCGCCGCCGGTCATTTCCCCGGAGGTCCACTCCGATAGTCGCGTCACTTTCCGCTTCCGAGGACCGAACGCCAAAGAAGTCGCCATTTCGCTCGAAGGCGTTGTCAAGCCGCTGCCCATGCAGAAGGATGACCAGGGAGTCTGGAGCGTTACCACCGATCCGCTTCCTCCCGATTATTACGGCTATTCGATCGACGCCGACGGTGTGAGCCTGCTTGATCCTTCCAACCACTCCGTAATACCAAACTTCCTGGATCGTTCGAGCGAACTACATGTTCCCGGGCCAGCTACTCTTTCCTGGGAGATCGGCGCCGTGCCTCATGGCGTGATTCATCATCATTTCTACAAGTCCGCCGTGGTGGGCGACGACCGCGACTTCTTCGTCTACACCCCGCCCGGCTACAATCCCCGCGGAAAGCAAACCTATCCCGTCCTCTACCTCTTGCACGGATTCAGCGACGATGCGAGTGGCTGGACTGCCGTCGGCCACGCCAACGTGATCCTGGACAATCTGATCGCGCAAGGCATAGCCAAGCCCATGCTGGTGGTCATGCCGCTGGGTTACGGCGCACCAGAGGTTCTTGCACCCCATTCCGGCATATTTGACGACCCCGCCATCACACAGCGAAACTTCAACCGATTTAGCGAGGCACTGCTCACGGAAGTCATCCCGCAAGTGGAAGCGGCCTATCGCGTTATTAAGGACCGCAATTCCCGAGCCATCGCCGGCCTCTCCATGGGTGGCGCCGAATCTTTGCTCACGGGACTGAATACCTTGAACCAGTTTGCATGGATCGGCGCTTTTAGTTCAGGAGGGATCAACACGTCGTTCGACAAGGAATTCCCTGGACTGGACTCAACCGTCAATCAGCGTCTGCATCTGCTCTGGATTGCATGTGGGACCGAGGACCATTTAATCGGAGTCAATCGAGAATTCCGTGCCTGGCTTGCCTCCAAAGGCATTCAGCACGTGGACATCGAGACACCCGGCATGCACGCCTGGATGGTATGGCGCCGCAACCTGACGGAGTTTGCTCCTCTTCTCTTTCGCTGATGCCTTGAGGATAAGCTCTGCAAAGGGAAGGACTGATCTGAATCGGATGGCCGCAGGTCAATGCGCAAGCGTAGACTGAGGTCAGGGGGACAGAGTGCAAATTCATCTGCTTTTCACTGTATTTTTTTTTTGCAGTACCGCTCTTCGGGCGCACGCGCAGACTGCACCGGCAACCCCGATAGGTGCCACAGCCGCGACAAGGCCTTGCAGCGCGAATCCTGTTCTAGCCCCTGGTGGAAAGAAAAAAGAATCGCACCCTCCGAAGCACCCGTTGCCTCAGGAACCCGCACCGGTCTGCGTTGAAGTAAAAGGGGAAAGCATTGAAATGCAGGAGTTTCTGCAGAACACGGCCCGGGAACAAGCATGGCGGATTGGGGAAAATCGTCTGTCAGACGACACGTGGTCATACGTTCGATACCTTGACCCCGGCGAACTGGAAAAGTACGCGGACACAAAAGTTTTGATCGAGCCGATCCAGTTTACGGGCGGCAAGGCTGCGGTAACCCTGCGAACGACGGAGCTTGGCGAGGGGTACGTGCGCGTGCAGATCATGGTGCAATTCCAGGGAGAGGGAAAGACGAGTGACAAGGTTTTGGGCCAGCCGGGGTCAGTGTGGACACTGAACTCGAAGGGGGTTCTGGAGCAGGAGATAGTAACCGCGTTGCAGACACGGTACAAACCACTCGGCTAGCCGGGAATAACCCGAATGGACGCCCGCTACTGGACTATCGTACAGCTTTCGCGGCGCAACAATTTCCTGCTATTCCTAAGAGGGCCGCGTCGCGAATGCAAGCGGGAAAAGAGTTCCGTCGTACGGCCAGGGATAGGGTTTCACAATCCAAACGCGGAGGAACTGGTGCGCCAAAGCACGCCCCGCACGAGAGTGTCAGCAACAAACAGAAACTTCATCGGACGATCCATCGCTCTTGTGCTGATGGTCGCGGCGGGCTGGCTGCTGCTTGCCGTGCCGCTGCGCGCGCAAATTTCCCCGGGCCCGCTATCGAAATCTCATTCCTCTCTCACCGGAACGACGCAGTGCAACTCTTGTCATGTATTCGGGGCAAAGACACCTACTTTTAAATGCCTGGATTGCCACAAGGAGATTGCGGAATCGTTCGCCAACAAGCATGGCTATCATTTCCGGATGCAGATGCAGAATCCGAACGGGAAGGACTGCGTGCGATGCCACCTGGAGCACAACGGCGAGAATTTCAAGCTGATCCGCTGGGAGCCATCGGAGGAGAAGTTCGACCACAGATTGACGGGAGATAACCTGGAGGGAAAGCACGCCAGCGTGCCCTGCGAAAAGTGCCACACGCCCGCGCACATGGTTCCCTCCCTGAAAGCGCTCATCAAGTACAAGGACCCGGCGAAATCGTTCTTTGGCCAGGCGACCACATGTACGCCATGCCACAGCGACCCGCATAAAGGCCAACTCGGCAACGAGTGCACCAAGTGCCATAACGTGGAGAACTGGAAGGCGGCGAAAGAGTTCGACCATTCCAAGACGCGCTATCCGCTGACTGGAATGCACACCAAGGTGGCCTGCGAAAAATGCCACAAGCCCGAGACCCCGGGTGGGCCCGTGCGGTACAAGGACATGAAATTTGACACTTGCGAGGCGTGTCACGGGGACCCGCACCGTGGCGAGTTCAAGAAGGCGTGCGAGGCATGCCACACGACCAGCAGTTGGAAAACCATGCTCGCAGGCAATGATTTCGATCACTCCAAAACCAAGTATCCGCTGCTGGGCAAGCACGCACAGGTGGCCTGTTCGGCATGCCACCCTAAAGACGACTTCAAGAAAGAGATCCCGTTTGCAAATTGCAAGGATTGCCATACGCCGGATCCGCACAAAGGCCAGTTTGATGCGCGCCCGAAGAAGGGCGAATGTGCCGAGTGCCATACCGTGGACGGCTGGAAGCCTTCCCTTTTCGGTGTGAGCGAGCACGATACTTCCCAATACCCGTTGAGGGGCAAGCACGTTAATGTGGAATGCGCGAAGTGCCACATCGCGGCAGGCAAAGATACGCTTTACAAAGTGAAGTTCGCACTCTGCACGGACTGCCACAAGGATCCGCACGACAGCCAGTTCGCCGGCGCCTCTTTCAAGAATCGCTGTGAAGATTGCCACACTGTCCAGGAATGGCACCGCACCACCTATACGATCGCCAAACATCGCAACTCTCGTTTCCCTCTCTCGGGAGCCCATGCGGCTGTGGCCTGTGCCGAGTGCCATAAGGCAGGCTTGGGCGGGCGCACGGATGCCATCCTGCCTTTCCATTTCCCGGACCTGACCTGCGCGGCTTGTCATAAGGATCCGCACAAGGGCGAGTTTGACAAGCAGATGTCGCGGAAGCGGGTGAATGGAAGACCGTTTGGTTGCGAGGCTTGCCACAACCTCAAGTCCTGGGGAGACGTCAACGGCTTCGACCATTCAAAAACAAAGTTCCCATTGCTGGGGGCGCACCGTACCGTGGCCTGCGGCGAGTGCCATAAGCCGGCGGCGGCTTCTGAATCGCGGTTCAAAGGCACGCCGCAACAGTGCGAGGCATGCCACAAGGATGCCCATGATGGCCAGTTTTTGGCCAGGGACAATCCGACGCACTGCGCGGATTGCCACAACGCGCAGCGTTGGGTGCCTTCCACATTTGACCACGACTCCAAGACTCATCTGCCATTGACGGGGGGACATGCGAACGTCCCCTGTGGCAAATGTCATACGCAGACGCGCATGGCTGGAGACAAAGACGTTGTCATGTACAAGCACACCCCAAACAAATGCGCGGACTGCCACGGAGATCAACAGAAGGACGCCAAGGTCCCCCCAGTCGTTTGAGTGCTTTCTTCATTACACCTGTAATAATTTCTGTGAGCAAAGAGATGAGACTCCGCTTATGCACAAAATGGGGCGGGAGCATTGGAAAAAGGCCCGGGAAATGAGGCCTGTAAGTTTCAGCAACTTGGCCCGGCGATAGGCAACCTTCGGCAAGGAAGATGCAACTCAGAATTGAGGCTCTATGCGGGGAATCCCGTATTAGCAGTCCCTGCTGATAGATACTCCCTGGCCCCTAACTGGCCCTAAGTACAGTTGCCTAGTGTCATAGAAGCCGTCGATACTGTGTTGCGAAATTAATCAACATTCCCCAAGGCTGGCGCGATTGCCTCGGGCAGGGAGCAGTCCACGCTCACACTACTCCAATTCGCCCTATGGGCATTGCTGACATTTCCGGGTGGCGCAACTGCCACGGGGATGGCAACGCATGCTCCTGAATTAGGTGGCAGCGATCCGCAGCAGGAAACAACGCGCAGCCCCCACGGCGCGCTGACAGTTCCTTGCGAGAACTGTCACACGTCGGCCGGTTGGCGCCCCATCCGCGCGGTCCCTGAATTCGACCACGACAAGACAAAATACCCACTGCGAGGAATGCACGAAAAAGTGAAGTGCGTGGCGTGCCATGTAAAGCCGGCATTCGCGAATGTGGGAAAGAATTGCGCGGATTGCCACGCGGACGTCCACCGCCGGCAGATGGGACCGAATTGCGAGCAATGCCACACCGTGCAGGGGTGGAATATCGCAGTCCAGCAGGTGAAGGATCACCAAAACCGCTTCCCTCTGCTAGGGGCGCATGCCGCGGTGCAGTGTGAAGAGTGCCACAAACAAGCGGCCACAGGAATCTTCTATGGACTATCCACGCAGTGCGATTCTTGCCATTTGAAGGATTGGCAGAGCACCACCAACCCCCCGCACGCGGCTGACCCCGCTGACTTTCCCTCGGCAGGCTGCCGGGGCTGCCATACGACGTTTGACACCTGGCTGGGGGCAACCTTCAACGGAAACCACGCCGGTCCACCGATTAATTTTCCGCTCACCGGAGGCCACGCGAACGTGGCCTGCGCACAGTGCCACGTCAATAACAACTTTCATCTGCAAATTGCCGCGACTGATTGCGGGAACGCGGGCTGCCACCTGACCACCTGGCAACAAACCAACAATCCGCCGCATCCCAAGGCTGGTCCGGCGTTCGCTGCGGCGAATTGCTACGGCTGCCATAGCAGCACTGTTTCCTGGAGCATCGTCACGTTTGATCACAGCACCACGGGTTTCCCGTTGACGGCCGGCCATGCCAACGTCCCTTGCGCAAGTTGCCATGTAAATAACAACTATAATCTGACGATCGCGCCCACCGATTGCGGCAATTCGGCCTGCCACCTCACAACCTGGCAGCAGACCAACAATCCTGTCCACTCCACGGCCGGGCCGGCCTTCGCAACCTCCAACTGCGCCAGTTGCCACAACACCACAAGCTGGAATACCTCCACTTTCGACCACAGTACGACCGGCTTCCTGTTGACGAACGGCCACGCCAACGTGGCCTGCACGGCCTGCCATATCAACAACAACTACAATCTGACCATTGCGCCTGCCGATTGCGGGAATTCGGGTTGTCACCTCACGACCTGGCAGCAAACAAATAATCCCGTGCATTCCACGTCCGGACCTGCTTTTGCCGCGGCCAATTGCTCGAACTGCCACACGACAGTGGGTTGGGACGCCGCGTCGTTCAACCACAGCCTCACCGGCTTTGCTCTGACCGGCGCCCACACAACCACCGCCTGCGCCCTCTGTCACGTCAACAACAATTACACGCTCACGTCAGCGAACACCGATTGCTATGGCTGTCACCAGGACAAGTGGAACAGCACGACATCGTTGGGTGGAAACGTCCCCAATCACGTCACCGCGGGCTTCCCAACATCTCTTTGCTCCCAGTGCCACGACACTATCACTTGGGCAGACTCCACTTTCAATCACACCTCCACTGGTTTTGCTTTGGTCGGTACCCACGCCACCACCGCTTGCGCCTCTTGCCACACAAACAACAACTATTCCCTCACCTCGGCCAATACCGATTGCATGAGCTGCCACCTATCCTCGTGGAACAGCACCCAGACCCTGGGCGGAAATGTCCCGAACCACATCGCTGCCAACTTCCCATCTACCGCTGCGGCGTGTTCCACCTGCCATCCCATTACCACATGGTCGGCCGGCGTGTTCGACCACAGCAGTACCGGATTCCCCTTGGCGAACTCCCACCAACTGGCACCGGCGGGCAAAGTTACCGCCTGCACGCAATGCCACATCGGCGGCAACTATACCCTGACCATCCAGCCCACCGATTGCGGTAATTCCGGCTGCCACCTTTCCACCTGGCAGACCACCAATAATCCTCCACACCCATCGGCAGGCACACAGTTTGCAGCGGCCAACTGCTCCACGTGCCACGACACGATTGCGTGGACCGATGTCACTTCCTTCAATCACGCTTCCACCGGTTTTGCCCTGACTGGCGCCCACGCAACCACCGCCTGCGCTCTGTGCCACGTCAACAACAATTACAATCTCACGTCGGCGAACACCGATTGCTATGGCTGTCACCAGACAGCCTGGACCAGCACCCAGACTTTGGGCGGGGCGGTGCCGAACCACGTTGCCGCGAATTTTCCGACTTCGTTGTGCTCGACCTGCCATGATACTGTCGCGTGGGTCGACGGCAAGTTTGATCACAGCACCACCGGCTGGGCGCTAACCGGTGGACACCAAATGGTACCGGCCGCCGGCGGCATCATCACCGCTTGCACGCAGTGCCACGTTAGCAACAATTACTCGCTGACCGCCGCGAATACCGTCTGCTATGGCTGCCACGTTGCCGATTGGAACAGCACGCAGACCTTGGGCGGCTCTGTGCCCAACCATATTGCGGCCGGTTATCCAACGACGTGCGATACCTGCCACACGACGACAAGCTGGCTCGGAGCCACGTTCAATCACAGCAATTTCTTCCCTATCCCCCACCACGAAACGAATCCCCCACCTTGCAACGACTGCCACCAGGTTTCCACGAATTACGCCAGCTTTACCTGCGTTAATTGCCACTCGCAGACGGCGCACCAGCAGACTCAGACAAACAACACGCATCAAGGCGTAAGTGGTTATAGCTACGGCCCCACCACTTGCTACAACTGCCACAAGAACGGCGGTGGGGGTTAGCATGCGAACAACCGCCGTGTTTGAACTGGCAGCGATGCTCCTGACCTGTCTACTGACAGGTGGTTTCTTCACCCTCGCGAAGGCACAGACGCCCGCACAAGCAGCTCCGCGGGAGAAGCCAGTGGTTTTCCATGTGAAGTATGTGTCCGAAGGGACCTTGTACATCGATGCGGGCAAGAACGCCGATCTCCAGGAAGGAATGAAACTGTCGGTCATCAATCCACCTCCTGACGGCATGGTGAACGACGGCATCCGGTTTCGCGGCTACCCGCATGTGGCGGAACTCAACGTGATCTCTTTGTCGGACTCGTCCGCGGTTTGCGACGTGATTTCGACCAGCGCTGAATTGAAGGTGGGACAGTTGGCGTTTCTTACACCCGGAAGCGTGGAAGACCGGCACCTGGCGGAAAATGCCCGGGAAGCCGAGGATTACCCGATCACGGTCGGATTCACTTCCGGTGACCCCCTCGACCAGGAGCTTCGCTCGACGAAGGCCGTCAATCCCAACCTCATGGAATCCCCCGTCGGTGTTATGCGAGCCCGGTTTGGATTCAGTTATGGCGGCATCCGGGAAGCGGGAATGAGCTCCACGCAAATGGGAATGATGATTGACGCGGACTTGTCCCACATCGCCGGGACATACTGGAATTTCAACGGCTTTTGGCGGGGATATTACAACACCAGCTCGAATTCCCTCCCCGGGGCCGGCACGCAGACCCTGACGGACTTGATGAATCGCACCTACCACATCGGATTCACTTATCAGAACCCCTACGCCCCAAATACGGTGGGAGTCGGGCGGCTGTTTCTGCCCTGGGCGCCGAGTCTGAGCACCATCGACGGCGGCTACTTTGGACGGCGAATCGGAAACTACACTACGGTTGGCGTTTTTGGCGGGTCAACTCCCGATCCGACCTCGTGGAGCTACAACCCCGACCAGCAAATCGCGGGGTCGTTTGTCAGCGTCGAGCGCGGAGATTTCAACTCCTTCCACATGATCAGCACCGCCGGTCTGGCCATGACTTCAATCAAGTGGCGAATGGCTCGGCAGTTTGCCTTCTTTGAAAACAACCTGAACTGGAAGCGATTCTTCTCCTTATACAGTTCGCTGCAAGCAGACGAGGCCAGGACTTCCCCGCTGCCGAATGGCGGCAGCAACCCAACGGGAATCTCGCAGACTTACAATTCCGTGCATTTTCAGCCCATCAAGCTCGTCACCGTTGGAGCGAACTATAACTATTTCCGGACCCTGCCCACGTTTGATCCAAGACTGATCGGTACGGGCCTTTTGGATCAATACTTGTTTCAGGGCTTCAGCGGCGATCTGCGGCTGGAATTGCCCAAGCACATCAGCCTGTACGGGGCCGTGGGCCGTAGCAAGGCCTCAACCGACACAAGGAATTCGCTAAATGAAGCATTTGGAGTCTCCTTCGGGAACATTTGGCGTACCGGTCTGCTCGCGGATCTGCATTATTCCAAATTCAACAGCTCATTCGGAAGCGGGCATTACGAATCGATTTCGCTCTCGAAGAACCTTTCGGACACCTTGCGGCTGCAGGTCCAGGGCGGCAATCAGATGTTCAATTCTTCGCTGACAACCAACACCAACGCGAAATTCGTGAATGCGACGGTGGACTGGACGTTCCACCGGAGGTATTTCCTGGAAGGAACTTTCGGCTGGTACAACGGGACCACCATGCACTACAACCAGTGGTCATCTGTTTTCGGGTACCGCTGGGGAGGGACGAGGAAATGAGCTGCACGGCTCATCGCCCCAGATTCCTGCTGGCGCTGCTGACTTTTCTGGCAGCAATCTTGGCCTGCGCTTTCCTGGTTCGCGCCCAGGAAGTTCAATCCGCAAGAAACGAGTCTGCCTCCGCAACCAGCGGGGCGGATCCCGCGTTTGCCGCGCGGGCGAATGAGGCGATCATCCATTCGCGAAAGTTGATCGACAGCTTCTTCGAGCAGACCTCGAATGTCGTGTGCATGGAAACCGTTTCGCAATCCCTGGTGGGAAAAAACAAGAAGCCCATGTACCGCGAGGAATCTGCCTTCGAGTACCAGATGCAGTCGAGCAGCCGCAACGGCTCAATCCGGCTGGCGGAAACGCGAGATTCAAAGAAGGCAGCCTTCCGGGATCCGAATACCACGCTTCTGATTACCAACGGTTTTGCCAGCTTGCTTCTGGTTCTCCACCAGAACTACGAGTCGAGCTATGTCTTTGCACCCGTTGCCGAGGAAACCGTTGAGGGCCGGACATTCGCAAAAGTACATTTCAAGCCCGTGCCTGGGGCAGCTTCACCCGCCGCCATTCAGTTGCGCGGACGTAATTATCCACTGCCACTGAATGGAGACATCTGGATTGACGAAGAGAGCGGGGCCGTAGTGAAGCTCGTTTCCTCGCTGGACGAGAGCCTGGGGGACCTCGGGCTGCGGGACCTCCGCAGCGAAATCCATTACTCTGTCGTGCAGTTCCACGATCCGGAAGAGGCATACTGGATGCCCGCTTCCGCCGTTATTGATGTGGAGACGCCCAAACAACACTGGCGCAATGTCCATCGCTTCACGGACTACCGCAGGTTCCGGGCAACCATCCAGGTAGAAATAGGGGAAGCCAAGCCATGAGTGTAGGAGCAAGCGTTGGAAGCAATATCCTCGTGCGGGAAGACCCCGAGCGCGGACACCGGATTCGTTTGATGCTGGCGTGGCTGCTGGCGCTGGCCGTGGTGCTCGTAATCGCCGGTTATGGCCTGGATTATTACGCTTTGAGCGCGGCCGACCGGCCATTTTCGCCCAAGCACGACGCGTTGCGGCCCAGCGGATTCATCGGCATCAAACTCGGGATGCTTGGTGTGTTCCTGTTCTTCCTGATCTACCTTTACCCGCTGAGAAAAAAATGGGGCTGGCTGGGACGGCAAGGCAACTCGCGCCACTGGCTGGATTTCCACGTCGTACTGGGAACACTCGCCCCCTTGATCATCGCCTTTCATTCGACGTTCAAGTTCGGAAATATTGCCGGGATGGCTTTCTGGAGCATGCTCGCCGTGACGATTTCCGGATTTGTGGGGCGATACCTGTACGCCCAGGTTCCTCGCAACCTCAACGCCGCGGAACTCACCATGAAGGAAATGGTGGAAGCCGAAGAGTCCATGCGGAGTGATTTGGCGGCGCACAACATGGCTTTCGGCAAAAGAATGGAAAGGCTCTACGATCTGCCCACGACACAGGATGTGGAGCACATGCCCATGCTGGTGGCGCTGGTCTATATGATCCTGATCGATTTGAAGCGGCCGTTTCGCCTCTCGCTTCTTCGCCTCCAGTCCGTCGGGTTCGCGTTGTGGGTGGTTTCGTTCTTTGGGTTGCTGCGGACGCGCGACGCGCAACTCGAGCGCGCCATCGGGGTAGTCCAAAAACAGGCCAAGCTCTCCAATCGGATTGTTTTCCTGTCACGCACACAACAGGTATTTAACTTGTGGCACCTGGTGCACCGCCCTTTCAGCTATGCCTTCGCCATCCTGGCCCTGATACATATCGCACTGGCCCTGTACATGGGCTATCGAGTTTAGGAAGAAATGGCCATGGACAATGTGATTTCTTTTTTGATCGCCGCCGCCATTATCGGGGCGTTCCTTCTCTACTACCTCAGGCAGGAAAAGAAAAAGGCCGCGATGACGCAGGCCGCCGCGGAAAAAGGAAAACTCCGCTCCGATGGCCCGCAGTCGCAACACCCGCACATCAACAACATGTACTGTATTGGCTGCGCCACTTGCACGATGGTCTGTCCCGAAGGCGATGTCCTGGGCATGGTGGGCGGAAAAGCGATGATCATTAACGGGTACAAGTGCATCGGCCACGGCATCTGTGCCGATTCCTGCCCCGTGGGCGCGATCACCATGGTGCTGGCCAGCCCCAGCGTCGGCGCCAGTCTCCCGGCGCTTACCTCGGAGTACGAAACCTCGATCCAGAACATGTTCATTATCGGCGAGTTGGGTGGCCTTGCGCTTATCAAGAACGCGGTGAATCAGGGGCGCGATTGCATCGACACGATTCAAGCCAGGCTGGCCGCCAGCAAGCCTTCCGCGCCCGCTCCGGATGTGACTGACGTCTTGATCGTTGGTGCGGGCCCCGCGGGACTCACCGCATCTCTGCGCGCAATCGAAAAAAAGCTGAACTACATCACGATCGAGGAATCCGAAATCGGCGGAACGGTCGCGAAATATCCCCGCCAGAAGCTGGTGATGACCAGTCCGGTTGAATTCCCCATGTACGGCAAATTCAAGAAGACCGAACTCCCGAAGGAAAACCTGATGGAATTCTGGATGAAGGTGATGAAGCGGGCGGACTTCAAGTGCCGCACCGGCGAAAAGGTGCAGCAAATAGAAAAGGGCGCCGACGGAGTTTTTACTGTCTCCACTCCCAAAAGCCAATACCGCGCACGCCATGTGATTCTGGCCTTGGGCAAAACCGGGAGCCCAAGGAAACTCGGCGTAAAGGGCGAGGACCTGCCGAAAGTCATGTATCGCCTCATCGAGGCGGATCACTACGTCAACAAGAAAATTCTGATTGTGGGTGGCGGGGATTCGGCGGTGGAAGCCGCCATGGGCCTCGCCCACCAGGTGGGCAATAGCGTTACCCTGTCCTACCGTCAGGCGGCCTTCGCGCGCATCAAAGACCGCAACGCCCAGCGAATCCAGGAATGCATTCGCAAAGGCAAATTGCAAGTCTTGTTCAACTCGAATCCCCTGGAATTCCGCCCCGACAGCGCCGTGCTGGACGTCAACGGAGTGCAACAAACCTTGCCCAACGATTTTGTGTGGATTTTTGCTGGCGGTGAGCCACCGACCGCGTTCCTCGAGAAGATTGGCGTCAGCTTTGGTCAACGCGACTTGACCAAAGAAGGTTCCCGGGAAGCGCAGGCATCAAAAAACGAGACATTGGTGCCTGCCTAGACGGCCGCGCAACGCGGCACTTGAAAAAACAACGAAGAAACAAGCTCTGCATACCATCTTGGTAGCGATACCGGGATTTAAGCTGACCGCATAAATCACAAGGAATTTTTCTGTTTTCCTCTTTGTTTCCAGTAGGATTGTAGCCCTTGAGCCACCTCCGACGGCCTCGGCGGCCCTGATTACATATACCCGGTACTGGCGGAAAAAGCTATGGCGAAAGCTTGTGCCAAACCCCGAAATACCCAGAAGAAACAGCACGCCCGTCGATTACTGATTTCAAATACATATAGGTGTGGCACTTAAGCACATCTTGACGTAGGCCATGCAGTCTCCGCAGCGGTCGGCGGTGCACGCCTTCCTCCACATTATTTGAGGCAAGGATATCACTGAGGGGCTGGGATGTATTTGCCTTCGGAGAATATGCGGCGCTCGGTAGCGTTCAGTTTGACAACCCTGTACGGTCGTTCGTGCGACAGGTCGGTGCCTGAGAGGGTGACAACCATGTCGTCGTAGTCGGGATTCGCACCTTTCACAAAAATGATGTCCCTGTCACTTTCGACGCAGGGCATCATATCCTCTCCGTCACCGCAACTTGTGCCGTTGCCCTCGTACGTGGTCGCTTGGAAGGCCTCACGAATTTCGCCTTTCCATGGGACCAAAATAGAAACGGCGGTGATGCCTGAGCCTTGTCCGGTGAATGTGGATCGCAGTTCGACTGCGACGCGGCTGGAACTGATGGGCAAGATGTGCGCCGCCTCAGGAGGATGGCCCCACGTACCGAAAGAGAAAGCGGTTTTCATGGAGCTTTCGACGACCCAAGCGTTATCTTTGCGTATAAATGCTGCCATCCCGATGAGCGCTCCACAGCCGTGGCACAGGTCATCCTTCTGATAGGTACCCAAGAAGACCTTGGTTGCTCCGGAATCGGCGGCACTGGCGATGAAGAAGGGATGCTGTGCGTTATCTATTTCGCTTTTG
>Ga0209039_10000316_pt1 | contig 46543 bp, 35 predicted proteins | sample BogFormECP12_OM1_FD_188238 | JGI IMG/M metagenome (GOLD analysis project Ga0209039, IMG submission 188238) | Bog forest soil microbial communities from Calvert Island, British Columbia, Canada - ECP12_OM1 (SPAdes) (version 2) | ecosystem: Environmental > Aquatic > Freshwater > Wetlands > Bog ...
TGGTCCCCAGATCCTGCTGCAGCGTCGCAAAGGCCTTCTGGGCTCCGCTGAGATCGCCGTTTTGAAGGGCGCTGCTTATTGCCCCGAGGTCACTGAACGGGTTAGATGTTGTATTCTGCGTGCTCTCTGTGCTGCCACCATGATGATGATGGTGGTGGTGGGCTCTCTGGGTCTGCTGACCACCCTGGGTTTGCCGCATCTGCTGCATGTCCTTTTGCAGCGTCGCAAAGGCTTGCTGGGCTCCTGAGGTATCACCATTCTTCAGGGCAGTGCCAAGTGCGTTAAGGTCAGCATCCAGCGGGCTACTTGCCTGGGTCGCGGTTGTCGTCGCCGCCTGCTGGCTGCTCCCCGCCAGGCCGATGCTCTGCATGTCCTGCTGCAGCGTCGCAAAGGCTTGCTGGGCTCCGGTGAGATCACCGGATGTGAGGCTTGTCTTCAGGGCCGTAAAATCCTTCCTGATCTGCTGAAACGGGTTTGATGCATAATTCTGGGACACGGTGGGGTCTGACGAAACGCTTGGAATCGACATCTTGAGCCTCCTTACATGAAATGTACCCTATGCATGAGCAACGGGCGTACTATAAAGAGGATTCCGACTTGGTCCCGCCCCCACCATCGCACTGAGACCTTTGTCTGCTCGAATCCTCATCTTAGGTTATCGACTTGCGCAGGTTTCTCTTAAGCTCTTTCCTGTCATTATCCCCTCAATGAATCGAGACAAAAGAAAATTGACGACGAAGAGGCTGCCAAAGAAGACGAGGGATTCCCACAATGGTAGCGAACCATACCATGAAAGTTCCATGGAATAACCTCCCTTCGCTCTCAATCCGGGTGAGCGCCTATACGTGCGCTACCCTATTGCCGCGAACAGCCCGGTGGTTAGCGGCAGGCTCAGGAACTGGCCCACCTGCGCATACGACTGCAGCGCCTGCAAAAGAGTATTCACTGACGATACGGACCCGTTCTGCGAGGTCCCATTTGCGGTCTGGAGCGCATCAACCAGGGCCGATGTTGAGCTGCTCTGGCTGGCTGCAACAGTTTGAGTACTGGTGCTGCTCGTCGTGGTGGCACTCTGCGTAGCCGTATTCCCAATGTCCTGCATCAGGGTCGCATAGGCTGACTGGGCCGTGGTGAGATCACCTGACTGTAAGGCCGTGCCGAGGGTCTTAAGATCAGTGTTGAGAGTATCCGTTGTGCTCTGCGCGTCGCTTGCGTGATGGTGGTGGTGGTGATGATGGGCTTTCTGGGTCTGCTGACCAACCTGCAAGTCTTGCAGCAGCGTCGCATAGGTTGACTGGGCCGTGGTGAGATCCTTTGCATTAAGGGCAGCGCCAAGGGCCGTAAGGTCCGTGCTGATCTGACTGGTAGTCCCTGTCTGCTGACCGCTTTGAGCGTTAGTACTCCCGATGTCCTGCATCAGTGTGCCAAAAGCATTCTGCGCGCCGGTGAGGTCACCCGAAGCCAGAGTCGTCGTAAGGCTGGATAAATCTTGCCTGACAGACTGAATCTGACTCATGCGGTCCTGATAGATATTGGTGCTTGTGGAAATATCAGAGACTGACATTTTACACCTCCTTTTTGGGAATGTAGCTCTCCCCTTAAGTGCAACCCGCGTACCACGTCAGGAATCGTAAATTCCCACGATGCGCTCGAACCATTTCCGGGGAATAACTACCGAGGACTACTGGGTTTTCTAGGTGACGGAAAGTTTTCCTAGACTGCCTTCTTGTCTCTTCTCTGAGAGTTAAAACTGTGGGGTCGCAGTCATCCCGTAGGAAAGAATTTCCGGGTACGGAAAATTATGCCGGGATTGTCCTACGACAAAGCTTGAGAAAAACCCGCCGGCAAATTTGTCACATGCCGTACAGCGTCACCGCATAGCACTGATTCCATTCAACAAAGCTATGAGAGGAGGATCAATACACGAAGCGAAAAGAAGAGCCTGTGAGGGAGGAAGTTTAGAGGGTTAAGTTCCTCTCGAATTAGTCGATAATAGATCAAAGCTTAGGAGGACAGGCATGGCAGACATTAGCAGCATCAGTAACTCTCTTCTGACTAATTTGCTGAACACTCAGCAGTCGAATCCAATCCAGTCTGCAGGCAGCCAGGCCGAAGATCCAGGGTCTACGGACATCACGGACATTGTCAGTCTCCTGGGTGGGTCTACAGCATCGAACAGTTCTCTTTACGGCCTGTTGAGCGACAGCCAGGGATCGGACTCGAGCGACTCCACATACAACCTGCTGCTGTCCGCAGCCAATGCTCAGTTGATGAAAGATAATCCCACCCTGATCCAGGCCATCCTTTCGGCGGATCAGACACAGACACAAACGAACAGCACTGAAGCATCTTCCGGTTCGACCCAATCTCAGACAACGAACAATCAGGCTCTGCAGGATCTCGAGAATATCAACCTGCTCACGACAAGCCCACAGGACCTCGCATCTCTGCTTGAGCGATACAACCAGTCAAAGAATACAGCCACCGGAAGCACATCAGGTTCTCAGATCAATCAGAGCGTCTAATACCGATTTGCCTTCAAGCGTATACCTTCGTTGTCGTTGCGTCGCTCTCCTCGACGTACTTCTGAGTACGCCTGCGTCAGCTCCTCGCTGCCGCCTCGGTCTCCAACTTGAATGCAAATCGGTACATTGACGTAGCTGTCAGCCGGTTTCTCGAGGCAGAAATATTCTTCTGAGAAACCGGCTGCGTTGCGTGAAGATGCCTCTTTAGTGATGATGCTCCCAGTGCCGTTCGCGTTCCCATCGTTCCCAATTCCTCTGCAGCTCAGCATGGGGTATCGGATGATATCCGGGTGGGAGCTTCCGCCAGCCCGGTGGAAGCGTGATGAGGACATGCGGTACGCTTCGGGAGGGAAGATATACCCAGGGTCCGTTGTAGGACAGCCCTCTATACCAGTAGCCTCTATAGGGACGATACCAGTAGCCGTGGTAGAACAGGATATCCACGCCGATGTTAGGTACAAAGTAGACGTAAGATCCCGGGACAGGAACCACCTCAGGGGCAGCGGGGAATGCGTAGGGAGAGGGTGGAGGGTATCCCCCGCCTGGACCCTCTTGACCGTATCCCGGGGGAGCCTGGGGTGGAGGCGGGCCGTATTGACCTCCGGCGGCCGGAGGAGAGGAGTTCGCCGGCACCCACGCCCTATGGGGTGGTACCCACGTGCCTCCTACCCATTGGCCGGGTACGTCCACCCATTCTCCGGCACCCGCTCCTTGAGCGGGCGGAGGGGATGCGTACGGCGGCTGCTGCTGAGCCAGCTTCAGCGGAGTGCGGTCAACAGCGCTGCCTGCTGGAACGGTACCCGGCGTGTCTCCCGGGTCATGACCCGGGAGTGCACCATCCATCAAAGCAGCATATCCCACAAAGCAAGGGACCGTGAGCAAGACCGTAAGGAGAAGCACACCCAGTAACCTCTTGTTCATAGCCCCTCCCGCATCTTCACAACAGACTCGGATGATACCATGTCGCTAACGGCCCTGATGGCGGTGACGCTGGGGCATCTGGCCGAGCTTTTGGATCTGCTCCGGCGTAAGGATTTTTCTCCACGCGAGCTTGAGTTCGGTTTTCCGGTCCATCAGCTTGAGCTTGAGAGCATTCAGCTCCTTCTCTTTTCCAAGAAGCGTAGCATCGTCAACCTTCGGGTCGGTGAAAAGCTTCTGCAGTTCCAGCCGCTTGATACGGACGTCATACCGCAGGTCGTGGGTGTCTGCGGCATAGCGGTTTCTCAGTTCGCGCATCTTATCCCTCTGCTCCTGGGTGAGGTTGAGCCAGGACCCGAAGTGTTGTTGGGATCCACCGCGACCCCATGCCCCTGAGCCGCGTTGAGGGCCTTGCGGGCCGGGATCAGGCGGTGCTGCGAAGACTGCAGTTGACAGACAGACCAGAAACGATGCGATAAGTGTTACCTGCCACTTCTTCATGGTACCCTCCAGTACTGAAATATATTCTGCCCGTGGGGGCAGGTGAAGCCGCACATGTTTGGACAGCACGGGCGGTGGCAGTGGAAATAGACTTGGGGGCGCCACCGCTCCGCACCATCCCTCCGCACGGATGATCGTGTAAGTAGTTGCCGACCAGGCGGAGACATCATAACGCTGAACCTGAACCATACTGCTCGCTCTATAAGATAAAGTCGTGAGTTGTGAAAGAAAGGTTACACTGTTTGGCGGGCATTCCGCCGGGCGCCATGAATCTCTTCGAAAAGCTTCACAGTGCTATATAGATGAAATATATATAGTGGTGCAGCTGAGTAAGCCCTTCTCGAACGGTGAAGGAAGAACGGATACGGTGAATGTTGTCGCCATGCGCAAACGCTCCTTGAGGTGGTGTTGACAGCTATCTTGTCTTCACCGCCGATGCTCTATGATTCCGGTCCTTCAAATATGTTAACTCTTCACTCATCTTGGATACACAGTCGGGGCAAAGGCCGTGCGTGACCTCCGGCGATCCGCTATCCACTAAGTATCTTTCTATCGGATGCCAAGTCCCGTCCTCAGCCTTGTATTTCTTGCAGCCGCTGCAAATCGGGAGCAATGACTCCAGGTCGTGAATGAGTTTTTCCTGGGCGCGACGCACTCTGATTGTTTGAACGAATCCTGTCACCAGAAAAAGAACGCCCAGCACGTCAGCAAATCCACCAATGACCGTGACGATCAAGGCGTAAGGCTCTCTGGGAAAACCAAACAGCCGGAAGATGTGTATCGTGGGGTGCTCCACAAGCACTTCACAGAGCCTCGCGACAAACAGGAAGACGACGCTTACGATGATGGGAAGAAGAGATCTGAACTTAAGCCGCTCCTTCCACAATAGATAAAATGCCCACGCAAGGGGAAATAAAACGATGATATCCAACAGAGCAACAAAGGTCATCTCGAACGTGCGCTCCTGTTGTCCCTACTTTTGCCCTGGAGAGGATAGAGCGGCAGTGTCAACAGCGAGTCCCTCCTGCGCCTCCTCCCAATGGGAGAGAGGCAAATCCTCAAATCCCTCGGACGACTGATACCAAGTTGCCTTCATTCATATAGCTTCGTTGCCTGCGCCCCGTCTCACTCCGACGTACTCCAGTACGCCTCCGTTCGCCACGGCTTGAGCGCCTCGCTCTATTTTTGAATGCAACTTGGTATGAGAGCAACTTTCGTCATCTCTTTGTTGCTGTATTTCTTTCAGCAGGTTCAGTTCCCGCGGGGTGAAGCCGAATGAACAGACGATGTCCATGGGCACGCATGGAACCTTCGACCTCTTTCGCCCAACCTCCTTACCCTTTCGCCACAGGGTATAGCCTGCCTCCGTTCTTGCGATGGCACACGGAATATGTAACCGCCGGAACCACTCGACCCAACTCTTGAGCATCTCCGGCGACTCCACAGGCCTGCTCATTTCGAAGAAGAGGTTCCCGACACCACGGGTAGCTTCTCGGCGATTTCTCGTCATTCCTCTTCCGGTCTTTTCTTTTCTTGCAGTGCAGCTGTCCATACGGCTCTCCTTCTTATTGATTACTATCAGCCTAAGGTCGGTTTCTCTCAGTGGTGCCCACGACGTTCTTCCCTTTTGGTTAAAGCAACAAGCGTGACGGAAGGTTACCCCCTGCCTTGTTCCCGTCCAGCACGCGCCGTATCGTCTCTGCCAGTTCCTTCCTCAGTATGGGTTTCATGACAAACGCACGGATGCCCGCTTCTTTTGCCGTATCAGCTGATATCGTTTCGTTGTAACCTGTGCAAATGATAATCGGGGTATCCTTGCGCAGCGAGAGCATCCTCCGGGCCAGGCTTAATCCTGTGACATCCGGCATGGTCTGGTCCGTGATGACAAGATCAAACCGGAAGGGATCCTCAAGAAACAGATTCCAGGCCTGAGAGCCATGTTTAGCGACAGTGACGCGATACCCGAGACTCTCGAGAATGCCTTGGGCCACCTCCACGAGCAGTTCTTCATCGTCTACGAAGAGTATCCATTCGGTGCCGGCGGGCAGCTCAAGTGTCGTTGCCTCTTCTTTTCTGGCTTCCGGTTTCTTGGCCCGGGGCAGATACACCTCAAAGGTGGATCCTCGTCCCACTTCGCTTTGCACGGTGACCGCCCCCCCGTGACTCTTGACAATGCCGTAGACAACCGCAAGGCCCATCCCGGTACCCTGTCCCGGCGCCTTGGTCGTGAAGAAGGGCTCGAAGATTCTCTGCCGCACGTCCCTTGTGATTCCGGTGCCCGTATCCTTTACCATCAGTTTCACGTAAGTACCCGGCTTCAGGTCCGGATCGGGAAGGCTGCTACCGTGAGAGAAGGTGGCCAAAGATAGCCCTATGGTGAGGTCCCCTCCTTCTTCCCGCATAGCATGGGCCCCATTGGTGGCGAGATTCATGAGAACCTGCTGCAGCTGTGTCTGATCGGCAAGCACGTAATCGTCGTTCGCTGTAATGGCAAGGGGCATTCGGATCGTGCTCGGAAGGGAGGACCGAAGCAGTCCATGCGTTTCTGTAACCAGGGATGTAAGTCTGATCTCTTCTCGTTCGCCTTCGCTCTTGCGGCTGAAGGCGAGGATCTGCCTAACGAGGTCCCGCCCTCTGAGACCGGCCTTGAGTACCCGTTCCATCTTCTCCCGCGCGTGCGGATTATCCGAAACGTCGTCCAGCACCATCTCGGTGAAACCGAGCATCGCGGCAAGGATATTGTTGAAGTCGTGGGCAATGCCACCGGCAAGGGTACCGATAGCCTCCATTTTCTGTGACTGAATGAGCTGCTCCTCGAGCTGTCTACGCTCCTCAGCTTCAGCCTTGAGGGTCTCGTAGGCCTCTTGGAGTTCGGCGGTCCGTTCCTCAACCCGCAGTTCAAGCTCACCATGGGCTTTGCGCAGCGCCTCTGCGGCCCTTGCTGTCCTTAGCCGGTGGGCGATGATCGTGAGAAGAACGCCGCTGAAAGAAAATATTACCGTTGCGGCGATGTCGCCAGGGGCGCTGATCCTTATGGAACCTATTGGCTCCAGGAAAAGAAACGTGGCACTCAGAACGCTGAGGGTGATGGCGAACAGTGCGGGACCAACGTCCCCGATGAGGACGACGAGTATCACCGCGGGATAGAAGGCAATGAAAGGTGCGGCCACACCGACTAAATACTGTACAGCCAAGCCAAGTATGACCGCTATGGCAACTGCAATTACAGCCAGAAGGTAGTTTCGGAGTTTCGCTACTCGTTTTTTGTTGACCATGATCGCCATTGTTTACCCCGTTTCCCGGAAGCGCGAAAACGGTCCGAAACTCGTATGCTATCTGAACGCTCAGGGTCCCTCCATGGAGCCGCCTCTACCTCGCCTGGCTCCGCCCTTTGCATCCACCACTTTAGAATGTCGCCTTGGTTGCTCTTGTATATATTCGCCTCAGTTCCGCAAGCCCAGACTGCTAAATTCAGCAACCCTGATCACAATATCGTCCCCGCTCTTTCCCGGTTTTTTGGCTCGAGATCGTTGCTTCCCTGAGCAGTCATCGGTCCCGACAATCTCAAGGCTAAGCACGTCCAACTGACCGCTAAAAATACCGTTGTAATCAGCATACCGACTCCCCTCGACAAACGGCCCCGCCCCAGAATTCTCATACGGGTATGCCGCACCCGTAAACCCCGGTGTTCCGTTGGGTTCAGCACCGTCGCTCAGGTTTCCAACGTCACCTTTGACCTTCAGGTCGACTCCACAGGTCCCAAACTGGCGGTGGCGACTCGCGGAATTCTGAGTCCGTGCAGGATCACTATCAGGCAAGGCACCAAAGACAGCGGCTACCAGGCCAACCAGAAACAACGCGAGAAGCATTATCTGCCACTTTTTCACGGTGTCCTTCGCTCTTGAGCTCTACTCTGCCCTTGCGGGCAGCTAAAGCCGCATATTCCTTGGGCAGCATCCGCGGGCTGTAAATAAGGGAACCGAGTTATTACCACCCGATTCTTGAAATGGTCTGCGTTGTGATTGTCGTGTGCCGGGAACGTTGCCATGTAACTGCTAAAGTCGTAAGCAGCCTTGCAAAGGTTACATTACGGTGATCCGCTATAATGGTCTGCCGGCCCGAGGACTCGTTTGAGCTTGCGCCCCAACAGCTAGCCCCGGATATGGCCCTCCGACCGGCACACCGCGCAACTATACTATTGGGAATACGGAGCCTGAGGCGCATACGGGCCCGGTTGGGGGGGCGGTCCCTGCTGGTAGCCTGTCGATGGTGCAGGTGGAGGTGGTCCCTGCTGATAGCCCGGTGGGGGTGGTGGTGGAGGCGCATATGATCGCCGAGCAGGCGCAGAACCGGGGATCTGGTTCCCCTTGGCATACATGCATTGCTGATAGGCGATGTCGTAACGCCTCTGGAGCTGATACTCCGACGAAGCGCCCGCGTTACTACCCATGGCGGTTCCACCGAGGAGGCCCGCCCCGCCACCGATGGCGGCACCGGCGCCCGCGTTGCCCGTGGCAGCGCCGATCGCCGCGCCCATCGCAGCTCCCACCGCTGTTCCCACTACCGCTCCGGTGGCCGTGTTCTGATTGGCGGTTTGACTGGGTGACGCGCCGTTGATCTGCTGCTGGGCCCATTGCCTGCAGACAGCGTCATCAGCCTGAAATACCTCAAACGGTTTTCCAGGGCCCGGGAGCACTGCGACGCTGGGACCCGTTGGCATGGTCGCGCAGCCCGAGAGCATTGCTAGAAGAGAGAAGAACAGAAGAGCTCGTTTCAAGTTCATGGTGCCACACCTTCCCTTCCCGACTGGGGCGGCGTCGGAACTACCTGCGTCCACCCGCCCGGGCAGTTTCTCACGTATGGGTAATAACCTTGCGGATCCTGGCAATAGTACCAGTAGGATTGCTGCGGCTCACTCGGGACCGGGAGCTGGGCACCAGCAGACGGGTAAGCGGAGTACGGATAGCCGTAAGAGTACGCATAGGGGGAGGCGTATGGGTAGCCGTAATAGGGATAAGCGTAAGGATAGCCCCACCCCCACCACGGGCCGAACCCGTACCAGCCATAGCCGCCACCGTGCCATCCGCCATAGTATCCGTGCCATCCGCCGTAATAGCCGCCACCGTGCCATCCGCCGCCGTAGTAATGGGCCGCACGAGCCTGTACGGCCATAGACAGAGACAACAAGAGGCCAAGGGTAACCACAAGGGAAAAAACCATCATCCTTCTTTTAGCAAACACGTTCCGTACCTCCTTTCGTTGTCTGCGGGTGAGAAGCATTCTCTCACGCCCGGGGGCATCCCTGCGTCAGTGCCGAAGCTGCCAAGGCATACCCCGGTTGACGGCTCCCCTCATCTTCTCTTGGCCGCCCGATCGTGTAAGCAGTTGCCGACCAGGCGGAGACATCATAACGCTGAACCTGAACCATGCTGCACGCTCTATACGATAAAGTCGTGAGTTGTGAGAAAGAGGTTACAGGGCGGCCGGGAACTTGGGAAATGGAGAACCGCCGACTCCAATTTTCAGCTGCAGCAGTGAACATTCGAATACGAACGATAAATTTTTCGTAACCTTTTGGACACATCGCACGACTTTATAAAAAACTGACGTCGTGATAGACTAACCGGAAAAATCACACAGCGATGGCGCCCTTGATGTCGTCAACAGGAGGGATTATGCGCGGTAGTCGGAAAATCCCGGGTTTGGGAATCTTAGGTTTTGTGTTTCTCATGGTTGCCTGTTCATCCACGTCTACGTTTACCGCATACCAGCGCGACATCGTTACCGGGAAGCAGCTACTCCGGCAGGGCGAGTATTCTGAAGCGAGAGATGCCTTCCTGAAGGCATCTACGGCCGACAGGCGGCCGGAAGCCCTGGCACTCGCTGCCACGGCAACTTACCAGCTCAACGACCTCCAGGCCACGGCACAGTACCTGGCCGAGGCTGAGCGCGCAGGCAAACCCGGCACCTCGTATTTCCGCATTACCGGCTACAAAGCGCTCGTTCTGCTCAAGGAGGGGAACAAGGAAGAAGGGCTGAAGGTTCTCGGAGACTATATCCAGGCCTTTGCGAAAGTGTCTAACCCTGACACCTTGCCGGAGGTGGAGTATATGTGGAAGAAAGGCCCGGTCGACCTGCCGAGACTGGAACAGCTGATAGCCCGGCAGGTGACCAAGTACGAAAATGTAATGGACTGGTCGGCAAAGACAAACACGGGACCACTTGACAGGAACGTCGGAGCTAAGTAACCAGGTCCATCCCTCCTTCGTAATTATCGAACACTTTCCGGACACTACAGGCGGTGGCCCCCTCCGCGCATTTTCTGCCGTGCCTCTTCCTCCATTTTGCGATACTCCTCCGTCTGCGCTTTAGTCAGAATCGGCTCAAGTTGATGGTCGGTGCTGCTGCGCAACTGTTGCAGCTCATTTCTTAGGGACGATCTGCCCTGGCGACCCTGGCCCTGGTACTTCTCGATGATTGCATGCCGCTTTACGAATTCGTCCTCCAGTATCGGCCTGATCCGGGCTTCCTGGTCCTCGGTCAAGCCAAGGCGACTTTTCATGTCCGCCAAGATCTGGTCAGGGGATCTACCTTCGGTGTGTCTTACATTCTGGGCGTGGGCCCCCGCAAATGGCACGGTGCTCATGAGGAGCACGCAAGCGATGGATGCTAAAAAACGGTTCCTTCTAGAAGAAAAGATTGTAGATAGAACTGCGCCTTTATACATACTCCCTCCTCCTGCATAGAATACTTTTGAACGGTCCTTCTTCATTCCCGCCCACCAGATTGTCGAAATGGTCTGCGTTGTGATTGTCGTGTGCCGGGAGCGTTGCCATGTAGTCGATAAAGTCGTAAGCAGCCTTGCAAAGGTTACATTGCACACTCCGGTGAATGCGAACAATAACTTTTTTTGTAACCTTTTGGGCACATGGTACGACTTTATAAAAAACTGACGTCGTGATAGACTCACCGGATAAAATCAGACAGCGATGGCGCCCTTGGTGTCGTCAACAGGAGGGATTATGCGCGGTAGTCGGAAAATCCTGGGTTTGGGAATCTTAGGTTTTGTGTTTCTCATGGTTGCCTGTTCATCCACGTCTACGTTTAACACGTACGAGCGCGACATCGTTACCGGGAAGCAGCTACTCCGGCAGGGCGAGTATTCTGAAGCGAGAGATGCCTTCCTGAAGGCATCTACGGCCGACAAGCGGCCGGAAGCCCTGGCACTCGCTGCCACGGCAACTTACGAGCTCAACGACCTCCAGGCCACGGCACAGTACCTGGCCGAGGCTGAGCGCGCAGGCAAACCTGGCACCTCGTATTTCCGCATTACCGGCTACAAAGCGCTCGTTCTGTTCAAGGAGGGGAAAAAGGAAGAAGGGCTGAAGGTTCTCGGAGACTATATCCAGGTTTTTGCGAAAGTGTATAACCCCGACACCTTGCCGGAGGTGGAGTATATGTGGAAGAAAGGCACGGTCGACCTGCCGAGACTGGAACAGCTGATAGCCCAGCAGGTGACCAAGTACGAAAATGTAATGGACTGGACGGCAAAGACAAACACGGGACCACTTGACAGGAACGCCGGAGCCATAGGTCCCTAGGTCCACCCCTCCTTCATAAGTACAAGCCTCATGACGGGAGACTCGATCTTTTTTTCCGTGCCTTCCGCAAGCTTCTCGTAAAGGAGGGTGGCGAACTCCCCTGGTCAGCTTGTCGGCGAACTGCCCAACGTCATGGAGATACGGTCCGGCTACGCTCATCTTTTTACTCCTCCCCCGGGTGCGGCCTTCGAATCCATCAACTCGGCTGCCGCACCCGCTTTAAGTCATTCAAAAAGCTCTTAACTAGAAGTGAGCATGTCCGCTGCTTTTGTCTAGAATGCGTAACCTATTGAGGCTCCTGCCCCAACTTTGTTTGTCAGCTGACCCTCGGCCGTGAAGAACACCTTCTGTTTCACTATGGGGACCTTCACACCGAGAAACCCGCCAACGTTGTTTTTCTGTTTCATGTCGTCTTGTGCTACGACCGGCCTGAATGCAAGCAGGCTGTCTGCTTGGTGCCAATAAGCAAAAGGGCCACCATAAACCGTAAAGTCGCAGCTACCCACGGGTATCTTGTACTGGGCGGATATACCCACGTTCGTGTCCCATTGATTCTTCGCGACGCCTGTGTGGTCGCCATACCAACTCCCCTGAATGAACGGTCCTACGGCAAAATTGTTATACCGGTAGAGTACGCCTTTGAAGCCGAGCGTTCCGTACGGTTCCCCACTGTCGCTGAAGTTCCCAACGCCACTGTCAACCTTCATATCAGCCGCACCGAACCTTCCATAGACCTCCCAGTCCTTCAGGAAGGTATAATTTCCCTGCAGGTAATACTGGCTAGACTTGTCGGTCATCGTGCCAAGGAGATGGCTGCTGTCCAGCTTCATTTCAGACTGATCGAACCAGTACCCCAACCCAAGCGAAAATTTGCCGGTATCAGCCATCGGTTCAGGCGGACCAAACTGACCCGCGGATGCTGCACTCACTATAACCATCACAGCCAAAACAGCTCCAATAAGGCTTTTCATTGATGTCCTCCTTCATTTTTGTCGTTATCATTTTTGTTTCATGGTGTTCTGTTCTTCCTACCTCTTGCACCCCGAGCTATGGAGAGCCCGCATTCAGTGGTGTCAACGTCTGCTCTTATAGTATTGCCCAAGGGACAGCAAGCCTCGAGCATCCTGGCGGATCTGCATCCGCCAGCCATACCAAGATATCGAGTTAGGAAAGGGTGGGAGGTCCCCGGTACGTGTGACTGAAGATCGCTGATGATTGATGAGGGGTTTGCCTTTTCTGGTGAAAGAGATACGTCGTGGTTTTATACAGAGGGAGGAGAACTTGATACCCGACCAGAGCGACCGAGCTTGCATCGTCCTGACATGTCCGGCTCGAATCATCAGGGATAGGAATATCCGCCACACTGAATGTTGCCGCCGAAAGGGACAGAACCGACAGAACTACCGCGATGATTTTTATGACAAACAATCCAGCCATGACGCCCTGTCTTCTGATTCAATCAACAGGTGTGCCAGCGTTACCTGCCACCTTTTCATGGTGCCCTCAGCTCCTCGCTGCTGCCCGGGGGATACCCGGCCGAAGGCTGGGTCGTCCATCTTGAATGCAAATTGGTGTAAGCAGTTACCAACCAAGCGGAGACATCGTAAACCTGAACTATGGGCATCGTTCGATCCGTATCTTACAAAGTCGTGAACTGTCCGGAAAAGGTTACACAGATTGAAGGGCGTTCTGCCGGGACGCGTGAATCTCTCGCCTTCGTTCGACGGCAGATGAAAATCCATGCCCTTCCGGCCTTGGCTTTTCGCCAGCGAATGGTTAGAATAGTTGTTCGCACTTATTGCGCTTCTGCTATTTGGAGGATGTATGTCTTACGAGGGATTTGGGAAACGAGAAGAAGGCGCGGCGGGCCCTAACGACAGAGGGAGCGCCATTGCCCTGCAGTTTCCGTCTCCGGTCGGACAGCAGACGGTCTATTTAGTCCTTACTTCGATAGCAGTCTGTCACGTGCTCAATGACTCTATGGCGTCGCTGCTGCCGTCAATCTACCCGATGTTTAAGAGTTCGCTGCATCTGAGCTTCGCGCAGATAGGGCTTGTGGCGCTGACCCAACAGGTGACTTCCTCACTGCTGCAACCGCTTGTTGGTCTTTATACGGACCGCTACCCCAAACCCTTTTCGCTGCCTATCGGGCTTGGCTCGACCCTCATCGGCCTTCTGTTACTTTCGGTTGCGTCCAGTCTTCACGCGATTGTTTTTGCGGCAGCGTTGATCGGGATAGGCTCTTCAGTCTTTCATCCGGAGTCATCCCGGGTGGCCCGCATGGCTTCCGGCGGCAGGTACGGATTGGCCCAGTCTCTCTTCCAGGTCGGCGGGAATGTGGGCATTGCCTGCGGGCCGCTGCTGGTCGCGTTCATCGTTGTGCCGAGAGGCGAATCGAGCATTGCCTGGTTTTCGCTCATCGCCCTGCTGACCATCATCCTGCTCATTCCGGTCAGCTTATGGTACCGTGCGCACCTCTCGCCCAAAGCCAAAGCCGGCCCGATGCATGCTGCCAAGTCACCCGTATCACCTCAGAAAGTCCGGAGATCGATTGCAATTCTGGTGGCGCTGATCTTCTCCAAATACTTTTATCTGTCCAGCATCAACAATTATCTTATCTTTTACTTAATAGGCAAGTTCCACGTCTCGCTCCACAACGCCCAGATTCATCTCTTCCTCTTTCTGGCTTCTGTCGCGGTAGGAACCTTCGTCGGCGGGCCCGTCGGTGATCGTATCGGTCGCAAGTATGTCATCTGGGTTTCGATCCTCGGTGTCCTGCCCTTTACGCTGCTCTTGCCCCATGTCAACCTGTTCTGGACAACAGCCCTCACTATCATCATCGGCCTGGTGCTCGCATCGGCATTTTCCGCGATCGTGGTCTATGCGCAGGAGTTGCTGCCGGGAAAAGTTGGCATGATCGCCGGTCTCTTCTTCGGGCTGGCGTTCGGCATTGCCGGCCTTGGTGCGGCCCTATTCGGCCGGCTTGCTGACCTGACCAGCATCGGCTTCGTCTACAACGTCTGCGCGTACCTGCCGGCGATCGGCCTGCTGACCGCGTTCTTGCCCAACCTGCAGGAAGGGCCGGCCCAAAAAGTTGAGACACCGTGAGCTTCTCAAGGGACCAGGTAATACAGTGCCGGTAGGATTGGTAGTAAAACTGCTGGAATTATATTCCCGTTAAAGACTCCGAACTATCGGCTGCTCGCTTCAATACGCCCAGTATCCCCAATAGGGACCGGTGCCCAGACCTGGCGCCGTCTTTCCCTCGATTCCGATATACACGTTTCGTCCGAAATGGAACGGAAGCCCCCAGTCGAACCCGCCCGGCTGATTCGCTCCGACATCGGGGAACACATTGTTGGACGAGGCGATCAGGCTGTTGAAGTTTCCTATTTGGAATGAAACTACGCCGCTCGGCGAGCCGGAGTAACCCATCGTGGTACCAGCAAGGGTCATGGTGGACCCTGGGCAGAGCCAGACCGAATTAACACCGGTGCAGCTTGGGATGCTTGTGGATGGGAAGAAGAGCCCGTTCGATCCGGTGTCGATAAAACTGTAGTATTCGGTCCCGCCAACGTTTGTGAGGAACTCCCCATAAGTCGGGTCTGCTGGATACGCGACGACCCCGGAAGAGACAGCGTTGTTTGGCTGGGTTCCGATCCCGAGCACAAGGTAGCCGTCAACTGAGGACGATCCGCCGGGCGGAACAGGCGGAAGCTGCACGATTACACCGTTGTTATCCGAACCGAGAAGCGACACTGGTTGCTGAACCTGGTTGAGAACGGGAACCGTGGTTCCGCTGCAGGTCGAACCGCTCGTCGAACCAGTACACGTGTAGTACATACCGTTTGTCGCGATGCTTGTACAGGCCGTACCACAGTCCTGAGCGAAGGAGCCGATTCCAAGGATGCCGTTGAATCCGGCATCTAATGGATTTTGGGATGCATTGCGACATCCGCTGGGTGCAGTGCCAAAGGTGGAGTCGAGGACATGTATGGGCATATTGTGAACCGTAGGCTCGCCTCCCAGCGTCACGTCCGCCTCTTGCACCGGTCCCCAAACTGACGAGCCATCTCCGTATTGGACACAGTCAGCGAGTGGGTTGGAACCGATCGTCACCTGCGTGAGCGTAAGGCCGCTCAGCGCCTGTTTGAAAATGCGCAGACCGGAATCGCCACTATCCAGCAGGATGTCGGTGATCGTCTGACAGGTCGCGGTACCGGGTTCGCAGACCGTGACCTCGACACACGGCTTGTTGATGTACCCGACGGATGTAGCCGGTGAGCAGAGTGAGCCGTTCACGGTGACGGGCAGCACGTTACTCGCAGGAGAGGTAGTTGGGAGGACCCGAGTATAGCAAAGCTTCCCGTTAACACGTTAGAATTGAGACCCGAAGAGTTTGTCACAAAGACCTGGAAAGAGAAGGCTCCCGGCGCAGTCGTGGCATATTGCGCGGTCCCGCTAATGGTCCCCGTGGTCCGACCAGACATACCCTGGATAGGTGCAGTCTGCGTCGACAGTTGTTGACCGGTCGCATTGAAGGTGGTCACGGTGACCGTCGAGAGATTCCCCTGAGGAGCAGCGAAATCAACGGTACCGGTCACAGTTGCCGTTCCGCTATTGAAGGCCGCCGAGGTCGGGGAAAACTGGAGATTGGAAATTGAGGGAGGGCTCGGCACCGGGACGGCCCCGCCACCGCCGCCACCGCCGCCGCTGCAAGCGGCCAGCAGCAGAAGAATCACCAGAGGAAAAAGTATCTTACTTAATTTCATCAATGCTCACACCCGGAGGTATCAGGTCCGGCGCATACGCCCGGCCCTGCAGGTTCCGCAAATGTCCCCATTTTTCGACAATGACCCGATTCGCCTGCACCCGCAGAGCCCTCTGGCCGCGTTTGCGTGGAGTCTCCCTCAGGGCGTTCTCATACTCGCCTGCATACACACCGAGGAGTTGTGTGAGATCGGGGTGGGTGAGTCCGTTCCAGGCGATCGCGAATACGTTGCCGGATGGCGAAACATATTCTCGTATCGCGGTCGCGCCGGAGGTGAACTGGTGAACCGTGTAACCATCCCGGACCGTCGTGGTGCTCCGCACGGCCGCGAGGACCCTTTTATCGGACTCGACCGAATCGACCGATCCGCCGAGCACAGCCTCGGCTCGCCGGGCTACTGCAAAAGTAATTATTAAAATTCCGAAAACGAGGCACAGAAACGAAATGCTAAATTTTCTTTCCATGCGTCGCATACCTCCAAATCCCGTCTACGCCCCACGGGCTCTCCGTAGCACTGCGACAAATGCCTGTGCCTTCACGGTCTTACTGATTGTATCACCTTTAAGGTTCGATTTCCTCCGAACATAGTAGCACGCCGGCTAACTCCCGCACGGACGGTCTGGCGCCAATGGAGCTATTGCATCCTCACACGACCTTTTTTCACGTGGCCCACAGCCGCCTGTACACGGCCCGGACCTTGTCCACGGGCACCGGAGCAAAAAAGCTGTCGCAGCTTATTCCTCGCGTAATATTGCCGATAAAGAAAAATAAGGGCCAACAACTATGATGTCCATTCTCATCGGCCTCTTACCTTTGTCTCTATATCTTGGTGCCCTTGCGCTCCTCTGGGGGCTCTTCTATTGGCACAGCTCGCGAAGAAAGGGCTATCGATCCCCGCTAACACATGACCTCTTGAGAGTACCAGGTCATTCCCTGCTCAAGCGAATCGAGGACCTTACTCTCGACATTGACTGCTATGCGACCACGATGGCTGCCACGCCGCTCCTTTTGTATGCGTCTTATCTTTCAACACGTTATTTCAACGTCGCAAAAGAGGGTGCCCAGACTGGCATCATTTATGGTCTGGTCTGGCTGGCCTATACTCTATACTTCGGAAAGAAGGTGCAGCGGTTGCTCAAGGAGAGACATAATTATCGCATCGGCCTGGACTGCGAGATGGCTGTGGGGCAGGAACTGAACAACCTCATGAGCGAAGGCTACAGGGTGTACCATGACGTTCCCGCAGAGGGATTCAACATCGACCACGTGGTGGTCGGACGCAACGGTGTCTTTGCCGTGGAAACCAAGGGCCGGTCAAAGCCTCAGAGAGGACGTGGCTCTTCTGATGCGACGGTTGTCTACGATGGGCGCACCTTGAGATTTCCCGACTGGATTGGCACAACTCACCTTGATCAGGCGAGGAGGCAGGCTGAGTGGCTCTCACAGTGGCTGACTGAGGCCGTTGGCAAGTTTATACCTGTGCAGCCGGTTCTTGTGATCCCTGGATGGTACGTGGAGAGGGTAAGACGGGGAGATGTCCTCGTGCTCAACGGCAAGAAGGATTATGGGTTTATCGTGAGCCAATGGGCAGATACGACATTGTCTCGCAAGCTCATCCAGAGCGTGAGCGACGTGCTGGAACAGGTATGCAGAGACATAGAGCCGACGGCCTACAAGCCTTCCCAAGAGATACGAGGAGAAGTACCACCGGCGCAGCCAGGCAAGGTCTTCGGCAGGGTCACGCCAATAAGACGTATAGACAGGTCATCCACCCACTAATTTTTGCTATCAAAAACCACCCTTGCTCAAACCCGGTGAGTCTGGCACACTATAACATGAAGTTTCAAACCCCCGAAGGTTTTCTCAGAGTTGTTATCTGCCCGAACTGCGGGAACCAGATAGTCGCGACGCGTCCCCACATGCCGCCGCCAACATGTTACCCGAGAGAAAAGATCCATTACGTGTTCACTCCCGAGCCGCCCTATCATGCTGTGTTTTGCACGACGTGCCAGCATTACACGGTCTTTAGGGCACAGGATGGGAAGAACTGAGTACACGTGCTACGTATATTGTCGCTGACTTCCTAGCCCGCTTGCCACCATCAAAAGTTCATTTTTGCAAGGAAGTCGACGAGATAAATTCCGCTGACGCCGCCGAAGGGGACGAGGAGCGACTGTACGATCGGGTGCTGCGTAAAAGGAGCAAAAGCACCCTGTCGCATGGATCTGACCTCATCGAGCGCGGCTTCGATGTGCTTAGTCAAATCTGGACTCGGCTTCTTATCCCCGAGGTTAATAAGCAACAAATCCTTAAGGCGATCCACTGCACAAGTCCTGGCCCTTTCTGCCGACTGTCTCAAGAGAAATGCACTACTCCAGGCATACATGGCCCCAAGGAAAATAACCACCGCCAGTCCGGGGGGTGTTCTCCAGTTGTCAAAGTAGTCGAAACGGGAAGCAAACATCAGGAACCACACGATAAACGGGTAGAAGATGAGCTTGCCGACCGTATCGGTCCGTATAGCGATCAAGCGGACAAGGGTCATCTGATTCTTGACCTGATCTCGTATATCTCCACCGGATTGATGGAGGGCCGATATGTTGTCGGATGCCGTTGTGATGAACCTACGGCAGCACCTGGTCACGTCAAAGACGTAAAAGATGACCACTACGAGGGAAAAGGAGCTAAAAGATAACACGCCGAGATCTATCCATGGGCTGATCCCTCCTCGCACAGGGCTTACCGGCGGATCGAAACTTATGATCAACCCGCACAACGGGACGTAAAAAATCAGAATAATAATTACGCGCAAAACCCGGTGTCGATCCGAATCGCGGCTCACATAGTCAAGCCACAGGTCTCTCAGCCTTGTTCCTTGTTTGGTTTCTCCTGGCTTATCGTTAGTATCGTTGGCCTGTAAAGGCCGATCAGGCTCTTCCTTAATGCGAAACAGCTTCTCATTAATAAGCTTTCTGTTTGCTTCGCGGCTGCTCCACGACAGGTAGAGAAACAGAGCCGACAGCAGGAAGGCCAGGAAACGCAATATTTCGGCTGGCCATATACTGATCCCTTCCAGAACGGAGAACGGCTCTTCGTCCGCTCGATTGCTAATTCGAAGGACGGCGTATCCGAAAGCGACGACGAGAAGCAGCACGCCGCCAACAGCCACTATTTTGTACTTGCCCTCGGCATGGCATAGCTGCTTCACGTAGTTGTTGATGCGGGTGCTTGTCCAGAAGAGCACGACGAGTCCCAGGGCGATTACGAGAGCTGTCCTCACATACGACCGTATACCAACCACGGTCTGCTCCCTTTGCGGACGAACGGTGTCGCTGGGATCGGTTAAGCAAACCGCCTTATGACGGCCGATTTCGAAGATGAGGGGTGACAACGCCTTCCCTTTCCGTTCTTCGTCGGCGAACTGGCTCAGGCACTTTACCACATCTTCGTCGAGGTTAGACGTCCATTTATCCTTGAAGGCGCGTAGCACTGTCAGGAACACGGACGTCTGGTAATTATCGCGGAAAGGAGGCGCCTCACCCTGCACATCCACAACAGCATCTTTTCTCAAAGACAGGTTGAAGTTCGAGGCGACAATGACATTCCGGGTCCATTTGATGTTATCAGGGTGCAGGAACCTGGCATCCAGGTCCGTGGTAAAAAAGATGGCATCGGGAAACTGTTGGCGAAGGGCCTGGAGCACCAGATACTTGTCATAGAAATCACTGCCCATGACGCCGATAGCTTTGATCTCCTCATCGTCCCCTTTAGCTCGCAAGTTCTCATTCAGTTCGTACGTTGCTGCCGCCAGTCGTCGCAGGTAGTCATACTGGCTTTTGCCTACGGGCTGTTCCAGCTTTTTTATGTCGCTTAAAGGATCGCTCTTGGGCTGAGCATTCCCGTCCTTCTTATCCTGATCCCCCTTTTCCCCGGGTACACTCCCGTCTATACCGCGCAAATAGCTGATGAAGTGAATCCGTTGGTCAATGTCAATCTTATTGTCAGGAACACCGTCACTCTTAAGGGTCTCTTTGAGGGCTTCGTTGAACAGGTTTTTGAACGAACGACCATAGAAGGTATCCCACTCAGCAACTAAGAGGAGATGGCTCTTCTTGGAACGGAGATCAACGCGTCGACGTTTGAGTTCCTCGATCAGTTCTTTGACAAGAGCCGCATCCGTTCCTATGGTGCGGATCAACGTGATCTTATGGTTTCTAAATTTGTTCTTAATCTTGGCGCGAGCATCATTTTCGTCGGATGCCATTTCACCCGTTGCTTCTTTGAGCAAACGTGCGTTATCAACCGTTGCCCAGGGCGAGTAGATTTTCACGCCGTCAAGGGTCTTGCCCCAGCCTGCAGTTTTATTGTCCGAGACTTCGCGGACCATCTCCCCTAACCTACCAGATATGGCCGGCCCGATGACCTTGAATCTGACGTTGATTCTGCGTAGTTTCTTTGTTTTCTCGATGTAGTCGAAGAGATGAGCCAATTTTGAAAGAGGGGTCCCTTCAAAGGTATCGTCATTTATCCAGAGCACCAGAACAGATTCTTTCTTATCCTTCTCATACTCCAGCCATTCGATGGGTATGATGTTTGACAGTGTAATTTTCTTGTCTGGAGAAGCAATCTTGATGAACTCAACATGTAACGCGTCGTCACTCACAAACCCGACCCGCTTGAGCCCGGAAAGGAGTGCATACCGAAAGCGCATTCTACCTTCCGTGTCTTCGAAGTAAGGTCCACCCGGAACCATAACAGCCAGGACCTCGACTTTTTTCGTATCCTCTATTTTTTCGAGATAGGCGCTGGTGAATCGTGTCTCTCTTCGTTCCTTTGGTCCCCCATTACCGATATCCACTTGACCGGCACCATCACCTGCTGCACCTGCCTTCAGACTATCGAGTACGGCCTGAAACGGGTCTTGCCAGAGCCTGGCGTCGACCTTCTCATAAGATTCACGGTACTCGGGTACGAACGGCCGACTCCCCTTAAAGGGCTGAACGAACATGGTCACGCCAAAGGCGGCCAACATAACTGCCACGGTGGAAATAGGGAGCAATGAACCCTTATCTTTATCATCGCCCATAGCGCACCTCCGCCCTGGATGGTGTCTCTCTTGAACACATGGAGTTACATACTTTTTCTGCGGAGTTCCAGCGGTAACCAGGGATCGTCTCGATGAGGGACTGCCTGTATGGAGGTCTTACGGTTGTCCGGCCTGAGGCATCCTTTCCTATCACTATCATCGCTCTGCCCTCCGGTTAGGCGTAACGAGCGGCACAGCACGAGCGCCATGACACGGCACGAAATGTAGGAACGACAGCAGCCCTTACCTGTGGTTCTTATACCAACTGGGCTGTTTTTCGTCAAGTACAAAGTGAGGGTACAAAAATCAGGCTACAGACCATCGGATGCCGAGTGAAAGAGAGTATCAGAAACCTCACTTCCCTTTCGTAAGAAGCTTCTTTAGCTCCGGTCCCGTTTGGGGATTTTTCTGGATTATGTCTTTCCAGCCTTCATCGTATGCTATTTTGAGAAACTTTTCCTTTTCTGCAGGTGGCAGGTCAAGAGTTTGGACACCTTCTTTGTTGAGTATGGGAAGTTCCTGCTTCGCGAGCTCTGCGAACTCGGCCACCACCTTCTTCTCCGCCTCCACCGATGCTTCGTCAAGCAGGTTCTTCAGCTTTTGGGGCAGCTTGTTCCACGTCTTAAGGTTTACCAGGAGCGGGTTGGGTACTCTATAGAATCCCGGTTCCACGATATACTTTGTCAGCTTCTGCAGCCCGTATTCGCGAAGACCCACAATGGGCCAACAGTAGCCGTCAACCACGTTCCTTTCCAGGGCAGTATACACGTCGGATGGAGGCATTGCGATCGGATTCCCGCCGAGCCCCTTTATTGCCTGCAGGTACAAAGGTGATACCCGGATGTTGAGTCCTTTAAGATCGGCGGTCTTTATCGGTTTTTTCAAAAAAAGATGGAACTGTACGTTGAGACCGAGTCTTGCGAGATAATGCACACCCAGCTTTTTCTCATGCAGATCGTTAAGGAACGCCCAGGCGCCGTTTGCCCTTTCTTCCGACGGGGTGTAATCGGTCAGTTTCAACGCATCTATCTCTGGAAGGACGTTGGTATAATACGCCCCTGCGGTAAAGAGCATATCGATCACGCCGCGCTGTAACGTTTCCGCCTGGTCCGCCGGCTTCACGACCTCCGGTCCTCCGAGATACTGAATCTTTAACTCGCCGGGATACTTCTTCGCCACCATCTGATCCACGATGTCCGTGAAGGTGGTGACCATCTTGTTCTCGACCGCCGTTTTGGGCCACGCTGTTACCGCCTTCAGGACAAAGGTTTCAGCCGCAGCAAGTCCAGGCTTGCTAATCAAGATGAGCAATACTATCAAGAAGAGCGCACAACATGAACAAACAAATCGTTTTTTCATCGCAATCCTCCTCTCAAGGTCGGTGATTCGGGGAAGCTTATCGATATACCCCGTATTCTTTCGTGAACTCAACCATTGCCATCAAGTTCTCAGGTCTCACTTCGTCTATAGAACTTCTCGGGGACATGATGAAACCGCCGTCGTTACCCACCTCATCGATGAGTTTTTGGCAATAATCTTTCACCTGCTGCACCGTGCCTACCTGAAGCAATGAAGAGGGCACATTTCCCCTGATACAGAGGTGATCTTTAAGCACTTTTTTTGCTTTAAAGATGTCTGTGGTGTCCAATTGGGCCAGCACCTTTCCCTTTGGCAGCTCAAGCAGGTATTCGAGCCGCGACGTATAGTCCCCTTCGAAAAATACGCAGGGTGTCAAGCCTGCATCTACAAAGGCCAAGATCAGTTTCTTCAAGGTGGGCCAGTAGAAAGTCTGGAACTGTTTATCCGACATGAATTCTGCCGAGCCCCTGTGAAGGGGCATAAATACCCTGGAGGTGGCGCTCGTTCTGGCCATCGTTATTCCTGTGCTGACCTGGATAGGCAAGAGTCTGTCGATCGCAGCGAGCAGCTTATCGGGCTTGCGATACATGTCAAGCATAGAGCCTTTCATGCCCCTGAACCGGTCCGATATCACGTCGAAGGGCGTGTGAAGAGAGGCCGTCGCATACTGAGGAAAACCGAGTTTCTCGATTTCACCGACAAACATTCTTAACTTGGGACGTAACGCAGCCATTTCACGGCCGGCCTTCTGAAGCGCTTCCACTGCCTCACTGATCGGGGGCGTAGCAAGCAATTCAGCCAAAACGGCTATGCCGTAATGGCCGACCAAGAGGGATGGCAGGGGCGGCAGCCTGTTGAACGGTTCCATTGCGCCATATGAACGCGGCACGATGATGCGCAGCAGAAAATCGGAAAGGTCGTCGATGAGCAGGTCATACTCATCAACCTTCATATATTCACCCTCCACGTACTGGTGAGAGAACTCGGGACCCAATCCGTGGCCAGGCCATTTCAGTGTTTTCATATCCAGTATCTCGAAAACGTTGCCCGGTGTATAGGGAGAAGTATGGACCATATCCGGTGTGAAATCCTCTATTGTCTTCTTGGTGATCTCAAGCCACCTTTCATAGTCATTCCAGGCCACATCAAAATTGACCCCGGTGTACTTCGCCGGAAAATAGCTTGTTTCCAGCACCACAGGTACCCGATCCGGCTTCCTGAGCGCTATCGCGTCGAGGACCCGTCCTTCCCGTTCTTTATAGAGTTCTTGCGGTGTCTTCGCCATGGTCACTCTCCTGTCCACTACGGATAGAGGTTGATTGCTGCGATAACGTCATTGCCGTTATTTCTTCCTTCTGCATGTCTGCCATGAGGCTGACAAGTTTCTCGCTCGCGTAAGGCCTCCGCGTTTGTCAGAAAATACTTACTTCATCACTAACGAAGGTAGAAAAGTAGCTATCTGCGGGAACACAAACAACAAAGCTGCGACAACGACGAGGCTGATCAGGAACGGATAGACGCCGCTGTAGATAACGCTGAATGGCACTTTGGTGATGTTCTTGACGACAAAGACATTAATGGCGACCGGAGGAATGACGACACCGATCATTATGGTAATGGCAATGATCATGGCGAACCAGATGGGATCGAAACCGAGTTTCAGGATGACTGGATAAAAGATGGGGGTGGCGAGCACCATGAACGCCAGATCATCAATGAAAGAGCCCCCCAGTTGATAGATCATCGAGATGAGGACCATGATGATGTATTTGTTGAAAGGAAGTTGTACGATCCAGTCCGCCGCCATCATAGGAATTTTTGTTACTGCGAGAAAATGGCCGAGGATTGCAGATCCTACGATGAGCATGATAACCATACACGCAGTGTGCAGCGACTCGCTCACCGCTTTGAAGAAGGCTTTTATCGTAAGATCTTTCTTTATGAAAGACAAAAGGAAGACCGCCGCAGTCCCGATGCTGCCTGCCTCTGTCGGTGTGAAATACCCCATCATCAACCCGCCTATTACCACCAGGAAGATAGCACCGACCCAAAGGACTTCCGGCAGAGAAGCGATCCTTTCCTTCCACGTGGACCGTTCACCCTTCGGCCCGAGAGAAGGGTTGATCTTGCACCAGCCAATGATGATAAAAACCCAGAAAAGTGCGATCAACAAGCCAGGAACAATTCCGGCCAGGAAGAGCCTGCCGATGGATTGTTCGGTTATCATGCCGAATAAAATGAGCGTAACGCTTGGCGGAATGAGGGCCCCGAGCGTTCCCACCGTCGCAACGATGCCGGTTGAAAGCTTCTTGTCATAACCGTAGCGATCCATCTCGGGCACGGCTACGCCGGCGAACGTTGCTGCCGTGGCGGCCGAAGATCCGCAGATGGCTTTGAAGGCGGTCGCGCCCATGACGGTGGCTATGGCTAGTCCACCGGGGATATGGCCGATGAACTTAAAAGCAGTACTGTACAACCTTTTTGCAATACCTGCGTGTGAAGCGATCTGACCCATAAAAATAAAGAGAGGGATGACGGTGAATCCGTAAGATGCGGTCGCGTCAACTAAATCCTTGGCTAACAGGTTCAGGCCAGCCTTGAGTGACATGATGTAGCTGAATCCCAGAAAACCAACCAGCGCCATGGCGAAACCCAACTCGATGCCGGTGAGGAACAGAAGCAATACCAGGGCTAGGCCTATAATCCCGATCAGTTCATTCCCCATATTCCCCCCTAACAATCTTGATAAGATCGCACAGGAGAACAAGACACTGCACAAAACAGCAGACGCCCATCGCATAGATAATCGGATAAAAGGGCAACTTCAACGTAACCGAGACTTCGCCGGTTCTTTGCAGATCAGCCGCATATTTGAGTACGTTCCAACCGAACAGAAAGAATAAGAAGAGCCCCATGCACCTTGTCGAGACCTGGAAGACGTTCTGCACTCTGCGAGAAAACTTGAGAATGAAAAAATCCACGTAAATGTGAGACCGTATCCAGGATGAGAGGGGAAGAGCGAACAGAATTACCACAGCTCCCGTAAATGCCACGATTTCGTATGTTCCGAGGATAGGTCTCTTAAATGCGCGCAAGACGACGTCGGCCGATGTAAGAACCACGATGAAGACCAGCGCAACGCCCGCAAAGAAATGAAGGGCACGGCTGATTCCTTTTATGACCTCAAGTACTCGCTTCATGAACCCTCTCCCTTTGTCTCGTGGACGGGACAGCTTGCCGGAGAAAAGAGAGCCGTTCCTTACTCAAGGTTTCTACGAGAATTACTGTTGTAAAGTTTTTAGTCTCTCTTCACAAAACCTCAGTGCCTCATCTCCGGGAAGGCCTTTTGCTTTCATGCTCTTCACATAGTCGTCAAGGAGCGGCCTGACAGCCTTTGCCCAGCGGCCCTGTTCTGCCGGTGGAAGAGTGATGATCTGATGCCCTCTTTTACTCGCAAAATCTCTGCCCGATGCATCGATCTCATCCCAGACCTTGCCTTCCTTGTCGATCCACTCCTCATTGATCTTTTCAATGATCTGCTGAATATCAGGAGGCATCGAATTCCATTTCTCCTTATTCATGACCACAAACATAGCAAGGGAATTGGCCACGCCGCCCTGGGTGGTATACTTCACCACTTCTCCCAATTTCCAACCTTCCATTGCTTCGATTGGACATATGACACCATCCACAACGCCCCTGCTTAGGGCGTCATAGGTATCGGGCATAGGCATGGCGACAGGTGTTGCACCGAGTGCCTGTGTTATTTTGCTTACGGTGCCGGACGCCCGGATCTTCATCCCCTTGAGGTCCTCGAGTTTGTTGACCGGTTTTTTAGTGTTGACCAGGTTGGGCCCATTTGCATGGAGATACATGACTTTCACTTCGTCAAATTCCTTCGGTTTGAACCTCTTATAGTATTCGTTAATCAGCCTGGTTGCCGCGAGGCCGGTCTTGTATCCCAGGGGCAGGTCTATGACTTCGGTAAGTGGAAATTTTCCACTAGTGTAACCGAAGACCGAGAGCCCGACATGGGATAGTCCCTTGACCACGCCATCATAACACTTGTCACCGGGGGTGAGGGTGCCGCCTGGAAACATAGTCACCTTTACCCTTCCATTGGTCCTTTTCTCGATCTCTTTCCCCCATTCGACCGATGTTATGCAGACCTTGTGCGGGGCAGGGAATACATTCGAATAGTAGAGCTCAATCGTTTTGGTCTGGGCCGATGCCGGGGAGTTGAGAAGAAGATATCCAACCACTAGCAACCCCAGGATCAATGCTGCCGATTTCCAACGCTTCATCGTAGCTCCTCCTTTCGATAGTGCCCGGTTCTGGTCATCCCCAGATAGAGATTACCCATCGTTCGATTCTACAACATAGTGTTGCTTCTTTACCACTCTTTTTGAATATTGAAGGAAATTTGTTGCGGATTCTCTGTTGTTGCCCATCCTCACTTTACTGATCCTTCTCCCTTTGATAGCTCAGGGCAAAGAACCCATCCGTACTAGATCCACTGGATGCGAATATCCCCTTCGACCTATCTGAACTCCTTGTCTCCGGTGACGAGGTGCGCCTTCAGGTGGCGAGCGAGTGCCACTCCAAAACAGTCCGCAAGAGACATTCTCCTTTACTCGTCACGTATGCTCTTTCCACGATCACGCACCTCCTATCAGGTGGTATTAGCTTACCAAGGAACATCATTAAGTCAATTACAAATAGTACGTCGATAATAAAATGAAGCAGGGCGGCACGCCCCTCACAAAAAGATCGGATGAAACTGGAATGCATACCCAGTCTCATCCGATCTTATTTCGTCAAAAAAATGGTAGGCGCGGAGGGTGTTGAACCCTCGACCTCTACCGCGTCGAGGTAGCGCTCTACCGTTGAGCTACGCGCCTACGAGGATGTAATCTTATAGCAGAACCGTCGGGATGTCAAGAAATACCGCGCCCGATCCGGGCGCTCAATTATTGGTTGAGTCGTTGACTTGTTGACTGGAAACAACAGCAGCCGGAAACCTTGTCCCGTCTGCGCCGGTCCTAATCAACTACTCAGCCTATCAACCACTCAACTGCGTCGGCATATTATGCCGACGCCTGCGCTTCTGCCCGGCCTTCGCCTTCGAAGACAACGTCGCCCTTACGGTTTACTGTCACCTTGATACGTTCCCCTTCGTGCATTTCTCCCTTCAGCATGAGGAGCGCAAGAGGATCCTGTATCTTCTTCTGGATAAGCCGTTTCAGGGGTCGTGCCCCGTACGCGGGATCGTAGCCTTCTTTGGCTAACACTTCTTTCGCCTTCTCAGTAAACTGCAGGTCAATAAATCTCTCTCTTGTGCGTTTTGCCAGTAACGCGAGCTGCAGATCGACGATCCTCTTCAGGTCTTCCATGGTAAGGGCCGTGAATATGATGAGCTCGTCTACCCTGTTTATGAATTCCGGCTTGAAACCGGCCTTCACCGCTTCCATGACCCGTTTCTTCATCTCTTCGTAATCCTTCCCTGCCAACTCCATGATCCACTGGCTCCCCATATTCGAGGTCATGATGATCACCGTGTTCTTGAAGTCAACGGTTCTGCCCTGGCCATCGGTAAGTCTGCCGTCATCGAGCACCTGAAGCAGCACGTCGAAGACCTCCGGGTGCGCCTTTTCCACTTCGTCAAGCAGAACAATCGAGTAAGGTCTTCTGCGCACGGCCTCGGTCAACTGACCACCCTCCTCGTAACCCACGTAACCGGGGGGCGCGCCGATCATACGCGCAACGGTGTGGCGCTCCTGGTACTCACTCATATCGAGGCGCACAATAGCCTGCTCATCGTCGAAAAGAAATTCGGCCAAAGCCTTGGCCAGCTCTGTCTTGCCCACGCCGGTCGGACCGAGAAAGAGAAACGATCCGAGCGGCCTGTTCGGGTCCTGAAGACCGGCCCTCGCCCTTCGTACCGTGTTTGATACGGCCCCTATGGCTTCGTCTTGCCCCACGACACGCTGGTGAAGCCGTTCTTCCATATGGACGAGCTTGTCCATCTCGCCTTCGAGCATTCTCGATACCGGGATACCCGTCCATTTCGAAACAACCCTTGCTATGTCCTCTTCTCCCACCTCCTCGGTGAGCATCTTCTGGGTTTTCTGCAGTTCAGCCAGTTCCTTATTTTTCTGTTCCAACTCCCGCTCCAGGGCGACAACCGTGCCGTATCGCAGCTCTGCTACCTTGCCGAGATCGCCTCTGCGCTCCATTTCATCAGCCTCGATCTTCGTCTTCTCAATCCGCTCCTTGATGCTCTTTATCTGCATGATGAGCGACTTCTCCTGCTCCCAGTGGCGCTTCTTTTCGGCGACATCCTTCTTGAGCGTTTCAACCTCGTCTTCAAGTTTTTTCTTTCGCTCCAGCGATGCTTCATCACGCTCTTTCTTGAGCGCTTCGATCTCAATCTGCATCTGCATTACGCGCCGTTCCACCTCGTCTATCTCGGTGGGCACGCTGTCGATCTCCATTTTAAGCCGTGACGCTGCTTCATCAATAAGATCGATCGCTTTGTCCGGCAGAAACCTATCCGTGATATACCGATGAGATAGCGTCGCCGCCGCGATGATCGCGGCATCCGCTATCCTCACTCCGTGATGTATCTCATACTTCTCTTTCAGGCCGCGCAAGATCGCTATCGTGTCCTCCACCGAAGGCTCGTCCAGGTAAACAGGCTGGAACCGACGCTCCAGTGCCTTATCCTTCTCCACATACTTCCGGTACTCGTCCAATGTGGTAGCGCCAATCGTGTGAAGCTCCCCGCGTGCGAGCTTCGGCTTCAGCATGTTTGAAGCATCGATAGCGCCCTGGGCTGCTCCCGCGCCCACGATCGTATGGAGCTCGTCGATAAAAAGGATCACCGTGCCGGCCGCCTCGTCAATCTCCTTGAGCACGGCTTTCAGTCTGTCCTCAAACTCTCCTCTGTATTTCGCCCCGGCAAGCATCGCACCGAGATCAAGGGCAAGCACCTTCTTGTTTTTCAATGTTTCGGGCACGTCACCGCTTACGATCCTCTGGGCCAACCCTTCAACAACGGCCGTCTTACCGACTCCCGGGTCACCAATGATGACCGGGTTATTCTTAGTCCTTCTCGAGAGCACCTGCATCACGCGCCTTATCTCCTCATCCCGCCCGATGACCGGATCGAGTTTTCCTTTGCGCGCCTCCTCGGTAAGGTCACGAGTATACTTCTGCAAGGCCTGGTACTTCTCCTCAGGCGACTGGTCCGTGATTCTCTGCGATCCCCGTATATCCTTCAGCACCGTGTAAATCCGGTCCTTGGTCACGCCCTGATTCTTCAGAATGCGAGCTGCAGCGCCCTGATTCAGGTCGGCAATGCCGATAAGCAAGTGTTCAAGGCTGACGTACTCATCCTTGAGCCTTTCAGCCTCGGAGAAGGCTGTCTCGATGGCCTTGTTCAGCGTCTGGCCAAGGTATGCCTGCCCCGCCCCTGTCACTTTGGGCATTTTGGTGAATTCCTTCTCCAGCTCAGCTTTGATGGCTGCCGGGCTGGCGCCAAGCTTTTCAAGGGCCGAGACGACTATTCCTTCTCTATCGCTCACAAGGACGTAGAGCAGATGCTCCGCCTCGATCGCCTGATGGCCGAGTTCTTCAGCCTTTTTTCTAGCCTCCTCAATGGCCTCCTGGCCCTTAATGGTAAACTTATCCCATCTCATAACCGTCTCCTTCTCATCCCTTCTATATCGAACAACCTCTTGTATACAAAATAATCACTGACGTGCCTTCTCGCAAGGGCTTTCGCATTGTCGAAGGTTCCACACTTCATTATCACCACCCGGTACACTTGAGGCATTGAGGGGGCCACCTGGCCAGGTCACAGCCAAAACCAAGATTGTATCTCATGCCCGCTCGTTTCACTCGCTAGAGTCCGCAGAGATCACAGAGGAAGAGCCCGCAGAGTGAGTATTTCTTTGGCCTGATGCGAGAGAGGACGGCGCATCAGGCCAACCCGCATCGCTCCGCGAGGGGAAAACCGACGGCCTCTCCGCGGCAAACTACATATCGCCAGTATCCGCGACTACTTCGCGCAAAGCGCGATGCGATGTGAGGAATTCTCTCCGAGAATTCCGAGCAAGCACATCATCGTTCTGCCGGGTACCCATCATAAGCAACCACCGACCCAATAGCTGACCTCATAGCCGCATGCGTGGCCCTCTGTGAACTCTGTGTGCTCTAGTGACCGCAGGGAACGGGCGTGAGATAATGTCTTTAATCAGTCAAGTCCATTGGGCAACAGGCCATTGACTTCGGACCGCGAAATATGGAAAAATGCGGCATGGAAGAGGTTCTGAAAAACCTTGTAAGTGACGGCGATCTTGAGGCCGCCGTTGCCGCTTTTGTCAGTCTGACGCCGCACGAGAAGATCGATCTCTTGGAGAAGATTCGAAGCACAAGAACTGAGCGCGTTGCCCTGTTCTTCAGCAAGGTCCTCGATCGGACGCCCGAGCGGGAAGTGCAGAAGTCGATCAAGAAACTCCTCTTTACACTGAAGACCCAGGGGATTCGCTTTGAAGAACCAAAAATCTCCGGTGAGTCTGCCCTCAAGAAGATTGAGTCTGTGAGAGACCAGAGAGCATTCATCTCTAATTACGATCCCGAGGATACGAGGGTGGTGCTCCTCTCTTTCGAGATGAAGAAGCGACAGTTCCTCTTCATACACGCCATCTCACATTTTTCAAAAGGGCTTCAGGATCTGGCTGCAATGCCCATCTCTAGAGACGAACTGGAAACGATTCTCAAAGACTACCGCGGCAGAATGGTACGCCCCATGGTGCTTCTTCCAACCAGTCCCAAGTACGCAATCTATCTCATAGAAGAGGCTTCCAATCTTTCCGGCACTCATAGTGACGAGTTGAGAAACCTTAAGCCCCTCGTGACCGGCTTGAAAGGTCCGGTACAGAAACCGGAGGATATATACACGCTTCCCGTACCTCAGCAAACCAGGCCGAAGAGCCCCGAGGCAATTCTCTCTGATCCTGTGTTCGAGCCGTTTATGCTGACGTGGGAGAGTATTGAAGCTGACAGGAAAGAGCTGGACGCTGTTGTAAACCCATCTATCGTGCTCCCGCCCTATGTCATCGAAGAGAGGCGCGAGGCATTTCTGAACGGGCTTGTTCAGGGAGACAAGCTCAATACCGCTCGCCGCTCTTTGAAGAGGATGCTGGAAGACTATGCTTATCTCTTCCACGCCATGGAAGATTTGGACACGTTCAAGGGCTTGGCGGACGGGCTTCCTGAAGACCAGTTCCTCCAGAATGCCCTGCTCTTCTTTGTGAAAAAGTCATTGGAGAAAAAGGAAGATGAACAGCCGGGTGTTCTCGTCGACCCATTCAAACAGAAAACCCCTCAACCACCCTACCCCCGACGATAGGAAATACAGTGATCAGTGATCGGTGGCCAGTGTTCAGTGAAAAGCGACCAACAGCTATGTTCATCCAGGCTGTTGTGCTGGCCGTGTAACTAATTCCTAAGCACCGCTCACCGATCACTGACCACTGACCACTTGTTTTTGTCCCGCCTTGCCTACTTCGGCGTTACAGCCGCAAACATCTTGTTTCTTCCCCTCTGCACGAGCAGGAGAATGCTCTCTTTATCCTTTGCCTTGCCTATCTCGTCCATCAGACCACGAACATCCTTGACCGGCTTCCGGTCTGCTTCGCGGATCACATCACCCTGCCGGATGCCGGCGTTGTCTGCCGGGCTTCCCGGTTCAACCTGCGTGACCACTACGCCGGTGGTGTCCTTCAGTCCGAGCGACTGAGCGATATCAGGGGTGATGTTCTGCACCCCGATCCCCAGTTTCTTACCGGTAGGAGCCTTCGCAACTTCCGTCGTCTTTTCTTCCATCTCTCCGACTTTCAGCTCCTTGCTCATCGCATGCCCATTTCTGGAAAGCTTTATCGCGACGCTCTTTCCAACAGGAGTGGCAGCAACAACCTGCGGCAGGTCCTTTGATTCCTTGATCTGTTTGCCATCAAACTCGACAATGACATCGCCCTGCTCGATCCCTGCTCGCTCAGCCGGACTGTCTTTGAAAACCTCTGCCACGAGTGCCCCTTGCTTATCCTTGATGTTGAAGGATTGGGCGAGTTCGGGTGTCACTTCCTGGATACTCACACCGAGCCATCCCCGGGTAACCTTTCCTTTATCCTTGAGTTGTGGGACAACACTTTTCGCCATATTCACGGGAATCGCAAAGCCAATGCCCTGGCCGGATGCGATGATTGCTGTGTTGATACCTATGACCTCACCTCTGGTGTTGATGAGCGGACCGCCTGAGTTTCCCGGATTAATCGATGCGTCGGTCTGGATGAAGTTATCATACGGTCCAGCGCCGATCGTCCTGCCCTTGGCGCTGACGATCCCCGCGGTAACGGTCTGCTCGAGCCCGAAGGGGCTGCCAACAGCAACGACCCAGCTTCCGACCTTCAGATCATCCGAGTTACCCATGGCAAGAGGGTGTAGATCCGAGGAACCCTTGATCTTGATAAGGGCAAGGTCCGTCTTGGAGTCCCTGCCGACTACCTTCGCCTCAAACTCCTTGCCATCGGCAAGTTTGACCTTGATCTCGTCCGCATTCTCGACCACGTGGTTGTTGGTTACAATATAGCCTTCGCGGTCAATGATGAACCCTGATCCGAGGCTCTTCTGCTGGAAGCCTTCCGAAGGTCCGTCTCCACCGGAACCAGGCCCGAAAAATTCCTCAAATGGATCTCTCCCTCCGGAGGGTCCACCAAAGAAATGACGGAATACGCGGCCGCCGCCCTTCAGCGTCTTGGTCGTTTGGATATTTACCACACCATCGCGGACGTTCTCTGCAAGCTCCGAAAAGTTTCCCGGAACCATAATGGGCGCGTCGGCGCCTTTTGCGACTGACGAGGGTGCAGTGTCCGATGTCTTTACAGCCTTCGAGACCCCGTACCCGAATCCCATCATAAGGCCTACCATCGCCAGCGCAATAAACATTCTTCTCAACTTGTTTCCCTTCTCCATCTTCAATCTCCTTTCGTGATGTATTGGCTGAGCACAGCCTTCTATCTTCACAACATTCTAAACGACGAAGTTAATGGGAAGATTACGCGAAGATTACAATCTTGTAATCTGGATCGCAGGCCTTGGAGAAGAGCAGAAGATTGATCTCACGCCCGCTTCGCTAGAGGCCGCAGAGACGCAGAGGAAAGACCGGAGAGTTTTGTTCACACAGAGCTCACAGAACCCACAGAGAGCGAATTGAACAGGAGACTAAGGCGAATTCTTTTTTTGATTTTCCGGTGAGAGGCCGGAAAATCAAAACCGTCAGCCACTTCGTGGCACGGTAATACTTTGGTACACTCCCCTTCCGGCACAGCCGGACGGGGTTTGCCCGGAATGGTCCTCTCAACTATTCCGGGCAAAAAGATCTCTCGTCTCTGCTCTTCTCTGTGGGCTCTGCGAACTCTGTGTGAGACGGTCCTGTCTTCCCTCCGCGGCTTCTCCTAGCGAACTCTGCGGCCTCGAAGGAGCAGAGCGACTGGGCGTGAGATAATGTCTGTGCGCAATTTGGAATCAGGTACGACGAGGCTGCGTGGGGAGGGTAATGGTAAACGTGCTGCCTTCGCCGGGCGCGCTCGTCACCGTAATATCCCCGCCATGAGCGCGTGCGATGGCCCTGGCCAGACTCAGGCCCAGCCCGATCCCCGTCTGTGACCGGCTTCGGTCACCACGATAAAATCGCTCAAAGATATGTGGTAGCTCCTCGTCAGTGATCCCGATACCCGTATCCCGGATCGAGATGAGCACATGACGCTGCTCTTTCTCAAGTACGGATACAGCCACTCTTCCGCCGGACGTAGTATACTTGATGCTGTTATCCAGAAGGTTGGAGAGCAGGCGCTGGATCATCCTGATGTCAACGATGACCTGAAGTCTTTCCGGTGTCTCGCAACTGAGGGCTATTCCCTTATCTTCAGCGCTGGGACGGAACAGATCGCAGGCGTCCCGAACAATGACCGCAACGTCGATCTGTTCCAGGTTGAGCCTGTCCACACCAGCTTCTGTTTTGGAAATCAGGAGCATGGTGTTGATCATGCCGAGCAGACGATCGCATTCCTCAACAGTATTGGCTGCCATAGCCTCATACTCACCGAGCGTCTTACCGGTGGTCAATGTCACCTCAGCAGCCCCGCGTATCCTGGTGACAGGACTCTTCAGGTCATGGGCGATATTGTCCGTCATCTCTTTGAGCTCAGTGAGCAGCTTCTCTACGCGGTCCAGCATCTGATTAAACGTGATGGCGAGCTGATCGATCTCGTCGCCCCTCGCTTTCACAGGCACACGTTTTTCTATGGTGCCCTCTGATATCATCCTTGCTGTCCGCGTCACCGCTTCAACGCCCGACACTGCGCGCTTTGCCATGAACCATCCGACTCCTGCGGCAAGCAGAATGAGGAATGCCATAGTCGCAGCAAAAATCCCCTTGAACGCGTCCAGGAATCGCGAGTAGCTCTCCATGGCCTCTCCGACTTGCACGATGATGCCTGGACTGAGCATGGCATAGAGAACCCGGACGTTCTCCTTTCGACCGGATATGGCGACAGTCTCAAAGACGGGACCCGTGCCCCTCAACAGCTTCTGGATAGCACTTCCCTGGATGCCGATGTCCTGCCAATAGGCCATGTTGGACGACGAAAAAGCCACTCCGTTAGGATAGAGCAGGCGAAAGAATACCTTCCTCACCCCGGCGGCCTGGGCCTCGATGACCGCAGCCTTCGCGACTTCATCTATCCCTTCTGAAGCAAGCACTGCCGAAAAGCGCCTCACCTGGTCCATGAGTTCCTGGTCAGTCCTGTCCTGAATAAACGAAGTGATGAGCGTGTAGAACAGAAGAAACGCGATGCAGGACGAGACGGCGAAGATGCCTGCGTACCACAGAGTGAGCCGGAAGGCGAGTGTATTGCGGAGCCTAGGAGTCCTTGAGGACATACCCTACACCACGGATGGTCTGAATCAACTTCCTCGTGAAATCCCGATCCACCTTGTCCCTGAGCCTGCAGATGCGTGCCTCGACCACGTTAGTCTGCGGATCAAAATCATAGTTCCAGACGTGCTCCATGATCATGGTCTTTGAGACGACGCGCCCAGGGTTTCTCATGAGGTATTCCAGCAGGGAAAACTCTGCGGGTTGAAGCTCGAGCTTCTTGCCTGCTCTTGCGACCTCCCTGCTGAGAAGGTTCATCGAAAGATCTCCCACGACCAGCCGGGTTGGTTCGGATATGCCGCCCGCTCTCCGAATCAAGGCCTGGACTCGGGCAAGCAGCTCTGAGAAGGCGAATGGCTTCGTCAGATAATCGTCACCGCCTGACTGAAGACCCTTCACCCGGTCATCGACCGACCCTCTGGCGCTCAGGATAATCACGGGAGTCGTCACCTTCTCTTTTCGCATTTCCTTAATGAGAGATAACCCGTCCAGCTTCGGCAGCATGATATCGACGATGGCCGCATCATACGGTTCTGTAAGGATGAGGTGCAGCCCCTCCTCCCCATCGGTGGCGTGGTCGACAGCGTAGCCCGCTGCCTTGAGCCCCTTCACGATGAATGAGGCAATCTTGGCGTCATCTTCAACGAGCAGTATTCGCATGATCAACACCTTCATACATTATGCCGCTGTCAAATGCAATAAGCAACAGGGGGCGGAGGCGTGAAAAGATCAGGTGGGCCGCTCGCACCGTTTCCCTCGCTTGCTGGCGCTCCCAAGTCTCACCCGGCAACGTTCCGTCTCTCTCGATGCTCTTTGAGTGCGAACTTCTCGGGTACCGACGGTTCCCTTGGCAGCTCGCAAACATGTGAAGATTGAGGTGCATTACGCCTCGGAGCCCGACGCATCGTGCCTACGGCACCGTTCGTCTTCACTGCCGGGTCCCGAGACCTTCCCGCGATGCTGCGCTCACGAAAGGTCCTCCCGGCCCACCTAATCATCTCTATCCCAGCAGACCGTTAAAAAAAGCGTGTAGAACAGAAAGTTCTAAAATGATACACTCGGAATGAGGAGACAATACGCGTGGGCAGGTTTGTTGTAAAAGATACGTTCTACAAGAAGGCCAAGCAGGAAGGTTTCAGGGCGAGAAGCGCTTACAAGCTCCGGGAGATACAGCAGAAGTATCATGTTATAAAGCAAGGCGACGAGGTGCTCGATTTGGGATGTGCACCGGGAAGCTGGCTGCAGGTGCTGTCGGGCATCATAGGTGGGAAGGGCTTTGTGCAAGGCATCGATCTCCTGCCGATCTTACCTCTGCCGCAGAAGAATGTCGCCGCTATGGTGGCAGACATCCGAGCCCTGAATGTAGAGGAGTTACTGGCCGAGCTCTCGATCCCGGCTTTTGACGTTGTTACGTGCGACATAGCGCCCAATCTCACTGGTATCCGGGACGTGGATACTGCCAACATCGCAGAACTTTTTACGGCCGTGAGAACGGTGGTGAGAAGCTCGCTCAAGAAAGGCGGCAACTTCATCTTCAAATCTTTTTTCACCGAGGAGCTCAAGCCAACTATCAAAGACCTGGAGAAGCTCTGTGCGCGCGTCTCAATCTACAAGCCGCCCGCTTCCCGCGGCGTCAGCTCCGAAGTCTATCTGGTGTGCGTGGGCAAGAGACAGTAAACGGTGATCGGTGATCAGTGATCAGTAGCCGGTGGTCAATGGCCAGTATATGCAATCAATGAGCCAGCGTGCTCCCAGCCTGTAGGTCGATTCTCGTTACTCCCCATCTCTTTACAGTCCGAAACTACATCTTCAATGGATTATGCCGATTTGGATTTGCGTGGAGACCGAGGCGGCAGCGAGGAGCCGACGCAGGCGTACTACAAGTACGTCGAGGAGCGCGACGCAGCGACAACGAAGGTATACGCACGAATGCAAATCGGCATATTATCTATGGACAGGAGGTTGAGAACGTAGTACACTATGGCGTCGAAAGTTCCGCCGTAACTCGTGGCTTTCGGTAGAATCCTGCAACACCAGCCTCGATATACGTTCCGCACGTGGGCAGATGGAGAGGTAGTCCAACATGGAGAAGGATACTATGGAAACAAATATTGCGGACGTCACAGAGCCCGAGCGAGCGAGCGAGCCCGAAGAAAGCTTCGCTGAACTGTTCACGAAGGAAAGCGTGCTGCCCGGAAGGCTTGAGCCTGGGCAGAAGGTGAAGACCCGGGTTATCAGCATAGTCGGTGACTCTGTCTACGTCGACCTCGGAGGAAAGAGTGAAGGAGCGATAGATCTTGCTGAACTGATGGCCGATGATGGAACAAGCACGGTGAAGCCGGGTGAGGAGATTGAGGCTTTCTTCGTCTCGGTGCAGCATGGCGTAAGGAAGCTCACTACCAAGATCCGTGGCTATTCGACACTCACCCTTGCAGAGATCAGGGATGCTCACGCTGCCGACTTACCCGTCACTGGAAAGGTAAAGTCTGAAGTGAAAGGAGGCTTTGACATCTCCGTTGGAGGTGTCCGCTGCTTCTGCCCGTTCTCGCAAATAGACTTGAAAGGCAGCCGGGACAGTGGATCGTTCGTGGGCCAGACCTTTCCCTTCAAGGTTCTCGAGTATGAGGAAGATGGTCAGAACATCATTCTCTCCAGGCGCGCGCTTCTTGAAGAGCAAAGAGACGCCGAGATCGAGAAGCTGAAAGCCACCCTCGTTGTGGGAACGGAACTGGCGGGCACGGTGCGTTCGGTCCAGAGTTACGGAGCCTTCGTTGATCTTGGCGGCATTGACGGTCTCATACCGATAAGCGAGATGGCCTGGGGCCGCACTGAAAAACCTGAAGACCTGCTTTCTCCCGGTCAGGAGGTACAGGTCAAGATTATCGGCATAGACTGGGCAAGGGAGCGCCTGACCCTGAGCCTGAAAGCTCTGCAGGCCAATCCTTGGGAGAGTGTAGCCGAGCGTTACCACGTGAATGACCAGGTGCGTGGGGCCATCGTGCGGCTCACCCAGTTCGGGGCGTTCGTCAATTTAGAGCCGGGGATCGACGGTCTCATTCACATATCGGCGCTTGGCGGCGGCAGGCGCATCCGTCATCCGAAAGACGTTGTCGAGGTCGGTCAGTGGGTGGAGGCTTACGTGACCGCCGTGGACCCCGCAAACAAGCGCATCTCCCTCTCCCTGCAGCCGAGAGTTCCCAAAGAAGCTGTTGTCCTTCCGGAGGCGGGCGATGTGCTGGAAGGTGCCGTGGACCGCGTCATGTCTTTCGGCATATTCATCAAATTGAATAGCGGCCTCACCGGCCTTCTGCCCAATCCCGAGATAGGGACACCGAAGGGTACCAACCATAGCCGCATGTTTCCCGAAGGTACGAAGATGCAGGTGCTGGTTAAAGCAGTCGACACGGAGAAAGGCAAGATCTCCCTGAGTCGTATAGGCCTTGAAGAAAAAGTGGCCCAGGAAGAATTCAAGCAGTACCAGGATTCAGTGAAAAGCCAGGAACGTGCCTCAGGCAGCCTGGGAAGCCTGGGTGACCTGCTCAAGGCTAAGTTGAATCTTTAAAGCTGTACCAGGTCGTCGCGCGTAAACGAGTGACTCTCGGCCTTCGCGGAGTCGACCCCACTGCAACACAATCGAGATTCTTAATCAGATGGGAATGCCTCTGTCTTCACCAGCAAGATAGAACTGGGCATCTTCCTGGTCAACTCATCTATCCCCTTCGAATAAAAGAGGTGCTCTATTCTCCCCTCTTCGTGGTGAGCCATGACTACCAGATCAGCGTTTTCTTCCTTGGCTGTCTGCAGGATGACGTCTGCAGGGTTTCCATCCCTGATGATCTCTTTGATCTGCATGTTGGCGGCTTTCTCGTTTGCTATCATGCGATCGATGTCCTGCTTCGCTTCTTTCAACATAGTCTCGTACTCTTCCTCCAAATCCAGAAGGCGGGTGAAGAGGACACCGCCCTTGAGTCCAAAAGGATTGTAAATGACATGGAGAATGCTCAGCGCTGCGCCATACTTCCGGGCCAGCGAAACACCGTATTGCACTGCTCTCTTACATTCGTGCGTCGATCTGCTTACCACCAGGATTGTTTTGACATCGTCCATTTTTCGACCTCCAGGATATTCTCTAACTACCTGCCTCATATGGGATGAGACCCAATACGGGGCATTGCGGTAACACAATCATGTCAGCAGCGCTTGAATCCCAAAACGAAGCTCATAACGGGTTGTTTTAGTCTATCCATCGCACCACTTTGTCGAAGGTCTCCCGTGACGATTCGAAACGATTGATGGGAGCATCCCAGTCGGGGTGTCCGAGCGCTACACCAATAACCACGCTCTTGCTGTCCGGGATGCCGAGCTCGTCCTTGATCTCCTGCGCGTACGCGGTGATGAGTCCGATCGGGCACGTCCAGAGCCCGGCGCTGTGCGCGGTCAATAAGAGATAACCCAGGGTGATACCGATATCAACATAGTTACTCTTCGAGAAGGCATTGTCGATGCAGAGAATGATTCCAACAGGAGCTCCATAGAAATTACAGCTCCCCTCGTTGACGAAACGGTCAAATTCAATGCCCATCTCGCCGAGAAAGGGCTTCATGCCTTCCGCTGCCCGCACACCCCGCGCGATCACTTCGGGCGGGAGCGGTTTGACATTCCCGGGAGCACACGATATCTGTTTCTCCTTGTACGCCTTGATGAGCCTGCGGCTCAATCGTTCCCGTTCTTCACCCACAACAACCGTGAATTCCCAAGGCTGCAGATTGATTGCGGACGGCGCTTGCACAGCCCTCCTCAGCACTTCCTCAATCTTCTCCCTCGGCACCGGATCAGGCTTAAACGCCCGTATGCTTCTTCTTTCCTTGATGGCCTGCATGACGTCCATGCCATGGCTCCTTCTACATATCTCAACTTTTTTTGTTAACGGCCTCTATATCGACTTCACCGTGAAAAGCCTCGCTCAGGGCCTGCTGCAAGCCATCGAAGTCTTCAGGCTTCTCAATCTCTATCACCAGTTCCCGGTCATCGAGCACTCTCAGCCTCCCGTACTTTTTGACGACATCTAAAACCTTAGACGGGTCGGTCGTGACCCAGCCTTTCATGCGTTTCACCAACTCCTCGCCGCTGAAAGCGCGCTCAATCGTCAGGTCCACGCGCCGCTTCTTTGCTTCCCAGCCGATCAATCCCGGGCGTACCACCGTCGGCGTGACCGGATCATGCATCGCCGCACATCGAAACCATAGCTTCACTCGAACCATAAAAATGTCTCGTTAAATCAGTTAAATTGGTTTGATTGGTTTCATTGGTTCTGCTACCAGCCCCTCTAAAACTTAGTTGTTTGCTCCTCAGAAGTCAAGCGCGTACTTCTGTCTGTCCGGTCTATTTAGTCTATCTGGTCTATGTCGTCTCTTTGGCCTCCCCAACGCTTTCCCTTCACCGCCTCTTGCCTGCTGGTTGGACCGACATTATATTATTAATAGAAAACCAGTATTTCGCACTCTAACTGTCTCATTTGGAGGAAAACGATATGAGTTCGCAAACAATGGAATTCAAGGCCGAGGCCAGGCAACTGCTCAACTTGGTGATCCACTCTCTTTACTCGCATAAAGAAGTCTTTCTGCGGGAGCTGATTTCGAACGCCTCGGACGCTATTGACCGTGCACGCTATGAATCTCTCACCAACAAAGAGATTCAGGAGGATGACGGGGAATGGAAGATCAGGATCACGGTCGACAAGAATGCCGGTACTCTGACCGTGAGTGACAACGGTATAGGCATGACCAAAGAAGAGGCTGTTGAGGCGCTTGGCACCATCGCCCGCTCGGGCACCAGGGAGTTTCTCAAGGCACTGCAGGAAAAGAACCTGAAAGACAACCCCGACCTTATAGGTCAGTTCGGCGTCGGGTTCTATGCCTCGTTCATGGTTGCCGACAGGATTGTTGTATTCTCGCGGCGCGCAGGGCAAAAGGGCAAGCCCGGCGTGAAATGGGAGTCGGCAGGCGAGGGATCTTTCAGCGTAGAAGAAGTTGAGAAGCCGGCGAAAGGAACTGACGTGACGCTTTACCTCAGAGATGAAGACAAGAAGTATCTCGCCGAGTGGGAGATAAGGGACGTGGTCGCCAAGTATTCTGACTTCATTGAGCACCCAATCGTTATGGAGGTGGAACGGGAGAAACCGAGCACCATCGACAAAACAAAAATGGTGAAAGTCAAGGAAGAGCAAACGTTGAACTCGCAAAAAGCCCTGTGGCTGCGCGACAAGTCAGAAATATCAAAGGAAGAATACGACGAGTTCTTTCGCCACATCTCTCACGATTTCGGGGACCCGCTTACGGTCATTCACTACAGGGCCGAAGGTACGTCCGAGTTCAGCGCCCTCCTTTACATTCCATCGCACGCACCTTTCAATATCCTCTACCGGGATTATAAGATCGGGCCTATGCTTTACGTCAACAGAGTCCAGATCATGGAGAACTGTGAAGCCCTCATCCCCGTCTACCTGCGGTTCATCAGGGGCGTGGTCGACTCGTCCGACCTTCCGCTCAATCTATCCAGGGAGCTCCTGCAGCAAAATCGCCAGGTAGAGATCATCAAGACCAACGTAACAAAAAAGGTTCTCGATACCCTCGCTGAAATGAAAGAGGGCGACTATGAAACGTATCTCAAGTTTCACAAAGAATTCGGCAGAATCCTGAAAGAGGGCGTTTATTTTGACTTCGCAAAGAAGGAGTCGATAGCCGACCTGTTGCTCTTTCCGTCCACGAAAACCGAAAAGGATGCGTTCACAACCCTCCAGAAGTACGTGGATGGCATGAAAGAAGATCAGAAAGAGATCTACTATATCACCGGCACCTCTCTGGAAGAGGCTCGAAAGAGCCCTTATCTTGAAGCCTTCAGAGACAAGGATTACGAGGTGCTCATCATGCTCGACGAGATAGATGATGTGGTGATGGGCGGCCTCGAGTACAAGGGAAAACACCTGAAATCGGTAAGCCGGGGCGATATTGACTTAAAAGGTGAGGCCGGCGAGAAGGAAAAGACCAGAGAGAAGTATAACAAACTGCTCGACCTTATCAAAGACAAGCTGAAAGACGATGTGAAAGACGTGCGCCTCTCGGGAAGGCTCAAGGATTCCCCTTGCTGCCTCGTGACCGATACGGGCGATCTCGATCCGCAGACGGAAAAGATATTGCGAGCCATGGGGCAGGAGGTCCCGGGCGGCAAGAGAATTCTCGAGATAAACCCCGACCACCCGCTCTTCGAGATGATGAACAGCGTCTTCGAGAAAGATAAGAAGAACCCTCTCCTCGACGAGTATATCGGGCTGCTTTATGATCAGGCGCTCCTGCTCGAAGGCTCCAAGCCGAAGGACCCTGTGGCGCTGGCCAAGACAGTTGCACGGCTCATGCTGAAGAGCGCAAGCACTTAAAACCGTAATTCGTTGATACGTTATACGTTATACGTTATTCGTTGATACGTAACGAAAGGGAACGTTGGTGCCAAGTTGTGGCGCGGCAACGTATCACCGTGTAACGGTCTTATTGGTGAGGAGCACGAGAGATCGGTCGGTACCCATATCCTGGCGACGCAGAACCATGAGTCTGCCGGTTGAAAGCAGGTCCTTTTCAAGGCGCTGATGACTGTCCCGGATCGCGACGAAGACCTGGCTTCCGCTCGCAAGAATATCCCGAAGGCCCTTGATATCCTCTATCTCTTTCGGATGAAATCCCGTATAGAACGGCAGAGCACCTCTTAAAGTCTCGTCGGGCTGGTACGCGTAAAGCTCTGCATCCGTCGCAACCACGCTCTTTACTTGCTCGCAGAAAGGCACAAGGCTCTTATACCGGTCCAGTAGAGGCGCCACAACAACGAGGGCAAATATCAGTAAGGAAAATAACCCTGCGCAGGCATAGACCCAAAAGCTCGACATATGATGTTTCAAAAGATCACGGAGTGAAACCAGGGAGCACAGGACCACCAATACTGAAACAGACATCACTGCTGCAAGCAGTGTCCGGGATGAGCCTATCGCGTACAGCTTTGCCGCATGGAGATAGAGAGGCACGCAGACGAGCCCGACCACTAGAGGGAGGCAGCCAAAAATCCAGAGAAAGACTTTTTCCACCTTCTGTAGGAGTCTCGATTCCAGGGTAGTTTCGATATAGCATGCGGTCAGCAGGGCAACAGGGGCGAACATCGGCATCAGATAGAGTATTCTCTTAGTTGACGCGAGACTTAAGAATACAAATCCTGCGAGGAACCAGCATCCCGCGAACAGGAGGCCATTTTGGTAACCGGCCTCCCCCTTCCGCCATCGCTTAATGCAGAAATAGATAACCGGCACGAGTAACAGGCTCCAGGGGAGGAAGCCGGTTGGAAACTCCGTCAGATAGTAATAGAAAGGCTGATGGTGGCCCGATGCCCCGCCAGGCAGGAATCGCTGAAGCTGGTTGTAGACGAGATAAACCCTGAGGTGCTCTGTGCCGCCCTGGTACCAAAGCGCCGCAAACCACGGCAGCGCCACCGCGGCGAACACGAGAATAGCGAGCCAGAGCTGCATCCTGAGCAGCTCCTTGAGATTCCTGTCAAAGATGATGAATACAAGCACCCCGAGGCCTGGAATGGCGATCCCTATGAACCCTTTCGAATAGAAAGCAAGCGTACACGAGCAGTAGCAGAGCGCGTAGGACAGAAGCTTTTTACCGGGCTTGTCGGAGCGGTATCCCGCCATAAAAAAGACCATGGCCGTGATCACGAAACAAGTGAGCGCGCTGTCCACCGCAAGCCAATGGGCCACCCGGAAGTACTCCCCGCAGGTGGCCAGGACAAAACCAGACAGAAATCCCACTCTCGGGCTGAACAGCATACATCCAAGAAAGAACAGGGCAACGACTCCACCGAACGCAAACAGTGCGGATGGTATCCGCGCGACCTTGTCTGACGCACTTCTGAGCAGTTTGAAGGTCAAAGCCAGAGATGCATAGTAGAGTGGCGGCTCCTCGAGGAAGGGTTTCTTGTTCAGCGTAGGCACCGCCCAGTCTCCAGAGATGGCCATTTCTCTGCCGATTTCACCGACCCTTGGCTCGTCAGGCGTCCAGAGCCCGTGATTGGAAAGGCCGAGCCCAAACAGGGGCAGGGTAGTGACTATCAGAAGAAGCAGAAAGGGCACTATCGGTCTATCTGGTCCGTTCGGTCTATTTAGTCTATCTGGTCCGTCCAATTGCCATCCTCATCTTTGCTTTCCGTCACGCGTGTAAAAAAAATCGGCGCCTGCTGGACCCGAACTTATTGAAGCGATCGTTTCACAGGTTTTTTCAGGCAGAGCAATTATACCAAGTTAGGCACAGAATAGACAAAGCGGACGGAACAGGCTCGATAGACTAAATGACGAGATAGACCAGATGGACTAGACAGACATGCCGTTGTCAGGCAGGCTCTTTTTTTGCCAGCACCCGCTCTATCACTTCCGCCATTTCCTTTCTGGCAATGGGCTTTGTCATAAGCTCACGGATACCTGTTGCCTGAGCCGTTTTCCGGGAAACAAGGTCACTATATCCGGTGCAAAGAATGATCGGGATATCGGGCCGCATCTGAAGAAGTTTTTCCGCAAGGGTCACGCCACTCATTTTAGGCATAGTCTGGTCGGTAATGACCAGGTCGAATTCATCAGGGTGCTCCGCGAAGGCCCGCAAGGCCTGGGCACTGTCTGTTTGCCCGACAACCTTGTGTCCGAGGCGTTCCAGCATAGTCTTCCCCATCTCAACGAGAATCTCCTCGTCGTCAACAAAAAGGATTCTTTGGCTTCCGCGTGAAGCAGGTCCTGATGGTTCTTTCTGGGGAGGGTGCACTACGCCGGCCTTCGGCAGAAAAACTCTGAAGGCCGAACCCTTGCCCGGTTCACTCAGGACCATAATGCTCCCCTTGTGGCCTTTAACGATCCCATAGACCACGGAAAGCCCGAGGCCCGACGACTGTTGACGCGGCTTGGTTGTGAAGAAGGGCTCAAATATGCGTTCTTTGACTGTTTCATCCATGCCGACCCCGGTATCCCTTACCGAGATCACCGCATAATCTCCCGGCGGTGTATCGGGTTCAGGTGGCTGGTCGTCCGGACCAAGCGTGACGCTCCCGAGCGAGACTTCAAGCTTTCCCCCGGTTTCCCGCATCGCATAGGCCGCGTTCGTACAGAGGTTCATCAACACCTGCTGAATCTGCGACGGGTCCGCATAAACCTCATCTGTGTCGGCTTCCAGATTGAGGCTCATGCTGATACTGGTCGGCAGCGACGCCCTGAGCAGCCTGAACGTCTCCCCGATAATCTGACCTATGGCCACCACTCTGTATTCTGCCTTAGTCTTGCGGCTAAACGTAAGGATCTGCTTTACAAGCTCTCTTCCCCGGAAGCCAGCTTTAAGTACCTGGTCCATCTTATGCTTAACATGTGGAATGTCTGCAACGTCTTCTACCACCATTTCGGTGAAGCCGATAATCGCAGCGAGGATGTTGTTGAAATCGTGAGCTATACCCCCGGCGAGCGTACCTATGGCCTCCATTTTCTGGGACTCGCGAAGTTGTTGCTCAACGCGCTGCCGCTCCTGCATCTCGGCCCGCAGCACCTCATAGGCTGTACTCAACTGGGCTGTTCGTTCCTGCACTCTCAGCTCTAATTCATCACGGGCCTCATGGAGAGCGGCCTCCATTTTCTTCCGCTCGGTCACGTCACTACCGACACCGATCATACGGGCCGGCTTGCCATTCTCGTCCAGGAAGACACGCCCC